>Ga0308159_1000106_pt1 | contig 326440 bp, 272 predicted proteins | sample PhyCR1_FD_201040 | JGI IMG/M metagenome (GOLD analysis project Ga0308159, IMG submission 201040) | Phyllosphere microbial communities from UC Gill Tract Community Farm, Albany, California, United States - DLSLC.R1 | ecosystem: Host-associated > Plants > Phyllosphere > Unclassified | place... | reverse complement strand
TGACGATGTACAGCACGTAAATCTCGAAGCCCATCACGTGCACTTGCGGACCGGCAGCGTGGATCACCAGCGTATCGCCGTCGGCACGCACGTCGATGAACTTGCGCTGGAAGCGGAACACGGTCAAAAAGTCGACGAAGTCGCTCTTGATGTAACGCAGCGCGCGCAGGTAGTCGAGTTCCTCGTCGCGGAAACTCATCGAACACAGGTGGTCGAGCTCACGCTCGATTTCTTCGATCAGCTCGGTCAGCGGATACGCGGTCTGGTTACGGCAGACAAACTCGTACTCGGTGTGGGCGTTGGGATGGCCGTGCAGCAGGGCCTGCCACATGGTGAATTTGTATAAATCTGTCTCCAGCAGGCTGCGGACGATGGGCTGCTTCATTGGGTCTCCAAATTGCTTATGCCCATGATCTTACGCGATCATGGGCACTCGCGTTGCGCACCCGTTACGGCCTGGCCTTCACGCTGCCAGCAGCCGGCGCCGGTTGACCATCGAGACGTCAGCCAGCGTTGGCCAGTAGCTCGGGCGACACGTCGCCCGACTGCATGAGCCGCACGCCGCGCGCGGCCATCGCCTGCAGGAAGGCCTGGTACTGGGCGTCGAAGCCGTACACTGGGCTGATGCAGTCGGTGACCAGCACCAGCTTCGACGCCGCTGCGCCGAAATGCTCGGCGATGTGCTCGACCGTGGCTTTCACGCAGTGGCTGCCAGCCTCGCCTGCCACGTAAATGGTGTCGGCGGCGGCCAGGGTATCGACGAAGGCGGTGTTGAACTGGGTGGCGGGATCGTCGTCGTACGGTACTTCTGCCATCACGGCGGAATAGTGCTCGGTCCACGGATTGGAGCCCTTGGCCAGCTTGGCGACCAAGCCGAGCGCATGGTCTTCCCAGTTGTTGTAGGCAGCGCGCACGTCGTCGTGGACATTCTGGCCCCAGCTGCCGATTTCGCAATGCACGGGCCAGACCATCAGCTTGTAGCGCCCGGCCGCTTCCAGGCGATCAAGATAGTTCAGTGCGCGTTGCAGGTTGGCCGGATCGCGCGGCAGGTACTGGCCGGCGCGCACCTGGGCGGCGGTGATTTCGGTGAAGGGTGCAACCGCCTGGCCGTTGCTGCCGGTCCAGAAAGTGGGATGGGCGATGTCGAAGCGGTGATGCGAGTCGAGCGTGACGCTGATGGCGGAAATGCCGTCGCGACCGTGGTTGATCAGCTTGGCCAGGCGCTGCATGTCGGCGTGGGCGCCAGGTACCGGCAGTGCCGGTGCGCGTGCTGCGCCGGTAACGGGGTGGACCGGCAAATACGCCGGTGGCAGATCGCAAAAATCGTTTTGCGGGTCGATGATCAACAGGTGCAGGTGGCGTTTCATGCAGGGCTCCAGGGTACGTAGCCCCCATGATATATCAGCTCTCACGCGAAAACGACGAAGCCCCGTCCAGCGGGGCTTGCGTCGATAAAGCAGTGCTGAAAATTAGCCGGCGATCGCGTCGATCTGGCTGCGGGCTTTGGCAGTCGCATCGGCCACTGCTGCTTCGCCCATGGCCACGCCTTCGGCCAGGATGAACGTCACGTCGGTCATGCCGAGGAAGCCCAGCGCGGCGCGCAGGTAGGTGGTGACGTGATCGTAACCGGCGGCAGGACCGGCGCTGTACACGCCGCCGCTGGCGACAACGACGTATACTTTTTTACCGGTGACCAGGCCTTCCGGGCCATTGGCGCCGTACTGGAACGTGCGGCCGGCGCGGGCCACGTGGTCGATCCAGGCTTTCAGGCTCGAGCCTACCGAGAAGTTGTACATCGGGGTGCCGATGACGATGGTGTCGGCAGCCAGCAGCTCATCGACCAGGGCGTCCGAGGTCTTGATGGCGTAGGCCTGGTCGGCGTTGCGCTGCTCGGCCGGGGTGAAGAAAGCGCCGATCAGCGATTCGGTGAGGTGTGGCAGCGGGTTCTGGGCCACGTCGCGGCGCGCCACGGTGGCGGCTGGATTGGCGGCCTGCAACTTGGCAACGAGTTCGCCGCCCAGCTGGCGCGACAGGGAACCGGTTTGACGAGCGCTGCTATCGATATGAAGAATGGTTGCCATGATGGGCTCCTGGTAAGTGGTAAGTTGCATCCATCATAGAACGGGTTTAGTATCGAGGAAACACGCTAAATTTAAATGATATCTATCGATATTGTAGATATAAGGACTTGCACCATGCGCGACCCCGGCCTCCCCTCCCTCGACCAACTCCGCGTGTTTATCGCCGTCATCGATCACGGCGGCTTTGCCCACGCGGCCCGGGCGCTGCACCGCACCCAGTCGGTGATCAGCTACACCATCGCCAACCTGGAAGAACAGCTGAATATCGAGTTGCTCGACCGCAGCAAGCGCAAGCCGGTGCTGACCGAGGCCGGCAAGGCGCTGCTGGCGGACGCCCGCGCCGTATCGCTCAAGGTCGATGGCATGCGGGCGCGGGCCAAGGCCATGTCGTCGGGGCTGGAAGCGGAAGTGTCGCTGGTGGTCGATGTGATGTTTTCGACCTGCAAACTGGTGCGCATCCTGCACGCATTCCAGAAGGAATTTCCCACCGTCTCGATGCGGCTGCGTACCGAGGCGCTGGGGGCGGTCACGCAACTGGTGATGGAAAACACCTGCAGGATCGGCGTCAGCGGCTGGATGCCGGGCACGCCGGACACCATCGAGCGCCAAAGCTGCGGTTACGTGACCATGGTGCCGGTCGCCTCGCCCGACCATCCGCTGGCGCAGATCAAGGGCAAAATTCCCAGCGCAGTACTGCGCGAGCACACCCAACTGGTGCTCACAGACCGCAGCACGTTGACCAAGGGACAGGACTTCGGCGTGATGGCGCTGCGCGACTGGCGCCTGGGCGACCTCAGCTCCAAGCATGCGCTGCTGCGCAGCGGCATCGGCTGGGGCAATATGCCGGTGGAGTTCGTGCAATGGGACCTGGACGCGGGCCGCCTGGTGCAGCTCGATGTGAGCGAAGGCAGCTCGTTCAGCTTCCCGCTGTACGTGATACGCCGGGGCGACGAGGAGCCGGGCCCCGCCACGCGATGGTTGATGCAGCAGTTCCTCGACCTCGAACATGCTGGCCCCGACATCGACCTGGCCGCACACGCGATGCCGCACCACGCGCAGGAGGCGCCACCGCATTTTTACCGGCTGGGCAGCGACGCGCAGCCAGGCGGACATGGCCCACGGCCGCCGATGGCGGACACGCCGCCCGGCATCGCTGCGCCTGCGCCTATCGCGCTGCGGCAACGTTAACCTGAAAGGGCCGCCGCGGCCCAGTCTTGTCGCCTCGCCGGCAGCGCTGATTGCGCACGCAGCCGAGTAGTGTTTGGATACGCCTATCGCACCCCGGCAGCGCTGAGCTTCTGGCGCAGCCGCGAGATTTCTTCGGTCAGGTCCACCACCAGCGCCGCAACGTCGTCGTTGGCCTCGAAATCGCGCTCGATCTGCCACAGGCGCCGTGCGCGCACCAGGTCGGCGCTGGTGAAGCGCCACACGGCGTGGTCGTCGGGCGCCGTTTCGAGCAGCACGCCGGTGCGCACGCGCTGCACCACCCAGCCCGGCTCCACCGCGCATGCGTGCGCCAGTTCTTCCAGGGTCAGGGCCACTTCGTCGATCACCACCGCCGTGACGATGGTTTCATTGCTTGTTGCCATGTTCATCCTCCTGCGCGCGGATTGAACGCCATGTCGCGCGCCATCTGCTGATACAGTTCTTTCGCCTTATCGGTGGTGGCCGGCGGCAGCGCCACTTCGAGCAGCAGGTACAGGTCGCCTGCCTCCTTGCCCGGAATGCCGCGCCCGCGCAGGCGCAGTTTGCGGCCCGTTTGCGAGCCGGCCGGCACCGTCACGTTGACCTTGCCCGATGGCGTGGTCACCTCGATCTCGCCACCGAGGGCCATTTCCCACGGCGCCACCGGCACGGTCTGATAGACATCGCGGCCGTCGATGCGATAGCGGGCATTGGCGCTGAACTGGATTTCCAGGTACAGGTCGCCCGGCCCCGCTTCGCCGTTCTGGCCCTGTCCGGTCAGGCGCAATTGCTGGCCGGCCGTCACGCCTTTCGGGATATTGACGCTGAGCGTGCGCTCGCGCGTGTGGATGCGGTCGTGCTCGTCGCGCTCGGCCACCATCAGGCTGATCTTGCGGGTGGCGCCCGTGTACGAGTCGGTCAGGTCGATGGTGATGCTGGCATGGGTGTCGTCGCCCTTTTGCGGCTGGTAGGCCTGGCGCCGGCGCCCGCCACCGTTGCCGAAGTTGGCGAACAGGTCCGAAAAAAAGTCGTTGGGATCGGCGCCGCCACCGAAGCCCCCCGCGCCCGGACGCCCGCCCCCTCCGCCCCAGCCCGGCGGCGGCCGGAATTCCTGGCCGGCGCGGAATTGCTGGCCGCGCCCGAGATCGTCGTAGGCCGCGCGCTTTTCGGCGTCGCCGAGCACGCCGTAGGCTTCGTTGAGTTCCTGGGTTTTCTTTTGCGCGTCCGCTTCCTTGCTGACGTCCGGGTGGTACTTGCGGACCAGCTTGCGATAGGCCTTCTTGATCTCGTCCTCGGAGGCCGTCTTGGCCACGCCGAGGGTCTGGTAATAATCCTTGTATTCCACCTTGTTGCTCCTGTATGGGCTGCCTGCCATCCTGTCAAAACAGTCTAGCGCAGATTGGGGACAGTAATAAGTTCGTGATCCAAATGATAATCCGCAAGTTGGTGTATCTCACAGTAAAATCAAGGGTTTTTCCCATCAGGTCAGGTTTCCATGCAGCACTCGTTCACCGTTCGTAATATCCGCGCCGAAGTTTCCTCGCTGTGGCAGCTGGCCTGGCCCATGCTGATCGGCCAACTGGCGACGGTGGGCATGGGTGTGGCGGACGTGGCCATGACGGGCCACACCAGCGCCGACGAGCTGGCGGCCGTCTCCCTGGGGGCTTCGATCTGGTCGATCATCCTGGTCACCGTGAGCGGCACCATGATGGCGATTAACAGCATCGTCGCGCACGATATCGGCGCCGGCCAGCTGGCGCGGGTGCCGCACGCGGTGCGCCAGTCGCTGTGGAAGTCGCTGGGCGTGGGCATGATCGCCATGGCGCTGGCCAACCTGGCCACGCTGCTGTTCGACCATCTGTACCTGACCCCGCACGTCCAGCACCAGGCCGAGCTGTTCGTCCACATCATCAGCCTGGGCCTGCCGCCGTTCGCGGCGTACCGCGCGCTGTACGGCTACAGCACCAGCATCAACGAAACGCGGCCGGTGATGGTGATCGCCATCCTGGGGCTATGTGTGAACGTGTTCGTCAACTGGCTGCTGGTATTCGGCAACTGGGGCATGCCGCAGTTGGGCGGGGTCGGCTGCGCCGTCTCCACCGCGCTGTGCATGTGGCTGATGCTCGCTGCCATGCTGCAGTGGATACGCCGCGCGCCGGCCTACCGCGCCACCTATCCATTCACCCACTGGGAAGGCCCGCACTGGCCCGAAATCGCTTCGATGCTGCGCCTGGGCGTGCCGATCGGCATCAGCTATTTTGCCGAGGTGAGCGCGTTCGGCGCGGTAAGCCTGCTGGTGGCGCGCTATGGCGTGATACCGATTTCGGCGCACCAGATCGCGCTCAATTTTACGTCGCTGGTATTCATGGTGCCGCTCAGCTTTGGCATTGCCCTGATCACGCGCGTGGGCCAGGCCATGGGCGAAGGCGAGCCGGCGCGGGCGCGGTTCATTTCGTGGGTGGGCGTGTGGATGTCGCTGGCGTTCGGCGTGGTGTCGGCGATTTTCATCGTGCTGTTCCGCTACCAGATCGCCCGCGCCTACACGTCGGACCCGTCGGTACAGGACTTGTGCGCGCACCTGCTGCTGTTCGCGGCGCTGTTCCAGCTGTCCGATTCCACGCAGGTAGCGGCATCGTGCGCAATACGCGGCTACAAGGTTTCGCGCCAGCCGATGGTGATCCAGGTGACGGCGTTCTGGGGCTTCGCGCTGCCGATCGGCTGCTGGCTGGGCCTGGCGCCGCAATGGCTGCCGTTTGCACCGGCGCAGCCGATGGCGGCGTCCGGTTTCTGGATCGGGCTGGTCGTGGGGCTGACGGTGGCAGCGGTGCTGCTGAGCTGGGCCCTGCAACGGCTGTCGCTGGCGCGCCTGAAGGTGGCACAGGCCTGATCCCCACGCTGGTGCGGTTCGTCAAAACCGCACCAAACTATAAACGGTATTGACCGTTTTATTCAGAACATTGCTACCTCGCCACGATTGGTACAGTCTGGTATCGTCACGGATTGCCCAATTTCCGAGACATTCTTCAATGCGCTTTATTCTCGCACCAATCACGCTTTGCGCCATGCTGGCCGGCGGCCACGCCACCGCCGAGAAACTCACCCTGGACCGCATCCACTCCGATCCGTCGCTCAGCGGCCCCGGCGTGCGCAACCTGAAAGTGTCGCCCGATGGCGCCCGCGTCACCTTCCTCAAGGGCCGCGACGACAACCAGTTCCAGCTCGACCTGTGGGAATACAACCTGAAGAACAAATCGACGCACCGCCTGGTCGACTCGAAAACCCTGGTGCCGGAAGAAAACCTGTCCGACGCTGAAAAAGCGCGCCGCGAACGCGCCCGCACGGCCGCCCTCAAGGGCATCCTCAACTACAGCTGGTCGCCGGACGGCAAGCAGCTGCTGGTGCCGATAGCCGGCAACCTGTACCTGATCGACGCCGCCAAGCCCGATGCCGCCCGCCTGGTTGCCAAGGGCAATGTGCTCGATCCGAAAATCTCGCCAAAAGGCCGCTACCTGTCGTTCGTGCGCGACCAGAACCTGTTCGTGATCGACCTGAGCAATAACCAGGAGCGCCAGCTGACCACCGACGGCGCCGGCACCATCCACAACGGCGAAGCCGAGTTCGTGGCGCAGGAAGAAATGCACCAGACCACCGGCTACTACTGGGCGCCGGACGATTCCGCCATCGCCTTCAAGCGCTACGACGAAGCCCAAGTGCCGGTCGTGCGCCGCTTTGAAATTTACGCCGACCGCACCGACGTGATCGACCAGCGCTACCCTGCCGCCGGCGACCCGAACGCCACCGTGCAATTGAAAATCGTCTCACCGAATGGCGGCGAGATCCGCAACGTCGATCTGGGCACCGAACAGGACATCTACCTGGTGCGCGCCGACTGGAGCAGCGACAGCAAAGCCCTGCTGTTCCAGCGCCAGAGCCGCGACCAGAAGAAACTCGAACTGATCTCGGTCGATGCCGCCACGCTGGCACAGCGCACCCTGATCACCGAAACCTCGCAAACCTGGGTCAACATCTTCGAAGACCTGCGTTTCCTGGCCAAGGGTAAAGGTTTTGTGTGGTCGTCGGAACGCACCGGCCGCAAGCACCTGTACCTGTACGACATGAACGGCAAGCTGCTGCACCCGATTTCGAGCGGCGAATGGGGCGTCGAGCGCCTGCTGGCCGTCGATGAAAAGACCGGCCGCGTGTTCGTGCAGTCGAACCGCGACGCCGTGATCGACAGCCAGACCTACGCGCTCAAGCTCGACGGCTCCACTGCCGACAAGCCCACCCGCATCACCCAGGGCGACGGCTGGCACGATTCCAACTTCGCCGGCAATGGCGAAGTGTTTGTCGATACCTATTCCGATCCGAACACGCCACCGCAGGTGAGCATCCGCCGTCCCGACGGCACCATGATCAGCTGGCTCGAGCACAATGAACTGAACGCCAGCCACCCGTATGCGAAGTATCTCGACGCCCACCTGCGCCCCGAATACGGCACCATCAAGTCGAAAGACGGCCAGACCATGTACTACTCGATCACCAAGCCCTCTGGCTTCGATCCGGCCAAGAAATACCCGGTGTACCTGTCCACCTACGGCGGTCCCGGTGCGCAGCACGTTTCGCGCAAGTGGGGCAACCTGTTCGACCAGTACATGGCGCAGCAGGGCTTCGTGGTGTGGCGCTTGGACAACCGTGGTTCGAGCCGGCGCGAACGCGCCTTCACCCACCCGATCTACCTGGACATGGGCCGCGCGGAAGTGGAAGACCAGCTGACCGGCATCGAGTGGCTGAGCCAGCAGAGCTTCATCGATCCGAAACGCATCGGCGTATTCGGCTGGAGCTATGGCGGCTTCATGACCTTGCGCCTGCTGTCGCAGGGTTCGGACAAGATCGCCATGGGCGTATCGGTGGCGCCGGTCACCGACTGGTCGCTGTACGACACCCACTACACCGAGCGCTTCATGAGCACGCCAAAGCTGAACGTGGCAGGTTATAAATCGGGCAGCGTGTTCTCGCACGTCGATGGTTTGAAATCGAAACTGTTGCTGGTGCACGGCATGGCCGACGATAACGTACTGTTCACCAACACCACGCGCATGATCGACGCACTGGTGGCGCGCAACGTGCAGTTCGACCTGATGACCTACCCTGGCGCCAAGCATGGCATCTCGGGCAAGGTGCCGCAGCGTCACGTGTACGGCATGATCGAAGCGTTCTTCAAGAAGAACCTGATGCCGGAAGCAACGAAATAAAGCTGAATAAACCAGCTGAACGACAAAAGGGCCGCAAATGCGGCCCTTGTTTTACCTGCACCCTAAGCGATGCTTAGTTGCGGTTACCCTTGAGGGTGTCGTCGATGGCTTCCTTGGCGTCGCCAACATTTTTCTGCAGCTTGCCTTCGGCTTGCTTGTTCAGGCCCTTGGCCTGCTGTTCGGACGAACCGACCACTTTACCGGCGCCTTCCTGGATTTTGCCGCCGATTTCCTTCGCCTTACCTTTGACTTGATCTTCGTTCATGATGCACTCCTTGGGTCAATGTTGAAGCTACGGGACACACAACGCTGTGTGCATGGGTTCTACTGTAGTCCGGTCGCGGCTGAGCTTCTGTGCGGTCGCCCACCCAAATGTAAAACGGCGGGCAGCAGAAAAGATACGGTCGGGCATCAAAACGCTTCTTTCCGATGACGAATCGCTATATAGTTAACCTATAGCAACGTGCCCACAACCAGGAACAACCAGGAGATACCCGATGAAACTTGACGCACTGTTCCAGAATCCGACCGCGTTGCCTACCGCCCCGAAAGTTGTTGAAGAACTCATCAGCAGCTTCGACAAGGCCAGCGTCTCCACCGAGGAGATCGCCAAGAAACTGTCGACGGACCCGGTGCTGAGCGCCAAGCTGCTACGGCTGGCCAACTCGGCCTATTACCACGTCTCGCGCAGCATCGGCACCGTGGAAGATGCGGTGCTGATGCTCGGTTTCGTCACGGTGCGCACGCTGGTCATCAGCTCGGGCCTGGTCAGCGGCTTCAAGACTGTGCCCGGCCTCGACCTCAAGCAATTCTGGCGCTACAGCCTGCACACCGCAGTGTCGGCCAAGTGGATCGCCAAGAAAACCAAGGAAAACACCGACCTCGCTTTTACCATCGGCATGATGCACGCGATCGGCCAGCTGGTGATCCATTCGGCCATGCCGGAAAAAGCGATGGCCCTCGATAAAGTGGCCGGTCCGATGGACTCGCGCCGCCTGGACGCCGAAGTGGCCTCGTTCGGCTACACCTTTGCCGACGTTGGCGCCGAACTGGCCCGCCGCTGGAAGTTCCCGGAAGCGTTTGCTGAAACCATCGTGGCCTTCCCCGAGCCGCACAAGGATGGCGAGCTCAATCGCCTGGCAGCGGTCGTCTCGCTGGCAGCCTGGCGCGCGCGCGTGGAGCAAGCTGGCTTGACCGCCGAAGAAATCGCCGCCTGCTACCCGACAGAACTGGCCGAAGAACTGGGACTGGACGACGACGCCCTGATCGACGACATGCCGCCACCGGACGAACTGTCCGCCGGCCTGGAAGAACTCGTGAAATAAGCGACAACATTTCATGCGAAAAGCTGCCTGATTTCGGTCCGGCAGCTTTTTTTTTCATCTTTTTTCAAATTATTTTGATTTTGCCCTCAAGTTCCCGTTTAAGTGGACGTTAATCAAGACATGCGGTAATCCGCCTTGATGTCGCAACTTTCCAGGTGAACTGATGAACACTTCCGAAGTCCTCGCTATGTACGAAAACATTGCCGGCCTGAGCACCCAAATGGCTGCCGCTGCGCGCATGGGGGACTGGGACGGCGTCGGCAAACTGGAAACCCAATGCACCAGCGCGGCCCGCGCCACGGCCACCGGCGTCCCCGCCCTGGACGGCGCGCCGCGCCTGCGCAAGATCGACCTGCTCAAAAAAATCCTGGCCAACGACCGCGAAATCCGCGACCTGGCCGATCCGTGGATGAACACGGTCCCCGGCATGGCCCGCCAATAAAATGGCCCGCCCCGCAAAAAGCGCCTCGTGAGGCGCTTTTTTCGTTTGGGCTCGCTGCTTCAGACCATCAGCCTGCCAACGCCACTCGCAACGACAACGCAATCCCCTGCGCGGCCTTGGTGATTTCGTCGAGCGACGGGAAGCTCGGGGCGATGCGGATGTGGCGATCTTTTGGATCGTTACCGTACGGGAAAGCAGCGCCGGCAGGCGTCAGGGTAATGCCCGCTTCCTTGGCCAGTGCGACCGTGCGCTTGGCGGCGCCGTCCGGGGTGACCAGGTCGATGAAGTAGCCGCCTTGCGGACGGGTCCAGCTCACGCCCGGCACATTGCCCAGGTATTGTTCGAATTGCGCCAGCACGGCGTCGAACTTGGGTTTCAGCAGCGCGGCGTGCTGTTCCATCAGCGCTTCCACGGTCGGCAAGTCTTTCAGCAGGCGCACGTGGCGCAGCTGGTTGATCTTGTCCGGGCCGATGCTGCGAATGCCCGAGTGTTTGGTCCACCAGGCGATATTGGCCGGCGACGACGCCAGCGCGGCAATGCCCGAACCGGCCCAGGTCACCTTCGATGACGACGCGAACACGAAGGCGCGGTCCGGGTTGCCGGCGTCGGCGCACGCTTCGAGAATATTCAACACTTCCAGCTTTTCAGCACCCAGGTGGTGGAAGCGATAAGCGTCGTCCCACATCAGGATGAAGTCGGGGGCGGCGGTTTTCATCGCGGCCAGGCGCTGCACCACCGCGTCGGAATACACCACGCCGCCCGGGTTGCTGTACTTCGGCACGCACCACATGCCCTTGATACTGGCATCCTCGGCCACCAGTTTTTCCACCAGGTCCATGTCCGGGCCGTCATCGTTCATCGGCACGTTGATCATCTTGATGCCGCGCGTTTCGCAGATGGCGAAGTGACGGTCGTAGCCCGGTACCGGGCACAGGAAAGTCACCGGCTCGCGTACCCAGGGCGCATTGCCCGGGGTGCCGTTCAGGAGCGCGTACATGATCACGTCATGCATCAGCGACAGGCTGGCGCTGCTGTCGACCACCACTTGCGCGGCCGGCACATCGAGCAGTTCGCCGAACAGTGCGCGCGCCTCCGGCAAGCCCACGGTGCCGCCATAGTTACGGCCGTCGGTGCCGTCGGCGGCCTTGTAACCGTCCACGGCATTGAGCAAGGCGTTCGACAGGTCGAGCTGTTCGGGCGATGGCTTGCCACGGGACATATCGAGTTTCAGACCGAGCTGTTTGAACGCTTGGTACTGTTGTTGGTCCTGCGATGGGAGGTCGGCTGCAGTCATGGGGCTCTTTCAAAATGGGAAGACGAAGCTTGGAAGCGTCGATAACTATACCCCAGTTCGTCAGAGCCTTGACAGAGATTCAAGTAATATACTTATGCGAAAAATGGTCGCATCAGGACTGCACGGCCGGTTCCGGGGCCGCTGATTTGGGCGTGGGTACTTCGCGGAAATCGTCGCCCGCCGCATCGGCCGGGCCCTGCTTCTTGCGGAAGCCTTGCCAGATCTTCAGCGGCGCGCCCGACTTCTTGCGGCGCAGGTAGAACAGCGCAGCAGCGCCAGCCAGCAGGGCAACGCCCAGGCCACCGATAATCAGCGGCAGCTTGCTCGACTGCTCCTCGGGCGGCTTTTCCTTTTTGTACTTCAGCTTGGGCAGCACGCGGCGTTGCTGCACCGGCGCTGGTAGTGGGGCGGCGGCGGCAGCAGCGGCTTCTTCGGTAGTTGATTCAGCGGTAGCTGCTTTGGCGGTGGCGGCTTCGGTCTTCGGCGCCTCAGTCGGCGCGGAATGCTTCGCGGCGACCGGCGTGCCTGGCGTCGCGGCTTGCTTTGCTCCGCCCTGTGCGCCTGGCGTCGCTGCTTCGTCCGATGAGTCTGGCGCCGCAGCATGCTTTGCCGCGCCTGGCGTCGCGGGCTGCTGCGCGGCCACCGGCACGTCTGCCGAGGCGGCCCGGGCATCGCCCATGCCGGACGCGATGGTCAAAGGCTTGGTGGCGGCAGCCGGCGCGGCGGGCGTGGCGCCAGGTGCCGCCGCCGGGGTGGCCTGTTTTGCCACCTGCGCCGCAGCCGCCGCACCGGTGGACCCGGCCAGCGCGCTTTGCAATTGCTTCACTTTGCCTTCCAGTTCCATCAGCTTGGTGGACAGCGCCTGGCTCTGCAGGTCGAGTGCCCGGCACTCTTTGGCGCTGGCGCCGGACGGCGCGCAAGCTGCTGGCGCCGCCATTTTTTTCACACCGGCCGGCAATGGCAGGGGCGGCATCGGCAACAACGCCTGCGCCACTTGCGGCGGTGGTGCAGCGGTGGCGGTGATGGCCAGCTGACTGGCGCCTGGTCCGGCGACAACGGTCTCCGGCTTGACGCCATGCCTGGTGTCGGCTTTTGACGCCAGCCCCGCCGCTGGCTTGCCTGCCGACTTGTGGGGGCCAGCCCCGGCAGGTGTTTCGGCCAGCTCAGGGGCTCCAACCACGGCAGGCTTGCCTGGCGATTGAGGAGTACCAGCCCCGGCACGCTTGTCCGTCAGCTTAGGATCGCCCGCCCCGGCTGGCTTGTCGGTCGGCTTCGTCGCGCCATTCCCGACCGGCCTGCCGGCCACTTGGAGGGCCGGCGTCTCGGCAGAGACGGAGCGCGGCTTGTCAGCCACCGTGGCCGCACTGGATACCGGCGTCCCTGCCGCCCTGAGTGCAGGTTTTTCGGCCGTCTTGGCCGGCGCAATCACGCGCGAGCCAAGCGCTTCGGAAATCCGCTCCGGTATATCGCGCACCGGCACCAGCGCTGGGGGCCGGGCCTGCGCCGCCGCAGCCTTCAAGCCGCCCGGCCCGCCCACTTCCGATTCGTGGAACGACGGCATTGGCGCCGGGCGCGTGCGATCGCGTACCAGGCGGGCGGCAGCCGCCGGTGCGGCGCTGTCGGCCACCTTTGCGGGCTCGGCGGCGGCAACCACGGCAGGCGCCGTTACCGCTGGCGCTACCCGGACAGGTGGCGGCGCCGGATTGGGATCGGGCTGCAACCAGACCGTGGCCAGGCGGATATCGCGCCGCCCGCCCGCAGTCAACTCCACGTACACGTGCACGTAATCGGCATTGACGGCACCAGCGGTGGAAATGTGCAGGACATCCTTGCCATCGCGCCGCACCACGGCCATCTTGACCGACGCCAGCGCCGGATTCATGGTGATGTTGGCGCCGCGATAGACATCCAGCTGCGCCAGCCGGGCTTGCACCGGGCCGCCATCGCCAGCCAGCAGTTCGACATCGGCCGACAGCGGCTGGCCGATGTAGGATCGCGCGGCGACGTCGCCCAGCTCGGCAGCGTGCAGCATGGGCGCCTGGGCGACCAGCGCCAGCACGGCCAACAGGCGAAGCAAATTGTGAGTGAAAAAGCGTTGCATAATCGATAGGCCGCCAGGCGACATCTGGGAATCTTCTTCATTAACGGCTGGAAATCGAGTTTTTGTAGCCCTCAGTAAATTTTTCCGAAGTGCGCTACACTGGTTGATGCATGTCAGATGAGAATGATTGCCATTTCCAAAAAGGAACCTTTATGAGTACCCGTAGCGAAAAAGACAGCTTTGGTCCCATCGATGTACCGTCCGAACAATTGTGGGGCGCGCAAACACAGCGTTCCCTCGAGCATTTCCATATTTCCACCGAGCGCATGCCGCTCGAGCTGATCCACGCGCTGGCCAGCGTCAAGCGCGCTGCCGCCCGCGTCAACCTCGACCTGGGGTTGCTCGATGGCGCCAAGGCCACCGCCATCACCAGCGCTGCCGACGAAGTGCTGGCCAACCAGCACCCCACCGAATTCCCGCTGGCCGTGTGGCAAACCGGCTCGGGCACGCAATCGAACATGAATATGAACGAAGTGCTGGCCAACCGCGGCTCCGAACTGATGGGCGGCGTGCGCGGCGAATCGCGCCTGCTCCACCCGAATGACGACGTCAACAAGGGCCAGTCCTCCAACGACATCTTCCCCACCGCCATCCACGTTGCCGCTGCCCTGGCGCTGGCCAACAACGTGCTGCCGGGCCTGCGCCAGTTGCGCGCCAGTCTGCACGCCAAGGCCGAGGCTTTTGCCGACATCGTCAAGATCGGCCGCACCCACTTGCAGGACGCTACGCCGCTCACGCTGGGCCAGGAATTCTCGGGCTACGTGGCGCACCTGGACTTTGCCGAACACGCGATTCAGGCCGCCCTGCCCGGCGTGCTGCAACTGGCGGCCGGCGGCACGGCCGTGGGCACGGGCCTGAACGCCCACCCGGAATACGCGACCCGCATCGCCACCGAGCTGGAACACACGCTGGCGCTGCCGTTTCGCACCGCCGAGAACAAGTTTGCCGCACTGGCCGGTCATGACGCCCTGCTCTCGGCCCACGGAGCGCTGAAAACGCTGGCCGCAGCGCTGATGAAAATTGCCAACGACATACGCTGGATGGCCTCCGGTCCGCGCTCGGGCCTCGGTGAAATCACGATTCCCGAAAACGAGCCGGGCAGCTCGATCATGCCGGGCAAGGTCAATCCCACCCAGTGTGAAGCGGTCACCATGCTGTGCTGCCAGGTGTTCGGCAACGACGTGGCGATCACCATGGGCGGCGCGTCGGGCAACTTCGAGTTGAATGTGTACAAGCCGCTGATCGCGCACAACTTCCTGCAAAGCGCGCGGCTGCTGGCCGACGGCATGCGTAGCCTGGAAGAACATTGCGTGCACGGCATCGAGCCGAACCGCGACCGCATCGCCGAACTGATGGAGCGCTCGCTGATGCTGGTCACCGCGCTGGCGCCGCACATCGGCTACGACAAGGCGGCCACCATCGCCAAGAAAGCCCAGCACGAAGGCACCACGCTCAAGCAGGCCGCACTGGCGCTGAACTACGTGACGGCGGAGCAGTTCGAGCAGTGGATTGTGCCCATCGACATGACCCGCCCGGGCTGATCAGTATTCATTGACTCAAAAGCCGTGCGAGTAACGCACGCCGGCCAGCCAGTCCGGCGCGGCATTGGCGTCGTGACCGGGGTTGAAGCGCAACATCACGGCGCCGGTCACCTTGCCGCCGCGCCCATCGCGGCTGCGGCCCACCATGGTGCTGTAGCCGAATTCGATATCGCGCTCGGTGGCGGTCGGTTGCAAATTGAGGGCCGGGGCGCCGAAGGCCTGCCTGCCCATGTAGGCGGCCTGACCGCTGCCCTGCTGGACGCCGGTACGTACCTTGGCCGGCACCGACACCGTGATGCCGATGCGGTCGCGGTTGTCGAAAATTTCGCGCGTGGTCCAGCCGACGCTGAACGCCACCGTGCGCACCGAAGACACTTGCGCCATCAGGCTGTCCGGGCTGCCGTAGCCATCGGTCTTGCCGTAGGTGGCCATCGCCATCACCGAACTGCGCGGCGTGACCGAGTATCCCATCGATAACGAAGTGAACGCCGTGGTGGGCCGCGCCCGCAGCGCCAGCGCGGTGTTGCGTTCGGCGCCCGGGCCGGTTTCGCGCAAGATGCCGGCGGTCACCGCGCCTACCGCTCTGCCCATATGGGTTTCGAATTCCGCGATGCTCGAGTAACGACGGTTGCGATCGGCCAGCAGCGGCCGGAAATCGGCGCGCGCTTCGCTGGGCTGAACCAGCAGCGGTAGCGGCGTATCGGCCGCCGCTGCGGCGCCACAGCAAGACCAGCCAGCCACGGTGATGACCATCGAAAGCTTGTTCATGATGCCACCTCAAGGGTAGAACAGCACTCAACGTGAAGAGGTATAAGTCAGACTACCAGTTTTTCTTACTGGCAAATACGAGTTGCACGGTAAACTGTGCGCCTGTCGGAATGCCGCTACACTATCCTGGCGGGAGCCCGTACTTGAAAACCATGGTATCAGAGGAAAAAATGCAGAAAGTCAGTTTTGAGTTGAATGGGGAATTTGTTGAGTTGAATCAGTTGCTCAAGCTTGTGGGGCTGTGCGACAGCGGCGGCGCCGGCAAGATGATGGTAGCCAGTGGCGACGTCAAGGTAGATGGCAAGCAGGAACTGCGCAAGACTGCCAAGATCCGCGCCGGCCAGCAAGTCACCGTGGGCGACATCCGTATCAGCGTCGATTCCGTATAATTTATCTTGCATTGTGGCAATAATGCGCTAAGCTGAAAACGCTGCGCGGTCCATGACACCGCGTAACGCGGCCAGCGCCCCCATCTCATATAGTGTGGGGTCGGCTGCGGTCTGTGGCGGGCGCCAACGTTGATATTGAAACGCTTATTGAACAGGGGGACGTCATGGACGGTCCACAACCAGCCAAGCCCACCCAGGAACGCTTGCTTGGCGATCTGCGCGAAGTAATCGAAAATGCCGAAGAATTGCTGAAGAACACCACGCAATACAACGGCACCTTGTACGAAACTGCCCGCACCAAGCTGGCGCAGGCGCTGCTGGCCGCCACCGAAGAGCTGGCCCGCTTCGAGGACGCCCATATCGGCCGCATGATGGAACTGACCGCGCGCGCCAACCAGCTGCATCAGGATCTCACCGGCGAAGCCCGCCTGCTGCGCGCCTTCCACCGGGAAACTTAAAGCGCTTTCCCCCTCTGTGCAAGGCGCAGCGATGCGGACGGTACGACTGTACAGCGCAGCACAGCGACGCAGACGGTACGTACTACAGCGAAGCACAGCGACGCAGACGGTACGTACTACAGCGAAGCGCAGTGACGCAGACGGTACGTACGGTAAGGAGCTGCAACGCAGCTATGAAGGTTCAGTCAGGAGCTCTATTGCGACGATCAGTTGCAGGTCCAGCCACCGGCGCAACTGCGCCGCCACATCGAAATCCCCGTCCACGTCGAACGCCGCGTCGAGCGCAGCCCCGAAAGTGCCGCCCGCGCGCAACACCGTCAGCGCGGCATAATCGCCAGCCCCGAGCGGAAATACCTGCACGCGCCAGCCGGGGCGTGCCACCACGCCAGCTTCCTGCACTGCCATGTCGGCGGGAAAATCAATGGCGGGCGCCGGCTGGTGCGCCAGCCAAAGCGACACCACCGCCCAATCGGACCGCACCGGCACGCAAGCGTCGTGCAGGCGCAGCCGGGCAACTTCCAGCTGCGCCGGCGCCAGCTCGCTCAGTTGCTGCGCCGTCACAGGCACCGCGTCGCCCGCGTAATGCGCGCGGTGCACGGTCCATTCGAGGCGCGCCATGTCAGCCAGGTATGGCAATTGAGCCGCGTGCGGAAAATCGTCGAGGAATTCGCCCAGCTGGCCGCCGAAGCGATTGAGGTCGCCATCGTGCGACGGCCGGGCGCGCACATAGGCATGGGCCAGAGCACCGAAGAACTCGGCTCCGACCAGCGCGGCCACTACGGGATAGGCAGCCGCCAGCGCCTTGGTCGCGGTGGCCGCCAGGTTGCCGCGATACAGCGCCAGCCGGTGACGATTGTGCCGATGCTCGCGCCACAGCGCCAGCGCCGGCGGCGCGGCATCCGGGTTCAGCAAAGCGTCAGCGAACAGTTGCTGGCCTGGAGCAAGCGCGGCGGCACTGCCGTCTGCGCCCGAAGCGGCTGTGCTGCGGTCCGCAGCCGCAGCACTATTGACCGCGCCCGCGCCAACCAAGGTGACGATATTCTGCTGCGCCTGCGCGCGTTGGCATTGCGGCGCCACCGGCGTGAACGGGTAGCTGTGCTGCGGCGAAATTATCTGCCGGCCGGGAAACGCCACCGGTTCGACCAGGTGGTTGCGCTGCGGCGCAATTGCCTGTGGGCCGGGCGCAGCCACCGACGCCACCGAGTGGTTGCGCTGCGGCGAGACTGTCTGATGGCCGAGCAGCGCCACTTCCTGGTGGCCAAGGGCCGCCGCCTGAACGGTCGTGCCGCTATGCTGCAGCCCCCTCGCCTTCTCCGCCTCGTCCAGCAACACGGCCAGCGGCGGGATATCGGTGTCCCATTCGATCAGGGTCGGTACGGCGCCGAAGCGCTGCAGCGCAGCAGCGTACAGCTGCCACACGGGTTCGGCGACGGCGGCGCCGTGGTGGTCGATCACTGCCTGCGGTGTGACCAGGTGGCCGCCCAGGTGCAGTTCGCCTAGCGTGCCGGGGACGATCGCAAGCAACGCTTCGAGCGCGTCTTCACCGTGGTTGCACTGGTTGACGTACAGGTTGTTAATGTCGAGCAGCAGGCCGCAGCCGGTGCGTGCTGCCAGCGCGGCCAGGAACTGCGCCTCGCTCATGCTGTCGCCATGGAACCTGGCATAGGTGGAAACGTTTTCCAGCAGCAGTTGCCGTTGCAATGCGTTTTGCACCTGGTCCACGCGGTCGCACAGCAGGTCGAGCGCGGTGGCGTCCAGTATCAAAGGCAGCAGATCGTTCAGGTGACGGTCGCCCACCGCGCCCCAGCACAAATGCTCGGATACCAGGCACGGTTCGCTGTTGCGCACCAGCGCACGGACGCGCTCGAGGTGCTGCACGGAAAAGCCGCGCGCCGAACCCAGGCCCAGCCCCACGCCATGCAGGCTGACCGGATAATCGCGCCGCAACTGTTGCAGCACATGCCAGTCGCGGCCCGATTGGTCGAGGTAGTTTTCGGTATGAACTTCGAGCAAGTCCACTGCCGGCCGCTCGTCGAGAAACTGCCGGTGGTGCGGCGCGCGCAAGCCAACGCCCACGCCGAGGGCGCGTGATCCAGAAGCAAGCGCGGCGGAATTACTGGCCAACTTATTGCCGGTTAAACAGGCAGGGACTGCTTACTTGGCAGGTGGCGTGGTCTTGCCGCCGACTTTATCGCACGTTCCCTTGGGAACGTTTTTCCATTCGACCGGGGCGTTATCGGTCGTGGCCTGGCCTGCGCAGGAATGCGAGCCGTCCGCCGCGGCGCAGTCATTCTGGCCGGCCTTGGCGACGCCATAGCATTTTTCGGTATCGGCCGAGCCGGCCATGGATGGGGTGGCCGCAGTGGCCGTGCTGGCGGTGCAAACAGCTGCCAGGGCGGCGGCGATCAGGGCGTGGCGTTGGTTCATGGTCGGTTCTCCTCGAAGATAATGGTGTGCAGACGCAGCGTAGCAGCAATCACGCTGCCACGGCTAGCCCGCGCGCCCTGTCCGCATGGGAGGCCCGACGCTGGCACCGCTGTCAGGCGGTGGTATTGATGGTGTTGCCGAGGTTGGAAGGCAGGCGCGGCGCCGATGGCACCGGCGGAATCGCCTCGATCAGCGCATTGGCGCTGGACGCCTGGATATCCTGCGCCTTTTTCAAAACGGCAATTCCCACCGCCTGTTTGTTGCCGGTATCGGAAATGCTGGTTGCAAGCTGGGCAATGTTGGAAACGTCCATGGTGTCCTCCTTTAAGGCGTATCCCTTATTTACGGAAGACCGCGCCGGAACTTTAGGCCGGCGGCGAGATTTCAACGCGCTTTTTTTCCACCAGCGCCAGCAGCCAGTCCAGCACGTCCTGCGGCGCGTTCAAGTCCAGCCAGGCTGTACTGTCCGGCAACTCCTGCGGACGCGGCAAATCGGACGCCACCGCCACCACGTGCGCATCGTGCGGATACAGCGGCTCGCGTCCCTGCTCGCGGCGATACACTTCCAGCTTGTCGATCGGGTATTTTTTAAAGCCTTCGAGCAGGGTCAGGTCGGCTGGTGACAGGCGCGCCAGCTGCTCCTCCAGCGTTGGCTCGGGGGCGCCGCGCAACTCGTGGACGATGGCGTAACGGAACGGCGACGCCACCATCACCTCGGCCGCGCCCGCCATGCGCAGGCGCGCACTGTCCTTGCGCGGTGGTTCCAGCTCCAGGTCGTGGTGGCTGTGCTTGATCACATTGACCTTGAGACCACGGTCCGCCAGTTGCGCGATCAGGAATTCCAGCAGCGTGGTCTTGCCGCTGCCAGACGTGCCGATCACGCCCAGCACCTGGCGCAGCGGTGCGGAACTTGCTTGATGCATGAAAAACTCTCCCCGCAACGTCATTGCTATTGCCGCACATTATACGCAGCAACATTCAACGCGGCAGGTACCGTAAGACCTATTGCTCTTCGTCCAGATGGCGGAAGCGGTCGTTGTGCGAGCGGCCATTCGCCAGCAGGATCAGCAGCAAGCACACCAGCGCCGTAATGTAGGTGCTCGGTTCGCTGTCGATGGCGGTGTACACCGTGTGGACCGCCGCATGGGCACGCGGCATGGTCATGGCGGCAGCGATCAGGAAAGGCAGCAGCGTCAGGTATTTCATGGTCACCCCCTGCAATGTTTGCAATGGGATCAAGTTATCACCGCACCGTGACGCTTTGATGACAATTTAGAATCTATTCCGGCAGGGAGGAGGTAGCGGATTGCGATGCCTCGGTAGCGCGGGCAAGGCGCGAGGAAAAAGCATGGCAGGCCATGCGATGACGAGCAACGCCGCCCCCGCTGCCGAGGCGCGCAAGCAGCGCCTCATTTCCTGCCGGGCTAGATTCTTCAGTATGGAACGCGGTACCTGTAGCCTTTGTAATTGAACACGGCTTCTTTCGGGTTCAGCTTTTCCAGCAACAGGCCCGGCGCTACCTCTTCGCCCTCGCGGCGCAGGATCTTGTCCACCAGCAGCAGCCGGTCGGCGGCATTCCTGGAGTAGATGTAGCCGCCCACCGTCACCGGAGGAATCGCGCGCTGTATCGGTTCCGGCAGTTCGCGCAGATTGAGTACGGGCTCCTCCACCCTGGCGGTAGTGGCTGGCGCAGGCGTAGCAGCCACGGCTGGGGAGGCCATCGATGCGGCCCCCTGCGTCGAGGGCCTCCCCTGCGGGGTGGGCGATTGCGTCGGCGGCATTGGCGACTGCGCCAGGGCGGCTGACGATTGCCCGAGCGAGGTCGAGGATTTTGCCGGCGACGTCGAAGGTTGCGCGAGCGGCGTCGTCACCGTGGCGACCGGTGGCGGCAGCGCGGTAACTGGTTCTGGCAACGCCGTGACCGGTTCTTGCAGTGCCGCTGACGGTTGCGGTACCGGCCCCGGTTGCTGCGGCGCGACGGCAACAGCGTCCACGGAGGCGGCCGGCATAGCCGGTGCAACCGGCGCGCTGGAGACAGCAGGCGCCACCAGAGACGCCGGCCGCAACATCAATGCCAGCAGCACCACGATGACAACCGCCATCGCCACCAGCGCCAACACCACCGGCTTTTTGAGGCGGCCGGAGGCAGCGGTGTGCGCGCCGGCCTGCAAGGTGGGCGCGTGGATGGTAGGAGAACTGCCGAGTTGACGTTCGGCTTGCGCTTTTTTCAGCGCTTCCAGGATGTAAGACATATTATTTCCCCGCTCCGGCCGCAGACTGCGCCAGCAGGCGCGGCTCTTGCACGCGGCCCAGTTGGTACAGCCGGATAAATGTTTTCGGACCGGCCACGCCGTCCGCCTTGAGCTGCTGCGCGCCCTGGAACTGGCGCAGGCGCTGGATCAGCGCAGTGTCGAGCGGCTGGTTTTCCCTGGGCGCGGCCAGTTCGTACAGCTGCGCCAGGCGCTGGGCCAGCCAATCGACGTCGGGGCCACGGTCGCCCGCTGCCACCTGGTCGCGCCAGCTGGCAGGTGCGCGCCAGTAGGTCGTGAACTCGCCGTCGAGCCGGGCGGCCAGCGCGGCCACGCTCACGCGCTCGGGCTGCCTGCCGGGCGCGGTGATGGTGGCGTTCTTCTCATCGAGCGAAGTCAGCAGCACGTAGCCGGGGATGACCGGGTTGTCGCGCAGGGTCAGCACGGCAGGCCGGTCGAGCTGGCGCAATTCATCGATGCCGCCACGGGTTTGCAGGCAGCGCAGGTTCAGGCGCGCAGCGGCGCTGCACGGGTCGCTGGCGGTGAGCGTAAGTCCCCACAGACCGGCCAGTTGACGTAAGGCCGCAGCCTTGTCGGTCGCTACACCAGACTCGGCAGGAGAAGTCGCCGTCGCGGACGCAGCTGCGGACAAGGATGCCGACGCCGGCGCGCTCGTGGCCCCTGTCGTCGCCCGCGCGGCGCCCGGGCCGGATTCCTGCCCATTATCGCTGGCCTTGCCGGGACCGGCTGTCGGCGTACTCGGCGCCGCCACAGTAGCCACCTGGGGCGGCACGCTGGTTTTCTGCCGCTCGGCAAACTGCAATAACAACACGCTGAGCACCACGCCACCGGCCACGCCGGCAGCCACCAGCGGCCAGCGCGCACCGGACGCGAACGCGCTACCCTGCCCGCCCGACCCGGCACTGTCGGCACCGGCAAACACTTCGGCGGCAGCGCGCCGCAAGATGATGCGCGACACTTGCGGCTGGTTTTCCACGTAGGCCCCCAGCAAAGCGCGGTCGCACAGCAAGTTGATACGGCGCGGCACGCCCTTGGTCAGGCTGTGTACCAGGCCCATCAAGCGGCGCGGGAACGGCGCAATCGCCGCCGCGCCGGCCACTGCCAGCCGGTGCTCGATATAGCTCGATGTCTCGGCCTCCGACAACGAACCCAGGTGATAGCGTGCGATCACGCGTTGCGCCAGTTGCTCCAGCTCGGGCCGGGCCAGCATGGTGCGCAACTCGGGCTGGCCGATCAGGATGATTTGCAGCAGCTTGCGTTCGCTGGTTTCCAGGTTGGTCAGCAGGCGCAGTTGCTCGAGCACCTCGGCCGACAGGTTTTGCGCCTCGTCGATGATCAGCACATTGTTCTTGGCCTGCGCGTGGCTGGCCAGCAAATACGCGTTGATGGCATCGACATAGCCCTTGACGCTGACCGCACCCGCCCCTTGCGGCGGCAAATCGATGCCGAACTCGTCGCAGATGGTCAGCAGCAGTTCCTCGACCGTGAGCTTGGGGTTGAAGATATAGCCCAGCTTGCAATTCTCGGGAATCTGCTCCATGAAACAGCGGCAGACCGTGGTCTTGCCGGCGCCGATTTCTCCGGTAAGCAGCACGAAACCGCCGCCGCTGCCGATGCCATACAGCAGATGCGCCAGCGCTTCGCGGTGGCGTTCGCTCATGAACAGGTAGCGCGGGTCGGGCGCGATGGAGAACGGCGATTGTTTCAGGTTGAAGTATTGCGTGTACATGAAAACCTTGAGAGTGCGCGTGCCGGTATTCTAGCCCCTAAGCTTTGTTTCATGGGGGCCGCCAAAAACCGTAGCGAGCGGCTCGATATCGCCTTGAGTAGCGCAAGCGTACGGAGGTACGCTGAGCAACGGAGAGGCGATAGCGCGCCGCGCAGTAGGTTTTTGGCGGCCCCCACTGATTAGCGCGAGCGCACTGGGGGAGGTTGCACCGGCGGCAGTGGCTTATATTTGGCGCAGTAGATCTTCGACTTGGTGTCGAAATAAACGATGCGGCTGGCCGGCTTGGCCTCGCGCACCGGGTAGGCGGACGTGTCGATGCGGATGTGGTGGACACCCACCTGGGTGATGATGGCCTGTTGCAGTTCCTCGGGCGTGGCTTCGGCCACGGCGCCCACGAAAATATAGGTGCTGGTGTCGTCGCTGACCATCACTTCGGAAATCTCGCGGCCCCACAGACTGGCGCCGTCGGTGCGGAACCAGAAGGCGCCGCCCTCGTGCTTGTAGGCCGGGCCGAAATGCTTGACCAGGTAGTCGTAATAGTAAAAATTGGCGGTCTGGTCACGGCACAGCAAACCGTTACCGATGATGGTGCCGAACGTGGTGGGAACGTTTTGGGCCAGCGCCGAACCACCGGCCAGGCTCAACATTGCAACGAACGCCAGCGCGCCGCGCCGCAGCAGGAAGGATGGAACAATCACCGGCTCAGGTCTTCGACAGCCAGGCACGGTTGGCGCTGATGCGGGCCTTGGCCGTGGCCGGCAAGGCGTCGTAGCAACCGGGATACTGCTTGAGCGCGGCTTCGCGGATTTCTTTTTGCAAGCCGTTAATCAGGAAAATATACAGCACCCCACCATCCTTGGTATTTTTGGTTCCCAGGTATTTGATCATCTGTGGTCCTCCGTCCTTGGCCCATGACTATGCGGTTTCATTATGACATTATCGGCGCCGCGCACGAGAAATTGAATCGCTTACCGTTCAAACCCGGCCAAACACCTTTTGACAGCGCGCTTTGCCACACTCTATAGTGCCGCATGATCGAATTTCTCATCGGCGTGGACGGCGGCGGCAGCGGCACCCGCGCCTGCCTGGCCCACTCCCCCCACCAAGCTTCCGGCATACCGGTCCATCTCGGCGCCGGCATGGCCGGCCCTTCCGGCCTGTCGCTCGGCATCACCAACGCCTGGATCGCCGTCGAACAGGCCATCGCTGCCGCCTTTGCCGACGCCGGTTTGCCGGTGGCGCCACGCGCGGCGATCGGGCTGGGCCTGGGACTGGCCGGCGTGCATAACCGGCAGTGGGCGGCGCAGTTTACCGCCGCCAATCCCGGCTACGCCAGCCTGGCGCTGGCATCGGACGGCCACACCACCGTGCTGGGCGCGCATGACGGCGCGGCCGGCGCCATCATCGCGCTGGGCACGGGCAGCGTGGGCGAAGTCAGGCTGGCCGATGGCCGCCACCTGGAAGTGGGCGGCTGGGGTTTCCCGTCCGGCGACGAAGCGGGCGGCGCCTGGATCGGGCTGCACGCCATCAATCACATGCAGCAAAGCTTCGACGGCCGGCGGCCAGCAGACGCCTTCGCCGACGCCGTGGCGCAAGCGTGCGGCGTGGCGCCTGGGCGCCGCGATCCGGCCGCACGTGAAATCCTCCAGCAATGGCTGGCCGGCGCCTCGCAAACCAGGTATGCGCAACTGGCGCCGGTGGTGCTGCAACATGCCGCCTCGAACGACGCCGCCCGCGCCATCCTGCATGCAGCGGGAACCCAGGTGGCGCGCCTTGCCCACGCATTGGACGCCGACGGCACGCTGCCGATCGCCCTGTGCGGCGGACTGGCCGCGCCGCTGCGCCCGTATTTGCCGCCGGCGCTGCTGGCGCGCGTGGTGCCCGCGCGCGGCGATTCGGCGGCCGGCGCGCTGCGGCTGATCCGCCAGCATCTGAACCAATAACCGGAGTGCCTATCATGCGCGCTGCAATCACAGGCAATATCCTCACTCCCCAGGGCTGGGTCCACGGCGACATCGGTTTCGATACGCATATCGCCGTCGTCAAAGGCGGCGCAGTCGATCCGGCGTCGAACACCGACGACTATATCCTGCCCGGCTTTATCGACCTGCACGTGCACGGCGGCGGCGGCAAAGACGTGATGGAAGCCGGCGACGCCGTGCGTACCATCGCCGCCCTGCACGCCCGCCACGGCACCACCAGCCTGCTGGCCACCACCATGACCGCCCCGTCCGACGACATCGAGCTGGCGCTGGCCGCCATCGGCCGCGCCGCCGCCCGGCGCGGCGCCGGCGAGGCGCGGGTACTGGGCGCCCACCTGGAAGGGCCGTACATCAACCCCGGCAAGCTCGGCGCGCAGCCCGACTACGCGCGCGCGGCCACGCTGGCCGACGTGCGCGCCCTGGCAGCGCTGGCGCCATTGAAACTGATCACGGTGGCGCCAGAAATTCCCGGCCACCTGGACCTGGTCAAAGCGCTGGCGAACGCCGGCATGCGGGTGCAACTCGGCCACACCGCCGGTTCGTACGAAGACGGCAAGGCGGCGCTGGACCATGGCGCCCACGGCTTCACCCACCTGTTCAACGCCATGACCGGCCTGCACCACCGCGAGCCCGGCATGGTGGGTGCGGCGCTGGCCCATGCGCAGTACGCGGAACTGATCCCCGACCTGCTGCACGTGCACCCGGGCGCGATCCGCACCGCGCTGCGCTGCATTCCGAAGCTCTATTGCGTGACCGATTCCACCGCCGCCACCGGCATGCCCGACGGCGAATACATGCTGGGCCGGCAAGTGGTCATGAAATGCCTGGGCGGCGTGCGCCTGCCCGACGGCACGCTGGCCGGCAGCGCTCTCACCATGGACCAGGCGCTGCGCAACCTGGTCAAGATCGGACTCGATCTGGCGGACGCCTCGGCGCGCGTGTCCACCTACGCCGCCGACTACCTGGACCTGCCCGACCGGGGCCGCCTGGCCACCGGCGCCTGGGCCGACCTGGTGGTGCTGGACCGCGACCTGCAACTCAAAGCCGTGTACATAGAAGGCGAGCGACTGTGACCGACCTAAACAATTTACACCAAAACGATTTACGCAAGCTGGCCGGCCAGCTGATCATGATCCGCTTCCCCGGCACCGAGCTCGATGCCGCCACGGCCGGCTTCATCAAGGCCAACGGCATCCGTGCCGTGTGCCTGTTTCGCGGCAATATGACCGACGCCGCCCAGCTGTCGAAGCTGACGGCCGACCTGCGCGCCGCGATGGGGCCGGAGTCGCTGATCGCCATCGACCAGGAAGGCGGCGCCGTGGTGCGCGCCACCTGGGTGCCGGCGCCGCCGTCGGCCATGGGCCTGGGCGCGGCCGACGATGCCGGCCTGGCGCAGCGCACCGGGGCGGCGGTGGCCCGCGCCATCCGGTCGCTCGGTTTCAACTGGAACTTCGCACCGGTACTGGACCTCAACAACAACCCGTACAACCCGGTGATTGCCGAACGCTCGTTTGGCGCCGATCCGCAGCGCGCCGCCGAACTGGCGCTGGCCTGGATGGCCGGCAGCCATGCGGAAGGCGTGGCGTGCTGCGTCAAGCACTTCCCCGGCCATGGCGATACCAACGTCGATTCGCACCGCGACCTGCCCACGGTGGACAAGCCGGTGACTGATTTGGAGCGGCTGGAACTGGCGCCGTTCCGCACCGCCGCTGCACATGCGCCAGCCATGATGACCGCGCATATCGTCTATCCGACGCTCGACGCCGACAACCCCGCCACCATGTCGCGCGCCATCCTGCATGACCTGCTGCGCGACCAGTGGCAGTATCGCGGCATCATCATCACCGACGGCATGGACATGCATGCGATTGCGCACCGTTACGGCGTGGGCAACGCGGCCGTGCGCGCGCTCACGGCCGGCGCCGACATGGTGATGGCACTGGGCACACCGCAAACGCAGGAAGTAACCCTGGCGGCGATTGCCGCCGCCATCGCCGCAGGCGAACTGCCGATCGATGAAGTGCAGCAGCGGCTCGCGCGGCTGGCGGCGCTGGCGCGCGACTACCCGTGCGGCCAGCCACCTTATTTGGACGACGCCGCCGACCGGGTGGTGATGGCCGAAGGCTGGCGCCGAGCGCTCACCGCGCATGGCGATCCGCAGCGCCCCGCTCCGGGCGCGAAGCTGCGCCTGGTGGTACGCCAGGACGTGGTCAGCGACGGCGTGTCGGAAGCGGGCGTGCCGGCGGCGCGGGTGGCCGACTCGCTGCGCCGCCTGTACGACGTCGAGCTGCTGACATACGCCGATGCCGACGCCTTCGACTGGACCGCGCTGCCGCAGGACGGCCGTTTTACGATCCTGGCATCGACCTCGCGCCTGCGCTACGGCGAACATGCGCGCCGCAGCTGGCATCCCGATTTGCACCTGGCGCTGTGGAACCCGTACCAGGCGCTCGACATCGCCGCGCCGGCCCTGCTCACCTACGGCTTCGCGGCGCCCGCGCTCGACGCCGTCAACGACTGGCTGGCAGGCGAACTGCCGGCATGCGGCCGCGCGCCGGTGCCGGGCTTCGGCGCGCCCCCGCCGGCACACACTTGAATTCGGCGCGGAAGGCGTTTTTTATGTAACAATACGCGCGTTTGGCCGCTGTGCCTGCGCCAGCGCCCTTGAGAAAACCAATCTATGATTGAAGGATTACACATGTCCCACATTCGTCTTGCTCGTATCAGCCTGATCCTGGCCGCCATCGGCCTCAATGCCGCTCCCGCCATGCTGGGCATGAACATGGTCCACGCCCAGGACAAGGAAAAGGCCGCTGCGCCGGCGCAGGCCGATACCGTCCGTCCCGAGATCTTCAAGCTGATCGAAACCAAGCAGATCAAGGAATTGCTGGACGCCAAGAATTACGCCGAAGTCAAAACCCGCATCGATACCGCAGCGGCCACGCCCAACCTGACGCCGTACGAAACGTTCGTGCTGAACCAGCTGCGCGCGCAACTGGGTCAGACCAGCGGCGACCAGCAAATGACGGTGCAAGGTCTCGAAGGCATGATCGACTCCGGTCGCCTGACGCCGGAACAAAAGCTCAAATTCATCGATGCCGTGGGCAGCATTTACTACAGCAATATCAAGGACTATGACAAGGCCATCGTCTGGTTCAACCGCTATGGCGCCGAGTCGGGCGACACCGCCAAGCAGCGCCAGTTCGTGATCCGCTCGTACTTCCTCAAGGACGATTTCGCCAGCGCCAAGACCGAAGTGCTGAAGGACATCGCCGCCGCCAAGCAAGCCGGCACCGCGCCGTCGAAAGACACGCTGAACCTGCTCGGCAACATCGGCATCAAGACCAAGGACACGCCGCTGTACCTGACCGCCGTGGAAGAGCTGGTGCGCTACTACCCGAGCGAGGACTACTGGTTCGACCTGCTGAACCGCACGCGCGGCAAGAAGACCTACGCCCAGCGCCTGGACCTGGACATGGCCCGCCTGAAAGCGGTAGCCGCCCCATCCAAAATGGAAACCGAAGACTACCTGGAGCAAGCCGAACTGGCATCGCTGGGCGGCTTCTTCACCGAAGCGAAAATCGCCATCGACAAGGCCTATCCGAACGGCACCATCCCGGCCGGCAAGGACAAGGCAGCGATCACCAAGATCCGCGACACCGCCACCCGTGGCGCTGCCGACGATGCCAAGAACATCGATGCAGGCATCGCTTCCGCTCAAAAATCGAAAGAAGGCGTCGGCCTGGTCAACCTGGGCTACAACTACATCACCCTGGGCCAGTTCGACAAGGGTATCGACCTGATGAAGCAGGGTATCGCCAAGGGCGTGTCGAAAAATCCTGAAGACGCCAAACTGCGTCTGGGCTACGCCCTGGCCATGGCCGGCAAGAAGGATGAATCGATCAAGCTGCTTGAAACCATCCAGGGCGACGACGGCCGCGCCGACCTGGCCCGCTTCTGGATCATGTACCAGAACAAGCCAGCAGCAACCGCTGCAGCACCAGCTGCCAAGTAAGCAGCCGCAACAAAACAAAAGCCGGCTGACCGCCGGCTTTTTTTACGCCCATTAGGCGGCTTGGGCGCCGAAGATGGTGAGGCGGTGGGCGGCAACGCCGGCCATGGCGCCGTCGGCAACGGCCATGGCGACGTTGCCGGCGGCGCGGGCCGAGTCGCCGCAGGCGAAGACGCCCGCCACGCTGGTCGCCTTCATGGCGTCCGTGCGCACGAACAGGCCGGTCGGGCCCTCGTCCATCTCGCAGCCCAATTGCTCTGCCAGCGGGCTGCCGCTGTGGGTGCGGCTCACCACGAACAGGCCCGCCATGTCGAGCGCCCGGCCGTCTGCCAGTTCCACCGTGGCGTGGCCCGCGATACGCCGGACCGCCGAGCGCTCGATGGTCACGCCGCGCCTGGCCATCGACGCCAGTTGTTCTTCGTCCGGCTCGAACGTCTCGTTGAGGAACAGCGTGACCTGCCCCCAGTCGGGCAGCATCAAGGCGTGGTGCATCGACATCGGGCCGACCGCCATCACGCCGATATGCCCTTGCAACAATTCATAGCCGTGGCAGTACGGGCAGTGAAACACGCTGGTGCCCCAGCGTTCGGCCAGGCCAGGCAGCGCCGGCAGTTCATCGACCACGCCGGTGGCCAGCACCAGCGCCTGGGCGTCAAAACCACGGCCGTCGGTCAGGGTGATGCGAAAGCCCTGGTCCAGGCGCGTGGCCTGGGCGGCGGCGCCCTCGATCCACTGCACGGTTGGATATTTTAAAAGCTGCGCCCTGCCCTCGGCGGCAATCGCCGCCGCATCGCGGCCGTCCTGGCCGAGGAAGCCGTGCGAGTGCTGCGCATAGCGGTTGCGGCGCTGGCCGGCATCGATCACCAGCACGCGGCGGCGGGCGCGCGCCAGCTGGGTGGCGGCGGACAGGCCGGCATAGCTGCCGCCCACGACGATAACGTCGAACTCATTCGACAGGTGTTGGATGCGCATGGAGGGTTTCCTGGTGGTTGGCGTAATCGCGATTGAAGCGGGCCGACAAATCGGCCAGCGTGACGTCCTTGAAACGCTCGATCAGCAATGCTTCCGCCTCGTCGAAGGCACTGGCCAGGGCGTCGTTGACGGCCCGCTCGACCAGGCATCCCGGTTCTTCGGTGCGGTTGCCCATGGCGAATACGGTGGGCGAACCCACGGCTTCGTAGATGTCGCGCAGGGTGACCGAATTGAGGTCGCAGGTGATGACCCAGCCGCCGCCATGGCCCTTGCCGGAACCGACATAGCCACGCTCGCGCAGGCCGGCCAGCACGCGCCGCACCAGCACCGGGTTGGTATCGAGGAAGCCGGACAGCTCCTCGGAAGTGAACGGGCGGTTGGCCTGCGCCATGTGCAGCAGCACGTGCAGGATGGAAGATAGTTTGCTGTCTCGTCTCATGTAACTAATGATAGTACATAAAACCAGATCGCGCACGCCAACCGCTGTTTTTACATCAAATGACGCTGTCCCACGGGGCGGACAGCCGCATGGCGCAGTTGATCAGCCCCACCATCGAATACGTCTGCGGGAAATTGCCCCACATTTCGCCGGTGACCGGGTGCGTGTCTTCCGACAACAAACCGAGGTGGTTGCGGGCCTTGAGCATGGTCTCGAAAATTTCGCGCGCTTCTTCCTTGCGGCCGATGCGCGCTAGTGCATCGATGCGCCAGAAGGTGCAGATGTTGAACGCGGTTTCGGGCTTGCCGAAGTCGTCGGGCGCTTCGTAGCGGCGCATGTACGGGCCGTCGCACAGGGTTTTCTCCAGCGCTTCCACCGTCTTGATGAAGCGCGGGTCCATCGGGTCGATGAAGTTCACTTCGGCCATCAGGAGCACGCTGGCATCGAGATCGCGGCCCCCCAGGCTTTCGACGAACGCCTGGCGTTCCTCGCTCCAGGAGTCGCGCAACAGCGGTTCGCGGATCTGGTCGGCCCGGCCCTGCCAGTAGGCGGCGCGGTCCGGCAGTTCCAGCACGTGGGCGATTTTCGACAGGCGATCGCACGCGGCCCAGCTCATCAGCATCGACGACGTGTGCACGCGCGCACGGGTGCGCAGCTCCCACATGCCGGCGTCGGGCTGGTCGTGCACGCGGAAGGCCTGCTCGCCCACGGCTTCGAGCAGCGCGAATTCGGCCACGCCGGCGCGATTCAACAAGCGATGGTCGAGGAAAGCCTGCGCCGCACCGAGCACCACGTTGCCATACACGTCGTGCTGGAAGTGTTCCTGCGCCTGGTTACCCACGCGCACGGGCTTGTGTCCGCGATAGCCGGGCAGATGGTCGAGCGTCGATTCGGGCAGGTGTTCTTCCAGGCCGATGCCGTACAAAGGCTGGATATGGCCGCCCTTGGAGCTGGCGACGATGTTGGAGAGCCAGCGCAGGTACTCTTCCATCGTGCCCACTTCGGACAGGCTGTTCAAGGCGCGCACCACGAAGAACGCGTCGCGCAGCCAGCAGAACCGGTAGTCCCAGTTACGTTCGCTGCCGGGCGCCTCGGGAATGCTGGTGGTCATGGCGGCAATGATGGCGCCAGTGTCTTCGTACAGCGACATCTTGAGCGTGATCGCCGCGCGGATCACCACGTCCTGGTACTCATACGGCAGCGCCAGGCGGCGGCTCCAGTTGCGCCAGTAATTGATGGTCTCTTTTTCGAAACGGCGGCAGATATCCTCGATGCCTTCGTTGAGCGTCTCGTCCGGACCCAGCGTGAAGTTCAGCGATTTGTTCACCAGGAACCACGATTCGGACAGCAGGTGGCTCAGCGACGCATCGGTATTGAGGCGCAGCGTCTGCTCCGGCCCCACGTAGCGGATATGGTGGCTGCCGCGCGTGATCTGCGGCGTCACGCGGCCCCAGTCGAAGCGCGGGCGCACGCGCACGCGGATGCGCACGGCGCTGTTCAGGATGCGGATGCGGCGGATCAGCATCAGCGGCCGGAACATGCGGTCGCGGCTCAGGAAGCGCGGCGCAAAGTCGGTGATCTCGATGCCGTGGTTGTCGGCATCGGTCAGGCGCGTGCGCAGCACGGCGGTGTTGGGATCGTAGAACTGCTCTGTCTTGACGCAGTTTTCCAGCTCGATGCTCCACACGCTGCCGTTGTCGGAGTTGTCGAGCAAGGCGTTGAACACCGGGTCGCCGTCAAAACGCGGCAGGCAGCACCAGACGATGTTGCCGCTTTTATCGACCATGGCGTTGTACGAGCAGTTGCCGATCACGCCGCAGTTGAGCGATGCTTCGGGCGTGACCGGGGCGTTGACGGGGCCGAGCGCGGTCGGTGCTACGGGAATGCCGGGTGTGCCGGTCGTGCCGCTTATTGAGGTCATGGCGTGTCTCCTGGGCTGATGCTACTGGTAGATAGGGCCGTCTGTGCAGCATGGGCCAGCTGCGCGTGCAGCGCCTGCGGCGAGTCCAGGCGGCAGCGGGCCGCACTCGGTCCTGCGCCGACTTTCACGCCGATGCCACCCAGTTCCTGGGCGTAGGCGATGCCTGCTTCGTCGGTGGTATCGTCGCCGACGAACACCGGCTTGTGTCCCTTGAACGGTGTCTCCTGCAAAAACTCGGCCACGGCGCTGCCCTTGTTGGTGGCAGCGGGTTTCAGTTCCAGCACCATTTTGCCATGCAATAGCACGGTGCCGGGCGCGGCTGCCAGCGCGGCGGCCATGGCCTGCTCGCACTGCACCCGCAGGCCGGGCGCCAGGCGGTAGTGCAGTGCCAGCGCGCTGCGCTTCTCTTCCAGCAGCAGGCCGTCATGCGCCAGCACCAGCGCGCGCAAAATCAGTTGTGCGGCGTCGAGCGATGGCGCCGTGGCGATATGCAGCTGGCCGTTGTAATCACGGCGCTCGGCGCCATGGACGCCGGCCACCGGCAGTTTCAACGGCGCCAGCATGGCGTCGATCTGCGCGATCGGACGGCCGCTGACAATCGCCAGCCGGCCTTGCAGCCGTTCGCCCAGGCTGGCCAGCACCTGCACCAGGCCCGGCGCCACCACCACCGTATCGGGCGTCTCCGCCAGGTCCACCAGGGTGCCGTCGAAGTCGAGGAATACCGCGCCATCGAGCCACTCGGCGAGGGCAAATTTTTCTACTTCAGTAGCCATCATCAGCCCACCCGGCGCAGGTTGGTGCGGCTGTGCGCGCGGATTTTTTGCATCACTTTTTCGCGCTTGCGCAGGCGTGCCGCGTCAAGCAGCATGTGGCCCGCCCAGCGGTACACATTGAAGCGGCGCACGCGGTCGCGCATGCTGCGCATCCGTTCGACCTGCTCCACCGCCGGCATGGTCAGGCCGCGATACAGCGCATCGGCGCCCTGCTCGATGTGGTAAGGGTTGATGATCAACGCTTCGTGCAGCTCGCGCGCGGCGCCGGTGAACTGCGACAGCACCAGCGCGCCGTGTTCGTCGTCGCGGGCGGCGATGAATTCTTTTGCCACCAGGTTCATGCCGTCGTGCAGGCTGGTTACCATGCACACTTCGCTGGCGCGGAAGTAGCGCTGCAATTCATTCTGGTCGTGGTGCTCGATTTTCAGGATGATCGGCAGGTAGCCGTCCTTGCCATAGCGGTCGTTGATCTTGTCGGCCAGCTTGCGCACGCGCTGCTCGAAGTTCATGTATTCCTCGAGGTCGGAGCGGCTCGGTGCGGCGATCTGCACGAAGCTGAACTTGCCCACCATGGCCGGATGCATTTCCAGCATGCGGTCCACGGCCTGGAAACGCTCCAGGATGCCCTTGGTGTAATCGAGGCGATCGACGCCGAACGCCAGCAGGTGGTCTTGCGGCACGCCGAGGATCTGGCGGATCTCGGTGCGGCACACGTCCACCGGCACGGTGTCCGGGTAGTCGGGCCAGGCGATCGAGATCGGGTAGTCTTCGACCTGCGTCAGTTCATTGCCATACGAGATGGTGGACGCTTCCGGCTCGATCCGGGTTTCCAGGTAGCGGTCCACGGTGTCGAGGAAGTTCTTGCGGTGGAACGGCGTATGGAAGCCGAGGATGGTGCTGCCCAACATGCCTTCCAAGATCTCTTCGCGCCACGGGCAAATGCCGAACGACTCCGAGTTAGGCCATGGGATGTGCCAGAACGTGATAATCGTCGCTTTTGGCAGCGCCTCGCGCACCATGCGCGGCAGCAGGGCGAAGTGGTAATCCTGTACCAGCACCACCGGGTTGTCGGTGCGCGCTTCCTTGATCACGGCGTCGGCGAAGCGGCGGTTGACCTTGACGTACTCTTCCCAGTCCGACGAGCGGAATACCGGGCGCACGTGGGCGATATGGCACAGCGGCCACAGGCCTTCGTTGGCGAAGCCGTAGTAGTAGCCCTTCTCTTCTTCTTCGGTCAGCCATACGCGGCGCAGCGTGTAGCTCGGATTTTTTGGCGGCACCGGCACGTGGTCGTTCTTGTCCACGGTTTCGCGGTCGGCGCTGCCGGCGCCGTGGGCAATCCAGGTACCGGAGCAGGCGCGCATCACCGCTTCCACGGCCGTCACCAGGCCGGACGCCGGACGACGTACCTTGACAGTGCCGTCGGCGGCTTTTTCGTGGATGTACGGTTCGCGGTTGGAGACCACCAGCACCTGGTCGCCAGCGAGATCCTGCTGCAGCAGGGCCTTGAGTTTTTCTGGGGCCCAGTCGGAGCCATTGGCGGTGTAGCTGCCGCCGTCGCTGTGCTGGCGCTCCTGGTGGTATTCCTCGAGCAGGCTGCGCAACTCGCCGATCAGCGGTTCCATTTCCGGGGGCGGTGGCGGTGCATCGGGATCGGGCTTGGCGGTGGCGCGCGGAATCAGCTGGCCGCGCAGTACGTCATTGAGGCTGGCCAGCCAGCCGCGCCAGCTCAGGTGCGAGACCAGCAAGGTGAGGAAGGCGATCGCCACGGCCAGCAGCGCAAAGAAGCCCAGCACGTACTTGGTGGTCTCGGCGCTGCGGCGCTCGATAAAACTCATGTCGTGTACCAGGATCAGCCGACCGAGCTCGGAACCGGCATCCATGATCGGGGTTTCGGCCACGTGCACCGGGCCGCGCGGCAGCTGCACCAGCGACTTGCGCGCGGTGCCATCGGCCGGCGGATTCCAGCAGCCCAGCGATTGCGGATAGGTGTAGGTCTTGTACAGCAGCTTGCCCGACGCATCGCAAAAGCCCAGCGCGAACAGGCGCTCATCCTCGATGGCGCCGTCGAACAAGCGCTTGATGTGGGCGCTGTCGTTGAGCAGCACGTCTTCGCGCAACGGCACCTGCAAGGTGGTAGCGAGCAGTTGGGAGCGGTTGTCGAGGTCGCGCAGCGACCAGCGCAGCGTGAGCTTGTCCATCAATGGCACGACGATGTAGGCAAACAGGCAAAGCAGTATCGCCAGGGGCAATATGAAGCGTAAAGATAGTTTTACAGAGCGTGACAACATGAAGAATTCCTCTCAGGAGATTGCAGAGTGGCAGTGAATCGCTACATCTTCGGGTGGATGCGTACAATCGACCTCAGCCCGCCTATTGTTTCATTATTGACGGGAAAGCATTTGTTCGTTAGCGCACGCATAAGGGTAATTGTGCGACGCAATATGTGACGTTTCTTTAGAATCTCTACTCATGGAAATAGAATATTTTACGGATTTACAGCAGGGACCGTGGCGCGCCGCAGCAGTGGTCGCCATTACCGCCGTCATCTTCGTGGCCATCGCGCTGGTGCTGCACCGCGCCGGCATCGAGCTGCTCAAGCGCATCGCCCGCCACCGCCCCTACACCACCAACGCCATCAAGTATGCGTTTCGCCCGAGCCAGATCGTGGCGGCGCTGTTCGCGCTGCGGCTGGTACTCACCGGCGCGCCCGAGACCACGCCGTTCCTCGCATCGCTCTCGCGCATCGTCAGCGTGCTGTTGATCGTCTGCCTGACCTGGCTGGCCATCGCCTGCGTCAATTCGATCAAGAAGACCATCTCCGACCTCAACCCGGTCGATGTGCTCGACAATATGCGCGCGCGCCGCGTGCTCACGCAAACGTCGGTGCTCACCCGCAGCGCCAATGCCATCATCGTCCTGCTGGGGATCGGCTTCATGCTGCTCACCTTGCCCGGTGCGCGCCAGTTCGGCGCCAGCTTGCTGGCGTCGGCCGGCGTGGCAGGCCTGGTGGCCGGTATCGCCGCCAAGCCGGTGCTGGGCAACTTCATCGCTGGCCTGCAGATCGCGTTCTCGCAACCGATCCGCATCGACGACGTGTTGATCGTCAAGGGCGAATGGGGGCGCGTGGAGCGCATCACCGGCACCTACGTGGTGGTGCGCATCTGGGACGAGCGGCGCATGATCGTGCCGCTGCAATGGTTTATCGAAAACCCGTTCGAGAACTGGACCCACACTTCGGCCAGTATCCTGGGCACGGTGTTCCTGTGGCTGGACTTCAGCGTACCGGTGCAAAAAGTGCGCGCCGAGTTCGAACGCATCACCCACGCATCGACGCGCTGGGACAAGCGCGTGTGCGTGCTGCACGTAACCGACGCCAACGAGAAAGGCATGCAACTGCGCCTGCTGGTGAGCGCCGTCGATTCCGGCACGGCGTTCGATTTACGGTGCGAAATCCGCGAGGCGATGATCGCGTTCGTGGCGGCCAACTACCCCGATTCGCTGCCGCGCTTGCGCCCTGTGCTTGATTCGCCGGGGCCGCAGGACAACAGCCTGGACAAGCGGCCGGTGCATGTGGCCGACAGTCCGCCGCCTTGATGGCATGATGAATGGACCGCTGTTGCGGTCCATTTTTTTGCCTACTTCACTGCCTTCTTCTGATCACCGACCACGACCACCGTCAGCTTCGCCGGATCGACTGCCTGGCGGAATGCCGCATTGACCTGCTCCAGCGTGGCTGCCTGCAATTTGGCCTCGTAGTCCTTGCTCCAGCTGTAGGTCTGGTTCAGGTACAGGTTGCGGGTCCAGCCGCCGGCCACCACCTTGTCCTGCGAACGGTTTTGCACGCGCTGCTGCAGCAGGCCCGACTTGGCCTGCGCCAGTTCCTGCGCCGTGAAGCCCTGCTTGACCGCGCGATCGAGCTCCTCGCGGATTGCCGCTTCCAGCTTTTTCAGGTTCTGCGGCGCGGCGATGGCGTTGATGGTGAAGCTGCCGGCGCGGTCGATATCGCCCGCGTGCACGGACGCCCCGCCGCCGTATGACAGGCCGTCCTTCTGGCGGATGCGGTCCATCAGGCGCGACTTCAGGCTGCCGCCACCGAAAATGTAGTTGGCCAGGTCCAGCGCCGGATACACCTGATCGTTCACATTGAGGTCCAGGTTCAGGCGCGCGGCAAACATGCCGTTTTCCTTTTCCGGCGCGTCGATCGCGCGGTGCACGGCTGGCTTGTCGGCTGCCGTGTCCTTCAGCGGCGCATAGGCCACCTTGCTGTTCCAGCCGGTGAAGCTGTCGTCGATGGTTTTCGCGATGGCCGCCTTGTCGAAGTCGCCGACGATGGCCAGTTCGCCGTGACCTGCGCCATAGTAGTCGCGGTGGAACGCCACCACATCGTCGCGCTTGAGCGCCTTCACTGCCGCCAGTTGTTCATCGACCGTCATGGCGGCGCGGAAGTCGCCTTTCGGGTGGGTGTCGAAATATTCTTCGATGGCGTTATGGGCCAGGGACTCCGGCTCGTTGCGCGACGATTCGATCCCGACCAGCCATTGCTGGCGCAGCTGCTCGAATTCGTCCTGCGGGAAGCTGGCCTCGCGCAGCACGTGGGCGACGAGGCGCAGCGCGGCATCGAGGTTTGGGCCGGTGGTCTGGAAGCCGTACACGCCGCCCGACATCTTCAATTTGGCAAAGGCGTCGGCCAATTGCTCGCGCGTATACTTGCTGGTGCCGCGCATGAGCATCTCGTCGGCAAAGGCCGCCACCATCTGCTGGTTGAACAGGTTTTTCTCGTCGCCCCAGTGCAGCTGCAAGTCCACCGATACCGCCTCGCCGCGGTTCTTCTTGGGCAGCAGCGCCACTTTCAGGCCGCCGATGGTCGTGACCTCGGTACGGGCGTTGATATTGTCCTGGCTCGGGTCGAACACTTCGGACGTCAGCACGCTTTGTTTGGCCTTGAAGTCTTTCATCACCTCCGCCACCGGCGGCGCGGCGGTGATGTCGGCGCGCTGCGGCTGGTCGTCGGGGATAAAGGTGCCCACCACGCGGTTGTCGCGCTTGAGGTAGCGCGCCACGGCGGCGCTGACCTGTTCGGCGGTCACCTCGGGCAGCTTGTCGCGGTTCTGGAACAGCAGGCGCCAGTCGCCCAGCGCAATTTCCTCCGACAGCGCCACGCCCACCTGCTGCGGATCGTTGAGCGATTTTTCCACGCTGTTGCTGTAGCTGCGGCGCACGCGCTCCATCTCCTCCGCCGTGGGCGGGGTGGCGGCAAAGCTTTCCACCGCCTGCGTCAACGCGTCGCGCACGGGGTCGAGCGGTTCGCCCGCCTTGACCACGGCGCCGATGATTTCCAGGCCCGGCGCAAAGCCGGTCTGGCCGAACGCGAACACTTCGGCGGCCTTGCCGGTGGCTACCAGCGCCTTGTGCAGGCGGCCGGACGGCGTGTCGCCGAGGATTTCGCTCATGATACCCAGCGCATTGGCGTCCGGGTGCAGCGCCGACGGGATTTTGTAGCCGAGCATGACGATCTGCATATCGCCCTTGCGGCGCACGACGAAACTGCGCTCGCCGTCCTGCTGCGGCTCCACCGTCCAGAACGGCGGCAGCACGCGCTTCGGTTTCGGGATGGCGCCAAACGACCTGGTGATCCACGCCAGCGTTTGCGCCGGGTCGAATTTACCGGCGACGAGCAGCACCGCGTTGTCGGGCTGGTAGTAGGTGCGGTAGAACGCCTGCAGGTTCTCGATGCGCACGTTCTCGATGTCGCTGCGGTTGCCGATGGTGGAGCGGCCGTAGCTGTGCCAGTCGTAGGCCACGCTGTCCATCCGCTTGAGCATGACCGAGAACGGGCTGTTCTCGCCGCTCTCGTACTCGTTGCGCACCACCGTCATTTCGGAATCGAGATCCTTGCGGGCGATGAAGGAATGGACCATGCGGTCGGCCTCCATGTCGAGTGCCCACTTCAGGTTCTCGGGGCTGGCCTGGAACACTTCGTAGTAGTTGGTGCGGTCATACGACGTGGTGCCGTTGAAGTCCATGCCCCGGCTGGCGAATTGTTGCGGGATGCTGCGGTTCTTCGGCGAACCCTTGAACATCATGTGTTCGAGCAGGTGGGCCATGCCGGTCTCGCCGTAGTTTTCATGGCGCGAGCCCACCAGGTACGTGACGTTGACGGTGACGGTGGGCTTGGATGCGTCCGGGAACAGCAGCACCTTCAGCCCGTTGGGCAGGCGGTATTCGGTGATGCCTTCGACGGCGGGGCCCAGGACCACGCCGGCTGGCAGCACGGTGGTGGCAGGGGCGGCCCAGGCGGTACCGGTGGCAACAAAAGAGAGGCCGCACAGCAGCATGCTGGCAGCGGCAAGGTGTTTCAGACGGCTGGCGTTCATGGTGTCTCGCGAGAATACGGAAGAACACAGCATACGCCCTGGCCTGCCCTGCCGGGGAGAGCCCTCAGGGAAATTTACTGAGGACGAACTTAAATTTATTTTTTCTCGGGGACCAGGCAGGCATCGACCACTTGCAGATCATTGTCCTTGGCGAACGAGATCACGAAGTGATAGGCCATCGGTTCGAGGTCACGCAGTTTGCCGTTGACCACCACCGACTTGACGCCATTGACCACGGTAGGCGTGACGTAAGGCGAAAACTGCAGGTGGGAATCACGTCCGCCACCGATGCCGGGCGGCTTGAAGCAGGCCATCACGCCGCACAGACGCTCGGCCCAGTCGCTGGGACGGAACGCCCGGCCATTGCTGGTTTGGCCAAGGATGAAGAACGAATCCTGCTGTTCTACCGGTTTTTGAACTGACTCTGCCATGGGCGGCTGCTCTGCGATGAGACGTGTGGGTGAGGAACTTACGTATTATATCTTATAGAAGACCTGAATACGTAAGCCCTTGATTTGATGTGGAGTTTTATTTAAAACATCCACAATGGTGCAGAAAATGCGCGCCCTGCACCATCGAACACCGCTATTGTACCGCGCTATCGCCCGCTCAAGCGATCCTCAAGGCGTGGCGCCGAGCCATACTGCGCCGGAGAGCAGCAGCAGCAACATCATCCACAGCAGCAGCGCGCGCCACACCAGGCCCACCGTGCTTTGCAGCGACCGCACGCTCGGCTCTTCGCCCGGCAGGGTGTCGGCCTCGACGTCGGAGATGTCCACCGTGGCCGAGTCGATCAGCGTCACGCGCACCGCGTGTTCGGCCGGGGAACCGAGGCGCACGCCCATGGCGCCGCCGCCGGCCGACAGGATGATGCCGATCGCCTCGTCGGCCCAGCGGCGCGAGAAATTGCGCCAGGCGTAGATGGCGTCCTCGAAATTGCCCACCACGGCAAACGCCACGGCGGTCAGGCGCACCGGCAGCCAGTCGATCCAGTAATAGGCGCGGCCGGCGAACAGACCGAACGCTTCGTTGCGCATGTGTTCCGGCTCGTTCCAGGCGCGCGCCACGTATTCCGACACGCGGTACAGGATGGCGCCCACCGGGCCCAGGATCAGGAACCAGAAGAACACGCCGAACACGTTGCGGTGGGTGGTGATCAGCGCTTTTTCCACGGCCACGCGCGAGATTTCGTTGGCGTCCATGCCGATGGTGTCCTGGCGCGTCCATTCGGCCAGCAGTGCGCGGGCGGCGGTTTCGTCGCCGGCGTTCAGGGCCAGCTGGATCGAGGTGAAATAGTGGCTGTAATGGCGAAAGCCCAGGGTGAGGTACACGATCAGCACGTTCCAGGCGAACGACGCCAGGAACCAGTCGTAGTAGTGCAGCACCCACGAGATGGTGGCGACCGGCACCAGCAGGATCGCCATCATCAGGAACCAGCCGATGCGTCCGTGCGTGGCCTGGCCGGCGTTGAACCAGGTCTCCATTCGCAATGCGAGGGCCTTGATCTCCGCGTAAATAAAATTATCCGCCCGCAGCGGTTTCATTTGCTCGATCAGCAGCGCGCACAGAATGGAAAGAAATGTCATCAATAATCCTTTTGGTCGGTACTAGGTGCAGCCATACCTCAATGCCCGTTACGATAACCTAGACGTGTAACAGAATCAAACATTAAGAAGTCGTCAGGCGCGCAGGAAGTGGAATAAATTCCTGAGCATGCCGGCAGTCGCGCCCCAGATGTAATAGGTGCCATACGGCATGGCGTAAAAGCTGCGCCGGCCGGATGGCAGTTCGACCGACAAGCGCTGGTGGTGCAAGCCGTCCATCAGGAACGCCAGCGGCACCTCGAAAATCTCTTCCACCTCGCCGGGATCGGCCTGCAGGGTGAACGGCGGCGTTACCAGCGCCACTACTGGCGTGACGCGGTAACCGGTGCCGGTGTAATAGTCGGGCAAGCTGCCGATCACTTCCACGTGGGTGCGATCGAGGCCGATTTCCTCCTCCGCCTCGCGCAGCGCGGTCTCGACCGGGCTGGCGTCGTACGCTTCGGCGCGGCCGCCGGGAAAGCTGATCTGGCCCGGGTGGTCGGTGAGGTCGGCGTTGCGCTGGGTGAGCACCAGGCTCAAACCCTCGGGACGCTGCACCAGCGCGATCAGGACCGACGCGGCAGTGGCGGGCGACCCGTCCGCCCGCACCGCGTAGCTGGTTTCAGCCGCTTCGGGCGCCCACTCGGGCTGCTCGGCAAAGCGCTGGCGCAGCCAGTCGGCGCTCAGGCGTTCGAGCGCCAGCGCCGGTTCGCCGGCGATGGCGTCGATCGGTAATATGCGGGGGTCGAACAGCAGCTTGGCCAAGTGGGCTCCGGAATGAAGTAACCGACTAAAAAAAGAGGGGCACCAACTTGGCGCCCCTCTCTCCAAACACAATCGCTACTATTAAGCGGCGACTGCTTTTTTCGCCGCTGGGCGACGGTTTGGCAGTTTTTCCTTGATACGTGCCGATTTACCGGAACGATCACGCAGGTAGTACAGTTTAGCGCGACGTACGTCACCGCGGCGTTTCACTTCGATCGAAGCGATCAGCGGGGAGTACAGTTGGAAGGTACGCTCTACGCCTTCGCCGGACGAGATCTTGCGAACGATGAAGTTCGAGTTCAGGCCACGGTTACGACGGGAGATCACGACGCCTTCGTATGCCTGGGCGCGCTTGCGGGTGCCTTCGACTACGTTTACGTTCACGACCACGGTATCGCCAGGTGCAAAATCAGGGATGGTTTTGCCCAGGCGAGCGATTTCTTCTTGCTCGAGTTGTTGAATCACGTTCATTTTATAAACTCCAAAAGCCATCATGCCGGCGCGCTGTGGGGTTGAGCCCGATGCCCGGTAGAGGATGGTGCACTACAATAAAAAATAGACAGGTATACCTGCCCGGGGACTACAACAGGTTTTTATAAACCTGCCAAAAACTTTTCATCGATCTTGCTCAACTGCCCTGCCGCGCGGGCCTTGACCAGCAGGTCGGGCCGCTTGCGCGCGGTGGCTTCCAGCATGCGCTGGCGCCGCCATTTGCCGATCTCGGCGTGGTTGCCGCCCATTAAAACCGGCGGTACCGCCACGCCTTCGTACGACTCGGGGCGCGTGTAGTGCGGCGAATCGAGCAAGCCGTTCACGAAGCTGTCTTCAACTGCCGAGGCATCCGTATTGAGCACGCCGGGAATCAGGCGGATCACGGCGTCCATCAAGGCCATCGCCGGCAACTCGCCGCCGGACAGCACGAAATCGCCAAGGCTGATTTCTTCGTCGATGCAGCGGTCCAACAGGCGCTGATCGACTGCTTCGTAGCGGCCGCACAGGATCACCAGGCCGGGTTCCTGCTTGAGCTGCACCACGCGCTCGTGCGTCAACTGCTTGCCCTGGGGCGACATGAACACCACGCGCGGCGCCGGCAAACCGGCTTCAACTTGCCGCGCTTTCGCTGCGTTGATCGTCGCTTCCAGGGGTTTGGCCAGCATCACCATGCCGGGGCCGCCACCGTACGGGCGGTCATCCACGGTGCGGTGATTGTCGGTGGTGAAATCACGCGGATTCCACAACGACAAGCCACATTTATTCTGTTCGAACGCGCGCCGGGTGACACCCGACTGCGTCAGTGCGGCGAACATTTCGGGGAACAGGGTCACGACATCGAATTGCATGGCGGGCCGCCCTTATGTTCACTAGTAATCAAGGCCCCAATCGACAGTGATTTTTTTCGCCTCTTTGTCCACCTTGATGATGAACGCTTCGACAAATGGAATCAGGCGCTCTTGCGCCACGTCGTCGGGTGCTGCCTCTGCCGATGTTGCCGACATTGCCGGCTTGATGCGCAAGATCGACTGTGGACCGTTGCTCATCATGTCAGTCACCGTACCGAGGGACTCACCTTGCAGATTTTCTACTTCCAGACCAATCAACTCGGTCCAGTAAAACTCGTCTTCCGACAATACCGGGAAGCGGCTGCGCGGAATGGAAACAGCGGCGCCCTTGAGCGCTTCTGCGACATTCCGGTCAGTGACGCCGACCAGCTGTGCGACCACGTCGCCGCCATGCAGTTTGCACTGCTTGACATCGACATCGTGCAAGGTGGGCTTGTCGATCCACCAGGTTTTCACCGAGAGCAGCGCATCCGCATCTTCCGAGAAAGGACGGATCCTCACCCAGCCAGCGACGCCGTAGGCACCGAAGACAAAGCCTACCTGTGCCAGATCGTCGGGGACTTGCACCCCGGATGCTTGCTTATCGGTCAAACCGGCAACCTCAGCTAATTAAGCTGCTTTGTTCGAAGCTACCAGGCGAGCCACGGTTGGCGACAGTTGCGCGCCGACCGATTGCCAGTGAGCCAGACGGTCAGCGGTGATGCGCAGTGGCACTTCGCCGCCTTGCGCCATCGGGTTGTAGAAACCGATGCGTTCGATGAAACGGCCATCGCGACGATTGCGCGAATCGGTTGCAACGATGTTGAAGAACGGACGCTTCTTGGCGCCTCCACGAGCTAAACGAATAACGACCATAATATTTCCAAAAAGTGTGCTAGGACGGAAAAAGCCGCAAATTATAGCGCGCCTGACCGCAAAGCAGCAAGCGTTAATGAAATAATCGGGCAGATTGGGGTAATCGAAGATTATCCCCCGTTCCGGCCAACGGGGCAATACCTGTGATGCGATGTTGCCGAAGTTCTTGCCAAAAAAGTAGGCCGGGGGCGACATTATGACCGATACTGGCCGCCTCCGGACTTTTTTGCCGCATTCCAATGACCGCACGCCACAAAAGCAAGACCACCGCCACCCTGCTCGCCTTCCTGTTCGGCGGCCTCGGCCTGCAACGCCTGTACCTGCGCGGCTGGCGCGATCCGTGGCTGTGGCTGCACCTGGCGGCCCTGCCCGCCGCCTGGCTGGTGGCCACGCTGGCGCCGCAAGCGGACGGCTTCTACAAGCTGTTACCGATTATGCTGTCGGGACTGGCAGGCTTTCTGGAAGCGCTGGTGCTGGGCTTGATGCCTGACGACAAGTGGGATGCGCGTTTCAACCCGCATTCCGCAAAGCAGTCGGACACGCGCTGGCCCATCGCCATCGTCCTGGTTGCCACCATGACCATCGGCGCCGCGAGTTTGATTGCCACAATCTCACGCTTTTTCGATCTGCTCTACACAGGCGGCGCCTACGGCTAACTTTACAATTAACGAGGAGAACAATATGAACAAGCACTCCATCCTGCTGGCAGTGGCGCTCGCTACCCTGACATCGACGTCGTATGCCCAGATGAGCAAATCGGAATACAACGCCGAGACCAAGCGCATCGCCACCCGCTACGCGGCAGACAAGAAACTGTGCGCGGAAGAAGGCAGCTCAAGCGCCCGCATGCAATGCCTGCGCGACGCCCAGAGCGAATACACGCAGCACAACGCCGACGCCAAGGCGCGCTACAACACCAAGGCGCCCAAAGCGACGGCTTGCCACGACTGCGGCCGCGTCACCTCGGTCGTTGTCGGTGAAAAAGCCGGAGAAGGCGGCGCCGTGGGCCTGATCGCCGGCGGCGTGGCGGGCGCCCTGCTGGGCAACCAGGTCGGCAGCGGCGGCGGCAAGAAGCTCGCCACCCTGGCCGGCGCCGCCGGTGGCGCCTATGCAGGCAAGCAAGTGGAAGGCCATGCCCGCACTACCAAGCAGTGGACCGTGCACGTGCGCTACGACGACGGCAAGCAGGACAGCTTTGTGTACGACAACGACCCGCAGATGGCCAATGGTGACCGGGTGCAAAAGCAGAACGGCACCCTGGTACGCCGCTAAGAGCATCCGATGAGACCTCCATCGCGGCGTTGCAGCGCCTCGCTCTGAAGGTTTTCTCGGGCACTCTACATCGTAAAAAAAGCAGCCAAGGCTGCTTTTTTTACGTCCCGAGCAGCTTAGAACTGCGCCTCATCGAGCGCCAGCACGCCGGCGCTGCCATCGACAATCGCCGTGCGCAAGCTCCATGACTGCGACAGGATGTGGTCGGCAAAGAAGCGTGCCGTGCCGATCTTGGCCCGGTAGAAGCCGGCATCACCCTCGCCCGCTTCGAGCTTGCCTTGCGCGATCGCCGCTGCGCGCGCCATTTGCCAGCCGCCCAGCACCACGCCAGCCAGTTTCAGGTACAGCACGCTGCCGGCAAACACGGCTTTGACGTCGCCCTTGACGTTGGCCACCACGAAATCCACCACTGCCGCCAGGTCGTCGGCGCCGGCCGCCAGTTGTCTGGCAATCGCTTGCAGGTGGGCATCGCCCGAGGCGGCCAGTTGCGCCTGGGTGGCGCGCACTTGTTCGACCAGCCCCTTGGCCACGGCGCCGCCATCGCGCACGGTCTTGCGGCCCACCAGGTCGTTGGCCTGGATCGCGGTCGTGCCTTCGTAAATCGTGAGGATCTTGGCGTCACGGTAGTGCTGGGCCGCGCCCGTCTCTTCGATGAAGCCCATGCCGCCGTGCACCTGCACGCCATCGCGCGCCACGTCCTGCGACATTTCGGTGGACCAGCCCTTGATGATCGGCACCAGGTATTCGTACACGGCCAGGTTCTGCTTGCGCACCGCCTCGTCGGCGTGGCTGTGGGCGATGTCGGACAAGCCCGCCCCCACGTAAGCCAGCGCCCGCGCTGCTTCCGTTTGCGAGCGCATATTCATCAGCATGCGGCGCACGTCCGGGTGGTGGATGATGGCGACCGGACCGGCGGAACCAGCCACGTCGCGCGACTGCACGCGGTCGCGCGCAAACGCCACCGCTTTTTGATACGCACGCTCGGCCAGCCCAATGCCTTGCAGACCGACGCCGAAGCGCGCCGCGTTCATCATGATGAACATGTATTCGAGGCCGCGATTTTCTTCGCCGACCAGGGTGCCGATGGCGCCGCCGTGGTCGCCGAATTGCAGCACGGCGGTCGGGCTGGCCTTGATGCCGAGCTTGTGTTCGAGCGAGACGCAGTGGGCGTCGTTGCGCGCGCCCAGCGTGCCGTCGGCATTGACCAGGAACTTCGGCACGATGAACAGCGAAATACCTTTGACACCGGCCGGCGCATCGGGCGTGCGCGCCAGCACCAGGTGCACGATGTTGTCGGAGAAATCGTGCTCGCCGTAGGTGATGTAGATCTTGGTGCCGAATACTTTATAGGTGCCATCGCCCTGCGGCTCGGCGCGGGTGCGCACGGCGGCCAGGTCGGAGCCCGCTTGCGGCTCGGTCAGGTTCATGGTGCCGGTCCATTCGCCCGAGACCAGCTTTTCCAGGTAAATCGCTTTTTGCTCGTCGCTGCCGGCGGTCAGCAGCGCTTCGATGGCGCCGTCCGACAGCAGCGGGCACAGCGCGAACGAGATGCTGCCCGAGTTCAGCATCTCGATGCACGGCGTGGCCAGCAGCTTGGGCAAGCCCTGGCCGCCGAACTCGACCGGATGCTGCACGCCCTGCCAGCCTGCCTCGCCGAATGCCTTGAACGCGGCTTTAAAACCTTTCGAGGTCGTGACCTGGCCGTCGTGCCAATAACTTGGCTCCTTGTCACTGGCATGGTTCAGCGGCGCGATCACGCCGCTGACGAACTTGCCGTTTTCTTCGAGGATGGCTTCAGCCGTGTCGAGGGTGGCGTCTTCATTGCCGGGCAGCGCGGTGACGGTGGCCAGGTCGGCCAGTTCGTTGATGACGAACAGCATGTCTTTGAGGGGGGCTTGGTAGGGCATGATGTCTCCGGATTCTGATGTCGTGTAGGGAAATTCGGGTAAAAAAAAGCCACGATGGTCAGGCGTCCAGCGCGCGACCAGCGTGGCTCCTTGCAGCAGGGAGGATTAGCCCAGCTCGGCCACCAGCTGCGGCACCACTTCGAACAGGTCGCCCACGATGCCGTAATCGGCCACCGAGAAGATCGGCGCTTCCGGATCCTTGTTGATGGCCACGATGACTTTCGAGTCTTTCATGCCGGCCAGGTGCTGGATCGCGCCCGAGATACCGACGGCGATGTACAGGTTAGGCGCGACGATCTTGCCGGTCTGGCCGACTTGCCAGTCGTTCGGCACATAGCCGGCATCGACCGCTGCGCGCGATGCGCCCATGGCGGCGTTCAGCTTGTCGGCCAGCGGTTCCAGCACTTTGAACGCTTCGCCCGAACCCATGCCACGGCCACCGGACACGATCACCTTGGCGGCGGTCAGTTCCGGACGGTCGGACTTGGCCAGCTCGCGGCCCACAAAGCTCGACTTGCCCGAATCGGCCACAGCGGCAACGGTTTCGGTAGCAGCCGAACCACCGGTAGCAGCGGCAGCATCGAAGCCGGTAGCGCGCACGGTGATGACCTTGATCTTGTCGGACGATTGCACGTAGGCAATCGCATTGCCGGCGTAGATCGGACGCTCGAAGGTGTCCGGCGAATCGACCTTCGTGATCTCGGAAATCTGCGCCACGTCCAGCTTGGCGGCCACGCGTGGCAGGATGTTCTTGCCGTAGGCGGTGGCTGGCGCCAGGATGTGGCTGTAGGCATCGCCCTGCGCCAGGGTCAGGATTTGCTCGGCGACGTTTTCGGCCAGGCCGTCGGCAAAGTGCGGCGCGTCGGCCACGATGACTTTCGATACACCGGCGATTTGCGCGGCAGCCGCAGCGGCGGCGCCGGCGTTGGAACCGGCCACCAGCACGTGCACATCGCCGCCGCACTGGGCAGCTGCGGTCACGGTGTGGAGGGTGCTGCCTTTCAGGCTGGCGTTGTCGTGTTCTGCGATAACTAATGCGACCATGATGATTCCTTTAGATGACTTTGGCTTCGGTGCGCAGCTTGGCGACCAGGGTGGCGGCATCCGGCACGATGATGCCGGCCGAGCGCTTGGCAGGCTCGACAACCTTCAGCGTTTTCAGGCGCGGGGTAACATCGACGCCCAGGTCTTCCGGCTTGGTCACGTCCAGCGGTTTTTTCTTGGCCTTCATGATGTTCGGCAGCGTCACGTAGCGCGGCTCGTTCAGGCGCAGGTCGGTGGTAATGATGGCCGGCAAGGTCAATGCCAGGGTTTCCAGGCCGCCGTCCACTTCGCGGGTAACGGTGACTTTACCGTCTTCCAGTTCCACCTTCGACGCGAACGTCGCTTGTGGCCAACCGAGCAAAGCCGCCAGCATCTGGCCGGTCTGGTTGGAGTCGTCGTCGATGGCCTGTTTGCCCAGGATGATCAGTTGTGGCTGTTCCTTGTCGGCCAGCGCCTTGATCAGCTTGGCCACTGCCAGCGGTTCCAGTTCCACGTCGGTCTGCACCAGGATGCCGCGATCGGCGCCGATGGCCATGCCGGTGCGCAGGGTTTCCTGGCACTTGTCCACGCCGCACGAGATCGCCACCACTTCGGTGACCTTGCCCGATTCCTTGAGGCGCGTGGCTTCTTCCAGCGCGATCTCGTCGAACGGGTTCATCGACATTTTGACATTGGCGATATCGACGCCGGTGCCGTCCGATTTGACGCGGACCTTGACGTTGTAGTCGACCACGCGTTTGACGGGTACCAAGACTTTCATAGCTGTGCCTTTGGGAAAATAGTGAATAACGGACTAAATTAGTGGGCTAGATTATATGAGAAATCCGCCGGACACAATAAATTAAAGCACGATCGTGCGATTTTTAGTTAGTGGAAGTCGTCTAAAAAGCTTCTTAGACGATCATTCCATTTGCAATGCTGAGTGAGAGCTTGGTGAGAAAGAAAGGTGCCAAAGGCTTATTTGCGGCGCATCAAAAAGACGAATTCGCGGCCCGTTTGCACGTGCGAGAGCAGTGCGTTGCCGGTTTGTTTGGCGAAAGCCTGGAAGTCGCGAACGGAGCCAGGGTCGGTTGCCATGATGCGCAGCACTTCACCGCTTTGCAGTTCCGCCAGGGCCTTCTTGGCCTTGAGGATCGGCAGCGGGCAATGCAGTTCGCGCGCATCGAGTTCCATGTGGAATTCCATGATTTCGTTGTCTAGTATCGTGTCGGTCATCTTGAACCCGCTAGTTAGCTAGGAAGTAGTGCAGCATTTTCGCAATACTACTCCTTTTCAGTGCTCTTGACGCGCTGCACCAAAATAGTTCGTAGCCCGTTGCAATTCTGCAACGGGAACTTGCAAGTATACAATCAAGTCGTTCAAACAATAACGGCCCGCGCTTGACACGCGGGCCGTCGATACCCCTGATTTTACAGGGTTACTTGCAATGCAGGACTATATTTTGCCCTCAGGCTTTGGCGCCCACCCAGGCCACCACGCCTGCCAGGGCAGCTGGCAAACCACTTGGATCGGTACCGCCGGCCTGCGCCATATCGGGGCGTCCGCCGCCTTTTCCGCCCACTTGTTGTGCAACGAAGTTCACCAGTTCGCCGGCCTTAACCTTGGACGTGGCGTCCGCCGTCACGCCTGCAATCAGGCTCACCTTGCCGTCGTTGACGGCAGCGAGCACGATGGCGGCGGTTTTCAGCTTGTCCTTGAGCTTGTCCATGGTCTCGCGCAAGGTGGCCACATCGGCGCCTTCCAGCACAGCTGCCAGCACCTTGATGCCGTTCACATCGACCGCCTTGGTGGCCAGTTCATCGCCCTGGCCCGAAGCCAGCTTGGATTTCAGTGCCGCCAGTTCTTTTTCCAGCGATTTCACTTGGTCCTGCACGGCGCCGATCTTGACCAGCAGCTCGTCCGGGTTCGACTTGAACGCCGCTGCAGCATCGCCGAGCTTGCTCGCCAGGCCTTGCACCAGCGCCAGCGCGCCCTCGCCCGTCACCGCTTCCACGCGGCGGATGCCAGCAGCAACGCCGCCTTCGCCGATGATCTTGAACAGGCCGATGTCGCCGGTACGCTGCACGTGCACACCGCCGCACAGCTCTTTCGAGGTGCCGATGTCGAGCACGCGCACTTCGTCGCCGTACTTCTCGCCGAACAGCGCCATGGCGCCATGCTTGACGGCGTCGTCGAACGACATGTGTTGCGCTTTGGTGGCGTGGTTTTCCAGGATCTCTTTATTGACCTTGGCTTCCACTTCGGCGATTTGCTCGGCCGTCAGCGGTGCGTTGTGGCTGAAGTCGAAACGGGTTTTGTCCGGATCGACCAGCGAGCCTTTTTGCGCCACGTGGCCGCCCAGCACTTCGCGCAGGGCTTTGTGCATCAGGTGGGTGGCCGAGTGGTTGCGGATGGTGCGGCCGCGCTTGTGCAAGTCCACTTCCGCCGAGACGGCGTCGCCCACTTTCAGGCTGCCCTGGGTCAGCACGCCGTGCTGACCAAACACGTCGGCCTGGATCTTCAGCGTATCTTCCACCTCGAACAGGCTGCCAGCGGCCTTGATCGCGCCCTGGTCGCCCACCTGGCCGCCGGATTCAGCGTAGAACGGGGTGGTGTCGAGCACCACGATGCCCGCTTCGCCCTGCTTGAGTTCCTGCACCGACGCGCCATTGGCGTACAGCGCGATGACTTTGGCGTTGACGCTCAGGTCGTCGTAACCGACGAATTTGGTTTTTTCGCCCGAGTATTCGACGTTGGCAGCCATCTTGAACTTGCCGGCGGCGCGCGCGGTTTTCTTTTGCTGCTCCATGGCGGCGTTGAAACCTGCCTCGTCGAGCGTGATGTTGCGTTCGCGGCAGATGTCGGCGGTCAGGTCCAGCGGGAAGCCGTAGGTGTCGTACAGGGTGAACGCGGTACCACCGTCGAGCTTGGTCGGATCCTTGGCCAGCTGCGCTTCCAGGATCTTCATGCCGTTTTCCAGCGTTTCGCCGAAACGTTCTTCCTCGGCTTTCAGGGTGGCAGCCACGCGGTCCTTGGCTTCGGCCAGTTCCGGATAGGCCACGCCCATCTCGATGTTCAAGTCTTCCACCAGCTTGTAGAAGAACGGCTTGGTCTGGCCCAGCTTGTGGCCGTGACGCAGCGCGCGGCGGATGATGCGGCGCAGCACGTAACCGTGGCCTTCAGGGCCCGGGATAATGCCGTCAACGATCAGGAACGACGCGGCGCGGATGTGGTCGGCGATCACGCGCAGCGACTTCGATTCCAGGTCGGTGGCGCCGGTTTCGCGCGCGGCAGCCTTGATCAGGTTCTGGAACAGGTCGATTTCGTAGTTGCTGTGCACGTGTTGCAGCACGGCGGCCAGACGCTCCATGCCCATGCCGGTATCGACGCATGGCTTGGGCAGCTTGTTCATATTGCCCGCTTCGTCGCGGTTGAACTGCATGAACACCAGGTTCCAGATTTCGATGAAGCGGTCGCCGTCTTCTTCCGCCGAACCCGGAGGGCCGCCCCAGATGTCGGCGCCGTGGTCGTAGAAGATCTCGGTGCACGGACCGCATGGACCGACATCGGCCATCTGCCAGAAGTTGTCGGACGCGTAGCGCGAACCCTTGTTGTCGCCGATGCGGATGATGCGCTCTTTCGGCACACCAATCTCGTTGGCCCAGATGTCGTACGCCTCGTCATCTTCGAAATAGACGGTGACGGTGAGTTTTTCGGCCGGCAGGCCATAGACCTTGGTCAGCAGCTCCCAGGCGTACTGGATGGCATCGCGCTTGAAATAGTCGCCGAAGCTGAAGTTGCCCAGCATTTCGAAGAACGTGTGGTGACGCGCGGTGTAGCCGACGTTTTCCAGGTCGTTGTGCTTGCCGCCGGCGCGCACGCAGCGCTGCACGGTGGTTGCGCGCGAATACGGGCGCGTATCGAGGCCAAGGAAAACGTCCTTGAATTGCACCATGCCACTGTTGGTCAGCAGCATGGTCGGATCATTGCCAGGTACCAGCGGGCTGGAACGGACAATCGTGTGACCCTTGGATTCAAAAAACTTGAGGAACTTCTCGCGGATTTCAGATGATTTCATGTCGTATGCAGGGAGGGTAGCTGGCAAATGCAAAGGGTTGATTATATATGACCTCGACATTCACATGGTTTTAGGTAAAGGCCGGACCGATCAAATCCACTCGATCGGTACAAAAGCCGTCCACGCCCCACAACAGGATTTCCCGGGCGCGGTCGGGATCGTTGACGGTGTAGCAAAACAGGCCGAAACCGGCAGCCTTGATGGTCGCGGCCAGTTCCCGGGTCAAATGCTTGTGGTTGGTGTTGATGGACACGACTTGCAGCGCCCTGGCCTGCTGCTGCCAGTCGGCCGGAATGCGGTCGAGCAAATACGCGCGCGGCACCTCGGGCGCGCTATCGCGCGCGGCAGCCAGAGCATCGAAGCTGAACGACGATAACAACGGTACCCGGGCGAAGTTGCCATCGGCCTTGCTGGCGGCGATCTCGTCGGCATAGGCGTCGCGCGTCACCCGCGCCACCCAGGCGCCGGTGGCAGCTTCAAAACCGTCGGCCGGCTTGATTTCCACGTTCATCCAGATACCCTGTTCCTTGCAGTAATCAATGAACTGGATGTAGTACGGCACTGGCTCGCCCTTGAATGGGGCGCTGTGCCAGCTGCCGGCATCCATCGCCGCCAGGTCGCGCGCCAGGGTGCGCGCTACCGCTCCGGGTCCGGCCACGGTGCGGCCGAAATCGGGGTCGTGCATGACCATGCCGATGCCGTCTTTCGACAGCATCACATCGAACTCGACGGCGCGGAAACCGTAAGCGAGGCCGGCGCGCAAACCGGCTACCGTGTTTTCCGGCGCCAGGATGCCGCCGCCACGATGCGCAACAATTTTAGGATATGGCCACATGATGCCGAATTAGTGATGGAATTGGGAGGGACGGAACCACGACACTATCACGATCCCGGCACAGACACTACACTGGCGGGCGAGACTTCCCACAAGAGAGATAAAGATGACTTTACCGAAAGCGCTGGGCCATATCCGCGTGCTGGACCTGAGCCGCGTGCTGGCCGGCCCGTGGTGCTCGCAAAACCTGGCCGACCTGGGCGCCGACGTGATCAAGATCGAGCGCCCTGGCAACGGCGACGACACCCGCGCCTGGGGCCCGCCCTACGCCAAAGATGCCGACGGCAACGACACCACCGAAGCAGCTTATTACCTGGCCGCCAATCGCGGCAAGCGCTCGGTGACGATCGACATTGCCAGTCCCGAAGGCCAGGCCCTGCTGCGCGAACTGGTGCAGCACTGCGACGTGGTCTTGGAAAACTACAAAGTGGGCCAGCTGAAACGCTACGGCCTCGACTACGACTCGCTCAAGGCCATCAAGCCCGATATCGTTTACTGCTCGGTGACGGGCTTCGGCCAGGACGGCCCATACGCGCACCGCGCCGGCTACGACTTTCTGATCCAGGGCATGGGCGGCCTGATGTCGGTCACCGGCGAACGCGACGACCTGCCCGGCGGCGGCCCGCAAAAGGCCGGCGTGGCACTGACCGACTTGATGACGGGCATGTACGCCACCATCGCCATCCTGGCGGCATTGACCCACCGCGACCGCAGCGGCGCAGGCCAGTACATCGACATGGCGTTGCTCGATGTGCAAGTGGCCATGCTGGCCAATATGGGCAGCAACTATCTCAACAGCGGCAAGCCGCCCAAGCGCTGGGGCAATGCGCATCCGAACATCGTGCCGTACCAGACCTTCGCGTGTGCCGACGGCTACATCATCGTCGCCACCGGCAACGACGGCCAGTACCAGAAATTCGTGGAGGTGGGCGGCCGCGCCGACCTGGCCTTGCACGAGCGCTACGCCACCAATCCGCTGCGCGTGAAACACCGCGAAGAACTGGTGCCGCTGCTGGCCGAGATGGTGTTACGCCAGAGCCGCGACTTCTGGATCGAGCAACTGGAAGCAGTGGGCGTACCGTGCGGCCCGATCAACAACCTCGACGACGTGTACAGCAACCCGCAAGTGCTGGCGCGCGGCATCGTCACCGAAGTGCCGCACCCGACCGCCGGCACCGTCAAACTGGTACGCAATCCGATGCGCCTGTCCGCCTCGCCAGCGGACAACGCCGTCGCGCCGCCGCTGCTGGGCCAGCACACCGACGACATCGTGGGCGATTTACTGGGCCACAGCGACGACGAGATTGCGGCGCTGCGGGCCAAGGGAGTCCTGTGAGCGACGGCTCAAGCCTGGAACGCCCCTAATCCCTGCCGCCCCAGCGCAGCATTCAACGACCGTACCCGCTCGGCCAGTTCCGCTGGCAAGGCAACCAGCCGCTGGCCGAGTTTGGGACGTGAAGGCGCGGGCACTTGCCGGTGGTCTTCGAAATAAAAGTCGAGTGCGGTGACCAGCGCGTCCTCGGCCATGCAGATGGCTTCGGCCTCGGTATCGCCCTGGGTGATGGCCTCCGGGATATCGGGAAAAGTAACAACGTAACCGCCCGAGGGATCGGGGGAAAAGACAGCGGGATATTGCATGGCAACCTCCTTGGTGGAACATTAACTGAGCTTCAGTTTTTTCTTGACCGCGTCGACCAGTGCCTGCTTGAGTTCTTTGGACGGATGGCGCGGCAGTATGGTTTGTTCGCCGTTGGCGTATAGCTTCATGTGTTTCGAGCCTTGCCTGACTTGCACGCCGCGCTGTATCAGCCAGCGCAGGAATTCACTCTGCTTCATGATCTCTCCGAATATAGTCGGTTTTTCTCGTCCGCTCAAGCAAGCAGAGCGGTCCCTGGACTGGGGCGTCCAGCCGACTATTGCAAATCCCGTTTCAGCTCCTGGATCTGGCTGGCCATATGACTGACCGCGCCGCGAATCTGGGCCGATAGTTGCGGGATGTTGGTGCAGACGCGGCGGGCGCGTTCGGCGGAGGTGGTCATGTCGGTGACCAGCTTGCGGATGCGGGCCTGGTCGCCCGATTGCAGTACTTCGCGCGCGGTGTCGCCGAGGCGGTCCACGCGCTGGATGCTGTCGCGCAGTTCGCTGGGCAGGTGTTGTTCGGCCGAGCTGGCCTCGGACGCCTGGCCGATCGCTTGTTCGACCAGGTGGAAACGGCGTTGAAGATTGTCGCTGCGAGCGCTGGTACGGTCGTTGGTGGGCTGCATGGTGTCACCTCCAGAAAGTGCGGAATGAAGAGGGAACGAACAACGTTCCCACCTTGATTCGACACTGGCTGCGGCCGACAGATTCCGTGCTATTTATTGATGTGGATCAGAGCGCTTCTCGCGGCTTCTTACTTCTCGGCCGCGCCCAACGGCGCCAGGCTGCGCAGGCGTAACGCCACCAGCAAGCCCAGGCCCAGCGCGGCGCCCAGCACCATCACCACGCCCGGCCAGCCGCGGCGCTCCCACATCACGCCAGTGGCCGAACCGACCACGCTCGAGCCGAGGTAGTAGAAAAACAGGTACAGCGCGGAAGCGAGCGCCTTGTTCGAGAGCGCGCGCCGCCCCACCCAGCTGCTGGCCACCGAGTGCGTGGCGAAAAAGCCGTAAGTGAACAGCGCCACGCCGGCGATGATCAGCGGCAGCCAGTTCGACAGCGTGAGCAGCAGCCCGGTGAGCATCATCGCCATCACCGCCCACAGCACGTGGCGGCGGCCATAGCGGTCGGCCAGCTTGCCCGCCCACACCGAGCTGTAGATGCCGAGCAGGTACAGGAACGACACCGTGCCCACCAGGCTCTGGCTCAGACCAAACGGCGCCCCCAGCAGGCGATAGGCGATGTAGTTGTACAGGCTGACAAACGCGCCCATCAGCAGGAACGCCAGCGCAAACATCCAGGGCAAACCGGCATCGGTCAGGTGCAGCCTGAAACCGGCCGGCAAGGTGCGCCAGCCGCCGTGCGATGGCGTGAAATGGCGCGAAGGCGGCAGGCTGCGCCAGAATTCCCACGCCGCCATGATGCCGGCCACACCGACGATGCCGACCGCCAGGCGCCACGAAAAATGGTCGCTGAGCACTGACGTGATCACCCGGCCCGCCATGCCACCAAACGCGCTGCCGCTGATGTACAAGCCCATCGACAAGCCCAGCGACGTCGGTTCGATCTCTTCGCCCAAATACGCCATGGCAATCGCCGGCATGCCGCCCAGGGCCACGCCCAGCAAGGCGCGCATGGCCAGCAACTGGTGATAGTTGTGGGCAAACGCGCATAGCACCGTCATCACGGCGGCAATCGCCATGGCGGCCACCATCAGCGGTTTGCGGCCCAGCCGCTCGGAAATCGCGCTGGACACCACCAGCGACACGGCCAGTGCGGCAGTCGAGATCGACAATGCCAGACTGCTTTGCGCTGCGCTCAGCGCGAACTCGTGCGACAACAACGGCATCAGCGGCTGCACGCAGTACAGCAGCGCGAAGCACGAAAAGCCGCCAAAGAACATGGCGCGGTTGCTGCGCTTGAAGTCGGCGGTGCCGGCGGCAATGCGCGGCGCCGGCTTGGGCGGCATGGGCAAAACAGGCGTGGCGGTGGCTGCGGTGGACATGGCGAGCAATCTGAAGCAAAGGTGATAAACCATCTTAGGATTGCACGATACGACTGTCCAATATATATTTAAGACGTTAGTCATACTTTAAAACGATAACAGCCATGGAACTTCGTCACCTCCGTTACTTCGTCGCCGTTGCCGAGGAACTCAGTTTTACGCGCGCGGCCGAGCGGCTGCACATCGGCCAGCCGCCGCTCAGCCACCAGATCCAGATGCTGGAAGCGGAGGTGGGCGCGCAACTGCTCGAACGCAGCAAGCGCTGGGTGCGGCTGACGGAGGCGGGCAAGCTGTTTCTCGACGATGCGCGGCGCATCCTGGCGCTGTCGCACCAGGCGGTACAAACGGCGCAGCGGGCCGAGCGCGGCGAAGCCGGCGAATTGCGCGTGGGTTTTACGTTTTCCACGCCGCTCACGCCCCTGTTTGCCACCGTGATCAACCATTACCGCCAGCGCTATCCGGGCGTGACGCTGACCTTGCACGAAATGTCCACGTTCGAACAACTCGACGCCATCGGCGACCGCCGGCTGGACCTGGGCCTGGTGCGCCCGCCCGAGCAGGCGCTGCCCGACAACGTGATCTTGACCGTGCTGCGGCGCGATCCGCTGGTGCTGGTGCTGCCGGTCGAGCATCCGCTGGCGCACAAGCAGGCGATTGCCATCAGCGACCTCAAGGGATTGCCGCTGGTGATGTTCCCGAAGACGGCCGGCACCGGCATCCATCCGCAGATTTTCCGGCTGTGCAAGGAGGCGGGATTTGTGCCAAATATCGCGGTGGAGGCGGCCGAGGGTTCGACCATCATCGGCCTGGTGGCGGCCGGCAGCGGGATTTCAGTGTTGCCGAGTTCGTTCGAGATTATCCGCATGGGCGGCGTGTGCTACCGGCCGCTGGCCGATCCCGAGGCCAATACGGCGCTGCTGCTGGCGCGCCGCACGGACGAGATTTCGCCGCTGGTGGCGGGGTTTGTGGCGGTGGCGGAGGATGTTGCGGAAGAAGCTGCGGGCTGAGCCGCAGCCTCAAGATGGATACTTACGAGTAATCCGCATCGAGCTCGGAACCGGCATAGTTCTCCAGCTCCGCAAACAAGGTTTTCATGGCCGTGCGGCCACGGATGTGCTGCAGCACCGTGCAGGTTGCGCGGTAGCTGGCGATGCGGTCGAGCAGCACCGGGTGGTGTTGCACCGGCACGGCCGCCACCAGCGCGGCCCAGCCTTCTTCGAAATCGGGCTTGTTCTTGCGCACCGATTTGACGAAGCGTTCGAACTCCTTTTGGCCGGTACGCGCCATCACCCTGCCCCCGCCTTCCACCGCGAAAATGATCGCCAGCGCGATCACGCCTTCGGCGTTGAGGTCGGTGTCGGACACCGGGCCTTCGCTGTGGTGACGGCGCAGCCAGTTGGCCAGGCGCACAATCGCCTGCACTTCCTTGCGCTGCTTGAGCATGACCACGTAGCGGTCGCTGCCGTTCCAGTTCTGGTTTGGGTCGGTCTGGCACAGGTCGACGAACAGGTCGCGCAGGCGCCTTGCCGCGTACACCGGGTCGGTATCGTATTCGCCGACCAGGGAATCTTCCGGCAAGGCCGACAACTCCTTGATGAGGCGGAAACCGATCTGGAACGCGTGCTCGGCGCCCTCCTCGATCAACAGGTCGAGGGCATCGAGGTCCGGGTCGTCGCTGTCGAGTTCAGCCTCCGGCAACGCATGATCGAGGCCCAGCGATACCGCGCCCACCGTCAGCTGCAAGGCCTTCTGGATGCCGTCGGCGGTGCGGTCGTTGGTGAACTTTTCGGCCACCATGGCGGTGATGCCGGTCAGTTCATCGGCCAGCGTGTAGGCGGCGTCATCATCGGGCTCGGCAGCCAGTTTCTGGATCGCGCGCGTCAGGCGCGGCAGGTTTTCTTTGACGATTGCTGGCAGCATGGGTCAGCGTTCCATCACGAGAAAATGCCGGTGCCGACGCTGCGGCGCGACGCCTTGACCACGCGCGTGGATGGCACTTGCTTGCGCAGGCGGTACAGCAGTTCCTTGGTCGAGCGTTGCAGGAAGTTCTGCTCTTCGTCCGGGTCGTCGTTGAACTCGGCGTCGGCCAGGTCGGCGCTGTGGCGGAACTCGGGAAACAGCTCGAACAAGGCGCGGTCCCAGCCGTCTTCCGAGGCCTGTGCCAGCGCAATCGCCAGCGGGACCACGTCGTTGTCGGACGAAGTCTGGCCGGTCAGGTACGGGCCCTTGGCGATGATCTCGCCGGCCACTTCGAGGATTTCCTTCGGCGCCATCGAGAACAAGATCGCGAACATGGTTGCACCGTGATCAGGGGCCGAAGCGGCCGCCAGCAGCTCGTTGCGGCGCTCTTCGTCGTCGGTGGCAAACACCACGCCGTGCACGTGGGCGAACAGCGACTCGGCGATGCGCTCGGGATCGTCCTCGATCTGGTCGTCAGGCCAGGTGGCGGCGATAAAGGCCAGGCTGTCGGCCCAGGCCTTGGGCGGTACCAGCAAGGTGGCCAGCGACATCTTGCCGCCGTCAAAGCCGGCCATGTGCAGCGCGGTCACTTGCGGCGGGATGTTGGACAGCACTTCCACCACGGCCAGGTCGCCGTACTGGTCGGCGGCATCGGCAAACGCCTGCTCGGCATGGCCCAGGGAGCCGGCCAGCACCAACTCGGTCACTTGCTTGCTCAGCGCTGGCAGATTGCGGGTTTGGTCGTCGGACATGGTTTAATCTCCATCCTTGTCGAACATTTGGGCAAAATCGTCGGTCGCGTTGTCTTCGTCTTCGATATCGTCGCCATCGTCGTTGGCCGACAGTTGTTCCAGCGACTGGTCGTCGTCGTCCCACTTGCGCGGATTTTTAAACAGGAAGGCGGTGATGATGGCCTGGCGCGCCAGGTCGGGCAGGTTTTCCTGCAGCGCCGCGTACATGCGGCCGGCTGCCTCGCCCTTGCACGACGCCATGGCGAACACGCGCGCGGCATCGCCGAACTCGTAGTCGCCCGCTTCGGCCAGCAGGCCTTTCGGGTCGGAAAACTCCAGGTAATCAACCAGCGCGAAGGCCAGCATGTTGACGTCCTCGATGCCGCCGCCGGTGGCGTACTCGTCCACCAGTGCGTCGATCATGCGCTGGTAGTTCTTGCGGTCGGGCGGGTCGCCCAGGATGCCGTCGATCTGGCCTTCGAGTTCGCGCGACTGGTAGGCGAACTCCGGGTGTACTTTTCTCATGTTTCCTGCTTTCGTGATGATGTTATATCGGCCGCGGTCAGTTACAGCCTCAGGCAGCGGGCAACGTGGTGCCATGCAGGCTGAACAGGGAACGCCACAGCTGGTAAGCCTCGGCCTCGGCATCGATGATGATGCGGTGGTTCACGCTCTGGTTGTATTCCTCGCGCTTGACCGGGTCCGACAGGATCTCGTACGCCTTGGTGATGGCCTTGAAGCGCGCTTCGGCGCCGGGCGCCTGGTTGCGGTCCGGGTGAAAACGCATCGCCAGCGAGCGGTAGATCTTCTTGATCTCGTCCTCGGTGGCGTTCGGCGCGATTCCCAGCGTATTGTAGTGATTTTCCATTTGGGAAACTCCGAGACAAAATAGATGAACCAAAGGCGAATTATACCTGTCGCGCCACACCCGCTCCCGGGTTCGCCGCTGACCACCCATCGCAATGCAGCATTTCCCCTCGGCGCGCACGGGGGATACGGTAAAATGGTCTTTACACGAACTTCTCCAAGTCAATCTTTCAGATGAGCAACGATAAAAAAAGCGCGGCGCCAGAACTCCCTTCGAACTTCCTGCGGGCCATCATCGACCACGACCAGGCGGCCGGCACCTATGTGCGCGACGATCTGCCCACAGTGATCACCCGTTTCCCGCCGGAACCCAACGGCTACCTGCACGTGGGCCATGCCAAATCGATCTGCCTGAACTTCGGCCTGGCGCGCGACTACCAGGGCCGCTGCAATCTGCGCTTCGACGACACCAACCCGGCCAAGGAAGAGCAGGAATACGTCGATACCATCATCGACAGCGTCAAGTGGCTGGGCTTTAACTACGACTACCCGGCCGCCGATGGCGGCGTGGAGCACCACCTGCACTACGCTTCCGACTACTTCGACCAGTTGTACGAAATGGCCGAGTACCTGATCGAAGAAGGCCACGCGTACGTGGACAGCCAGTCGGCAGACGATATGGCGGCCAATCGCGGCAATTTCAATACGCCGGGCGTCAATTCGCCGTTCCGCAACCGTCCCGTGGACGAATCGCTGCAAATCTTCCGCGACATGAAAGCGGGCAAATACGCCGACGGCGAGCACATCCTGCGCGCCAAGATCAGCGAAGATGCGATGTCGTCGCCCAACATGAATATGCGCGATCCGGCCATCTACCGCATCCGCCATGCGCACCACGTGCGTACCGGCGACGCCTGGTGCATCTACCCGATGTACGATTACACGCACCCGATCTCGGACGCGCTGGAAAACATCACCCATTCGATCTGCACGCTGGAATTCCAGGACCACCGCCCGTTCTACGACTGGCTGCTGGAAACCTTGTCCAGGGGCGGCTTCTTCAAGCTGCCGGTGCCGCGCCAGTACGAGTTCTCGCGCCTGAACCTCACCTACGTGGTGACATCCAAGCGCAAGCTGCGCCAGCTGGTGGACGAACACATCGTCGATGGCTGGGACGATCCGCGCATGCCCACCATCGTCGGCCTGCGCCGCCGTGGCTACACGCCCGAAGCGATCCACCTGTTCTGCGAACGCATCGGCGTCACCAAGTCCGACGGCTGGATCGACATGAGCACGCTGGAAGGCTGCCTGCGCGAGGATCTCGATCCGAAAGCGCCGCGCGCCACTGCCGTGCTGCGTCCGTTGAAACTGATCATCGACAACTACCCGGAAGGCCAGAGCGAGGAATGCACATCGCCGGTCCACCCGCACCACCCGGAAATGGGCATGCGCACGTTCCCGATCACGCGCGAACTGTGGATCGAGGCAGAAGACTTCATGGAAGTGCCGAGCAAGGGTTATTTCCGCTACTACCCGCCGATCGACGACAAGCCGGGCAGCCGCGTGCGCCTGCGCCATGGTTACGTGACCGAGTGCACCGGTTACGACAAGGATGAACACGGCAACGTGGTGGCCGTGCACGTGAATTATTTCCCGGATTCGAAATCGGGCACGCCTGGCTCCGATAACTACAAGGTCAAGGGCAACATCCACTGGGTGTCCGCCGCGACCGCGTTGCCGGCCGAAGTGCGGCTGTTCGAACGCCTGTTTACCGATCCGCATCCCGATGCCGGCGGCAAGGACTTCAAGGAAGTGCTCAATCCGAACGCCAAGGAAGTGATCACCGCCTACCTCGAGCCCGGCATGAGCGCGGCGCTGCCCGACCAGCGCTACCAGTTCGAGCGCCATGGCTACTTCGTGGCCGACCGCGTCGATTCGCAACCGGGCAAGCCCGTGTTTAACCGCATCGTCACGCTCAAGGACAGCTTCGTGGCCAAGTAAGCGATGCCCACGACAAGCCGGCGCCCTCCAGCAGGAGGCGCCGGCTTTTTTACATCCATAAATTTACTTGACTTGCAGATCGAATATTTTTTATAGTCAATAATCTATGGACTGGCGAGACGTCTGAAAGGCAGTGGCAATGGGGCGATTACTCGCGCAACGGCAGTGGTTCTCACCGTCGAAGCCGGTGTGGTGGGCGGGCATCCTGCTCTCGCTGGGCGTGGGTGCGCTGTGCTACGTGGCAGCCGACCGCGCGGTCGAATACGACGGCAACGCCCGCTTTATGCACCAGGCGCGCAATGCCCAATACCATATCAGCTCGTACATCGATTCCTACACCAATGTCCTGCGCGCCACGGCCAGTTTTTTTGATGCCAGCGACAACGTCACGCCCGCCGATTTCCACCGCTTCGTGAGCGGACTGCAGCTGCCATCGCACTACCCTGCCCTCGACGGCATCAACTACTCCCCCTACCTCACCGACGATGCCCGCGACGCCTTCGAGCGCGCCGCACGCCACAGCGGCGATGGCACGGCCAACGGCTACCCCGATTTCGACATCCGCCCGCGCGAACGCCGGCCCGATTACTCGGTCATCACGATGATCGAGCCAATTGCCACGTTCCGCGACCGGGTGGGCCTGAACATCGCCGCCCGTCCCGCCGTGGCCGCGTCGCTGGCGCGCGCGCGCGATACGGGCGAAGTGAGCACGTCGGGCCAGTTGATTGAAATGAACAGCCTGGGCAAGGGCGGCGGCGGCATGGCAATCCGGCTGGCCGTGTACCGGCGCGGCATGCCGCGCGCGACGGTCGAACAGCGCCGCGCCAATTTTATCGGCTCGGTGGGCATCGGCTTCAGCGTACCGCGCCTGGTCCAACTGGCCATGGAACAAATGCAGGTGCGCGACGTGCGGCTGCGCCTGTACGACGGCGGCAGCGCCAGCGCCCCGGTGCCGCGCGCGACCCTGCTGTTCGACAGCCAGCCGCACGGCAAGGATGAGCGCACCGCGCAACTGTACTCGGTGGTGCTGCCGCTCGACTTCCACGGCCGCCAGTGGCAAACCCTGTTCAGCGCACCCAAGCGCGCATGGTCGAGCCGCTTCGACCTGTTCCTGCCGTGGCTGGCATTGGGCACCGGTTTTATCGGCACCCTGATGTTTTACCTGCTGTTCCACACGCTGTCCTCGTCGCGCCTGCGCGCCATCAAGATGGCCAAGGAAATGACCAGGGAATTGCGCGACAGCCAGGCCAGGCTGCAGCAGTCGCACCACAAGCTGCGCCGCCTGGCCGCCCATGCCGACCAGATCAAGGAACAGGAACGCAAGCGCATCGCGCGCGAAATCCACGACGACCTCGGACAAAACCTGCTGGTGCTGCGCATCGAGGCCGACCTGCTGGCCACCCGCACCCGCCATCGCCACCCGCGCCTGCATGCGCGCGCCATGGGCACGCTGCACCAGATCGACAGCACCATCAAGAGCGTGCGCCACATCATCAACGATTTGCGGCCTACCGTGCTGGACCTGGGGTTGAACGCGGCGGTCGAATGGCAAATCGCCCAGTTCCGCACGCGCTCGGGCATGGTGTGCGAACTCATCGAGCATCAACAGGATATCCGCGTGGACGACCGCTGCGCGACCGCGTTTTTCCGCATCCTGCAAGAGTCGCTCAGCAATATCGCCCAGCATGCCCGCGCCAGCGTGGTGCGGGTGGAGCTGGCCGAGGCGGACAATATGCTGACCATGACCATTACCGACAACGGCGTGGGCCTGCGCGCCAACAGCCGCAACAAGGTGGGATCGTTCGGCCTGGTCGGCATCGAAGAGCGCATCATCCTGCTGGGCGGCACCTGCACCATCGCGGGCGGCGCCAACGGCGGCACCGTGGTATCGATCGCGGTCCCGCTGGGACGCGAATCGCCGGCAGGCACTCGCGCTACGGAGAAATCTCACCGCGTTAGGAGTTTCCTTACGGCCATTGATAAAAATCAATAGGCATTGCTTCGGCATGGGCAAAATCGACTTGTTGCCATTTTCCTCAACCCAAGCAAAGGAACGTCATGAATGCCATCGCCGCGCTGGACCTGGAGCCGATCAAAGTCAAACTGATGCACAACAAATCTGGCGAAGGCTGGACGCTCGAACGCGCCAACGCGGTCGAGCTTGAATATCGCCGGTTTCTGATCCTGATGAAAAAATTCCCCGACGAGCAAACCTCGCCGCTGGTCGATGTCGATACCTTTTGGCATTATCACATCCTCGACACGATGAAATACGCCGCCGATTGCCAGGCCGTGTTCGGCTACTTCCTGCACCACTTCCCGTACATCGGCATGCGCGGTGAAGAAGATGCCGCCACTCTGGCGCGCATCGGCAATCGCATGAAGGAGTTGTACGAGGAGGAATTCGGCATTGCCTACGGCAGTGTCGCCACTAACCTTGGGGCCGCCTATTGCGGCAGCACGACTATCCAGGCCGGACAATACGCCTATTGCGGCTGGACGCCGGGGGCATATCGCGGCAGCGCGACCGCGTCGCTGTACACCGAAAGGCCACGCCTGAGCTGACATCTGCCAAATAAAGTGGCATACTCTGGATTCAATCGATGTTGGGAGCCCACCATGGCCGTCAATTCCGTCGCATCCAGTAACGTTAATATCCAGACCACGCCACCGCCGCGCCAGGCGGAACCGGTCGCGCGCCAGGCCGAGCCAGTGGCCCCGCCACCGCAACAGCAGCAGCAACCGCCACCGCAGCCGATGGTCAACACCAGCGGCCAGCGGCTCGGCAGCATGATCAATACAACTGCCTAGTCACTGCCCAGCCAAGCAAAACGGCGCGTCCCCGCAAGGGTGACGCGCCGTTTTATTGAGCGGTGGGCAAATTAATTTGCCATCATTTCGCGCAGTTCGCGAATGCTGAAATCGCTGATTTCATGCATGCGGATCAGGATGGTCGCACCGATCGGCAGCGTGTTGTGGCGGATCTTGCTGATCACCGGTGGCGCCACTTCCAGCGCGCGCGACAGGGCTGCATCGTTTTTCAGTTGCAGTTTTTCAATGATCGCATCGAGGACGCGGTTAGGGTTGTAGGTTGGGGAGGAGGTGATTTCTTTAATGGACATGATATTTAGCAGGTTCGGGGTCGCCCGTTGGAAGAAAGCGACACATTGACTAATAAAATTATCGGTGCAGTTAGAGAAACCATGCGCCCATGATAGCCGCCGATCCCGCTACTACACATCTTTGTTATTTAACGGATAAGCAGAATTACACTCTCCGTGACAATGTGTGAGATTCTAACCCGATTTCTTGTGCTAGATCAAAAAAGAATTGTAAAAAAAGGTATAGAAGCCTGTAATGTTAACCTGAGGCTGCTTCAATTGCAGAAATGCAACGCATCTTTGCAAAAATTTACAAGGTTGCCAACAAAGATGCCACGGTTGCATGACGCAGGCGTACACCCAACTCGCGCTTGATACGACCATTGGCCAGCCGGCGCGACTCGGACATGAACGACAGCAGCGCTGGCGTCACCACCTGCTGCAACTGCGCACGCGGCAACCGTGGCGGCCGCGCCAGGCCCAGCGCATCGGCCACGGCGTCGAAATAATCGGCCATCTTCATATTGCTGTCATCCACCGCATGGTAGAGCCGATTGGGCTTGCCATGCCGCAGCGCGCGGACGATGATGGCAGCCAGGTCGTCGGCATGGATGTGGTTGGTATACACATCGTGCTCGGCGATCAGCGCTGGCGTACCCTGCTCCAGGCGCTTGCGCGGCAGCCGTTCCGCGCCATAGATGCCGGGCACGCGCAGGATGGACAGCGTCGAATCGCTGCGCACGGCCCAGCGCCGCAACACACCTTCGGCATCCACCCGCCGCGTGGCGCGCGGATTGCGCGGCGCCACCGGTCGGGTCTCGTCGAACAGGGCGCCGCCACAATCGCCATAGACGCCGGTGGTGCTCACATAAACCAGTCGGGCGTGCTCAGGTAAAATGGCGGTGAGATTGCGCGTGCGGCGGTCCAGCGGACCCTCGCCCTGCGGCGGCGCCAGGTGCACGATGGTCGATGCCAGGCCAGCCAGGCGGCGCAGGCTGGCCGGCTGGTCGAGATCGGCAACGATGGGCACGGCGCCCAGCGCCCGCAGTTCGGCGCAGCGATCAAGGCTGCTGGTGGTGGCAAATACGCGATAGTGGCCGCGCAACAGCGGCAGCAGGCGCTTGCCGACGTCGCCGCAGCCCACGATCAGCAGGCGCGGCAGGTTGAATGTAGAACGATTAGGGTTTTTCATCTGAAGGATTGTATGACGTTTCAAATTACTGTACAGCCTAGCGGCCACCAATTTCACTGCGACGAGGATGAAACCATCCTCGCGGCTGCCATCCGCGCCGGCGTGGGACTGCCCTACGGTTGCAAAAACGGCGCTTGCAGCTCCTGCAAGGGCAAGATAGTCTCGGGTGCAGTCACCCACAAGGCACACCAGGAACGGGCGCTGAGCCTGGACGAAGAAGCGGCCGGCTTCGCGCTGTTCTGTTGCGCCACCACCGCCGGCGACCTCGTGATCGAGGCCCGCGAAGTGGCCGGCAGCGCCGAATACCCGATCCGCAAGATGCCGTCGCGCGTTTCCACGCTCGAAAAAGTCGCGCCGGACGTGATCGTGATGACCTTGCAACTGCCGGCCAACGAAACGCTCAAGTTCCGCGCCGGCCAGTACATCGAATTCCTGCTGCGCGACGGCAAGCGCCGCAGCTACAGCATCGCCACCGCGCCGGGTGCGGACCAGCCGCTCACGCTGCACATCCGCCACCTGCCCGGCGGCCTATTTACCGACCAGGTATTTACCACCATGAAGGAACGCGACATCCTGCGCTTCGAAGGCCCGATGGGCACCTTCTTCGTGCGCGACGACAACGACAAGCCGATGGTGCTGCTGGCCTCCGGCACCGGCTTTGCGCCAATCAAGGCCATTGTCGAACACCTGCGCGCCGAAGGCTCCACCCGCCCGATGACCCTGTACTGGGGCGGCCGCCGGCCGCAAGACCTGTACATGGACGCGCTGTGCCGCCAGTGGGAAGCGATCCTGCCCAACTTCACCTATGTGCCGGTGGTATCGAATGCCCTGCCGGAGGACAGCTGGACCGGGCGCACGGGCTTCGTGCACCAGGCCGTGGTGAACGACCTGCCCGACCTGTCGGGCCACCAGGTGTACGCGTGCGGCGCGCCGTTGATGGTCGAGGCGGCGCTGCGCGACTTTGTGGCCCGGTGCGGCCTGCCCGAGGACGAGTTCTACGCGGACGCCTTCACCACCGAGGCCGATCTGCACCAACCAGGTTTGATCCAGCAACCGTAATCGCATCCATCAGCAGGGCCAGGGATGCAGAGTCCCGAGGCTCTGCTCCCTGAAAGCCTTCATGTCCGACAGTCCCGCCATTTCCAACGGTTTCAGCGTCCTGCGCCACCGTAACTTCACCTTTTACCTGTTTGCCCGCACGCTCGGCACCCTGGCCGTGCAAATGCAGAACGTTGCCATTGGCTGGCAAGTCTATTCGATGACCGGCAACCTGTTCGACCTGGGCCTGATCGGCCTGGCGCAGTTTGCGCCGTTCCTGCTGCTGATCCTGATCGCCGGCCACGCCGCCGACCGCTACAACCGCCGCAACCTGATCGCTCTCGCGCTGGCCGCGCAACTGCTGTGCGGCCTGTCGCTGCTGGCCTTTACCTATGCGGGCCTGACCCAGGTGTGGCCGGTGTTCGCGGTACTGGTGCTGTTCGGCAGCGCGCGCGCCTTCATGGGGCCGGCCACGCAAGCGATCCTGGTCAACCTGGTGCCGCCCGAGAGTTTCGCCAAGGCGGTGGCGCTCAGTTCTTCCAGCATGCACGTGGCCGTGATCCTCGGCCCCACCCTGGGCGGCCTGTTTTACCTGGCCGGTCCGAAAACCGTTTATATGGTTTCCTCGAGCATGCTGGTGATCTCGGTGATCCTGATGTGCCTGGTCAAGTCGGTCAAGCAGCCAAGCAACCGCGCGCCGGCCACCTGGCACACGGTGCTTGAAGGCTTGCGCTTCGTGCGCTCGCGGCCGGTGGTGCTGGGCGCCATTTCGCTCGACCTGTTCGCGGTGCTGTTCGGCGGCGCCACCGCGCTGCTGCCGGCGCTGGCGCACGACGTGCTGCACGTGGGTCCGCAGGGACTGGGCATGCTGCGCACCGCGCCCGGCATCGGCGCGGCGCTGTGTTCGATCGCGCTGGCGTTCTTCCCGATCACGCGCCGCGTGGGCGCCTGGATGTTCGGCGGCGTGGCCATCTTCGGCGTGGGCACGCTGGTGCTGGGCGCCACGTCCACCTTCGTGGTGGCGCTGGTGGCCCTGTTCCTGATGGGCATGGGCGACATGGTGAGCGTGTACGTGCGCCACCTGCTAGTACAGTACGAAACCCCGGACGAAATCCGGGGCCGGGTCAGCGCCGTCAACTCGGTATTCATCGGCGCCTCCAACGAACTCGGTGAATTCGAATCGGGCGTAACTGCCGGCTGGATGGGCCTCACGCGCGCGGTGCTGTTCGGCGGCGCGGCGACCCTGGTGGTGACCGGCCTGTGGGCATACCTGTTCCCCGTGCTCTCGCGCATGGACCGCTTCCCGCACGACCAGAAGAAGGTGACCAAATGAAGGTGAACAAGTGAGCTGGCGCCCCACGCTGCCGCGCATCATCCACAGCCGGCCGCACCTGAGCCTGGCGGTAGCGGTCGGTGCGCTGGTGTGGCCTTTCCTGCCGGAAGACTGGCACTGGCTCACGCGCGTACTGACGGCGTGGGACGTGGCGGTGTGGCTGTACCTGGTGACGATGGTGTCGATGATGCTGCGCGCCGACCACCACGACATCCGCCGCGCCGCCAGCCGCCAGGACGAAAAAGGCCCGGTGATCCTGGCCACGCTATCGGTGGCGATCCTGATCTCTCTCGCGGCCATCGTGCTGCAACTGGCGTCGCTGAAAAGCCATCCCGACGACCTGCCGCTGCAATACACATTCGTGGCGCTGACCGTGATCGGCTCGTGGCTGATGACGGGCGTGATGTTCTGCTCGCACTATGCCCACCTGTATTACACCAACAAGGAGTCCGAGCCGCTGCTGGGCTTCCCGGACCAGCACCTGCAGCCGAACTACTGGGACTTCCTGTACTTCTCGTTCACGATCTCGGTGGCGGTGCAGACGTCGGACGTGACCGTGCGCAGCCGGCGCATGCGCAAGGTGGTGCTGGGCCAGTCGGTGCTGTGCTTCTTCTACAACCTGGCGATCCTCGGGCTGTCGATCAACATCGCGGCGTCGCTGATCAACTGAGCTTATCAACTGCCGCGTATGGTTGTTATCGAAGGTGGGGTATTTAACGCGAACCTAAGCATAAAAGGAGTAATATGATTTCGCAGCCAACAAAAAGACAGGAGCAATCGTATGCAAATCAATGTTAATTCCGATAAGACCGTCGCCGTTCATGCAGGCCTCCACGACCATGTACGCACCGTCGTCAGCGATTCACTCCACCGTTTCGGCGAACAGATCACCAGCGTCGAAGTTCACCTCAGCGACAACCTGGGTCAAAAGTCGGCCGACGGCGACAACCGCTGCCTGATGGAAGCACGCATCACCGGCTACAAGCCGATTGCCGTCAGCGACCATAGCGCCACCCTGCACCAGGCCATCGGCGGCGCCTCCGCCAAGCTCAAGCGCGCCATCGACAGCGCCCTGGGCCGTCTGCAAGACAAGGACAAGCACCAATCCGCCAAGGATGCCGTGCCAGCCGAAGACGACGTCGAAGAAGACATCAAGTAATACCACTGCGCAGGCAGCGGCCCGGCATCACTCCCGGGCCAGTTGCCGCAAGTAGCGCAACCCCGGCAGCGCCCGACTGCCATACCACGACAACATTTCCCCATCGACCAGCAGCACCGGCTTGCCGATCTGCTGCTCGAGCGCATGCACATGGGCTTCGGTGAACCGGTACGGTTCGCTCGACAACAATACCCCATCGATCCCCTGCACCAGCTCCGGCGACCAGCGGAACTGAGGATAGCGCACGTCGCCCAGGTCCGGCACTTGCCAGCCGATTTCGGCCAGCATGCGGGCAATATAGGTGTCGGGCGAAATCGTCATCCACGGGTCTTGCCAGATCACGTACAACATGGTTTGCGGCGGGCCTTTCGGGCTGGCCTGCAGCGCCGCGTATTCGGCCTCGAAGTCGGTGCACCAGCGCGCGGCCGCTTCCTCGCGGCAGAACACGCCGCCCAGCAGGCGCGCCAGCGCCAGGTTGTCCTGCGGTCCCAGCGGATGGGTGACGATGATGTTGGGGATGAACTCGGCCAGCAGGTCGGCCGTCTCTTCCTCGTTCTCGTCGATATTGACCACCAGGTGGGTGGGGGCAAGCTGGCGGATCTTCTCGATATTGACGTCCTTGGTGCCGCCCACCTTGGGAATGTCGCGCACCAGGTCGGCCGGATGGATGCAGAAGCCGGTGCGCCCCACCAGTTGCGGCGCTAGGCCCAGGTCGCACAGCAGCTCGGTAATCGACGGCACCAGCGAGACGATGCGGGCGTTCGGATCGGCCTGGTGCTGGGTGCCGATGGCATCGGTGTAAACCATGCGAACTCCTCAATGTTTCAGTGTTGGATAGACTACATCATGCAACAACTACCTGTGTAAAATTTACACCAGTTTCAGGCCCTGGCGTGACCGCCCGCCTGCCTTTGGGCTATCATGAGAAATGCTTGCCAGCACTCATCGCTGCGCCATTGAAAGAACCACCTTGAAACAGATTAGTACCTTCGGCAAGTCTGGCTACCGGCCCGGCAACTTGCAACTCCTGCGCGACGCCAATGACGATGCAACCGTCGCCAGATTGCTGGCCAACTGTCCCGTCATGCACCTGGAAGCAGGCAAGGCCATTCCCGAATCGAACCACGCACAGCTTTACATTGTATTGCGTGGCGTGCTCGCGGTGGAAACCGACAGCAACACCGGCGTGGCCGACGGCAATGGCAGCGTCAGCAAGGTGCTGCCCGGCGAGAGCCTCGGTGAGCAGTCGGTGCTGGACGAGGAGGCCAACCTGTCGCGCATCACGGCGCTGGAAGACAGCGAGATCCTGGTGATCGAAGCGGACCTGGTATGGAAACTGATCGACCAGTCGAACGTGGTGGCGCGCAACCTGCTGCGCCTGCTGTCGTTCCGCATCCGCGCCGCCAACGCCCAGCTGCGTACGCGTCAGAAACTGGGCGAGTTCTACCGCCGGTTGTCGATGAACGATGGCCTCACCGGGCTGTACAACCGGGCCTGGCTCAACGACTTGCTCCCGAAGCTGGCGGCGACGGCGCACAACTCGGGGGCGCCGCTGGCGCTGATCATGATCGACCTCGACCACTTCAAACGCTTCAACGACACCCACGGCCACCTGGCTGGCGACCAGGCGCTGCGCACCGCCGCGCAAGTATTGAGCGGCGCCCTGCGGCCGACCGATTTCGCCGTGCGCTACGGCGGCGAGGAGATGATGGTGTTGCTGCCCGACACCAACGGCAAGATGGCAGTGGCGGTGGCCGAACGGCTGTGCGAACGCATGCAGCAGGCGGTCGTGTTTGCCGACATGCGCCAGCCGATGCCGCACATCACCGCCTCGTTCGGCGTGGCCACGTTGCGGCCGCAGCAAAGCGAGCAGGACCTGATTGCCAGCGCGGATGCCGCGCTCTACCGTGCCAAGGAGCTTGGCCGCAACCAGGTGGCGCAGGAAGCACTGGCCAGCTAGACGGCTGGAGGATCGATGGTGAAGCGTCCCGCGCCATCGTCGGCGGCCTTGGGCGCAATGGTAATGGCAGCGCTGGCGTTGCCGGTGGCCGTGGCGCTGGCAGCGTTCTCGGCTGGCGACGGCGCCTTCTGGGCAGCGACGAAATCGGCAAAACCTTTCTGGATCAAATCGTAGGTCTTGTCGATATTGGACGACAGATCGCCGCTCAGCACCTTGAAGCCTTCGAGGATGCTGCGCGCTTCCTTGAAGCCCTGCTCCACGCCCTTCTTGATGGTATCCATGAAGTTATTGAGCGAGGTCTCGTCGTCCTGGCCCGGGTTTTGCCGCTTGTACGCTTCGTAAAAACCGGTGGACAGCGATACAATGCGGTTCGCGGTAGCCTCGGGCGAGTTGTCCTGCGACGACGCGTTCTGGATTGCATCCTTGCCGAAATCGGCTTCGAGCGCCTCGTTGATGCCGGTCAATGCGGTCTTGAATACCACCGACATCGGATCGTTCCCCGATTTGAGCGACACCGTGAGCGACGCTTCCACGATCGATGCATTAAGCTGTGCTTTTGCCTTGGCCGCCGGCGACATGTCCGCCGCTTTATCAGTGGATGCGGTCGCTGCGGTGGCAGCGGTATTGGCCTTGAGCGGACTGGCGCCGCTTGTGCTACCGATGGTGCTACTGCTGCTGCCTGGAGTAATAGAGACTGGAGTAGCCATGATAGTGCTCCCTGTAAATGCCTGAATACCGATTATCGGCAGTTTTACCAATAACTGTAGCCCCCCTGAATACGCCTCCATGACCACACAGACTTTCCTTTGGCACGACTATGAAACTTTCGGCGCCATGGCGCGCCGCGATCGCCCGGCGCAATTCGCCGCGATCCGCACCGACGCCGAGCTCAACGAGATTGGCGATCCGATCATGCTGTATTGCCAGCCCGCCAACGATTTCTTGCCTGATCCACAATCATGCCTGATCACCGGCATTACGCCGCAGCAGTGCCTGGAATGGGGTGTGCCCGAGCACCAGTTCGCCCGCACTATCGAGCAGGCGTTTTCGGAACCCGGCACCATCGGCGTCGGCTACAACACCATCCGCTTCGATGACGAGATCACCCGCTTCATGTTCTGGCGCAACCTGATTGACCCGTATGCGCGTGAATGGCAAAACGGCTGCGGCCGCTGGGACTTGCTTGACGTGGTCCGCATGACCTACGCGCTGCGCCCGGAAGGCATCGAGTGGCCGGTCAAGGAAGATGGCAAACCCAGCTTCAAGCTCGAACACCTGGCCAAGGCCAACGGTTTGCTGCACGAAGCGGCGCACGATGCGCTGTCCGACGTGCGCGCCACCATCGCGCTGGCGCGCCTGATCCGCCAGCACCAGCCCAAGCTGTTCGATTTCTGCTTCGCGCTGCACAAGAAAGACCGCGTGGCCGACGAGATCGGCATGCACCTGGCGCCGCAACTGCGTGCGCCGTTCCTGCACGTGTCCGGCATGTTCCCGGCCGAGCGCGGCTGCCTGGCGCTGGTCTGGCCGCTGGCCACGCACCCGACCAACAAGAACGAGGTGATCGTCTGGGATTGCACTTACGATCCGACCGAACTGTTCACGCTCGACGCCGACACCATCCGCACCCGCATCTTCAGCCGCGCCGACGCCCTGCCCGAAGGCATGACGCGGCTGCCGGTCAAGAGCATCCATTTAAACAAGTCGCCGATGCTGGTAGCGAATTTGAAGACCTTGTCGCCAGCCATGGCCGCACGCTGGGGCATCGATCTCGAGCAGAGCAAGGCCCACGCAGCCATCGCCGCCGCCGGCCGCAACCTCGACGCCGAATGGGCGCAAGTATTTTACCGCCCGCCGGGCGAACCGCTCGACGTGGACGAGGATTTGTACAATGGTTTTGTCAGCCGCGACGACCGCCGCGTACTCGACACCCTGCGCAAGGAAAGCCCGGCGCGGCTGGCCGTGGCGTCACCGTCGTTCGGCGACGCGCGCCTGGCCGAGCTGGTATTCCGTTACCGCGCGCGCAACTACCCGGAGACCTTGTCGGAAACCGAAATGGAGCACTGGGAACAGCACCGTGCGGCGAAGTTTTACGAAGGCACCGGCGGCGCCCGCACCATCGACCAGTTCTTCGGCGAGATCGATCACCTGCAGCAAAATGCCGATGAGCGGGCAGAGCAGATCCTGGCGGATTTGTATGAATACGCGGAAATGGTGGCGCCGGCGCATTGAGCACCAGCGTCACCGTCACCGGAAAAATCAGCGATACAGGTTAATCGCGTCGCGCGTCTCCAGTGCCACCCGGCGGGCGGCGCTGGCGAAGTCTTCGCCCGCCTGCGGCGCCGCGTACAGGATCGCCCGCGACGAATTGATCATCATGCCAGCGCCAGCAGCCGTTTTGCCCGACTGCACGGTCGCGGCGATGTCGCCGCCCTGGGCGCCGATGCCCGGCACCAGCAGCGGCATGTCGCCCACGATGGCGCGTACCTGCGCCAGCTCTTCCGGATAAGTAGCACCCACCACCAGCGCGCACTGGCCGTTGCTGTTCCACTTTTCCGCCACCAGGCGCGCCACGTGCTGGTACAGCGGCTGGCCGCCGACGTCGAGGAATTGCAGGTCCGAGCCGCCCGCGTTCGAGGTGCGGCACAGGATGATCACGCCCCGGTCGCTCCATTCCATGTACGGCTCGACCGAATCGGAACCCATGTACGGATTGACGGTCACCGCGTCGGCGCCGTAGCGGTCGTAGGCTTCACGCGCATACTGGCGCGCGGTGGCGCCGATGTCGCCGCGCTTGGCGTCGAGGATCAGCGGAATGTGCGGATACTGTTCGCGCACGTAGGCGCAGATTTTTTCGAGCTGGTCTTCCGCCGACAGGGCGGCAAAATAGGCGATCTGCGGCTTGAACGAGCACGCCAGGTCGGCGGTGGCGTCGATGATCTCGCGGCAAAAGTGATAGATGCCTTGCGGGTCGTTCTGGAACTGCGCCGGCAGCTTGGCCATGTCGGGGTCGAGGCCCACGCACAGCAGCGAGTCGTTGCTGGTCCACGCGGCGGACAGTTTGTTGATGAAATTCACGGCGCATCCTTGTAGTCTGTTGCAAACCCTCTATTGTAACGCGGCCGCAGTTACCTCCTTGAGCTCCGCTGTTAAAATTTGCCCCGTCATCCCCTATTGAAAGCTTTGCCATGAAATTATCCGGAAAAGTCGCCATCGTCACCGGCGCCACCCAGGGCATCGGCCTGGCCTGCGCCCAGCGCCTGGTCGCCGAAGGCGCCAAGGTGATGCTGGTGGACATCAAGCCCGACGGCGAGCAAGCCGCTGCCGCACTCGGCGCCGCTGCCCGCTTCTTCGCTGCCGACGTCAGCCAGAAGGTGGACGTGGACGCCATGGTGGCCGACACCCTGGCCGCGTTCGGCCGCATCGACATCCTGATCAACAATGCCGGCGTGACGCACGCTGCCGACTTCCTCGACGTGACAGAGGACGACTTCGACCGCGTGCTGCGCATCAACCTGAAATCGATGTTCCTGTGCGGCCAGGCCGTGGCCCGCGAGATGGTCAAACAGCAAAGCGGCGTCATCATCAATATGTCGAGCGTGAACGCCGAGCTAGCAATTCCCAACCAGGTGCCGTACGTAGTGTCGAAAGGCGCGATCAACCAGCTAACCAAAGTGATGTCGCTCAACCTGATTCCGTACGGCATACGCGTCAACGCCATCGGCCCCGGCACCATCCTGACCGAGCTGGCCAAGCAGGCGGTCATGTCCAGCCCGGAAGCGCGCCACACGATTTTGTCGCGCACGCCGATGGGCCGCTGCGGCGAGCCGGAAGAAGTCGCGTCAATCGCAGCGTTCCTGGCCAGCGACGATGCCAGCTATATGACGGGGCAAACCCTGTACGTGGACGGCGGCCGGATGGCCCTCAATTACACGGTGCCGGTGAAATAACTGCGACAGAAAATGAAGTTATGCTCAAACCTGATGTCTGGTATCTAAAACATCAATTAGACACATATCTAGCGGAAGCCCATAATTACACCTGTCTCCACTATTCTCCTCCAAGAAAATAGTTTTAAGCCCGCTTTCACCAGCGGGCTTTTTTTTGCCCGCGATTTATCTTTCTTGTGGATTGTCATAACCGCGTCATATTGACGGCCTATACTCGATTCATCTTGAGTACATGCAACCGATAGGCATGACTGAAGAAAGGTGCACCGGCAGCCCCGGTGCACCACTCCCCAATTCCTGCTGTGCGTGGTAAGGTTTGCTTCATGATCAAGCAAATTTTCCTTTCTTCCTCGCACGCACGCCTGCGTTACTGGACTGCCATCCTCCTCTTCCTGATGATACTGGTGCTGGGTTCCCTGCCCGGCGCCCGGCAGGAAATCGGCCAGGTGGCGTCCGGTGTCCTGCTGCACTCCATCGCCTACGCCGGACTGACCTTCCTGTTGTTTACCGGTAGCACTGGTACGCTGGTGCAGCGCGCCGTCAAGTCCGTGTTGACGATTGCCGCCATGGGCGCCCTGGACGAATACGTACAAAGTTTCTTCCCGTATCGCCACGGCGCCGTCTCCGACTGGCTGGTCGATTGCAGCGCTGCCGTGCTGGCCACCGTGGTCATGTGCGTCTTGTGGTCCCGGTATCGCATCCAGTCGTCAGACTGACCTCACCGCCGGGGCCGCTGCCGCTGGCCCGCGCCACATCGTGCCGGATTTGAGCAAGCTGCTCGACCTGGGCCACGCGTACCAGGCTGTGCAATGCGTGCGTCATCAGGTGCTTGCAACGGGGATCTTGCTGCTCCCCGCAGGTTGAAACTATTAACTCTTCGATAATGGTATCTGTCACGCGTGTCAACATATCGATGTCCTTTAAAAGTGATACCGGACAATTATTGCCTGTGGGTAGCATGTTTCAATTGATGTACATCAAGCGACGAAGCGCGGGTGTGAACGAAATATGGAGGTTCGACTCTGACCTGTTTTGATTATTTCAACGGAGGCAGATATGTACCGTGCAACATTCGGCAAACAGGGCAAATGGGCAGCAATGCTGGGGGTGCTGGTCATCGTGGGATTGGCGGGGTGCGCTTCGGATTCAATGGACAGCAACAGCGGCTACACCTCGAGCGGCAGCAGTGGTTCGGGAACCGCTGCCACGGGTACCGGTCCAGGCGGCGGTGGCGGTGTACCGGCGGCAGGCACTGCAGGGGCCGGAACCAGCAACTCGGGAAGTACGGACAGTTCCGGCATGAGGAGCACGAGCAGCTATGGCTCGAGCACCAGCGGCAGCATGGGCAGCAGCACGGCCCAAGCCACGTATGGCGTGGTGCAAGCTATCGATGCCATGCCGAGAGACATGGCCGGCTCCACGGGAGTCGGCGTGAGCGGTGCGGTGGTCACCGGCGGCACCATGAACGCCAGCGCCGAATCTCCGTACCGCATCACCGTGCGCATGGACGACGGTACCAGCCAGAGCATCGTGGTTGATACCATGCCGCCATACAAGATCGGCGACCGGGTGCGCTACAGTAGCGGCGTACTGAGTGCTTACTAACGCGGCAAGCGCCTAATAAAGCTGCTCGACCTGGTAGCCGCGACGCTTGAGCAACTGCGGCAGGCCGTCATCGCCGATCAGGTGCAACAAACCCACGCCCACGAAGGCTACCTGGTCCTGCTGCATGATGCGCTCGATGTTGGCCGCCATTTCCGGATTACGCTTGCCCAATAAAACCCGCTGCATGAACTCGGCGCCTATCGAATTGCCGCTGGTGGCGGTGCGCCAGGCGGCCTGGATGCCCGGAATGTCGGCAGCGTTCCACGCCTCAATCAGCGCCAGCGATTTTTTCATGGCCGTACCGCTTTCCAGGTCGGCCAGGCTTTCCACCAGGTACTGTTCCTGCTGGCGCGCGTCCAGCGTGTCGAACAAGCCCAACTGGTACTCGGCGCTTTCCAGCTGGCGCACGGCCTTGTCCTGCTCCTGAGCGGCCGCCAGCAGCGCATATTCCACCGCCTGGGCGCGCTTGAAGCCGCGCGTATCGAGTTCCACCCCCACCAGCAGGTTGGCGATCAGCCACGGCTTGAATTGCTGCACCGATTGCAAGGACATGCCGGCCTTGGCCAGCGCTGGCGCCAGCTTTTGCAAGGTTTGCGGCTGCAAGTGGTTTTGCACCTTGTCGCCAGCCGGATAGCGGCCGTGCAGCGCCATGGCTTTCTGGAACGAGGCGTTTTCACGGATATCGAGCTCGATCACCAGCGCGCGGGAATTCTGCAGCGCGCGCGAGGCCTCCGCATCGAGCGGATAAAAGCCGTCCTTGCCCACGTGGATGGTGCCGAACAAGTAGCTGGTCTTGCCGTCCAAGGTGACTTTATATAATTGCCCACGACGCGGCACACTCGCTTCGCTGAGGCCGGCAGCCTGCGCCACCTGGCCCAACAGGGCAGCAAAAAATGCAAACAAGACAATCATTTTGACAGGCATGCGAATTCCCGACGATGACAGGGGATGCCATCGAAATAACATTAATTGGTGGAGTTTGAAGGATTGCGGCGGCCTGCCGTCCTATTTCCCATAGTAAATCAGGAAAACGCCGGGGAAAAACTATTTGTGACTTTAAGCGAGCTAAGCGTCTGATTTAAACACTTTAATAACAGGTCGATAAGAGTATCGCCAATTTATGCTGCTCCAATAACCACACCGAGTGCGGGGGCTAGGTTGAAACTGTCGGTTACGGCCCGATATGCCTTTCATGATCCCATTTTCCATCCTCGACCTTTCGCCGATCGCCGAAGGCAGCAACGCTTCCGCATCGTTCCGCAATACCCTCGATCTCGCCCAGCACGGCGAGCGGTGGGGTTTCCAGCGCTACTGGCTGGCCGAACACCACGGCATGCCCGGCATTGCCAGTGCGGCCACGGCCGTCTTGCTGGGACACGTGGCGGGCGGCACGTCCACCATGCGGGTGGGCGCCGGCGGCATCATGCTGCCCAACCATTCGCCGCTGGTGATCGCCGAGCAGTTCGGCACGCTTGAGGCGCTGTACCCGGGCCGGATCGACCTGGGTTTGGGCCGTGCGCCCGGCTCCGACCAGGTCACAGCACGCGCCCTGCGCCGCAATCTCGAATCCGACTCGGATGCCTTCCCGCAAGACGTGCTGGAACTGCAAGATTACATGAGCGACACGCCACGCCAGCGCGTGCTGGCCGTGCCCGGCAAGGGCGCCAAGGTGCCGATGTGGATACTCGGTTCGAGCACGTTCGGCGCGCAGCTGGCAGCCCACCTGGGCTTGCCGTTTGCGTTCGCCTCGCACTTCGCGCCGTCGATGATGCAGCAAGCCATTGCTCTCTACCGTAGCAACTTCCAGCCGTCGGCGCAGCTCGACAAGCCGTACGTGATGCTGGGCTTTAATGTTTTCGCGGCCGATACCGACGAGGAAGCGCACTTCCGCGCGACGTCGATGCAGCAGGCATTCGTCAACCTGCGCACCGGCAACCCCGGCAAGCTGCAACCACCCCGGGCCGGCTACCTGGAATCGCTGGGCGTATCCGAGCGCACCATGCTCGACTCGGTGCTGTCGTGCACGGCCATTGGCGCGCCGGACACGGTACGCCAGCGGCTGCAGGAATTCATCGCGCGCACCGGCGCCGACGAATTGATGATCACCTCGCAGATCTTCGACCACGAGCACCGGCTGCGGTCGTATGAAATCACGGCGGAAGTCCGCCAGTCGATACAGCGTTCAGAAGCCGGATTCTCTTAACAGCCTGCCCGCCAGCACCAAAAACCGGCTCACTGTAGAATTGCCGCCTTTTCAAAAGAGGAGCAATCCCCCGTGAGCCAGTCCCACGCCCAGCAAGAACTTACTCCCGGCATGGTCTGGTTGTTTGCCGTTGCGACCGGCTTAATCGTCGCCAACCTGTATTACGCCCAAACCCTCATCGGCCCCATTAGCCGCGCCACCGGACTTGATCCCGGCGCTGCCGGCCTGATCGTCACCCTCACCCAGCTCGGCTATTGCCTCGGCCTGCTGTTCATCGTGCCGCTCGGCGACCTGGTGGAAAACCGCCGCCTGATTTTTATCTCGCTGGTGGTCTGCGCGCTGGCCCTGGTGGCTGCCGCCGTGGCCGCCAATCCGCTGGTGTTCCTGGCCGCCGCGCTGTGCATCGGCCTCGGTTCCGTTGCCGCGCAAATCATTGTGCCGTTTGCCGCCCACCTGGCGCGCCCCGAGGAACGGGGCCAGACCGTGGGCAAGGTCGTCAGTGGCCTCCTGATGGGCATCATGCTGGCACGCCCGGTCGCCAGCCTGGTGGCCGACGCGTTCAATTGGCACGCGATCTTCGTGCTGTCGGCGGTCGTGACCATCGCCCTCGCCTTTTTGCTGCGCGCGCGCCTGCCGCAGCGCCAGCCCGAAGGCGGCATGCATTATTTCCAGCTGCTGGGATCGATGTGGCACTTGCTCAAGACCACGCCCGTGCTGCGCCGCCGCGCTGCCTACCAGGCCTGCATGTTCGGCGCGTTCAGCCTGTTCTGGACTTGCGTGTCGCTGGAATTGACAGGGCCGAATTTCGGCATCAGCCAGACCGGTGTGGCGATCTTCGCGCTGGCCGGGGTGGCCGGCGCCATCGCCTCGCCGATTGCCGGCCGCCGCGCCGACCAGGGCAAGAGCCGCTCGACCACGCTGATCGCCCTGCTGCTCGGTGCGTTGGCTTTCACGGCGCCGCTGCTGGTCGATGCCGGCCGCATCGCCAACCTGGCAATCCTCGTGTGCTGTTCGATCGTGCTCGATGCCGGCGTCTCGGCCAGCCTGGTCACCGGCCAGCGCGCGATCTTCTCGCTGCCGGCCGACGTGCGCAGCCGCCTGAACGGCCTGTACATGGCGCTGTTCTTCATGGGCGGCGCCCTCGGCTCGTCGCTCGGTGGCTGGATGTTCGCCCACCATGGCTGGCACGGCGTGCTGCTGACCGGACTGGTCTTCCCGCTGGTCGGGCTGGCGGTGTTCGCCACCGAGCCGCGCAAGTAGCCAAGACAGTCGCCTGCGGCCTGCTGTCGTGGCAGCGTGCGCCGGCCCTGCCGCCGAGGCGCGCAAGCAGCGCCTCATTCCCTGCCGGGACAGGTTCTTGCTACGGCTTGAGGTTGATATACACCGGCGCATCGCGGTCGGTCGTCAACCAGCCATCGACCAGCTTCAGTTCCGTCACCTGCATCGAACTGCGCTTGTTGTCCGGCACGCCCGGGTGGACAAAGTAGAACAGGTAGGCGCGGTCGTCGCTGATCACCACTTCCGGGTGGTGGCCGCCGTTCTGGTCGTCGGCGCCCTTGCCCGGCTTGTCGAGCAGGCTGTGCGGCTGGCGGCTCCAGGTTTGCGCATCGTCCGAACGGTAGGCGCCCAGTCCTTCGTTGCCGAGCAAGTCGGTCAGCAGCCAGTACTTCCCTTTCCACAAGAACGGCAGCGGCGCCTCGCCCCGGTCGCGCGGCAGTTGCGCCGTACCCTTGTCGGTCCAGCTATATAAATCGTTGCTGTCGGCGTAGTAGATCGACTTGCCGGTGGGCTCGTTGTTGTACCACATGCGCCAGGTGCCATCTTTCAGCCGCAGCACGCCGGCATCGATCACGCGGTCGCTCGAGAGCTTGAGCGTGCTTTCATACTTCCATTGCTTGAGATTGGCGCTGGTGAGGTGGACGATGGCGCGCGGATGCTTCCAGTCCTCGAACACTCCCGGCACCACGGTCAGGTACATATGGTAGGTGTTCACGTGCTTGAGCACGGCCGGCGCCCAGTAGGTGGCCGTACCGCTGGTATTCGGAATCTCTTTCGGGAAATCGACCGTGCCGCGATAGGTCCAGGCGCGGCCGTCGAGCGACTCGGCCACGCCGATCGGCGTGCCATGCACCCAGCTCACGCTCGACAACCCCGGCACATTGGCGCGGCGGTTGGTATAAAACATTTTCCACTTTTTCTCGGCGTCGTCGTAGATGATGGACGGATCGGCCGCACCGTCGAACACGGGGTCGCGGAACAACGGTTTGGGCGCCGGAATCTGCATGCTGCCATCGGCGCCATAAGCGAGTTCCGTCATCAGGATCGAGCGCCGGTGGTCACCGCCGCCCGGCAGCACCTTGTCGTGGTAAAACAGCAGCGACTTGCCATCGCGCTCGAGTATCGCGTGATGGTTGGTGGAGATTTGCAGGAAGTCGATCAGCACGCCGCGATACGTAAACGGCCCGAGCGGCGAAGCGCCGGTGGCATAGACGATTTGCCCGGGCCAGCCGGTCGAGAACGAGAAATAATACGTGCCGTTGTGCTGGTGCAGGAACGGCGCTTCGCCATAGCCGGTCTTGGCCGGGAAGTTGTTGACCGTGACGTTCTTGATGCCGCCCACGGTGGCCTTGAGGTCGGCCGACAATTGCACCACTTTCGGCACGCGGGTGCCGAAGTACAGGAACACGCGGCCATCGTTGTCGCGGAACACGGCCGGGTCGATCGGCTCGTCGCCGGCATTGGCATCGCGCGGCGTTTCCACCAGTGGTTTGCCGATCAGATCGACGAACGGACCGAGCGGGTTGTCGGCCACGGCGATGCCGATCTGCTTGCCGCCGACGGGCGCGAAAAAGTAATACTTGCCCTGGTGTTCGAACGCTTCGGGCGCCCAGGCCTTGGCGTCGGCGCTGGCCCATTTGAAGATATTGGCCGGCAGAATGGGGCCGTGGTCTTTCCAATTGGCGAGGTTGCTGGACGTGAGCACGCGCCATGACGTGGAATCCCAGTATTTGCCCGAGTTGTTCTGGTCGTCGGTGGCATACACGACGTATTGGCCGGAAAAGTAATGGGGCGACGGGTCGGCGCTGAAGTTGTTGGTCAACAGCGTTTGCGCGCTGGCGGTCGATGCCACAGCAGCAGCCACAGATAGCGCCAGGCCGGCAAATACAGCGTTCATAGGATCTCCATTGTGGTGTTATGGAGGCTATGGTAGGACTGACAGTTGGTACGGTGCTATGAATTTATTGGCGGCAGCTATATCAAAAAAAGCACAAAAAAAACGCCCGGGGATGCCGGGCGCTCGGTTGCCATCAGGTGATCAATCTATTGATTATTTCGCGTTACGAGGCTTGGCAAATGCATCGCCCGCCTTCCACTCCGGCAGCTTCGGATTGTTGGCAATGATGCGGCCCAGGTTCAGCGTGTACTGCGCCGTCTGCACCATGCCCGACAGATCCCAGCTGGCATCGTATTCATCGCTGGCCTGGTGGTAGCGCTTGCCGTAAGCCTTGGCTTTTTCTTTCGAACCGGCCTGGTCCTTGATGTACTCGTTGCCCGAATCGATAGAGAACGCCGGTACGCCATTCTTGGCAAAGCTGAAGTGGTCGCTGCGGAAGTAGCCGCCGGCCAGGTCCGGTTCGGCCTTGGCGATATGCATGCCCATGGCTTTGGCGGCCGTCTCGGCCATCTTGCCCAGTTCGGTGCGTTCGCTGCCCTGGGTGCCGATGTCGCGCGTGGCGCCCACGAAGTTCAGGCTGTCGAGGTTGAGATTGGCGGCGGTTTTCGCCAGCGGCCACAACGGCGACGACGCGTAGGCCGCACTGCCCAGCAAGCCCTGTTCTTCGGCTGCCACCCACAGGAACATCTGGCTGCGCTTGGCCGGTGCACGTTTGGCTTCCTGCGCCATCGCCAGCAATGCTGCCGAGCCCGAGGCGTTGTCCACCGCGCCGTTGAAGATGGTGTCGCCGCCGTCACCATCCTTGCCTTGCTTGCCCAGGTGGTCGTAGTGGGCGCTGTAAATCACCACTTCGTCCTTGAGCCTGGGATCGGTACCGGGCACCACGGCGGCGATATTGAATTGTTCGACCTTGCGCACGGCCGCCTTCATTTCGCCGTTCACCTTGGCTGCCAATGGCACCGGTTTGAAGTCGGCGCGCTCGGCCGCAGCGCGCAGCGTGTCGAGGTCCTGGCCGGCGGCCTTGAACAGGGCGCGCGCAGTGTCGTCGGTCATCCAACCCTGCAAGGCGGTGCCCAGCGTACCGGCGGCCAGCTGGAAGCGCTCCACGCCCGACCAGCTATTCTGGATCACGCTCCAGCCATACGATGCGGTAGGCGTGGTGTGGATCAGGATCACGCCGGCCGCGCCCTGGCGCTGGGCTTCTTCGAATTTATAGGTCCAGCGGCCGTAGTAGGTCAGGCCCTTGCCGTTGAAGCGGTTCGGCTGTTCGGCGGTCGGCTGCGGATCGTTGACCATCGCCACTAGGATCTTGCCCTTCAGGTCCACGCCCTTGAAATCATCCCATTTTTCATCGTCGGCCTTGATGCCGTAGCCCACAAACACCAGCTCGGCGTTCAACTGGTGCACGGCGGTGGCGTCGCCAGGGGCGAAGACCCAGTCCTTGCCGAAGGCGGCCGGCAGCGCCTGGCCGTTCGCTTCCAGTTTCAAAGTGCTTTCGGCAGGCAGGGTCTTGATGCCGGCGATCTGCACCGGCTGGCGGAAGCTGTTGCCGTTGCCCGGCGTGAGGCCCAGCGCCTGCGCCTGGGTTTCCAGGTACAGGGCGGCCAGGTCGGCGCCGCGCTGGCCGGTGCCGCGACCTTCGAGCAGGTCGTTGGACAGGAAGGCGAGATGGGCGCGCAGCGGCGCTTCCTGCACCAGCGGTGCGGTAGCGGTGCTGGCTGCGTGGGCCGGGAATGCCAGCGCCAGGCTTATGGCCAGGGCGGAGGCAACGAAGGAAGGGGTCATTTTGTGCATGATGTCCTGATGTGTTGGTCGCGGCCCGGTCAAAATTTGCCGCGCGCACATTGTATGACATTTGGTCACACTGCCTGGCGGCGCCCGGCGCGCTAAAATGATGGCATGACAGACCGCAACTCAGACCGTAATCCGGACGCCAAGCCAGGGGGAAACTCCTTGGACGACTTGGTGGGCAACTCTTCGGGCAACCTGGCGCGCCACGCGGCAGGCAACTCAGCAGGCATCTCGGCGGGCAACTCAGCGGCCAACTACGTCGGCCGCTTCGCGCCATCGCCCACCGGACCGCTGCATATCGGCTCGCTGGTGGCTGCCATGGCCAGCTACCTCGACGCCAAGGTCCACCACGGCCAGTGGCTGGTGCGCATCGAGGATGTCGATGGCGACCGCAACGTGGCCGGCGCCGACGAGCACATCCTCGCCTCGCTGCAACGCTGCGGCATGGCCTGGGATGGCGACGTCACCTGGCAAAGCCGCCGCACCGGCCTGTACGACGCCGCGCTGCGCCAGCTTGGCGACCTGGTCTACCCGTGCGGCTGCTCGCGGCGCGAGATCGCCGATTCGCAATTGAGCCTCACCGGCCGCCAGGCCCAGGCGCTGATTTATCCCGGCACCTGTCGCCATGGCCTCGCACCGGGCAAGACTGCGCGCGCCCTGCGCCTGAAAGTGCCGCAGTCGCCGCCATGCGTAATTGCCTTCGAGGACCGCTGGGCCGGCCACATCAGCCAGGACCTGACCGACGAGGTGGGCGACTTCGTGATCAGGCGCGCGGACGGTTTCTGGGCATACCAGCTGGCGGTGGTGGTGGACGATGGCGCGCAAGGCATCACCGACATCGTGCGCGGCGCCGACCTGCTCGACTCCACGCCCCGCCAGCTCTACCTGCAGCAGGTGCTGGGCTTGCCGCAGCCGACCTACCTGCATGTGCCGGTGGTGGTGAATCAACAGGGCGAAAAACTGTCGAAGCAGACCGGCGCCCAGGCTTTCGATACGGGCGCCGCACCGGAAGCGTTGTTGCAACACGCGCTGCTGCCGGCCGCCCGCTTTCTCGGCATGGCATTGACCGCCGGTTCGCTGGACGATTTCTGGCGCCAGGCGGTCCCGGCCTGGGAAAATGTCCTGAAAGATACGTGCGCCAGCTGGCGATAAATCTGGCCTACACTGTAACGATGGAAATCGAACTCAAACTGCTGCTCGCCGAAGAGCACAACGCCACCCTGATGGCGCTGCCCCTGCTGGCCGACCACGCCGACGGCGCCCCGCGCCGCCAGCACCTGTCCGCGCATTATTTCGATACCCCCGACCTGCACCTGCTGCGCCACGGCGCCGGCCTGCGCGTGCGCAAGGAAGACGGTCTCTGGATCCAGACCATGAAGGCGGGCGGCAGCGTCCAGAGCGGGCTGCACAGCCGTAACGAGTGGGAATGCCCGGTGGCGCGGCCCTGGCCGCAGCTGGGCAAGTTGCGCAAGCTGATCACCAAACAGCATGGCGCCGGGCCGTGGCTCGACATGCTGGCCGCCCCCGAACTCAAGCAACGGCTCGAAGCGCTGTTCGTGGTCGAAGTGGAACGCCATACCTGGGATCTCGATTTCGAAGGCAGCCGCATCGAACTGGTGCTCGACCACGGCCATATCGAACGCCATGGCCGCCAGGTAGCCGTCAACGAAATCGAACTGGAACTCAAGGACGGCGATCCGTCCGCGCTGTTCTCGTTCGCGCTGGAATTACACGAACATATTCCGCTGCGAATCAGCAATATCAACAAGGCCCAGCGCGGCTACCAGCTGTGCCGTGAAACCGGCGCCGAGCCATACCGCGCCAAGGCGCTCACGCTCGACGCCAACGCCACCGTGGCGCAGGCGCTGCAAGCCATCCTCGGCAACTGCCTGCAACACATCCAGAACAACGAGCAAGCCATCATCAACGGCGACGACCCCGAAACGCTGCACCAGATGCGGGTGGGCCTGCGCCGCATGCGCTCGGCGCTGAAGCTGTTCGACGACGTGGCGCCGTGCCCGCCCGCGCTGGTCGACGACATCGCCTGGCTCGGCGGCGAACTGGGCGCCGCGCGCGACGCCGACGTGCTGCTCACCGACACCCTGCCCCGGGTGCAAGCCAATCCCGGCGGCAAGAACGGCCTGATGGCGCTGCAACAACTGGCGCTGGACGCGTCGCAAACCCACCGCCGCACGGCGGCGCAAGCGCTGCTGTCGCCGCGCTACACGCAGTTATTGTTGAGCATGGGCGTGTGGATGCAGCAACTGTCCACCGACGTTCCCGATGCACCGCTGGCCGACTTTGCCCAGGCCACCTTGCAGCGCCTGCACAAGCGTTTATTGAAACGCGCGGCCCGCATGGACGACGCCGATCCGGCATCCATCCACAGCACCCGCATCGCAGCCAAGCGTGGCCGGTATGCACTGGAATTTTTCCACGCCTTGTACCGTGAAAAATCGGCGCGCCAGTATCTGAAAGCGCTGGCGGCGATCCAGTCGGCGCTGGGCCAGCATAACGACCTGGTGGTGGCCGAAGCGCTGCTGCTGGAGATGGCAGAACAGCATCCGGATGCGCTGGACACGATCAGCTTCGCGCGCGGCTACCTGCAAGGGCTGCAAAGCCGCGAGGCGGTCGACCTCGACGCCTTCCGCGCCACTTTGCAGGCGTTGCGCCTGCCGCGCAACTAAAACCTGCCCCGGCTGCTTGCGCGCCTCGACAGCGTAGAGAGGACGCAGCGGATTGCGATGCCTCGTGAGCGGGGCAAGGCGAGATGACGAGCAACGCCGGCCCCGCTGCCGAGGCGCGTAAGCAGCGCCTCACTGCCTAGCCGGGATAGTTTCTTAGCGTGCGACGGGCTTGGCTACGACGACCCAGTTCACCGACGTCTTGCAGCCGGCCTGCTGCACGGCAGCGAGCGCATCGTCCGCTTCGGTCGTCGCTTGCGCGTATTCCTTGTTGCCTTCGATTTTGAAGTGCAGTTGCGGCCGGGTGGAACTGGCCATTTTCGACAGCACCGGCGCAAAGCCGCGCTCGGCCAGCACCTGGCGGCACGGCGTAATCGCTTTCAGGTCGTCCGATTCGAGCCGGATGGTCAGGGTCCAGCGCTCGGCGATGCCGTGGGTGGCCAGATCGGGATCGGGCAGCATCAGGTTCGACGGCAAGGTGGCGGCGCCAGCATTTGCCAGCGTGAGGGCCAACAACGCGGCCAGGGACAATCGACGGTACATCGGCATTCCTAATAATGAGATCAAGCTGCCATGGTAGCAGCGTTCGACGGTTTCCAACTACTCGCTGCGCAGGATCGGATACAGCGACCCCAGCAGCAGCAACGCCATGCTGACATTAAAGATGCGCACCGAGCGCGGGTCTTGCAGAAAGCCGCGCAGCACCACGCCAAACAGCGCCCACGCCCCCACGCAGACAAAACCGATCAGCAGGAACACCAGCGCCAGCAAGAACACGTCGGCCAGGTGCGCATGCGGTGGCAAATAGGTGCTCATGGCGCTGAGGATCATCACCCACGCCTTTGGATTGATCCACTGGAACGCAGCTGCGCCCCAGAAACCAAGCGGCTTCGACAGCTGCGCCTGCTCGGCACTCATCGGCGCCGCGTGCGCCAGCTTCCACGCCAGCCACAGTAGGTAGATCGCGCCCAGGTACTTGAGGATCAGCTGCAACATCGGCACGGCCTCGAACACCGCCTGCAAACCGAAGCCGATCGCCACCACCATGAACGAAAAGCCGCCGCAAATGCCGAACAAATGCGGCAGCGAACGCTTGAAGCCATAGTTCAGGCCGGAAGCCAGGATCATGGTGTTGTTGGGGCCGGGCGTGATGGAACTGACGACGGCGAAGGTACACAGCGGCAGCAGCAGATCGGGGGACATGGCGGTTCCTGAAAGAGTTTCAGTCATTGTACGCGCGGGTGTACTGGCGTGTACCAGTACAATCCTGCAATTACCCCACCGTTCTGTACTGGCGACATTGCCATCACACCCAGCCATCACACCTTCTTGCGTCGCCCCAGCAGTTTATAGACGCTCTCCAGCTCGCGCGCCACCAGGTCTTGCCCGTTCTCGATCACGAAGTCCTGGAACGACGCCGCTACCTTCGGGATAGGCTGGTCGGTCAGGTGCATGATCTGCCAGTCCGCTTCCACCGGGTTGCCGGCCATCGGCAAAATCGCCAGCAGGCCCGCCTCGAATTCCAGCCCGCACGCGTGCACCGACAAAAAACCCAGCCCCAGGCCGGCCGACACCATGCGCTTGATCGCCTCGTTGCTCGACACCTCGGAGCCGAATTCGAGCGGGTGACCGGCGTCGCGCAGCAGCCGTTCGACGGCAGTGCGGGTGCCCGAGCCGCGTTCGCGCACCATCAGGTTGGCGCCCTTGATGTCGGCCAGCGTGAGCCGCTTCTTCTTCATCAGAGGGTGAGCCGGGCTGGCCACGAAAGCCATCGGGTGGCGCGCGAAGCGGGCCGCGTTGGTGCGCAGCTCGCGCGGCGGCGTGCCCATGATGGCCAGGTCGATCTCGTGGCGCGCCAGCATGCTGATGATCTCCGCGCGGTTGCCCACCTGGAGTTTTAAATGGACGTCGGGGCGCTTGAGCGTAAACGGCACCAGCAGCGGCGGCAGCAAATGCTCGGCTGTGGTGACCGCGCCGATGCGCAGCGTGCCGCTGGTGACGCCTTGCAGCGCCGCCAGTTCTTCCTCGGCCTGCTGCCAAAGCCGCAGCATGCGCTCGGAAAAATCGAGCATCACCTCGCCCGCCGCGGTGAGCTGGATATTGCGGCCGACCTTGCGCGTGAGGGCGATGCCGGCGATATCTTCCAGCGTGCGCAGTTGCAGCGAAATGGCCGGCTGCGTGACGTGCATCGCATCCGCCGCCCGCGACACGCTCTCGTGCCGCGCCACCAGGACCAGCGATTGCAGCTGGCGGAAACTCGGATATTGCATAAGCCAATCCTTATCAATAACTAAAAATCTTTAATTTTTCTTTTGATTATATTACCTTTATATTGTTGGCTTGAGGGGGCTTCGAAAACCGTAGCGAGCGGCTTGTTATTGTCTTGAGTAGCGGAAGCGTACGGAAGTACGCTGAGCAACGGAAAGGCGATAGCAGGACGCGCAGTAGGTTTGCGAAGCTCCCGGACACTGTTTAGCGAGATTAAATATGAGCATAGACGTGATCTTCCTCGGCCTGGACGGCGTACTGTTCGACACCGAAACCCCGCACCTGTCGGCCTGCAACGCGGCCTTCGCCACCGCCGGCCTGTCGCTGCGCTGGGACGTGCGCGCTTTGCGCCGCGCCGTCGCTACCCACGGCTACGCCCGCGCCATCGAGGGCGCCCTGCCGCCGTCGCTGCCCCCACGCGACCGCAAGCGCGCCGCCGACATGGCACAGGACAAGCACCGCGAATTCCACCACGCGATCGTCACCGCGCCGCCGAAAGCGCTGCCGGCAGCGCTGGCCCTGATCGACGACGCCATCGCCGACGGCTGCAAGATCTGCATCCTGACCGACCTGCCGGCAGCCACCGCCTCGGCGCTGTTATCGAACGCCTTCAGCACCGACGTCAACAGCTTGTTCACGGTGGTCACGGGCGGCGCCAACTTCGACGGCCCCACCGGCACCGGCCCGTATGCCCGCGCGCTGCACGCCATCGGTGTGCAGGCGTCGGACGCCATCGCCATCGACGCCGGTGCGCCGGCTCTGCGCGCAGCGGCAAGCGCCGGCCTCTGGACCGTCAGCATCGCCCCGGCCAAACACGGCGCCGACGTGGTGCGCCCGCGCCAGTTCATCACCTACGATGCGCTGCGCGAACTGCACGGCGGACCTTACAGCCACCAGGCGCCGCAAGTGCCGCCGGTGTCGAAGCAAGCCGCCGCAGCGCGCCAACTGGCCGCCTGAGCGCCCGGTCGTGGTTCGGCACAGGGACGGGCTTATAATAGTTTCATGAACCCGATCAATCCCCTGAGCAGGACCGGCGTCACCGTCACCATGGCCATCCCATGACCCAGCCCGAGTACCTCACCGTGCTGGCGGCGTACAACGCCGACATGAACCGCCAGGTATACGACGCCGCCGCGCGCCTGCCGCCCGGCGCGTTCACCGCCGAACGCGGAGCTTTTTTCGGCTCGCTGGCCGGCACCCTGAACCACCTGCTGGCCGGCGACACCATCTGGCTCGGACGCTTTGCCGGCTTCCGCCCCGCCTGGACCGCGCTGGCCGGCGTGCGCGACCTGCCGCAACCGGGCGGCCTGGCGCACCGCTTCAGCGACGACCTGGCCGCGCTGCGCGCGCAGCGCGAACAGCTCGACGCCATCATCACGGCGTGGGCGCCGCAGGTAACAGCCGGCGATATGGCCGCCACCTTCGAATACCGCAGCAAGAAGGGCGACACCTATCGCAAGAATTTCGGCCTGGTGGTGACGCATTTTTTCAACCACCAGACCCACCATCGCGGCCAGGCCAGCACCCTGCTCACGCAGGCCGGCATCGATATCGGCGCCACCGACCTGATCGGCTGGGCGCCCGAGATTGGCCCGGAGCCCGCGTCACAACGCTGAGCATTTGATTTCCATCGCGTAAGGAAGGTTGTGCCGGCCCTTCCCGCGTCATATACTGCACTGCAACATATTCACTTTACTCCCAAGGAAGGTCATGTCCCTCGCATACCGCGCCACCGCCGATTTCGCCAAGCTCAATCACCCGATGCGGGTGCCGCTGTCGGCCGAAATCCATTCCCGCCCGTTCCTGCAATTGCAGGCGCCGGAAAGCCTGACCCATTTCGCGCTGTACGTGCAGCAGGACCATCCTTCGCAAAAGCTCCACCGCAGCACCCAGCACGAGATTTTGCAGCAGCTATGCGCCCACTACGGCGTGGCTGCGCCGGGCGCGCAGGCGCGCTACTTCTTCCACGACTTCGGCCGCTTCCGCCTCAAGTGGGAGTGCCACACCGAGTTCGCGACGTTCACGTTTGTCGAGCGGGCGGACACCGATCCCGATTTCCGCCAGTCGTTCCAGAAGGTGCCGCTGCAGCACGTACCGCAGGAGTGGCTCGCCGGTTTGCACGGCAAGATCATCGTTGCCGCCCACGTGCTGCTATGCGCAGGCGTGGAGGGCAGCGACAAGACCGAGGCGATTGCCGCCCTGTTCCAGGGCAAGTCGCTGGTGGGCAGCAACGTGGCCGGCGCCGCCGAGGTGTGGACCGATTTTCTGATCCAGCCCGATGGCTTTTCCCGCTTCGTGGTACGCGACATGGGCCTGCGCGAGTTCCAGTCCGGTCGCCTGGTGGGCCGCCTGCTGGAAATCGAAACCTACCGCATGATGGCGTTACTGGGACTGCCGAACGCGGAAGCGTCGCAGCCGCTGTTGAACGGCATCGAGAACGAACTGGCCGACCTCACCGCCACGCTGGTGCAGGCCGACCAGCCGGCGCAGGACGCGCGCATCGACGCGCGCGAAGAAGGCCACCTGCTGCACCACATCACCAGCCTGGCGGCGCGACTGGAGAAAATCTCGGTCAACAACAGTTATCGGTTCGCCGCCTCGCAGGCGTATTTCAGCCTGGTGCAGGCGCGCATCCACGAACTGCGCGAGGTGCGCATCGCCGGCATCCAGACCCTGGCCGAATTCATGGGCCGCCGCCTGGCGCCGGCCATGCACACGTGTACGTCGGTGGCGCTGCGCCAGGAAGCGCTGGCCAAGCGTATCGGCCGCAGCAACGACCTGCTGCGCACCCGCGTGGGCATCGAGCAGGAAGGCCAGAACCGCAAGATCCTGCAATCGCTCGACGCGCGCGCAGCCCAGCAACTGCGGCTGCAACAGGCGGTGGAGGGGTTGTCGGCCGTGGCGATTTCGTACTACACGCTGGGACTGATCGGCTACGCCGGCAAGGCCATGAAGGCGAGCGGCCTGGCCGTCAACCCCGACATCCTGCAAGGGGTGGCGGTGCCGGTGGTGATCGCGGCCGTGTGGCTGGGACTGCGCCGCGTGCACCACCATATCGCCGAGCGCAGCCAGGCTGGCGCGCGCCAGTTGGCCTGAGACACCTACACTGGCAGGACCGGCTGCGGATAGAAGCGGTCGGTCAGGAAGTAGGCGATGCGCTCCTGCGTCTCCGGCAGGTAGGGGATGTTGATGTGGTTCGAACCGGGGACGATCTCGTCGGCCTGCAAGGTGCCCAGTTTTTGTACCAGCAGGTCGGTGTGCGAATGCGGCACGATGTCGTCATGCTCGGAGCGCAGCACGTACACGGGGGCGTTGATCTTTTCGGCGTACTTCACCGACTCGAACTTGTGGCGCAGGACGTATTCCACCGGCAGCGTGCGGAACTTGCGCTTGGCGATCGCCAGGATCGAATCGTAGGGCGTGATCAGCACCACGGAACACGGCTCGCGGTCGATGGCCACCTGCACCGCCACGCCGGAACCGAGGCTGCGCCCCACCACCGCCATGCGCTTGGGATCGACGTCGCGGCGGTTGGCCAGCCAGTCGTAGAGCATACGGCCGTCTTCGACAAAATGGATTTCGGCCGGATCGCCGTGCGAGTCGCCGTAGCCACGGTAGTTCACGGCCAGCACGGTCATCCCGGGGAACAGCTTGCCGGCGTCGCGCGCCACCCACGACACTTCCTCCGAGCGGCCACCGAAGTACACCACGCCGGGGTGCGGGCCGGCCAGGCGCGGCGTCATCAGCCAGCCGGACAGGCGGGTGCCGTCTTTGGCGCGGATCACGACCGCGCGGGTGCGATGCCCGGCGCTGTATGGCTTGAGCACTTCGCGCCGGCTGCCCAGCGGGTTGAATAACAGGCGGTTCTGGCTAGCTGCCACCGCAGCCGTCAATCCGATCCACAACACGCTCAGAATGCCGGCCACGCCGGCGACTTTTTTTGTATGCTTCATACCGATACTGTACACTTTTTGGCCCGATGATCTGTTCCCAAACGAACAAAACGATTTGCCAGTGGTAAAGAACGTACATGGGGCCGGGTTGCCTCTTGCACAAGGGAGAGACACGACTCGGTATAATCGTCGCTTCCTCTTTAACGCGTGCGCACCATGAAACCGGCCATCGTCCTGCTCCACAGTTCCATGAGTTCCAAGGCCCAGTGGGCCGCCCTGTCCACGCAACTGGCAGACAGGTACCGCTGCATCCCGCTCGACCTGCTCGGCTACGGCGCCGCGCCGTTTCCCTCCGCTGCCGCCAGCGCCGGTTACGTCCACACGCTGGCGCACGAGGCAGAGGCGATCAACGCCGCATTGTCCACCGCGCTGGCGCCCGACGAGCCGTTCCACCTGGTGGGCCACTCGTACGGCGGCGCCTCGGCACTGCACCTGGCGCGCCAGGCGCCAGACCGCGTGCTGTCGCTGGCGCTGCACGAGCCGGTGGCGTTCCACCTGCTGCCGGCGCACGATGCATCCAAGCGGGAAATCACCGGCGTGGTCGATACCATCCTCGCCGCACCTTCGGATCGCGACGCCACCCGCATCTTCATCGATTACTGGAACCGTCCCGGCTCGTTCGACGCCGCGCCGCCGGCCGCGCAGGACAAGATGATCGCCATGATCGCCAAGGTAAAACTGGACTTCCAGGCGCTGCTGGGCGAGCCGGTGGCGTTTGCCGACCTGGCGGACCTGAAGGTGCGCACGCTGGTGATGGCGGGCCAGCACAGCCCGATTTCCACGCGCGGCCTGGCGCCGCAGCTGGCGGCTGCGCTGCCCAATGCCACGGTACTGGAGACACGCGGCGCGCACATGGGACCGATCACCCATGGCGACGCCATCAACCCGTTGATCGCCGCGTTTATCGGCGCTTGATCGACGGATAGCTTGATCGACGGATAACCAGCGCCGGACTGGCATTGAGCGGGCGCCCGACGAGCGCGGCGCCGCCCGGTCAAATCAGATCACGTCAACCGCAGGGGCGCCGCGCGAGCAACGCTCTGGCTGCCCAGGCTACGCTAGCCTCCCTGGCGACTATCGGCCACCGTGAACTGCCCCACCTGCGCCAGCAGCGCCTGCGCCTGTTCGCGCATGCTGGCCGCCGCTGCTGCTGCCTGCTCGACCAGCGCCGCATTTTGCTGGGTCATCTCGTCCATCTGGTTGATGGCCTGGTTGATCTGCTCGATGCCCGAGCTTTGCTGTTCGCTGGCCAGCGTGATCTCGCCCATGATGTCGGCCACCTTGCGCACGCTATCGACCACCTCGCCCATGGTATGGCCAGCCTGGTCCACCAGCTTGCCGCCCTCGTCCACCTTGCTCATCGAGTCGTCGATCAGCGTCTTGATTTCGCGCGCTGCCGATGCCGAACGCTGGGCAAGGTTGCGCACCTCGGTAGCCACCACGGCAAAGCCGCGTCCCTGCTCGCCGGCGCGCGCCGCTTCCACCGCCGCGTTCAGCGCCAGGATATTGGTCTGGAAGGCGATCCCGTCGATCACGCCGATGATGTCCGCCATCTTGCCGGAGCTGGCCTTGATCGAGCCCATGGTCGCCACCACCTGTCCCACCACGGCGCCGCCGCGCGCAGCGACGTCGCTGGCCGACAGCACCAGCGCGTTGGCCTGGCGTGCATTGTCGGCATTCTGGCGCACGGTGCCCGTCATTTCTTCCATCGAACTGGCGGTTTCTTCGAGCGCGCCGGCCTGCGCCTCGGTGCGAGCCGACAGGTCGGCGTTGCCGGCGGCGATTTCCTGTGCCGCCACCGTGATGGTGTCGGTGGACTGGCGCACGTCGCCGACCAGTTGCGACAGGTTGCCGTTCATCTGGCTCAGCGCGTCGAGCAACTGGCCGGTTTCGTCGCGGGCCTGGTTATCGACTTGCGAAGTCAGGTCGCCAGCGGCCACGCGGCGCGCCACGGCCACCGCGCGCTCGAGCGGCGCCACCACCGAGCGTCCCAGCAGCACGGCCAGCGCGCCGCCCAGCAGCACGATGGTGGCAGCGAGCGCCAGCATCAGGGTGCGGCTCGCTTCGTTGATCTGCTCGATCTCGGCGGCGGCAACCTCGATCTGGCGGCGCTGCTCCTTGAGCAGCGCTTCGGCGGAAGCCAGGTAGGCGGCGCTGTCGGGTACATAGACGTCGCGCATGCGCTGCTGCGCCTCGTCGAGCCGTCCCTCTTTCTTGAGCGCCAGGATGCCGTCGCGGGCGCTCAGGAAGGCCTTGCGCCTTACGCCGATATCAGCGAACAGCTTTTTCTCGATGTCGGTGTCCATCCGCGCCTCGACCTGCTTTTGCAGCAGGGCCGAGGCGTCGGTGGCAGCCTTGATGCTGTCGGCAAAATACGCGCCCAGGCTCATGTCGGCACTGATGATGATGGCGGTGGTGCGCGGTATGCCCGAGTACATATTGCGATACCAGTCTTGCAGCATGCGTTCGGTGGCCATCGGCTCGTCCACCATTTGCTGGGTAGCGTTGGCCACGTGGTGCAGGCGGGTGATGCTCACGGCAATGGCGACGACCGCCAGGAACAGGATGCTGGCAAAGCCAAAGGCGAGCCGGCGCTTGATGCTGAGGTTGCTGAAAAAGTGACGCAATTGATAATCCTGAAAGAAGACGGAAATAGGCATACATTGAAAATGCCCTCAGGCAATTATCATAGCGCTAACTTCGTCGCTTGGCGATCTTTCAGTGACTACCTGTTACTTTATTCCGACTTTCACTTACAAACCAGCATCGAGGCGGCGGCTTGCACCGGCGGTCAGCTGCAGTGGCCGCACGCGGTCGCCATAACGCACGCGGACCTCGCCGGTGCCGGCAATGCGGCGAATGGTGGCGGCGGTAAGCCGGCCATTGCGCCAGGCGATATCGACCTCGTACCCGCCGCGCGCCCGCAAGCCCTTTACCGAGCCGTTTTGCCACGCGGCAGGCAGCGCCGGCAGCAAATGCAGTTCGCCATTCTGCGACTGCAGCAGCATCTCGCTGATCGCTGCGGTAGCACCGAAATTGCCGTCGATCTGGAATGGCGGATGGGCGTCGAACAGGTTGGGGTACGTGCCACCGGCGTTGTTTACTTCCGTGCCCTGCCCTGTCTGCAGCGCCGCACGCGCGCCTGGCTTGGCCAATTGGCCGCGCAGCATGGTGTACGCGTGGTCGCCGTCGAGCAGCCGCGCCCAGTAGGCGATCTTCCACGCCATCGACCAGCCGGTGCCGGCATCGCCCCGGCTCTGCAACGACACCCGGGCGGCAGCGGCCAATGCGGGCGTGGTGGTCGGCGAAATCTGCCGGCCCGGGAACAGGCCGAACAAGTGCGAGACGTGGCGATGGGTGTCGCCCGGCTGGTCGAGCACCGGGTCGCCCTTCTTCTCGTCCATCCACTCCAGCAGCTGGCCCCAGCTGCCCACGCGCGGCGTGACCAGGCGGTCGCGCAGCGCCGCCACTTCAGCACCGAACGCGGTGTCGCCCAGCACCCCGGCTGCTTCCACCGTGTTGTTGAACAGGTCCCAGATGATGGCCTGGTCGTAGGTCACGCCGTCTTCGATCGGGCCGTGCTCGGGCGACCAGCCCAGCGGCGCCACCAGGCGCCCGTCCGGCAGCGCTTTGAGCGTGTCCTGCCAGAAGTGTACGGCTTCCTTCATCATCGGATACGCCACGTCGCGCAGGTAGGCGCGGTCCTGGGTGAACGCGTAGTGTTCCCAGAAGTGCTGGGCGTACCAGGCGTTGCCGGTCTTGTTCCAGATGTAGCCCATGGCGCCGAACGGATTCGACTCGGTGCGCAGCGTCCAGCCGCGCACCGGTATGCCGGCGGCGGTGACGAACGTCTCTTCGCGCTGCACGGCCGCGCCGCTCAGGTCCGGAGCGGCCATGACCACCGACTCCGGATGGGCAATCGCCTTGGCGGCCGTGTCGGCAATCAGCTTGCGGTACACGGGCGCCACGCCCTGCACGAAGTTCAAAAATGGCAGCGCGTGCTCGGACAGGTTACCTGGCTCGGCCGGCCAGTAATTCATCTGGATATTGATATTGGTGTGGTAATCCGAATTCCACGGCGGCGACAGGCTGTTGTTCCACAGTCCCTGCAGGTTGGCCGGCAGCGAACCGCGCGAGCTCGAGATCAGCAGGTAGCGGCCGTACTGGTAGAACAGCGCTTCGAGTTCCGGGTCGTCGCCTTGCGCCGTATAGGTTTCGAGGCGCTGGTCGGTGGGCAGCGCGCGGCGTGCGGCAGACGCACTGCCGAAGTCCACGCTGACGCGATCGAATTGCGCGCGGTAGTCCTGCTGGTGCGCAGCCAGCAGTGCCGGCCACGCGGGTGCTGCGGTGACTTGTCCGGTAACGCGCTTGAGCGGTGGCGCCCCCTGGAACTTCTTGTCGGCGTCGAGCACGTAGCTGGTGCCGGCGCCCAAAATCACGGTCACCGCATCGCAATCTTTAAAGGTGATCCGATTGCCGTCGATGGCGAGGCGGCCGCCTTCGTGGCGCACCTGCACCTGGCTGGCGTAGTCCATCGCGTTGGACGATGGCGCCGGGCCCTTGCCGCGCAGCGAACCGATGGCCGTGATGCGGTCGCCGCTGGCCTCGATGCGCGCCTGGTGCATGTCCGCCAGTTCGATCGAGCCGGTGTACTGGCCACGGCGGTCGGCAGACAGGCGCACGGCAATTACCTGCGCCGGATAGCTGGCCAGGGCTTCGCGCTGGAATGTGACGCCGTGGTGGGTGTAGGTGACGCGGTGCAGGCTGCGGCCGATGTCGAGCTGGCGCGTATAGCCAGTGGCCTGGTCGTGGCCTGGCAGGTTGATATACACGTCGCCGAACGGCTGATACGCGCCCATCACCTTGTCGTCGCCGGTCCACAGCGTGATGTCGTTGAACTGGATCCGTTCACGCGCCATTTGGCCGAACAGCATGGCGCCGATGCGGCCATTGCCGATCGGGAGCGCTTCACGCTCCCAGCCGGCATCGGTGTCCGGCGCCGGCTGCTGGTAGCGCAAGGTGAGATCTGCGGCAGACGCCGTCCCGGCAAGTACAAAGGACAGCGCCAGCCACGGCGCCGCCTTGATCAAGAGTTTGAACAAAGCGGCTCCGGTTGATTAACGCTTGATGGTAACGGCTTTGCCTTCGTAGGCGACCACCTTGTCGGACGCATCGAAATTGTCCGAGCTCGACACGCCAGGCTGGATGAAGCGCACGCGGAACTCGCGCTTGGCCACCATCCCCTTGTAAGAACCGGCGCGCGCACCGATGGTGACGGTGCCGGTCTTGTCGTTGTAGGTCACCGGGATGCGGCTGAACTCCTTGCGCAGGTAGCCGTTCGACACGCCGTCATCCTCGTACAGGCTGAAGGTGCCGTCGGCGCCCGCATACACGTTGAAGGTGATCGGCGCATCGGGCTTTTCGTCCACGTACTGCGTGACCGGGCCCACCGGCACGATGGCGCCGGCCTTCACCAGCAACGGCATGCGCGTTTCCGGCGCCTTGATCGCCACGCGGGTACCGCCTTTATGCAGCTCGCCCGTATAGAAATCGTACCAGTCCGCGCCCTTGGGCATGTACACGCTGCGTTCGCGCGCGCCGTATTCGTATACCGGCGCGACCAGGAAGCTGTGGCCGAACAGGTACTGGTCGGCGATGTTCTTCACCGCGTCGTCCTCGGGGAAGTCCATCACCAGGCCGCGCATGATGGTGCCCGACTCGTGGTGCGTGGTGGCGGCGGTCGAGTAAATGTACGGCATCAGGCGGTAGCGCAGCTTGTCGTACCAGACCATCGATTCGCGCATCGGCGAGCCTTCCGGCGAGATGATGTGAATCTCGCGCTTGACCACTTCGCCGTGCGAGCGGAACAGCGGCGAGAACGCGCCGAACTGCCACCAGCGCAGGTTCAGCTCACGCCATTCCTTGAGATCTTCCGGCGTGCCCTGGTTGGCAGCGACCACGCGGTTTTCCTGGGCCGAACCCACGTCGCCGGTCTGGAAGCGCACTTCCTGCGCATAACCGCCGATGTCATGGGTCCAGTTCGGGATGCCCGACATCGAAATCTGCACACCGGCCGAGATCTGGTCGTACAGGTTGTTCCAGCGGCCCACGGTGTCGCCGCTCCACAACGCGGTACCGTTGCGCTGGATACCGGCAAAGCCCGAACGCGACAGGATGAACTGGCGCTTCTGCGGCTGGTCCTTGATCAGGTGGTTGTAGAAGCCCTCGGTGTGCACCAGGCTGTACGGGTTGAACGTGACTTCGCCGGCGCCATACACGGTTGGTCCGATCAGCTTTTTGAAGTCTTCCAGGCGGGTGTTGGACAGCACGTCCGGTTCGGTATTGTCCATCCACCAGGCGTCGAAGCCCAGGTCCACCAGCTTCGGTTTCATCTGGCGGAAGTACATGTCCTGCGCGCCCTTGGTGTACGGGTCGTAGTGGCTGTTCTTGTAGCCCGGTCCCACCCAGTCAAGGTCGCCGTTTTCGACGTTCTTGGTCCACATGTAGCCGGCCTTGTTCAGCTCCTGGTAGTTCTTGGTGTTCTCGTAGAACTTGCCCCAGATCGAAATCATCACGCGCGCATTGTTCTTGTGGACTTCGTCCACCATGCCTTTCGGGTTCGGGAAGCGTGCCTTGTCGAAGTCGTGCGAACCCCAGCCATCTTGCGGCCAGTAGAACCAGTCCTGCACCATGTTATCGACCGGCCAGCCCTGCTTGCGGTATTCCTTCAACACGCCCAGCAACTGCTCCTGGGTCTCGTAGCGCTGGCGCGACTGCCACAGGCCGTACGACCATTTCGGCATCATCGGCGCTTCGCCGGTCAGGTGGCGATAGCCGGCGATCACCTTGTCGATGCTGGTCTCGCCGTTGATGACGTAGTAGTTGATGCTCTGCGCGACTTCCGACGAGAAGGTCAGCGAGTGGCGCTCGGGCGCCGGCAGCGGATCGTTGTGGGTCATGGCGATCATGCCGCCCGACGGTTTCCATTCGAGGTGCAGCTTGACCGGCTTGTTGGCTTCGAATGTCAGTTCGAAGTTGTGGTACCACGGATTCCAGCCCTGGCGCCACACGTCCATGATCTGCTTGCCGTCGATATCGAGCTTGGCGTAGTCCGACGAATACAGCTGCATCTTGTGCACGCCCGGCTTGTCGGACGTCAGCGTACCGTCCCACACCACTTTTACGCCCACCGCTTTTTTCGGGTCGCCCAGTTCCTTCGGCCAGTTTTCGGCCACATCCTTGAGGTACTGGTAATCGATGTCCTTTTCCTGGCGCGTCAGTACCAGCTTGTCGTCCACGTAGTAGCGCGCGGTCAGGCCGCCGGCCTTGCCGTCGGCGTCAGCCAGTTTCAGGTCGCGCGACAGGAAGCCATACGGCTTCGGATCACCAAAACGCGAGATCGAATTGTTGTCCCACAAAACGCCGTAGTTTTTGTCGGAGACCACGAACGGCACGGCGATGACCATATTGTGCTGCATGAGCAGCACGTCCTCGCCATTGAGGTTCATCTGGCCGTTCTGGTGCTGGCCCAGGCCGTAGTAGGCGTCCTTGGTGCCGTGGTTGAAGCCCTGCGTGACCGCCATGAACGGCTTGCCGCCCACTTCCACCGGCGTCATGTTCTCCGCCGCTTGCGTCAGGAACGCCTTGCCGGCGGCGTTGAAGAACTGCACCTGGCCCGTGGCCAGCGAGACCGCCACCGAAATTTTCTTGGCCTTCAGCGTGACCTTGTCCTTGCCTTGCGCAGTGACCTGGAAGTTACCGCTAACAGGAGCGGCCACGGTCATCAGCGACGGCGTGAGCTGCTTGCCCGCCTGGTCGGTCTTGACCACGTGGATGATGTTGTCGTTCATGACTTCGAGGCGCACTTCCTTGGCGCCGCTGTCGGGCTTGACGACGACGCCGGTGGCGGTCTTCTCGAAGCTGCCGGCCATTGCGTGGCCGGAGATCAGCACCGCCAGGCAGGACGCCGCGGGCACGATTGCTTTGAATTGCATGTATTCTCCTGATTTTTATAGTTAGTACGTACCGACTTTAACCTTCAACACCACCGGATTACCGGTCAGGTTGAGGCCATAGTCGGTCTGGTCGCCATTCCAGTTGCGCTCCATGATCCACTTGCCGGAGGCATCATACCGCCCCTCTTCCACGCGCGCCCACATGGTCGGCTTGCCTTCCGCGTTGTCGATCTTTACCCGCGCATGCTGGCCGACGATGATGAATTCATTGTCGGCGATCTGCGCGATCGCCACGCCACCGTTGGGCTTCTCGGTATTGGCCGGCAGGTCCTTCACGTCCTTGAAGTACTGCGCTTCGCCGAACTGCCATTCGCGGAACGAGATGGTGGCGTTCCAGCCCTTGAGCGCGAGCTTTTGCGGCTGGCGGTCGTCGCCTTCGGCCACGCCGTAGGTGCGGCCCTCGAACGCCCACTTCGACCACTGGCGCTCCATCGGCCGGAACGCGCCGAAGATTTTGCCGTAGGCCGCCGTCATGGTCTTGTCGGTGGCCTTGTGGCCGAGCGGGAAATTGCTGTAGTCGGCGTAATCGATACCGAACGGCGCGAAGTTGATCGCACCACGGCCGATCACCAGGTACGCATAGCGCACGTATTCGGCAGCGTTGCTCATCTCCGGCACTGCCAGCGCATTGTCCGCGCGCTGGAACTTGTCGAGCGTGGCGACGAACTTGCGCCATTCCGGGTTGTAGATGTCGGGCGCGGCAAAGTCGATCGCCGGCGCAGCAGCCTTGTAGATGTCGATCACATCAAACGTAGGACCGCCGCTGGCAAAATTCTTGTTCCAGGGCTTGACCGGCTCTTCGAGCGAATCGCGGATCGAGTTGTTGACGTACATGGGCAGGTTGTACACGTCGCGCCCCGCCTTGGCGATCTCGCCGATGTACCTGGCCACCGAGTACGCGTGGAAGTACTCGTCGGCGTAGTCGCCGTACACCTGCTTCCAGGTGCCGGTAGCCGCCAGCGCCACCGGCGACTTTTTACGTTTTAAAACTTCGGCCGGCACCGGACCGTTGAACTGCGCTTCGGCCTTCGGGCCGTAGTCGCGCGCATAGCCGTAGGTGCCCACCTCGTTCTGCACCTGCATCATGATCACGGTGCGCTGTACATCGTCGATCTTCTTGATGTGCGCCATCAGGGCGACAAAAGCCTTCTTGTCGGCCTTGAGGGTTTCCTCGCCTTGCGGCGACAGGCAGTAAATCGGTTTGCCCTGCTGATCGACCATGCGCGGGAAGCGGGCGTTGTTGAACTTGACCCACTCCGGCGTATAACTGGCGCTGGTGTTCTTCCAGGTGCCGAACCACAGCAGCACCAGCCGCACCTTGTTCTTGCGCGCCTGGGCCACCAGCGTATCGACATAGCTGAAATCGAACTTGCCTTCGACAGGCTCGATCTGCTCCCACGCCACCGGGATTTCCAGCGTGTTGGCGTTGGCGTCCTTAATGGCCGCCCACACCTTGTCCAGCGCCAGCGGATAATTGCTGGAGTTCTGGGCCTGGCCGCCAAACATGACGAACGGCGCGCCGTCCACCATCAGCGCATGGCGGCCATCCTTTTGCACCAGTTCCGGAATCGGCGCGGCCGCCGCGCCAGCTGCGACCCATATTGTGAAACCAAGCGATACGACCAGCTGGCGGGCGGTTGTTTTCATGCGGTGCGTTCCTTATTCGAAGTTGTAGCTCAGGCGAGCAGTGAAACGGCGGCCCGACGAGAACCAGGAGCGGCCCATCATACCGGTACTCTGCTGCATCAGGATCTTGTACTTGGAATCGGTCAGATTCTGCGCTTCGAGGCCGATCTGGATGCGGTCATTGATCTTGTACGACACCGACGCATCGGCCTGGCCGTAGTCGTCCGCCCAGGTAGGCAGACCCCAAGCCACGTTGTGCTGACCGACGGTCGGGCTGGCCGGATTGGTGTCGGTGCCATCGGTGCCGTTGGTGCCGCTCACGTTGACCGCCTGCAGGCTCTTCGAACGCCAGTTGTAGGCCATGCGCGCCGACCATGGTCCCTTGTCGTACATCAGGGCCACGTTGTACGACTGGCGCGACAGGTTTTCCAGCGGCAGGTTGCCGAAGGTGGTGCCGTTGGTATCGCAGCCGTTCAGGTTCAGGTTCAGGTTGGCCGCGCCAGCGGTGCTGGTGCAGTACTGCGAGTACACGCCGTTGTACAGGGTGCGTTCGCTGTCGACGAAGGTGAAGTTACCCTGGATGCCCAGGCCCGACCAGGCGCCCGGCAGCTTGTCGAAGTACTGCTGGTACGCCAGCTCGAAGCCGCGGGCGCGCCCCTTGGCGCCGTTGACCGGAGACGTGGTGGTGAAGTCGTGCATCACGCCAGCGGTGTCGGGCAGCTGGTTGATGGTGGTCTGCTTGACGATGACGTCCTTAAGGCGCTTGTTGAACACGGCCAGCGTTATCGAGCCCACCGGCGAGAAGTACCATTCGGCGGTCAGGTCGACCTGCTTGGCGGTGATCGGCCGCAGGTTCGGGTTACCATCGGCTTCGCCGGTGTAGCTGACAACCTGCGAGTTGTTGTCCACGCTTTGGGTGAGCTTGGTGTACGCCTGCAGCTGCGACGGATCGGGACGCGACAGCGCCGAAGCAAAAGCGAAGCGGAACTGCAGCGTGTCGGTCGCTTTCAGGCGCAGGTTCAGGCTGGGCAGCCAGTTGCGGTACGAGTTGTCGAAGTTCTCGGGACGGGCAAACGGCACGATGACCGGGATGCCGGGGCCTGGCGTGGCCGAAGAACTGAACAGCGTGTAGCCGTTGGCGTGCGAATCGGTCTTCACCATGCGCAGGCCAACGTTACCGTCGATCGGGTATTTCAGGTCGTCAAAGCCGAAGCGCGTTTGCACGTACAGGGCCTTGGTCTTTTCCGACTGCTGGTTGATACCGCGCGGATCGCCGCCGAACGTGGCCTGGTTCCACGGGTCGCAGGTGGTGCCGTTTTCCGCGCACAGGATGCCACGGTACGAGTGCAGCTTGGCATAGCTGTCCGGGTAGCCCTGGGCCAGCGAGACGTCCGGGAAGGCCACGGCCGGCACGTCGATTTTGCCGTTGAAGAAATTGTTGAACGAGTGGACATTGGTCGAGCCGGAGAAGCGCGGATCGCCCAGGTAAGCGAGCTTGCCTTGCAGACCGCCCATCCAGTCCTGGGTAATGCCTTGCCAGTTGTAGCTCGGGTTCGAATTTTCGGTCGTCGAATCGCGGTCGGTCAGGCGCGCGCCGAAGCGGACGTCGCGCAGGATCGGATTGTCGAAATCGTACTTGAGGTCGATCTTGCCTGCCTTGGACTCGGCTTTCGCGCGGTCCAGGTGCTCCATCGTGAACGCCCAGTAGTAGTTGTTAGGGTTGGCCAGGTAGGCGCGGTCGGCCGCATCGAACGTGATCGACGGCACGCTGCCGGTCAGGTCCAGCTGCTCCTTCGGCATTTTCAGGCCGGTGGCGACGGTCGAATCCACACTGCGGGTGTTGGCGCGGATCTTCTGCAGGTCGGTGACGATGGTCCAGCGGTCGTTCGGGCGCCAGCGCGCGTTCCACGAAATGTCGGTGGTGTCGGACTTGCGCCAGGCGGTGCGGGTGTCGTTGTTGAAATTGATGCCTTTGGTCGGGTCGGTATTGGTCAGTGTACCCTTGAGCAGCGCGCCGTTGTCGCCATACTCGCCATCAATGACCTTGATCGCATACGGGTCGGCCGAACCGAAGATGGCTTGCTCGTCCCACTGCATCTTGTACTTCGACTTGAAGAAGGTCAGGCCGGTGGTCAGGGTGCTGTTCGGCTTCCACTGCAGTGCGCCGTACGCGCCTTCGCGGGTGCGGTCGAAGTTGAGCGAACGCCATTGCGCGCCCTTCGGCACCCACACGGTGCGGCCATTGTCTTGGATCTGGTAGTACGGCTCGACCTGGACGGCGTCGGTGCGGGTGGCCGATTCCGAATACGCCAGGTCGACCAACGCGCCGATTTCGCCGAACGGGGTTTTCCAGCGGTTGGAAACCATGCCCGAGTACGACGGCGAGGCTTTGCCCTTGCGCAGTTCGGAGTGGGTCGCGGAACCGGAAATGGCGGCCTTGAAGCCCTTGTAATCGAACGGCATGGCGGTGCGCAGGTTGATCAGGCCACCGATGGCGCCCTCCACCTGTTCGGCCGACGGGTTCTTGTAGATGTCCACGCCGGCCATCAGCTCCGGCGGCACGTCTTCGAAGTTGAGCGAGCGGCCGCCGTTGGCCGAGAACGAATCGCGGCCGTTCAGTTCCGAGCGCACATAGCTCAGGCCACGCACGGACACGCCGGAGCCTTCGACCGAAAAGTGATCGGGATCGCTGCGCGCCATGGCGCGGTCGATGGTCACGCCGGAGACGCGCTGCAGCACTTCGGTCACCGAGCGGTCGGGCAGCTTGCCGATGTCGTCGGCGGCAATCGAGTCGACCACCTCGTCGGCGTTCTGCTTGATTTTCTGTGCCGACTGCAGCGCCGCGCGCTGGCCGGTCACGATCACGGCCACCGGCGCGCCAGCCGTGTTGACGGTCGCCTCGTTGCCGGCAGGTTGGGCCTGGGCCTGCTCTTGGGCCTGGGCGGCGCCCAGCATCAGCGCCATCTGGGCCAGGCCCATGGCAATGGCAGTCTTCTTAAAATTACGGTTCATCTGTGCTCTCCAAGGTTATACGGTGTGATCAAGGCTCTGCGGCCTGTTTGCTGCGGCTCTGGTACTGCTCTGGTGCTGGCCTACGACTGGTGGTTAGCAGCATTGCTGCGCTTGAAATCGTTTGCAAAGTAGCGCGCAAAGGCGCGGGCGCTGGACAGCGCGGCAGGCTTGATCGTCATTGGGTGTGTCTCGCTCGTCGTTATTTTTTATCGTCTAGTGACTCGGGCTGGGGAATGCCTCGGACCTGACGAATCTATATGAAGATTCTGCAAGTTACGCAATCGTGCGGCAATTGCGAAATTCACCAAGCGCAGGAATGATAATGAGCAAGCGTCGCATACATCCGACAACTGCAATGCAAACGGCCCGCTGTCGCGGGCCGTTTGCTGGTTATTTACCCGATCAATGAACTATCTGCGCGCTGAACGTGTGGCCACGTCCACCCATACCGCCAGCGTCAAAATCGCGCCCTTGACGATCATCTGCCAGTAGCTGTCCACGTCCAGCATCGACATGCCGTTATCCAGGCTGGCCATCACCAGCGCGCCGATCAGCGCCCCGTACACGGTGCCGGAGCCGCCGCGCATCGAGGTGCCGCCGATGAAGCAGGCGGCGATTGCATCGAGCTCGCCCGAGGTGCCGGCCGACGGCGAACCGGCGGCCAGGCGCGCGGTGTTGATCAGGCCCGCCAGCGCGCACATCAACCCCATCAAGCCGAAGATCCAGAGCTTGACCGCCTGCACGTTCACACCGGACAGCCGGGTCGCCTCCATATTGCTGCCCACCGCGTAGATGCGGCGGCCGAACACGGTCTGGGTGGCCACGTAGCTGAAGATGCCCAGCAGCGCCAGCAACAGCAGTACCGGCAGCGGAATGCCCTCGTAGCTGTTCAGGGTGCGCACGAACGCAAACAGCACGGCGCCAATCGCGGCCAGGCGCAGCGCGTCCTGCCATACCGGGTGTACCGGCAAACCGTGGCGCGCCAGGCTGGCGCGCTGGCGCAGCGTGAGCACCGCCGCCAGCGCAAACAGCGCGATACCGAGCACCACGCCCATCTGCGGCGACAGGTAGCCCTGCCCCAGGTGCACCAGCGGCTCGGATACCGGCGCCACGGTCGAACCGTCGGTCACACCGAGCACGATGCCGCGATAGGCCAGCATGCCGCCCAGCCCCACGATGAATGACGGTATGCCCTTGTAAGCGGTGAGGTAGCCGTTGAACAGGCCCAGTACCAGGCCGCACGCCAGCACCACGGCGATGGTCGCCGGCAGCGGCATGCCGTGCGTGACATCGAGCACCGCTGCGATGCCGCCCAGCAGGCCAAGCAGCGAACCGACCGACAGGTCGATCTCGCCGGCGATGATCACGAACGCCATGCCGCAGGCGACGATGCCGGTGACCGCCATCTGCCGCATCAGGTTCGAGAGATTACGCGGCGAGGTAAAACCGCCCTCGGTCTTCCAGCTGAAGAAGGCCCAGATGATGGCGATCGCGATCAAGAGCGCCAGGATTTTATACTGCGTGAACAGTTGTTTGAGATTGGTGGTTTGCATGGGTTCTTTGTACTCAGGGTTCAATGCGTAAGTGCTGCCGCCAGCACGGTTTCCTGGCTCAGGTTGTCGTTGACGAAATCGCCGCGCAGCTTTCCTTCTCCCATCACCAGCACGCGGTCGGACACACCGAGCACCTCGGCCAGTTCCGACGACACCATGATGATGGACATGCCCTGCGCGGCCAGTTCCAGCATCAGCTTGTAGATTTCGAACTTGGCGCCCACATCGACGCCGCGCGTCGGTTCATCGAGGATCAGCACTTTTGGCTTGGTCAGCAGCATCTTCGACAGCACCGCCTTTTGCTGGTTGCCGCCCGAGAGCGAGGTGATCGACAGGAACGGACTGGCCGTTTTCAAGCCCAGGCGGGCGATTTCCTCGCTCACCACCGCCAGTTCGGCCTCGCGGTCGATGCGCGTGAAGCGCGCAAAGCGCCCCAGCACCGACAGGGTGATGTTCTGGCCCACGTCCATGTCGCGCACGATGCCGTGGTGCTTGCGGTCCTCGGGCACCAGCGCCAGCCCGCAGCGGATCGCCTTCAATGGCGTGCGGCTGTCGATGCGCCGGCCCTCGAGCCACACCTCGGCCTCGCAGCGGCCCGGGTAGGCGCCGAACAGCGCCGTCACCAGCTCGGTGCGGCCAGCGCCCACCAGGCCGGCGATGCCGAGGATCTCGCCCCGGCGCAGCGAGAAGGAGACGTTATCGACCTTCCGGCGCTCGGGACGATCGACGTCCCAGCACGTAACGTTGCGCGCTTCGAACACCACCTCGCCCGGCGTACGTTCGAGCGACGGATACATCTGGCTCATCTCGCGGCCCACCATCTGGGCGATGATCTGGTTGACGTCCATCTTGTCCATCGGCGTGGTGGCGATGTGCTTGCCGTCGCGGATCACCACGATGGTGTCGCAGATCGCTTCCACCTCGTCGAGCTTGTGCGAGATGTACACGCACGCCACGCCCTTGGCTTTCAGGCCGCGCACGATGTCGAGCAATACCGCGATTTCGTTGGCAGTGAGCGAAGACGACGGCTCGTCGAGGATCAGCACGCGGGCGTTCTTGTTGAGCGCCTTGGCAATCTCGATCAACTGCTGGTGGCCGCCGCCGTAGGTCGATACCGGCAGCACCACGTTGACGTCGTTCAGATTGAGTTCCTTGAGCAGCGCTTCGGCGCGCTGGTTCATGGCGGGATAATCCATGCGCCCGCCGGGCAGCGTGATCTCGTTGCCGAGGAAGAGATTTTCAGTGACCGACAGCTCGGGCACCAGCATCAGTTCCTGGTGGATGATGACGATGCCGGCCGCCTCGCTCTCGCGGATCGAGTGCGCTTCGAGCGGCTTACCGTCCATCAAAATCTGGCCGTCCCAGGTGCCATGCGGGTACACGGCGGACAGCACTTTCATCAGCGTCGATTTGCCGGCGCCATTCTCGCCGCACAAGCCGATGCACTCGCCCGGCATCAAGGTCAGGTCGATGCCGTCGAGCGCGGGGACGCCGCCAAATTTTTTGGCGATGCCCTTCATTTCTAGCAAATAGCCGGACATACAAAGTTCTCGCAGAGGTGGTGATGGGAGGGCATGCGGCGCATGCCCTCCGGGCGCAGGCAGCGCCCTGTCTTGATATGGCTTACTTGGCGGCCAGCTGGGCCTTGGTGTAGAAGCCGTCGGTGACGACGGTATCGACGTTGGCCTTGGTCAGCAAGGTGGGTTCCAGCAGGCGCGTATCAACCTGTTTGAAGCCGTTGTTGATCTTGGCGTTGAAGGCCGGCTTCTCGCCGCGCACCAGCTGGATCGACAGGTTGGCCGCCTCGGTGGCGATCAGCTTCAATGGCTTGTAGACCGTCATGGTCTGGGTGCCAGCGATCACGCGGCGCACGCCGGCCAGATCGGCATCCTGGCCCGACACGGCCACCTTGCCGTCGAGCTTTTGCGAGGCCAGCGCCTGCACCGCGCCGCCGGCGGTGGCGTCGTTGGACGCAACCACGGCATCGAGCTTGTTGCCGTTGGCGGTGAGCGCATTTTCGATGATCGACATCGCCTCGGACGGGCTCCAGTCCTTGACCCACTGCTTGCCGATGACCTTGATGTCGCCCTTGTCGATCAGCGGCTGCAGCACGGCCAGCTGGCCTTCGCGCAGCATCTTGGCGTTGTTGTCGGTGGGGGCGCCGCCCAGCAGGTAGTAATTGCCCTTCGGTTTGACGGCCAGCACGCCCTTGGCCTGCAGCTCGCCGACCTTCTTGTTATCGAACGAGATGTAGGCATCGACATCGGCATTGAGGATCAGGCGGTCGTACGACACCACCTTGATCTTGGCCTTTTTCGCCTCGCGGATGGCGTTGTTGAGCACCGTGGCGTTGTACGGCACGATCACCAGCACATCGACGCCGCGCGAAATCAGGTTTTCGATCTGGGCGATCTGGCGCTGCTCGCTGGCGTCGGCCGATTGCACGAATACCTTGGCGCCCTGCTTCTCGGCCGCGGCGACAAAATAATCGCGGTCACGCGCCCAGCGCTCGAGGCGCAGGTCGTCGATCGAGAAGCCGATTTTCGGGTTCTTGGCGTCCGCCATGGCGTTGCCGCCTGCGCACACCAGCATGACCGCGACGGCGGCGGAAGTGAGTAATTTTTTCATTTGCTTTGTCTCCTGTGAGTATTCGGTGAACGCCGGGTCTGCGCCCGGCTGTGGTTCTTAGTGGTTGTGGCGCGGCAGGGTGTCGGCCACTGCGCGGTATGGTACTGCCAGTTCCATCACCGCACCATGTTCCATCTGGCCTACCGTGCTGCGGTAGATTTCCTGCCACGGCGTCTGGCTGGCGGGGTACGCAGGAATCTCGCCTTTCTTGCGTTCTTCCCATTCCGCTGCCGGCACCAGCGCATCGCACTGGCCGGCGTTCAGATCGACGCGGATACGGTCGCCGGTGCGCAGCCAGGCCAGGCCGCCGCCCACGGCGCTCTCGGGCGAGGCGTTGAGGATCGACGGGCTGTCCGAGGTGCCGGACTGGCGGCCGTCGCCGAGCGTCGGCAGCCAGTTGATGCCGCGTTTGACCAGTGCATCGGGCGGCTGCATGTTGACCACTTCGGCCGAACCGGGCCAGCCCACCGGGCCGGCGCCACGAATGACCAGGATGCAGTCTTCGTCGATTTCCAAAGCCGGATCGTTGATGCGGGCGTGGTAGTCGCCGGAACCGTCGAACACGATGGCGCGACATTCGAAAACGTTTTCTCGACCAGGCTCGCTCAGATACCGCGCGCGGAATGCCTCCGAAATCACCGACGTTTTCATGATGGCGAAATCGAACAGGTTGCCCTTCAGGACGAAGAAGCCGGCGTCGGTTTTCAGTGGTGCCGCAAACGGATAGATCACTTCGCGATCGACGGTTTCGCGCCCGGCCAGGTTTTCGCGCATGGTGCGGCCGGTGACGGTGGCGCGGTCCGAGCGCAGCATGCCCTGCTGCTCCAGTTCCCACATCACGGCCGGCACGCCGCCGGCGCGGTGGAAACGCTCGCCGAGGAATTTACCGGCCGGCTGCATGTTGAGCAGCAGCGGCACGGCATGGCCGTATTCCATCCAGTCGCTCGATTTGAGCTCCACACCGGCGTGGCGCGCCATGGCCACGATGTGCTGCTGGGCGTTGGTGGAGCCGCCAATCGCTGCGTTGGTGACGATGGCGTCGAGGAAGGCGTCGCGCGTGAGGATGCTCGATGGCTTGATGTCGCGCTTGGCCATCTCCACGATGCGGCGACCGGTCTCGTAGGCCATCTGGCCCCGCTCGCGGTACGGCGCGGGAATCGCCGAACAGCCGGTGAGCGACATGCCCAGCGCTTCGGCAATCGCGTTCATGGTCGATGCCGTGCCCATGGTGTTGCAGTGCCCTGCCGACGGCGCCGACGCGGCCGCGATCTGCAGGAATTTTTCGTTGTCGATGGTACCGGCAGCCAGTTGGCGGCGGCCCTTCCAGATCGCCGCGCCGGAGCCGGCCAGTTCGCCCTCGAACCAGCCGTCGAGCATCGGTCCGCCGGACAGCACGATGGCGGGAATATCGACGGTCGATGCGGCCATCACCTGCGCCGGCGTGGTCTTGTCGCAGCCGGTGGTAAGCACCACGGCGTCGATGGGGTAGCCGTGCAAAATCTCGACCAGGCCCAGGTAGGCCAAGTTACGGTCGATGGCGGCGGTGGGACGGCGGCAGTTCTCGAAAATCGGATGCAGCGGGAACTCCATGGCGATGCCGCCCGCGTCGCGGATGCCGTCGCGCACGCGCTTGGCCAGTTCCAGGTGGATGCGGTTGCACGGGCTGATGTCGCTGCCGCTCTGGGCGATGCCGATGATCGGACGGCCCGAGCGCAGCTCTTCCGGCGTGATCCCGTAGTTCATGAAGCGCTCGAGGTACAGCGCGGTCATGTCGATATGGTCGGGATTGTCGAACCAGTCCTGTGAGCGGTAGCGGCGCGGCGCTTCGCCGACGACGCGCTTGCTCATGTCGTTCACCTCGCTGAGGTCATTGCTCATTTTGTCTTGGCTCATCGCGTTACGCTCCGTACCAGCCGGCATCGACATAGTAATCGCGGCCGCTGCAACGGCGGGCGCTGTCGGATGCGAGGAACAGCGCCAGCGCTGCCACGTCGTCGACTTCCACGCGTGCTTTGAGGCATTGTCCGGCCAGGATACGCGCTTCCTCGTCCGGCGTGTGCCACAGCGCTTCCTGGCGCGGCGTGCGCACACCACCGGGCACGATGCAGTTGACGCGCACATTGTGCGGTCCCAGGTCGCGGGCCAGGCCGCGCGTCATGCCTTCGATGGCCGCCTTGGCGGTCATGTACAGGGTCAGATCGGGCAGCGCCAGGTGCCACGAGATCGAACCGAAGTTCAGGATCACGCCATCGCCTTGCGCCTGCATGGCGGGCGCCACGGCCTGGGCGCAGAAGTACTGGTGGCGCAGGTTGACGGCCATGCGGTTTTCCCAGTACTGCGGGGTGACCTCGGCCAGCGCGTGGCGGTCGTCGTTGGCGGCGTTATTGATCAGGACATCGACCGGGCCGATGGCGGCAAACACTTTTGCCACCGTCTCCAGGTTGGTCAGGTCGCACGGCAGGTACACCGGCGGCACGGCAAGGCCGGACAAATTGGCTTCCAGTGCGCGCGAATCGGCATCGGCGATGTCGAGGAAGTGCACGCGGGCACCCTGGCGGGCAAACGCTTCCACCATGCCGGCGCCGATGCCGCTGCCGCCACCGGTGACCACCACGCGCTTGCCGGCCAGGCTAGGGTAAATCGGCTGCTCGAACGCGGTATTCGGCTTTGGTTGGGCGGCGCCTGGCGCAGCGACGGTTGCACTGCGGGCGCGGTTGAGCAGCGCGCGGGTGCCGTAGGTCCACGGCGCGATCTGGTCGCTGCGCTGCACGGTGTTGACCAGCGCACCCAGCGATGGCGTGGCGATGGTCACGCGGTCGCCCAGATGATGGGTGAAACCGCCGCCGGCCGCGTCGCGGTCCTTGATCGGCGAGAACATCGTCCCCAGGAACAGCATGAAGCCGTCCGGGTACTGGTGGTGCGGGCCGCAGGTCTGGGCGACCAGGTCGAGCGGATCGCGGCTGATTTCGCGCATGCGGCTGCTGCCCTCTAAGCGGAAGTCGTCGTCCTGGCCTTCGATCAGCATGCGCACTTCGGCGTTGCGCACGGTGTCGATGGTGAAGTGTTCGTCGAACAGGCGGATGAACGGGCCGATCGCGCACGAGCCGTTGTTGTCCTTGGCCTTGCCCAGCAACAGGGCGCTGCGGCCTTCGATGTCGCGCAGGTTGACGTCGTTGCCCAGCGTGGCGCCGCGCACCTGGGCGCGGCTGTTGACGGCCAGGACGATTTCCGGCTCGGGGTTGTTCCACTTCGAATCCGGGTGCAGACCGACGTCGGCGCCGCTGGCGACGGACGCCATCGGCTGCGACTTGGAAAAGACTTCGGCGTCCTTGCCAATGCCTACTTCCATGTACTGCGACCAGATGCCGCGTGCGATCAGGCTTTCCTTGAGCTTTTGCGCTTCGTCCGAACCGGGGCGGATCGCCGACAGGTCGGAGCCGATGATGGTCTGGATCTCGGCGCGCAGTTCGGCGGCGCGGGCGGGAACGCCCTTGGCCTGCTCTTCGATCACGCGCTCGAGCAGGCTGACGGCAAACGTCACGCCGCAGGCTTTCACGGCCTGCAGGTCGCAGGGCGCCAGCAGTTGCGGGCCGTTGTTACCGGCGTTGCGGTCGATTGCATGGGCCAGCAGTTGCTGCACCGGGCCGAGCGACGGGCCGGGTGCGCTGCGCGCGATGTCGAGGGCGTCGTCGCGCTCGAGCAGGTCCGACATGGTATGGGCATGACCGGAGATGTCGAACACCTCGCCATTGCGTACCGCGACCACGCAGGGGCCATCATGACACCAGACACGGCCTACCATCACTGCGCGGCTCAAGTCGTCCGGCAGCATTGCATTGATATTATTTTCCAAGGTCTCTCTCTCTCCAGGCATGCAGGCAAACTGCGAGAGGATTTTGACCCGATTCCCCGGGGGCGGCAATTATGAAACTCACCAAGCGCGGTCATGATTTACGCGCAGGCCTGCTCCTGGCCAGCCCTGGCCTGATCTCTGGCTTGATCCTTGGCCTGATCTTGATACGCGCGCGGCGTACACCCGAGCTCCCGCTTGAATACCGCGTGCATGTACTGCACCGATGTGAAGCCGCAGCTGAGCGCCACGTCCGAGATCGACCGGTCGCCCCGGGCCAGCATCTCGGTCGCCGCGTCGAGCTTGAAGCGCAGGATCACGTCGTGCACGCTGCAATCGAGCTCCTGGCGGAAGTACGATTCCAGCGACGAGCGCGAAATGCCCACGTACTCGGCTACCTGGTGGGTCTTGATGCCCTGGCACGCGTACTGGCGGATGAAGTGCCGCGCGCGCATCACGTGCGGGTGCTTGGGCGCTTCGTGGCGGGTGGACGTCTGGATATTGATGCCGATTGGCGGCACCAGCACGCGCGTGCCCTGCAGGCGCGCGCCGTGCAGCATCTGGTCGAGCAGTTGGGCGGCGGTGCGCCCCATCTCCTGCGCGCCCTGGATCACGGAACTCAGGGGTATGCGGGTGAGCATGCGCGCCAGCGGGTCGTTGTCGATGCCGATCAGCGCCACCTGCTCCGGCACCTCGATGCCGGCGATGATACAGGCCTGCATCAGCTGGCGCGCGCGGGCGTCGGTCACGGCGATGATGCCGACCGGCTTGGGCAGGCTGTGCAGCCACTGGATCTGCTGTTCCACCGCTTCATCCCAGGCGGCGGCGCTGGTGCCCAGGCCGCGATAGACCTGTGCTTCCATCTTGTCTTCGGCCATCAGGGTGCGGAACGCCTTTTCGCGCTCCTGGGCCCAGCGGTTTTCCTGCGCCTCCGGCAGGCTGAACATGGCGAAATTGCGCAGGCCCGCTTCGATCAGGTGGTCGCGCGCCAGCTTGATCAGTTTGAAGTTATCGGTGGCCACGTAGGGTACGCGGCTGTCGGGATAGCTGCTGTCGTCGGCGTACGAGCCGCCCACGGCCACGACCGGGATGCGGCTGCGCGAAAGGGCCGCCGCCACGGCGGGGTCGTCGAAGTCGGCGATGATGCCGTCGCCGTGCCAGCTTTCGAGGCCGGACAGGCGCAGGCGGAAATCCTCTTCCAGGAACAAATCCCAGGCGGCACGGGTGCTGCCCAGGTATGCGGCCACGCCGGCGATGATCTCGCGGTCGAAAATCTTGTTTGCGTTAAATAACAGTGCGATACGATGAGACTTCATCTGCATCTTCAACCACCTCTATCGGGACGACACAATCCAGCACGCCAGATTTTTGGCGCGACGGGTATTGTGACATGGTTCCGTCACGAACTGAGGAATTCAGGCGAAATCTTGTTACTTTGTACAAACGCCTGTTGCAGGATTCAGTTGACTGGCGGTTTTTCTCCCTTGCTGTCAGCAGGCCGGCCAAAAACGACGCCACGGCCGGCGGTGCTCATGTACACCACGCCGAAGGTATTGGCGTCGCCCACGACGAACTGGGCGTCGCCCGGGCCGCCGTATTGATGCTGGTCGTCGTTGATGCGCAGCCATGTCGTGGCGGTATCACTCGCGCCGGCATCGGTCGAGCGGAACACCCCGCGCACGCCACCTACCGTGCCCCAGATGTACACGGCGGGATAGCTGGCGCCCGGCGCCGCCTTGCCGAAACCGACTGCGGCCGCGTAAGTGACGCCGGGCAGGCTGGCGAACGTGGCGCCGGCATCAGTCGAACGGGCCAGGCCACCGTCGTACAGCGGCACCCACACGTCGCCCGAACGCGCCGGCGCGGCGCGCACCACCGCGCGCGGCGGCGCCGCCGACGCCAGCGTGGCGGCTGGCGCAAAGGTAGCGCCACCGTCGCGGCTGACCAGGAAGCTCGTGCCCTGCACCGCGTAGAACCGGCTGGCGTCCACCGGATCGGCCACCGGCCGCGCGCCATTCAATCCTGCCGCCTGCGACCAGCTGTCGCCGCCATCGCGGCTGTAGTAGCTGGTCGCGGATTTTTCCGGGCTGTGGACGATGGTGGCGCCATCGGCGCTCAGCGCCAGTTGTCCCTTCTCGCCATGCAGTTTGGCGGTCTTTTTCCAGGTCACGCCCATGTCGCGCGAGACGTACATGGCGCTGCCCACGCGCGCTACCACGTTAGGATTTTGCGCAGCAAAGTCCAGTCCCCAGGTGGTGCCCATGCTGGGCGTGTGGATCGGCGAGTACTGCGTAACATCGCTGTGGCGGAAACCGTCGTAGTCGCCGATGGCCGAAATCACCGGCCCGCCAGGGATGCTGACTAGGTTGAGCGGTACGGATTCCTCGATACCGTCGTCGTCGAACTTCCAGACCGCCGGCGCAGCGTGGATGTCGGTGGACTTGAACAGGCCATTGCCCGAGACGACCATCACCGCGCGCGGATCGAACGGATCGAACTCGATGCTGGCGGCCCAGTGCATGAAGCTGCCGCCGATCCAGCTGACGCCGTTCGGATCGATTTTCACGCCCTGATCGACGATGCTGCTCCAGCTTTTGCCGCCGTCGATCGTCTCGAAGAACTGGTCGCCCATGCGGCCCTTGGAGTAGCGGTAGTAATTGATGGTGGAGACGATCAGGCGCTGCGGGTTGGCCGGATCGACGGTAATGCCGGCGTAGGCGCGGTTGAGCGGCGGCGAGATGTCGCGCCAGGTGCCGGTCGCGATATCGTAGCGCCACACGCCGCCCTCCTCCAGACCTTCGCCGTTGGCGACGTCGCCCCACGGGCCGGCGCCCTTGGCAAACGTGACCACCAGGCCGCCGTCCGCTATCACCGCGCGGTGCGGCATCAGGTGCGCCGGGCCGCCGGCCATCGGCGTGAAGGTGCGGCCGGCGTCGTTGGACACGTACATGTTCGGGCCGTTCTTGCCGAAGCGCGAGACGCCGGCAAACAGGCGCTGCGTGGCCCCATCTTTTTTGCTGGACGGATCGAGCACCACGAAGCTCACGCCATTCTTGTTGGGCGGCGTGGTCGTGACGTCCAGGCCCGCCAGGTGCTGCCACGTCAGGCCTTCATCGACGCTCTTGAACATGCCGTTGGCGCGCGTGCCGATATAAAGAATTTTGCCGTTGGCCGGATCGACTTGCAGCTTTTCGCCGTTACCGCGCCCCATGCCGTTGCCGTGGATTTTGAACTGGCTGGTGACGTCGATTTTTGTGAAGGTGTCGCCGTAGTCGTCGGACTTGAGGATGGCGCTGGCGCCGCCGTTCAGGTACTCGATGCCGGTGGACAGATAGAGCTTGTTCGGTGACGTCGGATCGGTGGCGATCGACTCCACGCCCAGGATGCCGGTCTCCTTGTCGGACACCCAGTCCATCAACGCGACCCAGCGCCCGTTGGCGGCATTGCGGCGGTAGGCGCCGCCGACGTCGGTGCGCAGGTAGATCAGGTCTTTTTGTGTCTTGCTCGGAATGATGCCGGAGATGAAGCCGCTGCCGCCGATGGCGACCGGGCGCCAGGCGTACACGGCGCCGCCGTGCTGATGGCCCAACAGTTTGTCCAGCGTGGGCGCCATCTCCCTGGCCCAGATCTCGTAGCCTTTCTGGTTCGGGTGCAGCAGATCCGGCATGATGTCCTTCGACAGCGTGCCGTCCGGCGCCAGGAACGATGCGCCGATATCGAGGTAGAACACGTGACGGTTGTCCGCGTAGCCGGCAATGATGGCGTTGACCTGGTCATTGAGGCGCCGCTCCGCATCGTCGGCCGTGGCGCCGCGCGGGAAGATCGCCAGCAGCAGGATTTTGGAGTCCGGCAGGCGGCGGCGCAGTTCGTCGATATTGCGCTTGATGCCGGCCGCCGTGGTCACCGGATTTTCCTTGCGGTGGCCGGTGTTGTTGGTGCCGAACATGAGCACCGCCACCTTCGGCGCGAGGCCATCGACCTCGCCGTGCTGCAAGCGCCACAGGACGTTCTCGGTGCGGTCGCCGCCGAAGCCCAGCGCCAGCGCATCGAGCGGCTTGTAATACTGCCGAAAGACCGGCGCGCCGCTCTTTTCCCAGCCCTCGGTGATCGAGTCGCCGATGAATACCACCTGCGCCTTTTTGCCCAGCGCAGCGGCCTCCTTGAGCTTTTGTTCGTGGCGGCCGGTCCACCAGCCGATGGACCACGATTCGTTGAGCTTATCAGGCGTGACCGACGCGGTGCGGTAGTCGGGACATGCCATGGTCGGCCTGGCCTGCCGGATAAAACGCACATTGGCGATGGACACCTTGCCGGCGCCGGTGGCCTCCAGCGCGAACGGCAGCTTGACGGCGGAGAAATCCGCGCCATCGCGCACGAAGCAGCTCATTGCATACGACAGTTTTTGCCAGCCTTTGCCCTGCGCCGCGCGCGCCGGCACCACGTACGAGACGGCGCGATGGCATTGATCGCCGCAGCCGACCTTGAAGGCCAGGCCGCCATTGGCCAGTTCATCGACCTTGACGTCCAGCGCCAGCACGCCGCGTTCCACGTATGGCCGCAAGTCGAGCGGCTGGCCGCCATCGACGCGCAATGCGGCGTACCAGGCGTCCTTCCATTGCAGGGCGATTTCCTTGCCGGTGCGGGTGGCGATGACCTGGCGCGTGGGCGTGCCGGAAGGCGGCGTGACCGAGGCGATGGCGCCGGCAAGTACGGTACTCGATTCGGAATCGGCGACGGTGAGGTGGAAGCCGGCAGGCGGCGCGCCATTGTAGATGGAAAGTTGCGTGGGAGCGGATGGCAGCGCTGCGGACTGAGTCGCGGCCAGCGCAGTGCTGAAGCCGGTACCGGATCCGGCGCAGACGAAAGCACATGCCAATGCGGTCGCAAACACAGCGCGCGCGCTGGCATGCGCGTTCGCAAACAAGGCGCGCGCGCGGCGGGGGAAATACGTCATCGAATGTCTCGCTTGGGTTTTATTTTGCGTTCATTCTGCAAGCAGCAACTGGCTGCCGCAATTGCGAAATTCACCAAGCGGACGAATGATATTGGCCGCACCGCGGCCGGAAAGTTTTAGAGGGACCTCGAAAAACCGTTAGCGAGCGGTTCGTATCGTCGCGAGTAGCGCAAGCGTACGGAGCGGCAATAGCGCGCCGCGCAACAGGTTTGGCGAGGCTGCCTCAAGGATTGATGGAGGCGATGACCAGCACGTCGGACGGATCGTTCCGGCCATTGGTGGCCAGGGTGAACGCGGCCACGCCGGCCGGCCCTACGCCGTTGCTGCCGGAGAGCAGGTTGAAGTCGCCGGCGCCGCCTTGCGCATCTGGCGTGCCGTAAGCGAGGCCGCCACTGCCGCCGGTCTGGCCGATCAGTGGCTGCGAGAAGTCGAGCGGGAAGCCGGCGTAGAACTGCACCGCGTTGAAATCGTCCTTGCCGAACGTGCCGTTGCCGGCGCGCGCGCCCTGCACGGTCACGGTCAGGTCCTGGACCTGGGCGATGGGGATGGAGCCGCCCGGCATGGTGGTCACCAGGTCGGTATCGAGCGTGATGACGGCGGTGGCGCTGCCAAGGCTGCCGGGGGCGGCGGTCCAGGTGGCGGTGAGCGTGCGGATGGCCATGGTATTCCTCTCTTGAGACGCGCCGGGCTGGCGAAGACTTATGAATATAGTATTTCCACCCGGCCTTGTAAATGACAATTCAACCGGACACGCCCGACACATTCACATCCATTTTAAAGATGTATTTCATTTGAATGTTTAAAGATTTCTCGCTACACTGCTCACATTGCTTAACGACATGAAAAGGCCCGCACCATGCTTAGCCCCTCCCAGACCGCCCTGATCACCGCCACCGTGCCGCTGCTCGAAGCCCATGGCGAAACCCTCACCCGCCACTTCTACCAGACGCTGTTTGCAGACTTCCCACAGGTGCTGCCACTGTTTAACCAGTCCAACCAGAATGGCGGCACCCAACAGCGCGCGCTGGCATCGGCGGTGCTGTGCTACGCGCGCCATATCGAATCGCTCGACAAACTGGGACCGCTGGTGGCCACCATCGTCAACAAGCACGTGTCGCTGCAGATCCTGCCCGAGCACTACCCGCTGGTGGGCGCCTCGCTGCTCAAGGCGATCCGCGAAGTGTTGGGCGCCGAGACCGCGACCGACGCCGTGATCGAGGCCTGGGGCGTCGCCTATGGCCAGTTGGCCGACATCCTGATCGGCGCCGAACGCAGCGCCTACGCCGCGCAGGAGCAGGCGCCCGGCGGCTGGCGCGGCACGCGCGCGTTCCAGGTCGCGCGCAAGGCGGTGGAAAGCGCGGAAATCACCAGCTTCGTGCTGCGGCCCGTGGATGGCCTGCCGGTGATGGACTTCGCGCCCGGCCAGTACATTGGCGTGCGGCTCGACATCGACGGCAAGGAGCACAAGCGCCAGTACTCGCTGTCGGCGGCCAGCAACCTGGAGACGTACCGCATCAGCGTCAAGCGCGAGACCGGCGGCATCGTCTCCAGTCACCTGCACGATACGGTCGATACCGGCGCCGTCATCGACCTGTACGCGCCATCGGGCGCCTTTACCTTGCAGGCGGGCGAGCGGCCGGTGGTCTTGATCAGCGGCGGCGTGGGCATCACGCCCACCCTGGCCATGCTGACCGCCGCGCTGCGCGCCCACCGCACCGTGCACTTCATCCACGCCGCCCGCAACGGCCAGGTGCACGCGTTCCGCGAGCATATCGAAACGCTGGCCGGCCAGTACCCGCAACTGCACCATCATTTCTGCTATGCGGCGCACGACGGCACCGGTGCGGCGCCGCATGCCATTGGTTTCCTGGACCAGGAGCTGCTGGCGCAATGGCTGCCGTCCAACGATGTCGATGCCTACTTCCTCGGGCCCACTACCTTCATGCGCAGCGTGAAAGCCAGCCTGCGTGCGCTGGGCGTGCCGGATGCGCAGGCGCGGTACGAATTCTTCGGCCCGGCCGAGGCGATGCTGTAACCGTTTGGCGAATTTCGTAACCGCGAAAACGCATTTTCAGTGTTGCGGCGACCATGCGTCTCTCTCAGAATGGTGCACCCCATGGACATGGTGCTACCAATGGAGAGAGACAAATGCAAACCAAAAAAATCGCGCAACTGACATTACTGGCCGCCGCCGTCCTGGCGCCGGCATACACCCTCGCGCAGGACCGCGTCATCGACGTCAACGTCAAACAGGTAGCCGGCCCGCTGCCGGCCACCTTCAATTTTGCCGTGGGCGCCGGCCGCGCCAACGAAGGCCTGCGCGCCGACTGGCAGCAGCAGCTTGCCGAGATCAAGCGCGACGCCGGCTTCAAATACATCCGCATGCACGGCCTGCTCACCGACGACATGGGCGTGTACCGCGTCGATGCGCAGGGCAAGGAGCATTACAACTTCCAGTACATCGACGCGCTGTACGACTACCTACTGAGCATCAAGGTCAAACCGTTCGTGGAACTGGGCTTCATGCCGTCGCAGATGGCCAGCGGCGACAAGACCATTTTCTGGTGGCGCGGGAACGTCACGCCGCCCAAGAGCTACGAGGCGTGGGAGCGGCTGGTGAAGGCGCTCACCGCGCACTGGACCGAGCGCTATGGCGCCGACGAAGTGGCCAGCTGGTACTTCGAGGTGTGGAATGAGCCTAATCTGGATGGCTTCTGGGCCGGCACCCAGGATGAATACTTCAAACTGTATGCGCACGCCGCGCGCGCCATCAAGAGCGTGGATGCGCGCTACCGCGTGGGCGGTCCCGCCACCGCCGGCGCCGCGTGGATCCCCGAGACCATCGCCTACGCAGATAAAAACAAGGTGCCGCTCGATTTCGTCAGCACCCACACCTACGGCGTAGGCCAGGGCTTCCTCGACGAATACGGCACCACCGGCACGGTTCTGCTTAAGGACGATGGGGCGATCAGCAACGACGTGCTGCGCAACCGCCAGGAAATCGGCGCGTCCGCCATGCCCAGGCTGGAGCTGCACTACACCGAGTGGAGCTCGTCGTACACGCCGTCCGATCCTTCGCACGACAGCTATCACCAGGCCGCCTATATCCTGCAAAAGCTCAAGCAGGTAGGCACGGCCGCACAGTCGATGTCGTATTGGGTCTTCACCGATATTTTCGAGGAAGCGGGACCGCGCATCGAAGCGTTCCACGGCGGCTTCGGCTTGATGAACACGCAGGGCATCAAGAAGCCCGCGTATTTCGCGTACCAGTTCCTCAATCAGCTGGCGCTGAACGAATTGAAAAATACCGACGCCCGCTCGTACGCCACCGCCGACGCCAAAGGCAACGCGCAAGTGCTGCTGTGGGATTACACCCATACCCTGCCGGAGAAGATCAACAACCAGCAGTACTTCGTCCAGGACTTGCCGGCCAGGGACAAGGGCAAGGTGGCGGTGAACGTGGCCGGGCTGAAACCGGGCGCGTACACGCTCACCGTCTCGCAGGTGGGCTACCAGCGCAACGATGCCTATACCGGCTACATTAAAATGGGATCGCCCAAACAGCTGACCCGCCCGCAAGTGACGGCACTGAAGGCCATGGCCACCGGCAAACCATCGGCGCAAAAGACCGTGCGGGTGGGCGCCGACGGACGCTTTTCCACCAGCCTGCCGCTGCGCGAGAACGATGTCTATCTGCTCGATTTGCAGCAGGCGAAACGCTAGCGGACTGGGCACTAGCGTAATAACAACGCCTGACTACCAATCATCAGTATTCATCAACAATATCTTGCCCTGGGACAATTAGTTAAATAAACTCGTCTGCAACCGTTTAACTTATGTCCCAGGCGCCCCGCCCCGCTCCTGGTCTGCGAACCTCTCAGTCGTCCCCTCGCCCTCGGGATTCATTCCCACTTGCACCTACGGCGAACAAAACATGAATATCTCGAACTTTAAAATCGGCACCCGGCTTGCTGCCGGCTTCGGCATCGTGCTGCTATTGTTAGTGATGGTCGCCGCGATGGCGATCAGCCGCATCCAGAGCATCAACGCCGCCACCGACACCATGCTGGAAGACCGCTATGTGAAGGTTATGCTGACCAAGTCGATCCAGGATGAAGTCAACGCCCAGGCCAGGTTCATCCGCAACGCAACCATCGGCGCCAATGACCCGGCGGAGGTGACGTCATCACTGGCCAAGCTTGAAGATTCGGTTCAAAAGAACACCAAGGCGCTGGAACAATTCAAGGGCATGATCAATAGCGATGAAGGCAGGCGCCTGTTCGGCGTACTGACTGACGCACGCGGCGGCTATGCCCAGGCGCGTGAGGTCGCGGTCAAACTGCTGCGCGACGGCCAGGCCGAAGCGGCAGGCAAATACGTGCTGAAAGATTTGCGCCCACCGCAGAACAAATTCTTCGACGCGCTGAAGACGATGGTGGAGTTCCAGGAAAAACTGATGCAGGATTCGGCCGATGAGGCCCGCAACCACGGCAGCGTCGCCATCAAGTCCACGCTGATTCTGTCTGCCATCGCGGCGCTCGCCGCAATCGTCATCGGCGTGATCATCACGCGCTCGATCACCATTCCCGTCAACCGCGCGGTGGACGTGGCGCGCACCGTGGCGGCGGGCGACCTGACCAGCCGCATCACGGTCACGTCGAAGGATGAGATCGGCATGTTGCTGGCCTCGCTGGCGGAAATGAACGACAACCTCAAGAAAATCGTCGGCGAAGTGCGCAACGGTACCGAGGAAATCGCCACGGCCACCACCGAAGTCGCTACCGGCAATATGGACCTGTCCTCGCGCACCGAAGAACAGGCCAGCGCGCTGGAAGAGACCGCATCGTCGATGGAAGAACTGACCTCCACCGTCAAGCAGAACAGCGAGAACGCGCGCCAGGCCAACCAGCTGGCGCAATCCGCTGCGGCAGTCGCCGTGCGTGGTGGTGACGTGGTGTCGCAGGTCGTCGCCACCATGGAGTCGATCAACACGTCCGCCAGCAAGATCGTCGATATCATCTCGGTGATCGACGGTATTGCCTTCCAGACCAACATCCTGGCGCTGAATGCAGCGGTGGAAGCGGCGCGCGCCGGCGAACAGGGCCGCGGCTTCGCGGTCGTGGCGTCGGAAGTGCGCAACCTGGCGCAGCGTTCGGCCAGCGCCGCCAAGGAAATCAAGGTGCTGATCGGCGACTCGGTGGAAAAAGTGGAAGCCGGTAACAAGCTGGTGAGCACCGCCGGCACGACCATGGACGAAGTAGTGGCCAGCGTGCACAAGCTCACCAGCATCGTCGGCGAAATCACGACCGCCAGCCGCGAACAGGAAATGGGCATCGAACAGATCAACGAAGCGATCACGTCGATGGACACCGTGACACAGCAGAATGCCGCGCTGGTGGAAGAAGCAGCAGCGGCCACGTCCGCCCTGCAGGAACAAGCCGGCAAGCTGGCGCAGGCAGTGAGCGTTTTCAAACTGGACGAGATGGCCTCACCAGCCACGGCGGCGCCGATGCGCAAGATGACGCGGCCGGTGGCCGCGCTCAAACCGGCTGTCAAAACGCCGGTGCGGCAACTGGCCAGCGCACCGAAATCCACCCCGGCAACCAAAGTCTCCAGCCAGGTCAAGGAAGCCGAGTGGGAAGAGTTTTGAGGTAATTGTTCGCGCTGATCTTCGCTTTCGGAAATGCCGCACGGTGCCAGCCGTCGCGGCATTTTTCTTGCCCGGTGCACCTTGCTGGAACCGGCTACAATTTGATCCCTTCGAAAGGTTTCTCATGACGATAGACTGGATCAACTTCGCACCGTGGAGCGCGCTGGCCGGCGGCCTGCTGATAGGCACCGCCTGCGCCGCACTGATTTTATTCAACGGCAAAATCGCCGGCATCAGCGGTGTGCTGGGCGGCTTGCTCGGAGGCCTCTTCAAGCCGGCGCGCGGCGACATCGGCTGGCGCGCGGCTTTTATTGGCGGCCTGGTCATCGCACCCGTAATCTATGCACTGGCGGCGCCCTTCCCGGCCGTCACGATAGCTGCGGACAACGCTGTGCTGATCGCAGCCGGCCTGCTGGTGGGCCTGGGCACGCGCTACGGCGCCGGCTGCACCAGCGGCCACGGCGTGTGCGGCGTCTCGCGCCGCTCGCCGCGTTCGATGGTGGCCACCGCCACCTTCATGCTGGCCGGCTTCGCCACCGTGTACCTCGTGCGCCACGTGCTGGCCTAGGAGCGGACCATGCAAATATTGATCGCCTTGCTGGTGGGCCTGGTATTCGGACTGGGCCTGATCGTCTCCGGCATGACCGACCCGTCGCGGGTACTCGGTTTTCTCGACCTGGCCGGATGGTGGAACCCGTCGCTGGCGTTCGTGATGGGCGGCGCCATCGCGGTCGCGCTGCCGGCGTTCGTGGTGGCGGCCAGGCGCCAGCGCACCTTGACCGGCGCGCAGCTGCAACTGCCCACCGCCACCCGCATCGACCGCCGCCTGGTACTGGGCGCGCTGGCCTTCGGCGCCGGCTGGGGACTGGCCGGCCTGTGCCCCGGCCCGGCGCTGGCGCTGATTGCCACTGGCAATGGCAAGGTGCTGGTGTTTGTGGCCAGCATGCTGGTGGGGATGGGGATGTTCGAGGTGGTGGAGCGGTGGCGCCGATGAACAGGATCGATCCGGAGAAAACCCAACTGACCGTGGGCGACGTGGCCAGCCGCAGCGGCGTGGCGGTGTCGACCGTGCACTTTTACGAAGCCAAGGGGCTGATCAAGGGCTGGCGCACCGAGGGCAACCAGCGCAGGTATGGCCGCGGCGTGCTGCGGCAGATCGCCGTGATCAAGGTGGCGCAGCGCACCGGCATCCCGCTCGAGGCCATCAGCGCGTACCTGAAAAAGCTGCCGCAAGACCGCCTCATCAGCGCCAGGGAGTGGCGCAAGCTGGGCGAAGATTTCCGCGCCGAACTCGATGACCGCATCGCTCGCCTGACGCGACTGCGCGATGAACTCGATGGTTGCATCGGGTGCGGGTGTTTATCCACGACCGAGTGCCCGTTGAGGAATGGCGGCGATGTGTTAGGCGTGCAAGGGACGGGGGCGGTGTTGCTGGAGCGGTCGTTCGAGTGACGCGCCTGCCGTTTTTACACCAGCCCGAACTGCTTGCGCAAACTCGCATCCACCGGACCAGCCGGCATAAATCGACGCAGCTTGCTCAATAGCGATGCCGGACCAGGCGGCGTTTTGCGCATCCGCCATGTGCCCAAAGCAGCCTCAACAATGGTTGCCGCCACACTATCGGGTGCGGGAGCCTTGTTAATTTCATGCGCCACCGCAGCAGCAGACGCAGTACGCTCGCGGTCGTAGGCAGCGATGGTCGACAGTGCAGTGGGTGAATTGGCTTCGAGGCTGGTCCTGGCATACGCAGGCTCGACCAGCGTGACACGAATGCCGAACTGGCGCACTTCGTGATCAAGCGACTCGGACAGGCCTTCGATCGCATGCTTGGATGCCGAATACAGTCCCATGTACGGCGAAGGCAAAAACCCGAGTACCGAGCTGATGTTCACGATCCGTCCCGCCCGCTGCTCGCGCATGTGCGGCAGCACCGCCTGGATGGTGCGCATGGCGCCGAAGACATTGGTCTCGAACAGCACTTGAGCCTCCGCGATGCTGGTCTCCTCGACCGCACCGGTCATGTTCACGCCGGCGTTATTGACCAGCACATCGATGCGCCCGGCTTGCCTGATGACGTCGGTAACGGCACGCTGAACCGACTCGGTGTCGCGCACGTCCATCGCCACCACGGTAACGCCCGGCAATGGCGCTGCCGTGGACAAGTTGCGCACAGTGCCGAACACCGTGCAGCCGCGGCGGGCAAACTGCTCGGCGGTGGTGCGGCCAATACCGGACGAGACGCCGGTGACCAGTACAACTTTTGAGGTTGTCATAACATTTCCTTCCAATTCAATTTACTGAAGATAAAAATATGATGATCATCATATTTTTAAGCAAAAAATCGTCGCAAGGCTCACCGCTGACTCGCGGTGAAGTTGATGCGTTCCTGTCAATATCGATCCCCGCACAGCCATGCGATTTATGACAGCCATCATATATCAGATTTTGTTTCCTTGTATACCAAAATATGGTGATCGCCTGCCCTCCAGCATGCGCCTGGCTTGCGCAGCGTGGTCGCAAGGGCAACGCGGAATGGAGCGCCCGCTCCGCTGCGCAATGGCGTACCTCTCACTTCGCCATTTTCCTCGGGCGGCGCTGGTGGTACGCTGGCCGATGACTTCAACATACTGCGGCCGCAACTAGCGTGGCGTCTGCAACGGGAATTTTGCTCTACACTTCCAACTCCCCATAGACCAACACCGCGCAGGAGGCATCCGCATATCGACCCGGCGCGAATCGGCATACTGTTCGCCCCGACAACCTGGCATCAATCCGCAAATGGAGATCTGGAAAACATGAAATTGAACAAGCTCGGCGTTGCCACCACTTTCTCGCTCACCCTGCTCGCGCTCGCTGCTGCTCCGGTAGTCGCGAACGCGCAGGCCAGTGCGGCCGCGACCAGCGGCCTGCCTTTCGAGGTCAAGCCGGTCGGCACCTTCAAGAACCCCTGGGCCCTGGCATTCCTACCCAACGGCAATGTGCTGGTGACGCAAAAAGAGGGAACGCTGATCCTGTTCGATCCTGCCACCGGCACCAGGCGCACAGTGTCCGGCACACCCGCCGTCAGCAGCAAGGGCCAGGGCGCGCTCATGGACATCGTGCCCGCGCCCGATTTCGCAACCAGCAAGCTGGTCTACTTCAGCTACTCCGAAGCCAGTACCGGTGCCAACAGCCGGGTCGTGCTCGCTACCGCGACACTGGATCTGGCAGGCGGCACGCTCAAGGATACAAAAACCATTTTCCGCGGCCAGGAAGCTTCGACTGGCGGGCACTATTCGGGCCGTATCGGCTTCTCGCCAGATGGCAAGTATCTGTTCTTCACCAGTGGCGACCGCCAGCTTCTCGAGCCGGCGCAGGATCCCAAATCGACGCTCGGCAAGGTGCTGCGCCTGAACCTCGACGGCACGCCGGCCGCCGGCAACCCGCTCGCGGCCAAGGGCTTCGATGCCGCCATCTGGTCGTATGGCCACCGCAACCTGCTGGGCATCGCCTTCGACAAGCAGGGGCGCCTGTGGGAAATGGAGATGGGACCGCGCCACGGCGACGAGATCAACCTGATCAAGCCAGGCCTCAACTATGGCTGGCCGAATGTGTCGAATGGCAACCACTACGACGGCCGGGATATCCCCGACCATGCGCCCGGCGACGGCTTCGAGGCCCCGAAAGTGTCCTGGAATCCGGCCATTTCGCCAGGCGGCCTGGCCTACTACGATGCGGACCTGTTCCCGAAGTGGAAAAATTCTCTCTTTATCACGGGTCTCTCGGGCAAGTCGCTGGACCGCATCGCCCTTGACGGCGAGAACGCAACTAAAAAAGATCATTGGGACATGGGCGAACGCATCCGCGCCGTACGCACCGGGCCGGATGGCGCGCTGTGGCTGCTGGAAGACGGTGCGAGCGGCCGGCTGCTGATGCTCACACCGAAGAAGTAAGACAGCGATTGCTCCAAATCGAAAAGCTTAATCAGGTGTAAACCGCGCGCCCACGGCGCGCGACGCCACCGCTCGCGCGGCGGCAGATGGGCGATTCGAAGCGGCACGCCCCTGCAGGGGCGAGGCCTTCGAATTCCCCTCGCAGAGCGCGCAGGCGCTCTGCTTCTCTCCGCCACGAAAGAAATGCAAAAAGGCCACCCGAGGGTGGCCTTTTTTACATTTCTATCCTTGGCGGAGAGAGGGGGATTCGAACCCCCGATAGGTTTGACCCTATACACGCTTTCCAGGCGTGCGACTTCAACCGCTCATCCACCTCTCCTGCAACTCTTCCCCTCTCGGAGAAGCCGCAGATTATAGCAAGAAATCCACACAGCACCAACTTTATTTGGCAACTTCCTCAGTGATAGCGAATTCATAAGCTACAATATCGAGGTCTCTGCCCGATGCCGCTTTGCGGCCCACACCTGCGTGGCTGCGACCCCGACCTCTGCCTGGTCCCTGATCCCGCCCTGGCTACCGCTTTTCCGCGTGTAAACGCGCGAGCGTGTTGCGTGCAACAACTCCTAACAACGTTACCGTGCGCCCTACCCGGGCGTCGGCAAGCATCGGGTTTCAGAGATCAGTCATGACCAGTTCGCTCTCCTTTCTTGATAATGGTGGTGCAGTCGGCGCCTTGATGCGCGCCCATGACTGGACCGCCACGGCGCTGGGCGACCCCCAGACGTGGCCGCAATCGCTGCGCTCCTCCCTCTCGGCTTGCCTCAATTCCCCCATTCTTGGCGCGGTGCTGTGGGGACCCGACCTGTGCATGTTCTACAACGATGCGTACGCCGAGTCGCTGGCCGATCGCCATCCGGCCGCGCTGGCCCAGCCGGTTGCCAGCGTGTGGGGCAGTGCCTGGGATAAGGTGGCGCCCGATTTTCATCGGGCCATGGCGACCGGCCTGGGCTTTTCGCATAATTATGTCGAGCTGATGATTTACCGCCACGGCCGGCGCGAGAAAACCGTCTGGAACTTTGCCGCCGCGCCCATCGTTGGCGAGGACGGCTCGGTCGTCGGCCTGCTCAACCAGGGGCAAGAGATTACCGAACAGGTCCGCAAGGACCGCGAGATTCACACCGCCCAGGCCACCCTGGTCCGTACCGTCGATGAGCGCACGCGCGATCGCAACCGGCTGTGGGAGCTGTCGGCGGACATCATGCTGCGCTGCGGTTTCGATGGCCGCATCAATACCGTCAATCCGGCATGGCACGACGTGCTGGGGCTGGACGAGAGCGAGCTGGTTGGCGCCAACCTGCTCGACCATATCCATCCCGACGATATCAACCGTACCGCCGATGCCGCGCGCATTCTGGCCGAGGGTGGCTCGGTCACGCGCTTCGACAACCGCTACCGTCACCAGGATGGCAGCTACCGCTGGATTTCGTGGTCGATCCGGCCCGATGCCGAGAACATCTATGCAGTCGGCCGCGATGTCACCGCCGAGAAAGAACAAGCCGAGTTGCTGCGCTCGGCCGAAGATGCGTTGCGCCAGGCGCAGAAGATGGAGGCGGTCGGCCAGCTGACCGGCGGGCTGGCGCATGATTTCAACAACCTGCTGGCCGGCATCCAGGGCAGCCTCGACATGATCTCCCAGCGGATCGGCCAGGGCCGCTATGGCGACATCAAGCGCTATGTCGATGTGGGCAGCGACGCGGCCAAGCGCGCGGCCTCGCTCACCCACCGGCTGCTGGCCTTCTCGCGCCAGCAAACGCTCGATCCCAAGCCCACCGACGTCAACCGCCTGGTGCGCGGCATGGAAGACTTGGTGCGGCGCACGGTCGGCCCGGCAGTGCAGGTGGAGGCGCATGGTCCCGACGATTTGTGGACCGCGCTGGTCGATCCGTCACAGCTGGAAAATTCGCTGCTCAACCTGTGCATCAACGCGCGCGACGCCATGCCCGAAGGCGGCCATATCCGCATTGCCACCGCCAACCACTGGCTCGACGGTGAGGCGGCCGAGGCCGACGATTTGCCGGCCGGCGAATACCTGTCGCTCAGCGTGCAGGATACCGGCACCGGCATCGCGCCAGAGGTGATCGCGCGCGTGTTCGAACCGTTCTTCACCACCAAGCAGGTCGGCGAAGGCACCGGGCTCGGCTTGTCGATGGTGTATGGCTTTGCCAAGCAGTCGGGGGGCCACGTGCGCATCTATTCGGAGCCGGGCGTGGGCACCACCGTCTGCATCTACCTGCCGCGCCACGACGGCGTGGCCGACGCTGGCGACACCGGCCAGAAAACCTCCACCGTGGCGCGCGATGTCCGCAGCGCCACCGTACTGGTGGTCGATGACGAGCCGAGCGTGCGCCTGCTGATCGCCGATATATTGGCCGACCTCGGTTGCACGGTCCTGCAGGCGGGTGATAGCGCCGCCGGGCTGGCGGTGCTCGAATCGGGCGCGCCGATCGATTTGCTGGTGAGCGATATCGGCCTGCCCGGGGGCATGAACGGGCGCCAAATGGCGGAGCGGGGAATGCGGATCAAGCCGCGCTTGCGCGTGCTGTTCCTGACCGGGTATGCGGAAGCTGCCGTGCTGGGCAACGGCAAGCTGGCCGAAGGCATGGCCGTGATGACCAAGCCGTTCGATATCGATGTGTTGTCGGAGCGGGTTGCCGAAATGCTGGCCGGCGCCTGAACCATCTTCGTCGGCCGGCATAGCGAAGATGGCGGCGGCGCTGCCGCCACCACCACCCATTGCTGTTACGACGCTTCTTTCAACTGCTCCAGGATGGCCGGGTTTTCCAGCGTGGAGACGTCCTGGGTAATGGTCTCGCCCTTGGCCAGCACGCGCAGCAGACGGCGCATGATCTTGCCGGAGCGGGTTTTCGGCAGGTTGTCGCCAAAGCGGATTTCCTTCGGCTTGGCGATCGGTCCGATTTCCTTGCCCACCCAGTTGCGCAGCTCCAGCGCCAGCTTTTTCGCATCGTCGCCGGTCGGGCGCGCCTGCTTGAGCACCACGAACGCGCAAATCGATTCGCCGGTGGTGTCGTCGGGACGGCCCACCACGGCAGCCTCGGCCACCAGCGGATTGGCTACCAGCGCCGATTCGATTTCCATCGTGCCCATGCGGTGACCGGACACGTTCAACACGTCGTCGATGCGGCCGGTGATGGTGAAGTAGCCGGTATCCTTGTTGCGGATGGCGCCGTCGCCAGCGAGGTACATCTTGCCGCCCAGCTCATCCGGGAAGTAGCTGGTTTTAAAACGGTCCGGGTTGTTCCAGATGGTGCGGATCATCGACGGCCATGGACGCTTGACGACCAGGATGCCGCCCTGCCCGTTCGGCACATCGACACCGGCTTCATCGACGATGGCCGCCATGATGCCCGGCAGCGGCAAGGTGCACGAACCCGGCACCATCGGCGTGGCGCCCGGCAGCGGGGTGATCATGTGGCCGCCGGTTTCGGTTTGCCAGAACGTGTCCACGATCGGGCAGCGCTCGCCGCCCACTTGGGTGTAGTACCACATCCAGGCTTCCGGATTGATCGGCTCGCCCACGGTGCCCAGCAGGCGCAGCGACGACAGGTCGTAGTTTTTAGGGTGCACTTTCGGATCCACGTCCGATGCCTTGATCAGCGAGCGGATCGCAGTCGGTGCGGTGTAGAAAATGCTGACCTTGTGCTTGGCGACGGTGTCCCAGAAGCGGCCGGCGTTCGGATAAGTCGGCACGCCTTCGAAGATCACTTGCGTGGCGCCCACGGCGGTGGGGCCGTAGGCGATATAGCTGTGGCCCGTGACCCAGCCGATGTCGGCGGTGCACCAGTACACGTCGGCCGGCTTGATGTCGAACGACCATTTCATGGTGAGCGCGGCCCACAGCAGGTAGCCGCCGCTCGAATGCTGCACGCCTTTCGGGGTGCCGGTGGAGCCGGACGTGTAGAGGATGAACAGCGGATGCTCGGCATCCACCCATTCCGGTTCGCAGTCCGCCGACTGGTCGGCCACCAGGTCGTGCAGCCAGATGTCGCGGCCTTCGTTGAAGCCCACATTGCCGCCGGTGCGCTTGTAGACGATGACGTCTTTGATGGTGTCGCAACCGCCCAGCGCCAGCGCTTCGTCAACGATGGCCTTCAGTGGCAGCTGCTTGCCGCCGCGCAGTTGTTCGTCGGCGGTGATCACGGCCACGGCGCCGGCGTCGATGATGCGCTCCTGCAGCGACTTGGCGGAGAAGCCGCCGAACACCACCGAGTGGGTGGCGCCGATACGGGCGCATGCCTGCATGGCGGCCACGCCTTCCACCGACATCGACATGTAGATGATGACGCGGTCGCCCTTCTTGATGCCGCGCGACTTGAGGCCGTTGGCGAACTTGCAGACTTTTTCGTGCAGCTCTTTGTAGCTGACATTGACCGACTTGCCGTCGTCCGCCTCGAAGATGATGGCGGTCTTGTCGGCGTTGCCGTTGGTCAGATTGCGGTCGAGGCAGTTGTACGACACATTGAGCTTGCCGCCTTCGAACCACTTGTAGAACGGCGCGTCGTCTTCGTTCAGGGTGCGGGTAAATGGCGTTTGCCAGGACAGGTGTTCGTTGGCCAGGCGCGCCCAGAAGCCTTCGTAGTCGGCTTCGGCTTCTGCGCACAGCGCGTTGTAACCGTCCATGCCCGACACGGTGGCCTGGGCCACGAAGGCCTCTGGTGGGTTGAAGACGCGGGTTTCCTGTGGGCCTTGCTGGGTGGTAGTGCTGCTCATACTAGTCTCCGTTGTTGTATTCGTTTGCCACAAACATAAACGCCATCGCTTACTGCGCCCTTACATGCCGTAACTGCATAGTACGGATGATTCTATCAATATTTCTGCCATGGCATGACAGCCTCACGCAGCGGTGCCACAGGCGGGCTGCGCGTGTAGAATGTCGCCATCTTATAGTCTGCACCATTTTCCGGAGTATTGCGCAATGACCGAGCCGAATAAAAAACTGGCCCCGATTCCCGCCTTCATTTTCATGTCACGCTGGCTACAATTGCCGCTGTACGTGGGCCTGATCCTGGCCCAGTGCGTATATGTTTTCCACTTCTGGGTGGAACTCAAAGACCTGATCGGCGCCGCCATGGGCAATGACGCCGCGCTCCAGCACATCATCCAGGCCGTGGCCGTGCCCAATACCGTCGCCCCTACCCGCCTCAACGAAACCACCATCATGCTGGTGGTGCTGGGCCTGATCGACGTGGTCATGATTTCCAACCTGCTGGTGATGGTGATCATCGGCGGCTACGAAACCTTTGTCTCGCGCATGAACCTCGACGGCCACCCCGACCAGCCCGAATGGCTGTCGCACGTAAACGCCTCGGTGCTGAAAACCAAGCTGGCCATGGCCATCATCGGCATCTCGTCGATCCACCTGCTGAAAACCTTTATCAATGCCAATGCCTACGAGCCCAAGGTGCTGATCGCGCAGACCGCGATCCACGTTGCGTTCCTGCTGTCGGCCATGGCGATTGCCTACACCGACCGCCTGACCACGCTGACCTACAGCGAAACCAAGTATCCGAAGTAACCGCTGGCTCACCACCGGCACTCCCATCCACCACGCGAGAACATCATGACCATCATAAAGCAAGAAGACCTGATCGAATCGGTTGCCGCCGCCCTCCAGTACATCAGCTATTACCATCCGGCCGATTACATCGAGCACCTGGCGCGCGCGTATGAATCCGAACAGAGCCCGGCCGCCAAGGACGCCATCGCGCAGATCCTGACCAACTCGCGCATGTGCGCGGAAGGCAAGCGCCCGATCTGCCAGGACACCGGCATCGTCAACGTCTTCCTGAAGATCGGCATGGGTGTGCGCTTCGAAGGCTTTACCGGCACGGTCACCGACGCCGTCAACGAAGGCGTGCGCCGCGCATACAACTTCGACGACAACAAGCTGCGCGCCTCGATCGTGGCCGACCCGCACTTCGACCGCAAGAACACCAAGGACAACACGCCAGCAGTGGTCCACATGGAACTGGTCGAAGGCAATACCGTGGACGTCAAGGTCGCAGCCAAGGGCGGCGGCTCGGAAAACAAATCGAAGATGATCATGATGAACCCGTCCGATTCGCTGGTGGACTGGGTACTGAAAACCGTGCCGACCATGGGCGCCGGCTGGTGCCCGCCGGGCATGCTCGGCATCGGCATCGGCGGCACGGCCGAGAAAGCCATGCTGATGGCCAAGGAAGTGCTGATGGAAGACATCGACATGTTCGAGCTGAAACAGCGCGGCCCGCAGAACAAGCTGGAAGAACTGCGTATCGAACTGTGCGACAAGATCAATGCGCTGGGCATCGGCGCCCAGGGCCTGGGCGGTCTCACCACCGTGCTGGACGTGAAAATCATGATGCACCCGACCCACGCGGCGTCGAAACCGGTCGCCATGATCCCGAACTGCGCGGCCACCCGCCACGGCCACTTCGTGCTCGACGGCTCCGGCCCTGCGTACATGACCCCGCCACCGCTGTCCACCTGGCCAGACGTATCGTGGGCGCCGGACACCGAAAAGTCCAAGCGCGTCGACCTCAACACGCTGACGAAAGAAGAAGTCGCCTCGTGGAAGCCGGGCCAGACCCTGCTGCTCAACGGCAAAATGCTGACCGGCCGCGATGCCGCCCACAAGCGCATCCAGGACATGCTGGCCAAGGGCGAAGAACTGCCGGTGGACTTCAAGAACCGCGTGATCTACTACGTGGGCCCGGTCGATCCGGTGCGTGACGAAGTCGTCGGTCCGGCTGGCCCGACCACCGCCACCCGCATGGACAAGTTCACCGACATGATGCTCGAGAAAACCGGCCTGATCGCCATGATCGGCAAGGCCGAGCGCGGCCCGGTCGCCATCGAATCGATCAAGAAACACCAGTCGGCGTACCTGATGGCCGTGGGCGGTTCCGCCTACCTGGTCTCCAAGGCGATCAAGGGCGCCAAGGTGCTGGGCTTTGCCGACATGGGCATGGAAGCGATCTACGAGTTCGACGTGGAAGACATGCCGGTGACGGTGGCCGTCGATGCGGCCGGCACCTCGGTGCACAACACCGGTCCGGCGGAATGGAAGGCCAAGATCGAGCAGCTGAACGTGCCCATCGTTACTGCCTGATGAACGACCTCCGCCCACATCCAGCCGAGTGCCCGATCGGCGTGTTCGACTCGGGTGTGGGCGGCCTGTCGGTGCTGCGCCATATCCGCGCGCAGCTACCACACGAACACCTGCTGTATTTTGCCGATTCCGGCCACGCGCCGTACGGCGAAAAGACCGAAGAATTTGTTGTCGAGCGGGCGCTGGCCGTCACGGCCTTCCTGCTCGACCACGGCGCCAAGGCGCTGGTCGTGGCCTGCAACACGGCCACCGTGGCCGCCATCAAGGCGGTGCGCGCACGCTACCCGGAATTGCCGGTGGTCGGCGTGGAACCGGGCCTGAAACCCGCTGCCGCTGCCAGCCGCAACGGCAAAGTGGGCGTACTGGCCACGGCCCGCACGCTCAAGGGCGAAAAATTCCTGCAACTGCGCGAACACATCAGCGCCACCACCCACGCCGAATTCCTGCTGCAACCGGCCGTGGGCCTGGTCGATCAGATCGAACTGGGCGACCTGCAAGCCTCCAAGATTACCGCCATGCTCGAACAATACGTCTCCCCGCTGCTGGACCAGGGCGCCGACACCCTGGTGCTCGGCTGCACCCACTATCCGTTCGTGCGCAGCGGCATCGAACAGGTGCTGGCCGCGCATGACCGCCAGGACGTGGTACTGATCGACACCGGCGACGCCGTCGCACGCCAGTTGGGGCGGCTGCTGGAAACAAGTGCGCTGCTGCGCGCGGCCGCGCCCGCTGCCCCGGCCACGTTGCGCGGTTTCACGACCGCCAGGCCGACAGCATTGTCGGCAGCCTTCCGCGCCCTGCTCGACCTCGATCCGCCGGTGGCAGCGGCCGACGTCTAGAAAAAACGGCGGTTGCGCAAAAAACCTCGCATTTAGATTTGCAGGTTTCCAAAGTGGCTTGTATAATGCGGCACCTGCCCAGCAAACCGCGAAGCAGGCGAAGTTAGTAAAGCAGTGTAGTAATACAGTGGTGGCTGTAGCTCAGTTGGTAGAGTCCAGGATTGTGATTCCTGTTGTCGTGGGTTCGAGCCCCATCAGCCACCCCACAGAATTAGTAGTAAATCAAAGACTTACACGCTTCGGCATGTAGGTCTTTTTTGTTTTCAGTGGTGCCAGAGCGGCGCCGTCACGCGCATCGTTTTCCTGGTGCGTCGTATCAAGCATCTGCAAGACCTCGTGCGCGGACAGCAACGCAGGTCAGCAGGCCAACATGCACAGCCGGCGACACTGCATTACAACATTCATTGAAAGTCTATTTCCATACGGAACTAGAATGGCGCTACAATGAAGCTGTGTCGCCGAAAGAACGCGACGTAACACTCCCACCCATCATGTCCGAAGAAAAATCCATCACTGAAGTTTCCACCTACAGCAAAGATACGCCTGTAGGACGTCCCGACACGGACGGTCGCGCCGGCGTGTTCGTGCCTTCCGCCCTGTTCGAGCCATCGACCAACGCGGCCATCCGCAGCGGTTCCGGCATTGTCGGCTTCGGCAATCCGGACGGGTCGCTGACCGTGTATTTCGAATCCAACCGTTTCGATGAAGGCGGCTTGCACAAGTGGGAGCACAAGGCGCGCAAGGCCTACGACCGCATGGTCATGGCCGCGCCCACTGTCTCCAAGGCCAAGATCGATGCGCGCTACCTGGACCAGGTGGGAATCATCGATGGCATGGGCATCACGCTCAAACAGCCAGACCGCCTGACCCAGTGGCTGGAACTGTGCGACAAGCTCGATACCGCGCCGGCCTCGCCGGTCACGGTCTGGAAAAACCGCTAACAGCACCTCGAAAGTTGACTAAAAGATAGACTCAAGCTGTTGTCCTACAGAACGTCGGACGTTTGGCTGATCCCTCCTACGCAACAGCTGGCTTATCCTTTAGTCATCCGGCAACCCTGTCGGAAACTACTTTGAACAGGAGCCGATCATGGCACGCTTTTTCCCCCACGCAGTCGGAACATTGCTTATCTCGTTGGCAGTTGCCTCGACCTTCGTGCTGGTCACGGAGAACGCGCTCATGAATCAGTCGGTGTCGGTTTACCACTTGCGCTAAAACCGAACCGCCAACTCCTGAAGCAAAAAATCCCGCGGCGCCTGCATGGCACTGCGGGATTTTTTTACGTGTACCGACGCTTAACGACGCCAGCCGCCGCGATGGCCACCGTAATAACCGCGACCACCGCCGCCGCCCCAGTAGCGGCCAAAGCCGAAGTTCAGGCCGATCGACACGGGCGGGTAGTAGTACGACGGCGCCGGCTGGTAATACACGGGGGCCGGCTGGTAGATCACCGTCGATGGCTGGGTGATGTACGTTGTGGTGGTGACGGGCTGCTCGGTATACACCACGCGCGAGCTCGACTGCGGCGGCAGCTCTTCGGTGGTATAGACCGGTCCGGACGACTGCCCAGGCGCCCGGTCGGACGGCGTGACGGAGACCGTGCGCCACTGGTAGGGGTCGTGGACGACCCGGGTGCTGGTGTAATAAGGTTGCTGGGTAGCGCATCCCGTCAGCGCCGCCAGCACGCCGACCACTGCAAAGATCGATTTCATCGCCAATTCTCCTTGTTCAGAATCACACTATAAAAGGAAGTGTAGCGCGAAAGCAGCGCCATTACAGCTTGTTACACGGTTCGTGCCGTGAAATGAAAAAGGAGCCGCAAGCGGCTCCCTTTTTCTACGCAACAACTATGCTATCAGTCGAGTTTCCACGCGTAATCGACCTTGGTCCAGGTTTCAGCTGGCGCGCCGTCCTTGGTGCCGGGTTTGAACTTGCAGGCGGACAGGGCCTTGATGGCAGCCTTGTCCAGGTTCTTGAAACCGCTGGTCTTCTCGACCTTGGAGTCGGCCACCGAACCGTCCGGCTTGACCAGGAACGACATCGATACCGTACCCTGCTCTTCGTTCATCAGCGACGCTTTAGGATATTCGGCCTTGCAGTTCTTGGAGTCGAAGCTGGCTGGCACTTCGGCGGCAAACACGGCTGGTGCGCTCGATACGAGAACCGCTGCAACCAGACCCAACATACGCTTATTCGTCATCATGATTTTTCCCCTATGGATAATGTGGCGGTTCAGGTGTTACAGCTTCCAGCTATAGTCGACCTTGGCCCAGGTCTGCGCTACCGCGCCGTCCTTGGTGCCAGGTTTGAATTTGCAGGCCGACAGCGCTTTCAGGGCGGCTTTGTCGAGGTTCTTGAAGCCGCTCGATTTTTCCAGTTTGGAATCAACAACGTTACCGTCCGCGCCGACCAGGAAGGCCATCTTGACGTCGCCCTGCTCTTCGTTGATCAGCGACGCTTTTGGATATTCAGCCTTGCAGTTCTTGGCATCGAGGGTTGCCGGTACTTCTGCAGCCATGGCGGCAGCGGAGGTGGCGGACAGCAGGAAGGCGGCGATTACGGTCGAAAACTTGGTCATTTAATTTCTCTCAATTATTCTTAACAACGTTAAAGGTTCGGGTTCCCGGCCCGCCTTGGCGTTCCCACCATCACGCAACAACGTGACAGCAGCCCGGGCAATACTTGAATCGTTAAAACTCTTCCCACTCGTCAGCGCTGGCGGTGCTGGTCGCATTGACGACTTTCTTCGGCTTGGCTGCCGGTGCGGGCGCTGGCTTGGCGGCCAGTTTCTTTACCGGGGCACGAGTTGCGGCGGCGATCGGCTTCACTGCTGCCTTCGCTACTGCGACTTTCGGGGCTGGCGCATACACCGGAGCAGTTGCGCGCTCCTCGCCTTCCACCAGCTTGAAGATGCTGACGACGCGGGACAACTCGTCGGCCTGATCTTGCAAGCTCTTAGCTGCGGCGGCGGATTCTTCCACCAGCGCGGCGTTTTGCTGGGTCATGCTGTCCATCTCGATGATCGACAGGTTGACTTGTTCGATACCGGCGCTCTGCTCCTGGCTGGCGTTGGCGATCTCGCTCATGATGTCGGTCACGCGGCGCACCGACGATACGACCTCTTCCATCGTCACACCGGCCTGGCCGACCAGCTTGGTGCCGGCGCCAACTTTTTCCACCGAGTCATCGATGAGCATCTTGATTTCTTTGGCGGCGCCAGCGGAACGCTGCGCCAGGTTACGCACTTCGGACGCCACCACCGCAAAGCCACGGCCTTGTTCGCCGGCACGGGCTGCTTCCACGGCAGCGTTCAGCGCCAGGATGTTGGTCTGGAAAGCGATGCCGTCGATCACGCCGATGATGTCCACGATCTTCTTGGCCGACGCGTCGATCGAGCTCATGGTGTTGACCACTTCCGAGACCACCTTGCCGCCCTTGATCGCCACATCCGATGCAGCCGAGGCCAGCTGGTTGGCTTCCCGGGCGTTGTCCGCATTCTGTTTCACGGTAGAGGTCAGCTCTTCCATGGCGGTCGCAGTTTTTTCCAGCGAGCTGGCCTGCATTTCGGTACGGGCCGACAGGTCGGTGTTACCGGCAGCGATTTCGCGGGTGGCGGTGCCGATGGTTTCGGTGCCGGAGCGAACCTGGCCCACGATATCGACCAGGCTGTCGCGCATTTCACGCATTTCGTACAGCAGGCTGCTCTTGTCGGTGGTGCTGGTGTTGATCGCTATTGCCAGGTCGCCATTGGCGATGCTGCTGGCGATGGCCGAGGTGTAGGCAGGTTCGGCGCCCAGTTGTTTCAGCAGGCCACGGGTGATCACCACGGCGGCAGCCACCGAGATCGCCACGGCCAGCAGGCCCATGATGATCATGAAGGTACGGCCGCTGGCGAAGCCCTTGGCGGCCTCCACTTGCATTTCGGCGTTCAGCTTGTCTTCCAGAGCACCTAACTGGTCCAGTGCGGCCATCCACTTGACTTGCGCCGGACGGATTTCCTTGATCAGCACACGGGTGGCGGCTTCGGCCTGCCCGCTCACCCACAGGTCAGTTGCCTTGGCGATGGCCGGCATCGCAATCCCTTCCTGTTCCTTGATGGTGGCCAGCAGGGCCTTCTCTTCAGGCAGGGCTTCAACAGCGAACTTGGCGCTCAGCTTGTTTTGCGAATCGGCGTAGGCCGCTGCCAGGGCTTTGACATTGCTCAAGTCCTTGGCCATGTCGTCCGGATCGCTCAGCAGGGTGAGGATACGCAGCGTGCTGACGCGGGTAGCAACATTGGTGCGCATGTCGGTCACCAGGCGGGTGACAACGTTGTTGACGCTGATGACGTGGTCGAGGCGATCCTGGATTTGTGCCATGCGGAAGATGCCGACCGTGGTCACCGCGACCAGGAAGATCAGGACCAGGGCGAATCCGAGGCCCAGGCGCATGCCAACTTTCATTTTTGCTAAATTCATTTCGTCTCTTCGTAAGTGACACTGTTGATAAGAATTTGCCCTGAACGGCCTGTCGGGGGGTAGGACACAGCCAATCCAAACATTGCAGCTAAGAAACAAAACATGACATTAGCAAACAATGACTGCGAATGCAAAATTTGGCGCCCCACCAGCGTCGCGTTGTCGTTTTTGCGTCGCAATACACACACGAAAGACGGTGGATAGAGGTGTATGGAGAGGATTATAGAGGCAAATTTTTCCGCAGGGCAAGTAAAAAATATCTAGATGCACTGGAAACATAATTTCTGAGTGGAAATTCCAACACTTGAAAATTATGCTTGCTAGTCACCCAAATAGTTGGATGAAAGTGTCATTGAAAACGCGGCGCCGGGAGGCGCCGGTGGTGGTGCGGAAGTGTCGGGATATTGCGGCGAAAATCAGGCTGGAATCAGGCTGGAATCAGGCGTAACCAAGGCGGGCTGCGGCCTGGCGCACCAGGGTGGCGTCGCCGGTCGCCAGTTGCTTCGAGTCCGACAGGGTCTGGCGGAACGACTTGGCGCCCGGCAAACCCTGCATCAGGCCCAGCATATGACGTGTAATCGAATTCATCTTCAGGCCGAGCGGGCCGTACTGCGCAAGCTGCGCTTCGATGTACGGAATCATCGCTTCGAGCACTTCGGCGCGCGATTTCGGCTCGGTGGTGGCGCCGTAGTAGCGCTGGTCGAACGTGGCCATCAAGAACGGGTTGTGATACGCCTCGCGGCCCAGCATCACGCCATCGACATGGCGCAGGTGCTCGTCGATCTCGGCTTCGGTCTTGATGCCGCCGTTGATGATGATTTCAAACTGCGGGAAATCACGCTTGAGGCGGTAGGCGAAGTCGTACTTGAGCGGCGGGATTTCGCGGTTTTCCTTGGGCGAGAGCCCTTTCAAGATGGCGTTGCGCGCGTGCACGATAAACGTGGTGCAGCCCGCGTCCGCCACGGTACCGACGAAATCGCGCACGAAATCGTAACTTTCGGTTTTATCGATGCCGATGCGGTGCTTGACGGTGACGTCGATATCGACCGCGTCGCGCATGGCTTTCACGCAATCGGCCACCAGTTGCGGCTCCGCCATCAGGCAGGCGCCGAACGCGCCCTTTTGCACGCGCTCGGACGGGCAACCGCAATTGAGGTTGATCTCGTCGTAGCCCCACTGCTCGCCCAGCCTGGCGCTGGTGGCCAGGTCGGCCGGGTCGCTGCCACCCAGTTGCAGCGCAACCGGGTGCTCTTCCTCATTGAAGCGCAGGTGCCGTTCGACGTCGCCATAGACCAGCGCGCCGGTGGTGACCATCTCGGTGTACAGCCAGGTGTGCTGGCTGATATGGCGGTGGAACACGCGGCAGTGGCGGTCGGTCCAGTCCATCATCGGGGCCACGGACAGGCGGCGGCTCGACGCGACCGCCGTACTGGCGGCCGTATTGCCGGGCTGGGCTTCTGGGGACTGGAAATCTTGTTGCATAGGCTAGTGGCTCTACTGTTTGTTCACGCGGAACTGCACATGATACCAAAACCCGCGCAGTTCCGACGGCGTCAATCCTGCTGCGCCTTGACCGCCGCCAGTTGGCGGTCGAAGTCGGCCGGGTCGAAATAGTCGCGCCAGACCGTGATTTCGCCGTTTTCCACGGTGATCGTACCCATCACCGGCAAGGTGATGGTGGCGCCGTTGACGTGCCTGAACACGTCGATGCGCTCGTTGAGCACCACGTTGCCTGCTGCGGCGATGTGCGTGACCTGCCAGTCCAGCAGAAAATCGGTGCCGATCCCGAAACCGCGATGGAACTCGCCCACCGCTGCGCGGCCGACGATGTCGGGAAATGGCACGTTGTCGTACAGGACATCGGTGGACAGCATGGCCAGCGCAGCGTCGATGCGGTTGGCGTTCCAGTGGCCGAAGAAGGTCTCGGCGATCTGGACAGGGGTTTTGGTGGTCGTCATTTCGATTCCTCTCAGGTCAGCTGGCCGCCATCGACGGTGATCGCGGTACCGGTAATGTAACCGGCATCGGGACCGGCCAGGAAAGCGACGGCTGCCGCGATATCTTCCGGCTGGCCGTAGCGGCCCAGCGCAGTCATCTGCGCCAGCGCCGGTGCGTGGTCGCCCGTTGCCGGATTCATGTCGGTATTGATGGAACCGGGGTGGACCACGTTGACGGTGATGTTGCGCCCGCCCAGGTCGCGCGCCCAGGCCCGGCTGTAAGCGGCCACTGCCGCCTTGGTGGCCACGTAGTCGCCTATGCCGGGGAACGGCGCGCGCAGGGCGCCGGTGGTGCCGATCGACACCACGCGGCCGCCGTCGGCCAGCAGCGGCGCGGCAGCGCGCACGGCGGCAACCACGCCACCGACGTTGATGGCGAGCTGGCGGTCAAAGGCGGCGATGTCGGCTTGCGTATCATCGACCGCACCGGTCACGAACACGCCGGCGCTGTTGACCAGGATGTCGAGGCGGCCGAAATGGGCGTGCACCTTGCGCACCAGCTCGCCCACGGCAGCGGCGTCGGCCTGGTCGGCGGCCAGCGCCAGGCCCTGAACGCCCAGCTGCTCGATCTCGGTCACCACTGCGCTGGCGCGCTCGGGCGAGGTGGCGTAATTGAACGCCACGTGGGCGCCTTCTGCCGCCAGGCGTTTGACGATCGCCGCACCGATGCCGCGCGAACCGCCGGTGACCAATGCGACTTTACCTGCGAGTGACTGGGCCATGATATTCATCCTTGAAAGTGGGAGCCAGGTGGACCTGCGGTCTGCCGGTGGCTCGAGTGAAACCAGTCTATAGCTGCAGCTTTCCAGGATAAACAGCGTATTTATTGATTATCTATCCCTGCACCAGTGATAATCAGGTCTCAACCGGAGGAACCATGGACTATTTTTTATCGGTACAGGCGTTTGTGCGGATCGTGCAGACGGGCAGCTTCGTCAAGGCGTCGGCCCTGATGGACATCCATCCCAACGCGATCACCAAGTTGATCCAGTCACTCGAGATGCACCTGCGCGTCAAGCTGCTCAACCGCACCACGCGCAGCGTCAAGCTCACCGCCGACGGCGCCGTCTATTACGAACGCATGGTGGTCCTGCTCGACCAGTGGCTGGAGGCCGAATCGGACCTGGCCGTGGCCCAGGCCGACCCGCGCGGCAGGCTGCGCATCGACATGGGTTCCACCATGGCGTCGCTGCTCGTGATACCCGCGCTGCCGCAATTTCACGCGCGGTATCCGGGCGTGCAACTGGACATCGGCGCCAGCGACCGCCCGGTGGACCTCATGAGCGACAACGTCGATTGCGTGATCCGAGGCGGCAAGCTCGAAGATTCGTCGCTGGTCGCCCGGCGCCTGGGCGCCCTGCCCTTTGTCACCTGCGCCACGCCGGCCTACCTGGCTGCACATGCGCCGGTCGAACATCCGTCGCAGCTGGAAGACGGCCACACGCTGGTGCGCTATTTTTTCGCCAACGCCGGTCGCCAGAATGCCATCGCGTTTTGCCGTGGCGACGAGCGCATCGTGGTGCGCGGGCGCTACGTGGTGTCGGTGAACGACAGCAATGCCCACCTGGCGGCGGCACTGGCCGGACTGGGCGTGATCCAGACCATGACCTTCATGGCGCAACCGCACATCGACTCCGGCGCGCTGGTGCCGATATTGCAGGACTGGACCACCGAGCCGAACGTGGTCTCGGTCGTGTACATGCCGAACCGCCACCTGAGCACGCGGGCCCGTACTTTTGTGAACTGGCTGGTCGAGTTCTTCCGCGATCATCCGCATACCGTGGCTTGAGGTGGTAACTGCCCGAATATTCTTCGACATTCATGCATATTCACCTTCTCATTCCAGCATGAATCCCGAAGAATACGCTTCATACAACAACCAGGGACAACCATGAATTTCGGCGCCAGGCTCAAGCAGATCAGAACCGACAGGAACCTCACCCAGCCGCAGTTTGCCGAATTGATCGGCATCGAGCAGTCCTACCTGTCCAAGCTCGAGAACGACAAGTCGCAGCCGTCAGCCGAGATGTTCGGCAACATCATCCGCGCACTGGGCATGGCGCCGGAAGCGTTCCTCGCCGGCCTCGACCAGCATACCCAGGCGTCGCTGCGCCATATTCCGGAAGTGAGCCAGTTCCGCGAGGGCGTGACCACCCGGCGCGTGCACCATGCGCGCCGTTATATCTTCGGCGCGGCGGCGGCGGCAGCGATCGGGTTTGCCATGATGCTGGCCGCGAACGACGGCATCTTCTTTCCCAACAACCAGTACAAATATGTCTCCAAGGGCATTATCGCCGCCGGCGAGGGCGAAAACATCTTCGACCAGTACCGCCAGATCCAGGGCAACCGCATGGGAGCCAAGCTGATCACGGTGGAAGAAATGCTGCGCTTGACGGCCGAGTTCGAATCGACGCGGATGCGGCGCCTGACAGTCGAGTCGTGGCGCGATCGCGGCAGCGTGTATTTCGAGGACGTTCCCGGCGGGCGCCGCATGTTCGAGCTAGTCGACAAACGCTATGTGCACTCGGAGGCCAACAAGATCCTGCAATACCTGGGCGCCCTGCTCGCTTTCTGCGCACCGCTGCTGCTGGTCGTGGAATGGCGGCTGCGGGCCGCTGCCCGGGGCATCACCCGTACGTCCGATAACTACAACCAGGAGACACCATGACGCACCTGAAAACCTTTTTTGCCGGCGCCACCACCATGGCCAGCGCGCTGGCAGCAGTCTTTGTCCTCACCGGTTCAAGCGATCCGGGCAGGAAGGCGAATTTCGACGAGATCACGGTCGGCCGCATCAACATCGTTGAGCCCGACGGCACCAGGCGCCTGATCATCTCCAACCGCGCCCAGTTCCCCGGCGCCTTCCATGAAGGCAAGGAAATCGAGCGCCCCAACCGCCGCACGTTTGCCGGCATGCTGTTCATCAATGAGGAAGGTACGGAAAATGGCGGATTTCTCCAGAAAGGCAGTATCGAAGGAGCCAGCGGAAAGATCGACTCGGGACTGTCGCTGACGTTCGACCGTTTCCGCCAGGACCAGGCGCTGCAACTGCTGAACACCGACAACGAGAAGTCGCAGCGCACCGCTGTGCTCATCAACGATGTGCCGAACTTCAAAGTCACGTCGATGGATGACCACCCGCGCTTCCGCGAGGAAGCTAGCAAGCTGGACCGTCCCGGACAGAAAGCCTACTGGAACAAGCTGACCGAAGAAGGAAGGCTCGGTGTCAACCGCATCTGGCTCGGCAACACCGCCGAGAAGGGATCATCGCTGCAGCTGAAGGATGCTCAGGGCCGCGTACGCATGATGTTGCTGGTCGGCGCCGACGGCAAGGCAGAAATACAGATGCTCGATGAAGCCGGCAAAGTGGTCCGCAGCATCACGCCGCCCCTGTAACAGGCGATAGCTGGCGCGCTATACTATTAGCCCACTGCCACCCACCCGCGCCAGCCCATGCTCCAGATCGCTTTTGAAACACCGAACCAGCCCGAGATCATCGCCCTGATCGCCGATCTCGATGCCTACCAGCTGACCCTGTATCCGCCCGAGAGCGTGTACGCGCTCGACTTGAATTCGCTGATGCAGCCGGCAGTGAAGTTTGCGGTTGCCCGCGATGGCGAGGGTGCGCTCATCGGTTGCGCCGCAGTGGTGCTGTCGAACGCGTACGGCGAGATCAAGCGCATGTATGTCACGCCGCAAGCGCGCGGGCTCGGCGCGGCCAAGGCCCTGATGGCGGCGCTGGAACAGGCCACGCGGGCTGCCGGGTATGGCGTGATGGTGCTGGAAACGGGGCCGGCTCAACCGGAGGCGATTGCGCTGTACGAGCGGCACGGTTTTGTAAAGTGCGGACCGTACGGCGACTACCGTGACGATCCGCTCAGCGTGTTCATGCGCAAGGAACTGGCGGCGGATTAACCCCTTAGCACCCGTGGGGTCGGACCCCGGACCCACGGCCCCATGGACCCATGGGGTCGGACCCCGTACGGGGTCCGACCCCGGCCTTGGGGGGGGGGGCGACCCCGGCCCTGGCGGTGCGGGATCGGGCAACTATGCCGCGTCGTTCGCCTGCTTTTTCTTGCGCACCACGGCCAGCTTTGGCCCGAACATGGCGGCCACGCGTTCGAGGCGCTGGGCAGCGTCGCCGGTGACGGTGCCGGTGGCGCCCACCACCTGGCGCACGATGCCCAGCGCAGTTGCGCGTGCGTCGGGATCGTCCGGCAGCAGCAATGGCAAGTCGCGCATTGCCGCTTCCTCGGCCACCTGCAACATCAAATACTGCTCGCGCAAGACGGTCTTGAAGCGGGTGACGCTCAACTCCTGGTCATCGGCAGTACGCAAACGCAACTGGCGGATGGTGGCAAACGCGCGTTCGTCGGCCGCGCTCATCTCCGGGCTGCGGTAGATGTACAGCAACCCACGAATGATCGCTTCGGTCGTGCCGCCTTCGGCAGTCTTGCCAGCGGCGGCGGTGCGGTAGGCGTCGAGTGCCGCTTCGCGCGCCAGGTCGCGGCCGATGCGGCGCGGTGCGCCGTTTTCGGCACGCAAGCCCACCATTGCCTGCAACACGGGCGAACCGTACACATCGAGGAAGAATTTCTCGGTGGCCTGGTCGCGCACGTCGCGGTACGCGTCGAGCGAGGCGACGATCTGTTTCGACATGGCATCCTGCATCTGCAGGAAAATATTGTCCTTGGCGACCGGGCGGCGTTGCGCACGCACCCTGTCGGCCAGTGCCGGGATGCCATCGAGCAGCTTGTTCTTGTTCGAGAACGCCGTGTAGCGCAAGCGCATAGGGTGCGCTTCGCGCAACTGCTTGGCGCTATGCTCGGTCACCAGGCTCTTGACGACCGGGCTGACAAAGGTGCGGTACAGGCCCTGGTTGATTTCCGACACGCGCGCCACGGTGGCAAAGCGGCGTTCGTCTTCGGCATCGTTGCCGCCCAGCGCGCGCAGCGAGTCGAGCGTGCGGCGCTCGAAGCGCATCACATAGTCGCCGCCCATCATGTCGCCAGCCGCGAGTTCTTCCTGCAACATCTCCTCGTCTTTTTCCAGGAACACCGCTTCGTACAGGCCGGGCGGCATGATGTCGATCATGTCCATCGCGGCGGTGAACTCCTCGTGTTCCTTGTTGGCTACCGAGGCGGAAACGAAAATGCCGAGGTGGCCGATACTCTGGTGCATCGAGTAAATGATGGTCTGGCCGCCGGCGACCAGCGCGGCGTCGTTCTCGTACAGGTCCAGCACCCAGCCCAGCGCCTGCTGCGGCGGCGTGATGTCGTCGCCCCACGAGCAGAACACCACGATCGGCGACTTGATGTTGCGCAGGTCGATGCGGTGGCCGTCGCTGTCGAGCAGCGCCGCTTCGCTCAGGCGGTTGCCGACGAACAGCGAGTCGGCGATGTACTGCATTTCGCCGGCGTTGAGCAGCACCGGGTTGCCCCACCACTTTTCAAATTCGAGGAAGCGCGGCGCCTCGGTATCGATTTTCGAATAGACGTTGTAATTCTTGCTCCACAGCGTGTTCGACGGATTCATCTTCTCGAAGTTGGCCACCAGCTGGGCGCCGTCGAAGATGCCGTTGCCGAGGTCGCCCGCAAGCGATGTCATCCAGGTACCACCCAGCGCGCCGCCCAGGTAGCGCAGCGGATTCTTGCCGCGTACGCCAGCCCAGTACGACAGCGGTGCGCCAGCCAGGACCAGCGGGCCCACCAAGTCGGGCTTCAACGCTGCGGTCATCATGATTTGCCAGCCGGCCTGGCAGTTGCCGATCAGGGCCGGCTTGCCGTCCGCTTGCGGGTGGCGCTCGGCCACGTGGGCGATAAACGCCGCTTCGGCGCGGCACACGTCCTCGATGGTCTGGCCGGGCACCGGCACCGGCGTGAAACCGACGAAGTAGCACGGGTGGCCGGCCTTGAGCACGACGCCGATTTCGCTGTCGTGCTTCATGCCGCCGATGCCGGGGCCATGGCCCGCGCGCGGGTCGAACACGATGAACGGGCGCTTGGTAGGGTCGGGCGCGACGCCGTCCGGCGGCGCGATGTAGCACAGGCCGTAATTCACGGGCCGCTCGAGGGTGCGGCCATCCATGATGATTTCGAACGGGAAACTCAGTACGTGCGGCGCCGTCTTGGCGGCGCGGGCGATGGTATCGGTGCCGCGCTGACGCAGCACATCGAGAAACAGGATCGACCGCTGGCAAGCGTCCACCCAGTAATCAAGCCCTTGCTGGGCGACGTTGAACGGACTGCCGGGCCAGTTCAACAGCCCGGCCCAGGGGTTATTCTTTTCTTCACTCACGGAAATCCTCCAGTCATGTTGCCATGCACCAAAGTACTCCAGCGCCGCAGAAAAGGCAAACGAATCCGGATCATGAAAACGCTGGCAAAGCCAGCATTGGTTCATCTGAAAATGATCCGCATCAATAAAAAAAAGCCGCCCGAAGGCGGCTTTCTGGTCTGGCAGAAGCGATTACGCTTCGCGCGATGCTTTCTTGCGCTCGTGCTCTTTCAGGAAGCGCTTGCGCAGACGGATCGATTTCGGGGTGATTTCCACCAGTTCGTCGTCGTCGATGAATTCAACAGCGTATTCCAGCGACATCTGGATCGGCGGCACCAGGCGCACGGCTTCGTCGGTACCCGACGAACGCACGTTGGTCAGCTGCTTGCCCTTGATCGGGTTGACGACCAGATCGTTGTCACGCGAGTGGATACCGATAATCATGCCTTCGTACACTGGGTCGTTGTGGACCACGAACATACGGCCGCGATCTTGCAGTTTCCAGATAGCGTAGGCAACAGCAGCGCCGTCGTCCTGCGAGATCAGCACGCCGTTACGACGGCCGCCCAGTTCGCCTTTCGAGGCATCAACCGGAGCGTACGCATCGAACACGTGGCTCATCAGGCCGGTACCACGGGTGAGGGTCATGAATTCGCCCTGGAAGCCGATCAGGCCACGTGCTGGAATACGGTATTCCAGACGCACACGGCCTTTGCCGTCCGATTCCATGTTTTGCAGGTCGCCACGACGACGGCCCAGCTCTTCCATGACGCCGCCCTGGTTGGCTTCTTCAACGTCAACCGACAGTTGCTCGTACGGCTCATGGCGCACGCCATCAACCATTTTGAACACCACGCGTGGACGCGATACAGCCATCTCGAAACCTTCGCGACGCATGTTTTCGATCAGGATGGTCAGGTGCAGCTCGCCACGGCCCGATACTTCGAACGTGGTGTCGTCGTCGGTAGGAGCTACGCGCAGAGCAACGTTGGCTTTCAGTTCTTTGTCCAGACGGTCGCGCAGTTGACGCGAGGTCACGAACTTGCCTTCGCGGCCAGCCAGCGGCGAGTTGTTGACCATGAAGTTCATGGTCAGGGTAGGCTCGTCGACGGTCAGCATCGGCAGCGCTTCCGGGGTGTCCGGTGCGCACACGGTCGAACCGATGCCGATTTCTTCGATACCGTTGATCAGCACGATGTCGCCGGCAACAGCGTCGTCCACCAGCACGCGCTCGAGGCCCTTGAAGTTCAGCACCTGGTTGATGCGGCCTTTGATCGGGGTAGCGCCTGGACCGTTCAGAACGATGACGTCCTGGCCGGTTTTAACGCGACCGCGGTTGATACGGCCGATACCGATTTTACCCACGTACGACGAGTAGTCGAGCGAAGTGATTTGCATCTGCAGCGGACCATCCGGATTGTCGTCACGCACTGGTACGTGTTGCAGGATGGCGTCGAACAGTGGCTTCATGTCGCCGCCGCGTACGTCTTCGGTCAGGCCGGCGTAGCCGTTCAGGCCCGAAGCGTAAACAATCGGGAAGTCCAGTTGTTCGTCGGTAGCGCCCAGCTTGTCGAACAGTTCGAAGGTCTGGTTGATCGCCCATTCAGGACGTGCACCTGGACGGTCGACCTTGTTGACCACGACGATAGGCTTCAGGCCCAGGGCCAGCGCCTTACGGGTCACAAAGCGGGTCTGTGGCATCGGGCCTTCTTGTGCATCGATCAGCAGCAGGACCGAGTCAACCATCGACAGAACACGTTCCACTTCGCCGCCGAAGTCGGCGTGGCCTGGGGTGTCAACGATGTTGATGTGGGTGCCTTCGTACTCGACTGCGCAATTCTTGGACAGAATCGTGATGCCGCGCTCTTTTTCGAGATCGTTCGAGTCCATGACACGGGTATCGACCGCCTGGTTTTCGCGGAAGGTGCCGGACTGGCGGAGCAGTTGGTCAACCAGGGTGGTTTTACCGTGGTCAACGTGGGCGATGATTGCAATGTTGCGAATTGCGCGTTTAGTAGTGGACATAGTCGTATATTTGCGGAGAAACTGCGGGTGCGCACAAAAAGCTGTGCGGAAAGCCGGCTAGTATAGCATGTTGCGTTGCAACTCTATCGCCGGACTTCTGGTTATTTTCGATGTTGCTTTATTGAGGTACGAAGGCAATCAAGCGCTCGGGCGCCAGGATGCTGTATTCACCGAGGATGGCCGTGCCCAGCAACTTGTCGTCCAGGTACACGCGGACCCTGCCCTCCTCGCCCGGGACCGTGACCGGTTCCTTGCCCAATGCCAGGCGCTGGCCATTGAGGAAGCGCTTGGCCAGCTCGGCGCTCAAGTGCACGGCCGGGAAGCTGGCCAGCAGCGCATCGACCGGCGCCAGCAAGCTCAATGGCTCGGGATGGGCGATCAAGGCGTCGAGCGTGATCATGTTTTCCATGGTCAACGGCCCCACCTGGGTACGGCGCAAGGCGTTCAGATGCGCACCGCAGCCCAAAGCCTCGCCGATGTCCTGGCCCAGCACTCGGATGTAAGTACCCTTGCTGCACGTGACCGACAAGGTCAGCATCGGCGCCTCGTACGCCACCAGTTCCAGCTTGTGGATGACGACGTTGCGCGCTTCGCGCTCGAGCGTGATGCCGGCGCGCGCGTATTCGTACAGCGGCTTGCCGTCGCGTTTCAAGGCCGAATACATCGGCGGCACTTGCGCGATCGGGCCGCGGAACTGCGCCAGCACGGCGTGGATCTGCTCGAGCGTGACGTTGACGTCGCGGGTATCGATGACTTCGCCTTCGGTGTCGCCCGTATCGGTGGTCTGGCCCAGGTGCACCACGGTGTCGTAGGTTTTATCGGCTTCCAATAAATCCTGGGAGAACTTGGTGGCTTCGCCAAAGCACAGCGGCAGCAAGCCGGTGGCAAACGGGTCGAGCGTGCCGGTGTGGCCGGCCTTCTTGGCATTCAGTACGCGCTTGGCCTTGATCAGCGCATCGTTGCTGGAAAAGCCGACCGGCTTGTCGAGCAGCAGCACACCGTCGACCAGGTCACGCACGCGTTTGACTTTGGCCTGATTCATTCTTCCTTGCCGTCTTTAGCACCTTCGTCGACATCATCATCGAGCGAACGGGTGGCGTTGGCCTGGTCGATCAGTGCCGACATGGCCATGCCGCGCGCCACCGACGTGTCGTGCACGAAGTGCAGTGCCGGCAGCGTGTGGATGTGCAGGCGCTTGCCCAGCATATTGCGCAGGTAGCCCGACGCTGCCTGCAGGCCGGCCAGCGTGTTCTTCACGGTCTCGGGATCGTCCTTGAGCATGGTGAAGTAGATCTTGGCGTGGGCGTAATCGGGGGTGATCTGCACTTCGGCCAGCGTGATCATGCCCACGCGCGGATCCTTGAGTTCGAATGCGATCAGTTCCGACAGGTCTTTCTGGATTTGATCGGCAACGCGCAAGCCGCGCTGCGGAATGGTTTTACTATGTTTTGCCATGATGATATTCCATAAACGGCAAAGTGGACGGGAGCGCTTTTTGGCTCCCGTCCACTTCACCAGGTCCTACATTGGTCGCCTGTAATTACAGGGTACGGGCGATTTCCTGCACTTCGAACACTTCCAGGGAGTCGCCCACCTGGATGTCGTTGTAGTTCTTCAGCGACAGGCCGCATTCCAGACCGGCGCGGACTTCTTTCGCATCGTCCTTGAAGCGCTTGAGCGAATCGATCTCGCCAGTCCACACCACGATGTTGTTGCGCAGCAGGCGCACCGACGACGAACGCTTGACCACACCATCGGTGACCAGGCAACCTGCAACGGCGCCGACTTTCGAGACCAGGATAACCTGGCGAATCTCGACCTGGCCGGTAACGGTTTCGCGTTTTTCCGGTGCCAGCATGCCCGACAGCGCCGATTTGATCTCGTCGATCGCATCGTAAATGATGTTGTAGTAGCGAATGTCCACACCATTGGACTCGGCCAACTTGCGGGCCTGGGCGTCGGCACGGGCGTTGAAGCCAATGATGACGGCCTTCGAGGCCACGGCAAGGTTGACGTCCGATTCCGTGATACCGCCGACGGCTGCGTGCACAACTTGTACGCGCACTTCGGAGGTGGACAGTTTCTGCAACGACGACACCAGCGCTTCTTGCGAACCCTGCACGTCGGTCTTGATGATCAACGGCAGGTTTTTGACTTCGCCTTCGGCCATCTGGTCGAACATGTTTTCCAGCTTCGCGGCTTGCTGCTTGGCCAGTTTCACGTCACGGAACTTACCTTGACGGAACAGACCAATTTCACGCGCCTTGCGCTCGTCGGCCATGACCATGACTTCTTCACCGGCTTGCGGCACTTCGGTCAGACCCTGGATTTCGACCGGAATCGATGGACCGGCTTCGGTGATCGGCTTGCCGTTCTCGTCCAGCATGGCGCGCACGCGGCCGAACGAGGAGCCTGCCAGAATCACGTCGCCGCGCTTCAGGGTACCGGACTGCACCAGGATGGTGGCAACCGGGCCCTTGCCCTTGTCCAGGCGACCTTCGACCACCAGGCCACGGGCCGGCGCATCGATCGGGGCTTTCAGTTCCAGTACCTCGGCCTGCAGCAGCACTTGCTCGAGCAGGTTGTCGATACCTTCACCGGTCTTGGCCGATACCGGCACGAATGGCGAATCGCCACCGTATTCTTCTGGCACCACGCTCTCGGCAACCAGCTCTTGCGTGACACGGTCAACGTTGCCGCCCGGTTTGTCGATCTTGTTGATCGCCACGACCAGTGGTACGCCAGCCGCTTTCGCGTGAGCGATAGCTTCCTTGGTTTGCGGCATCACGCCGTCGTCGGCTGCGACGACCAGGATGACGATGTCGGTTGCTTTCGCACCGCGGGCACGCATGGCCGTAAAGGCTTCGTGACCCGGCGTATCGAGGAAGGTGATCATGCCGCGTGGCGTATCGACGTGGTAAGCGCCGATGTGCTGGGTAATCCCGCCGGCTTCGCCCGATGCCACCTTGGCGCGACGGATGTAGTCCAGCAGCGAGGTCTTACCGTGATCGACGTGACCCATGACGGTCACGACCGGTGCGCGTGGCTTGGACTCGAAGTGAGCGTGCTCACCCTGGTCGGCCAGGATCGCTTCCGGATCGTCTTCCTCGGCGGCGTGGGCTTTGTGGCCCATTTCTTCGACGACGATCATCGCGGTTTCCTGGTCCAGCACCTGGTTAATGGTGCACATCTGGCCCAGTTTCATCAGTTGCTTGATGACCTCGGACGCCTTGACCGACATCTTGTGGGCCAGTTCGGCCACGGTGATGGTTTCCGGTACGTGCACGTCCTTGACCACGGCTTCGGTCGGGGCCTGGAAGTTGGTTTCGCGGTCATCCGATTGCGAATGACGACGACCACCCTTGCCACCGCGCCAGCTGTCGCGGCCGGTCGATGGGCCCGATGGGGCGCCACGGCCTTTGCCGCCGCCTGGGGCGCCGCGCTTCTTGTCGTCGGACCAAGTCGAGGCCACATTGGCCGACTTGATCGATTTCTTGTCGCCTGGCTTTTTATCGCCTGGCTTGTCGCCCGGCTTGGCAGCGGTAGCGGCCGTGGTCGCTGGCTTGTGCAGCGTACCTTCGGCAACCTTCGGCTTGACCGGCACCGGTACTGGCTCCGGTGCCTTGATGGCGCGACGCGGCGCGTTCATCATGGCCTTGATCTGTGCGACTTCATCGGCCACAGCCTTGCGTGCACGGTCCGTGGCAGCAGCTTTTTCAGCAGCTTCCTTGGCGGCAGCATCGGCTTTCTTCTTGGCTTCTTCGGCAGCAGCTTTCTTTTGCGCGTCCGCAGCAGCAGCAGCAGCGGCACTGGCAGCCGTCGCAGCAGCGTCGGCAGCGGTAGCGCTGGTATTGGCGTTGGTGTTCGCGGCGTTCAGGGCCGACGCGGCAGCCTTGGCAGCAGCTTGTTCGGCATCGCGCTTGGCTTCGGCATCGGCTTCTTTCTTGGCGCGGGCTTCGGCGTCGGCGGTTGCTTTCGCTTGCGCTTCCTTCTCGGCGTCGAGCTTGGCCAGATGCTCCTGCTTCTCGCGCAGGTCGGCTTCCTGACGTGCGATCAGTTCGGCTTGCTTGCGCACTTCTTCTTCGCGACGAGCGACTTCAGCCGGATCGATCACCGGTGCCGCAGGTGCGGCAGGGGCGGTCGTGACCGGTTCGTCGCGCTGTACGAAAGTACGCGTTTTCTTGACGGCGACCTGGATCGTGCGGGCCTTGCCATTGGCATCGGCCTGCTTGATTTCAGTCGTTTCCTTGCGCGTCAGCGTGATTTTTTTCTTTTCCACTTCGGCTGCAGCGCCGTGGGTGCGACGCAGGTGATCGAGCAGCTTATCCTTATCATCTTTCGACAATGGATCTGACGTCGAACTTTTCTCGACGCCGGCAGAACGCAGCTGCGTCAGCAGCAAGTCTGCAGGCATCTTCAGTTCGGTGGCAAATTGGGCTACGTTGTTACTCGCCATTCAGTCCTCTTTTCTATGTGTCGCGGAGATGATAAAGATACTCAAATTAAGCCTTTGCCGATTCTGCCAGGGTCCAGGCCTTGGCTTGCAGGCCCTTCGCTCGGTCGTCGTACTTCGAATCGACCAGTTTCATCTCATCGTCGGTCACATCTTCAAATTCATTCGAAATCAGCGCGCGGGCGCGGTCGGACGAGAAGGCCAGGATGGCGCCAAATTCGTCGTAGGCCAGGCCTGCAAATGCTTCAACAGTCTTGATACCTGCCAGGCCCAGCTTACCGGCGGTGATGCGGTCCATGCCTTCCAGACCGACCAGTGCCTCTTCCATGCCTTCCAGGCCTTCTTCCGAAGCAATCGCTTCGGTCACCAGGGCGTCACGGGCACGGGTACGCAGTTCGTTGACGGTATCTTCGTCAAACGATTCGATTTCCAGCATTTCGGAGATCGGCACGTAAGCGATTTCTTCCAGGCTGGCAAAGCCCTCTTCCACCAGGATGTCGGCGACTTCCTGGTCAACGTCCAGTTTTTCCATGAACAGTGCACGCACTGCCGCGGTTTCCTGGGCTGCCTTGTCGGCCGATTCCTCGGCCGTCATGATGTTGATCTTCCAGCCGGTCAGATCGGACGCCAGGCGTACGTTCTGGCCCGAGCGGCCGATGGCGATGGCGAGGTTTTCCTCGTCCACGACCACGTCCATGGCGTGTTTTTCTTCATCGACCATGATCGACGAGACGTTGGCCGGGGCCAGTGCGCCAATCACGAACTGGGCCGGATCTTCGGACCACAGCACGATGTCCACGCGCTCGCCACCGAGCTCGCCGGTGACGGCCTGCACGCGCGAACCGCGCATGCCGACGCAGGTACCGATCGGGTCGATGCGCTTGTCGGCCGTGTACACGGCGATTTTTGCGCGCACGCCGGCATCGCGGGCAGCCGATTTAATTTCCAGCATGCCTTGTTCGATTTCCGGCACTTCCAGCTCGAACAGCTTGGCAATGAATTCCGGCGCGGTGCGCGACAGGATCACTTGCGGGCCGCGCATATTGCGGTCCACGCGCAGAATGTAAGCACGCACGCGGTCGCCGATACGCAGATTTTCCTTCGGGATCATCTGGTCGCGCGGCAGGCGAGCTTCGATCTTGCCGGACTCGACGATTGCATCGCCGCGTTCCATGCGCTTGATGGTGCCGGTCACGAGCGAGTCGCCACGCTCAAGGAAGTCGGCCAGGATCTGTTCGCGCTCGGCGTCGCGGACGCGTTGCAGCACGACTTGCTTGGTGTCTTGCGCAAAGCGGCGGCCGAATTCCACGGATTCGATCGGCTCTTCGATGTGGTCGTCCACTTCGATGTCGGCGATTTGTTCCTTGGCTTCGAAGTGCAGGATTTCCTGGTCCGGCAGTTGCAGGCCGGCTTCATCTGGTACCACGTGCCAGCGGCGGAACGATTCGAATTCACCCGACTCGCGATCGATCGAAACGCGGATGTCTACTTCACCCTCATACCGTTTCTTCGTGGCTTGCGCCAATGCGAATTCGAGGGCGCCAAATACGACATCCTTATCGACGTTCTTTTCACGCGCCAGCGCGTCTACCAATAACAAAACTTCGCGACTCATGCTTTGCGTCCCTTAAAAACCACCTGCGGCACCAAGCGTGCCTTATCCATATCGGCGAGCGTAAACTCCAACAGCGCCGGACCATCATTGCTTTCAAATTCCAACGACAAATTCTCGCCCTGGGGTTCTTGCAGAATCCCCTGGAACGATTTACGGTTGTTCGTACCCGGCATTGCGGTGCGCAGTTTGACGATTGCTTCGCAACCGGCAAAACGCACGAAGTCTTCCAGCTTGCGCACCGGGCGATCGAGCCCTGGCGACGAAATCTCGAGACGTTCGTAACTGACGTTCTCGACCGTCAGCACGTGCGATAGCTGGTGACTGACCGTGGCGCAATCTTCCACGGTAATCGGACCTTTTTCCTCAGCGTCGGCCGCGGTGAAATCGATAAACACGCGCAGCACTCCGCGCTCGGCCCGTTCGACATCAACCAGCTCATAGCCCAGACCAGTGACGGTCGTTTCAATTAACTGCGGCAGCTGCAAGAAATTCTCCAGATTAAGGCTTGTTGTCAAACCCGTTCAACAAAAAAAAAATGGGCAAGTGCCCATCTTCCAGTAATACCAACCAGAGCAAAGGATTCCTGCGGTTTTATCCGAACAAGAACTTTTACCAGGCTGGTTATTATAACCTTATTCGGTCAGCGCTGCAATCCGCACACGGCGGAAAACAGCCCTACAGTGGCACTACAACCGCCAAAATAGGGCTTTTGCGGGTAAAAACAACCCCGCAACGGGCGCGGGATTAACCCTTGCGACGACGCGGCATGCCGTGGTCGCTGGCGCCGCCACGCGGCTGCTGCTGACCGCGACGCGGTGCGCCACTGCTGTTACCGAAACCAAACGTGGTTTGCAACGGATCGGGCTGGCGCGGGCCTTTGTTGGCTGGCTTGGCCTGCTGACCACGCCCCTGACCACCCTGGCCGCCCTGCCCTTGTGGACGCGGACCGCTGGCACGGGCCGGCGCCGCATCGCCAAGCGGACGACCGCCGGCATACGCACCGATACCCTGCGGACGGCCACCGGGACGACCCGAACCCTGGGCGCCGCCGGCACGGCCATTGCCGCCACCTGCGCGGCCACCCTGGCCACCACCGCCGCTCTGGCCGCCGGCTGCGCCACGACCCTGACCACCGCCGTTCGGACGGCCCTGGCCGCCACCAAAGCCGCCCTGACCACCCTGACCACGGCCCTGGCCGCGTGGAGGCTTAGCGAATGGCAGCGCGTTGTCATTGCTGACATCGGCGCGGTTGAAGTTCGGTTCGTCGATGTCGTCCTCGTCGTCATCACGGTCGTCGTATTCTGCACGGCCACGTTGCGGACGCTTTTCCGGTCCCTTGTTCTGGGCCGGCTTGGCTTGCGGGCCCTTGCCGGCGCGCGCAGGTGCGGCAGCAGCCACACCGTCGGCGCCGCCTTTTTTCTCGACGCCGTACACGGCCAGCATGTCGCGCACCTGGTTTTCTTCCAGCTCTTCCCAGCGGCCGCGTTTCAGGCTGCTTGGCAGGGTCATGGCGCCGTAGCGGGTACGGATCAGGCGCGACACGGTCAGACCGATCGCTTCGAACATGCGGCGCACTTCGCGGTTACGGCCTTCGCCGATGATCACGCGGTACCACTTGTTGATGCCCTCGCCGCCACCGTCGGCGATTTTCGAGAACTGCGCCAGGCCGTCCTCGAGCTCGACGCCGGCCAGCAGCTTTTGACGCATGCCTTCTTCCAGCACGCCCAGGGTGCGCACTGCGTATTCGCGGTCGATACCGTAGCGCGGATGCATCAGGCGGTTGGCCAGGTCACCGGACGTGGTAAACAGCAGCAGGCCTTCGGTGTTGAAGTCGAGGCGGCCGACGGCCAGCCACTTGCCGGCCTTCATGGTCGGCAGGCGCGAGAACACCGATGGACGGCCTTCCGGATCGTCGGTCGAGACGATCTCGCCGGCCGGCTTGTGGTACACCAGCACGCGCGGCGGCTTTTTGCTGACACGGCGTTGGATCAGCTTGCCGTTGATGCGGACCGCGTCGGTCGGCAGGATGCGCTGGCCGATGTGGGCCGGCTCGCCATTGACCGACACGCGGCCGGCAACGATCAGGTCTTCCATGTCGCGGCGCGAGCCGAGACCGGCTTCGGCCAGCACCTTGTGCAGCTTCGGTGCATCGTCGTCGGCGGTCAGATCGCGGCGCGCCGCTTTTTGCGGCTGGCGGCCACGGCCACCCTCTTCGCTGTCGAAGGCGTCGGACGTGACGAACGAGAACACGGCATCGGCGTCGCTCGGCTTGTCGCCGGGCTGACCACGGCCTTTGGCGTTCTTGCCCTTGCCGTTTTTGCCATTGCGTGGCTGGCCGGCTTGGACGCCGCCCTGGCCACCCTGGCGGCCGTTGCGCTGGCCGCGCTCATTCGGCTGACGTGCTTCCGCCGCGCCCTCGGCACCTTCGGCACCCGCAGCGCCTTCCACTGCCACAGCAGGAGCAGCTTCCACCGCTTCCACTTTCGGCATCAGCGCTTCGCGCACGGCGCGCTGTTCGCGCATCTGGCGCGGGCCGCGCGGACGCTGGCCACGGTCGATGCGCGGTACGCCATCGGCAGGCGCGGCGTCGCCGGCTGCCGCTTCGGCAGCGGGTGCCTCGGCTGGCTGGGCGGCTGCGGAAGCTGCGGCATCGGCCACGGCTTTGCGGGCGCGCGGCGCACGGGCCGGCTTGGCTGGCGCGTCAGCGGCAGGAGCAGCGGCGGCGCTGGTTGCACGGTCGGCTGCTGGCGCGGTTACGGCTGGCGTAGCGACTGCAGGAGCAGAAGCACGCGCAGCAGCGGCAGGTGCGGCCAGTGCAGCAGAAGCAGGCTCTGCGGCGGCAGGTGCGGAAGCTGCAGCGGCGGCAGGACCAGCAGCAGTCGCCTCAACAGCAACTTTGGCCGCCGGCTTGGCGCGCGGCTTTTTCACGGCGACCGGCGCAGCATCGGCGACAACCGCCTCGACCACTGCCGGCGCGGCAGCTTCGGCGGGCGCATCGGCCTTAGGCTTGCGCTTCGGCTTGGCGGCCGGCGCGGCATCGCTCGCCACGGCAGCAACCGGGGCCGCATCGGCAACGCCGCCGCTTTCCGCTGCGATCTGGGCCTTGGTGCGGCGCTTGGGCTTGGCGACCGCTATTTCGGCGGCGTCGTTGACTGTCTCTGGGGATTTAGGATTGTTCATTATTCGTTTCTTGCTTGTGCTCATCGACCGTGACATCGGGACGATGCACAGGATCTTGATTAACTTCTTGGCCGGAGTCCGGGCTAGTCGCGGCTGCTATAGCCACCGGCACCTCCGTGCCATCGTCTGCTTGCGCGACACGGTCGCCGTGCGCGGCTTTTTCAAAGTTCTGCTGCAGGGCCGCTTCCAGCGCGGCCATATCGGGACCACTACCCTGCGATTCACTGATTTGCTGCAACGGCGGTAACTGGGACAGGGAATTCAACCCCAGGTCGTCGAGAAACTGGCGCGTGGTACCCAGTAAAGAAGGCCGGCCCACCACGTCGCGGTGGCCCACCACATCGACCCAACCACGGTCTTCCAGCATCTTGATCGTCTGCGAGTTCACGGCAACGCCGCGAATTTCCTCGATATCGCCGCGCGTGACAGGCTGGCGGTAGGCGATGATGGCCAGCGTTTCCAGCGTGGCCCGCGAGTAGCGCGGCGGCTTTTCAGGGCTGAGCCGGTCGAGATAATGCTTCATCTCGGGACGGCTCTGGAACCGCCAGCCACTCGACAGGCTGACCACTTCCACTCCTTTGCCGGCCCAGTCGCGGCCCAGCTCTTCCAGCAATTCCCTGATCTGTTCGGCGCCGACCACGGCGTCGTGTTCGCCCGGCGGTTGCTCCTCGTCGACAAACAGCTTTTTCAGACTGTGAATGGTCAACGGCTCACGGGCGCATAGCAAGGCGGTTTCGAGGACTTTTTTGGCCTCAGCATTATCCATAGCAATCTTATGGCTGCATGCATACACATGCACAGAATGACATCAATTACATTCAGTGAGTCGTTGAGGTAGGCGCTGCATTCAAGATGCCGCCTGCCGGAGTAGTCGCTGAAGCTGTTTTTCCGGCCGAGGCGAGTCGCCTGGCGGGAGAGAGGGAATTGCCGCGACCGCCGAAGCGACCGCATTTCATGAAACACCAGAATCGCGGCGCCGTTTTCGAGCGAAAACAAGCATGACCTATCCAGGACGTTTCATCCAACTAAGTGAATTGTACCTGATAAAAGCATAAAACGCGCATTCGCTGCAGCGAAATGTAACGTGACTTACACGGAGGCAAGTCTTTCTGACAAGATTGCGGATACGCCAACGAAGGCCGGATACTCTGCCGTGATCACCCAGGTAGGCACTTGCGCCAGGTACTGGAAGAACCTGCCCTTGTGCTCGAAACGGTTGCGGAAACCGGAGCGGTTGAAGCGGTCACCGAGTTTCGGCACGATGCCGCCGCCGATATAAATACCGCCCTGCGCCCCCAGCGTGACCACCAGGTTGCTGGCGATGGTACCCAGCATGCAGCAAAACACTTCGATCACTTCGTCGCACAAGGCGCATTCACCGGACAGGGCGCGGCGCGAAATGTCGGCGGCGACCAGCGGTTCGGCCTTCACGCCATGCCGTTTTGCCAGCGCGCGGTAAATCAGTTCGATACCGGCGCCCGACATCAGGCGCTCGGCCGAAACATGCTCGAATTCGGTCCAGGCATATTGCAGGATTGCCACTTCAACCGGATTGGCAGGCGCAAAGGTGACATGACCGCCTTCGCTCAACAGCGCGGTCCAGCCATCCTTGCCGGGAATCAGGCCCGAGACACCAAGGCCGGTACCGGCGCCGATAAGGCCCAGCGGTGTGCCCGCCACTGCAGTCCCGCCGCCCACCTGGCGCTTTTGCTCGGCCGACAGGAACGGCAGCGCACTGGCCAGCGCCGTGAAGTCATTTACTACCAGCAAAGTGTCGAAATCGACTTCGCGGCGCAGCGCTTCGATCGAGAACGCCCAGTGATGGTTGGTCATGCGCACCATGTCGCCGGTGACCGGGTTGGCAATCGCGATGGCGCCGTGGCGGATGCCGCCAGCGCCTGCCCCACCGGCCTCGGCCACCACGGGCGAGCCCAGGTAGGACAACAGGGCGGCCGCCAGGGTTGGATAGTCGGCACATGGCAACACGTCGATCGCCACGATCTTGCCCGGGGCGGTTTCCAGCGCGAAGCGCGCATTGGTGCCGCCGACATCCGCCAGCAGACGCGGTCCGCCTGGGAAGTCGTTGATCGGGGAGGATGGCGATGGAGTAGCTGTCATGGTCGATGAAAAATAGTTGAAGCCTAAGCTTAAGGTATTTTTACCAAGACTGGCAAGCGGTTTGTAGTTTTAGTACAAGCAACTGTGCATTTACCGCACTTGCGCTGTTTTTCCTCGTAGTATGACTACCAGAGCAATGCGGCTTATGCCGATGCCGTGGTGGTCTCGTCATCGACCACGGGCCGCACGCCAAAGGCGGCATTCCAGGCATCGAGCCCGCCATGCAGTGGACGCGCCATGGTGAAGCCGTGCTGCTTGAGCTCCTTGGCCACCTGGGCGGCCGTGACGTCGTTGGGGCAGCTGCAATAGACAATCACGTGGCGGTCGCGGTCCACCGCAATCAGGTCCGGCGCTGGCTGGCCGCCATTGAACAGCAAGGCGCCCGGCACGGCCGGCTCCAGCAGTTGCGCCGTCACGCTGCGGGCATCGACCAGGACCGGCGCCGCACCCTGCTCGAGCAACTGCTTGATTTCGTCGATGGTCACGCGGTCGATCTGCACCGACTGGCGGAAGCGCTTGCGTTCGAGGTACTTGTAGCCGATGAACAACGCCAGCAGTATCAACAGCACGGCCAGCGCGGTACTGCCCATGGTGCTGAGGGCGGTCAGCACGGAATCGATGCTGGCGTGGAAGAAGGCGCCGATGGCGATGCCGGTTCCGGCCCACAAGGTGGCGCCCAGCATGCTGTAGCCGACAAAAGTGCGGCTGTGTACGCCCATCGCCCCGGACAACGGCGCGGCAATGGTGTTAAAACCGGGAATGAACTTGGAGACGATCAGCATGCGCGGGCCCCAGCGCGTAAAGCTGTCCTCGGTCTGGCTCACGCAATAATCGGGCGACAGCGAAATGCGGCACAGCAGTTTGAGGATGCGCTTGCCATACACGCGTCCCATGCGGAACCAGAAACCGTCGCTGAGCAGGCACGCGCACACGGCCACGGCCAGCACGGCGGGCCAGCTGAAGTCGCCATCGACGGACAGGGCGCCGGCGACGATGAGGATGGGATAGGCGGGAATCGGCAGGCCGATTTGTTCGATCAGCACGATCGCAAACACGATCAGCACGCCATATTCTTGCAGCAGGTGGATAAAGTTCGGCATACAGATATCTTAACGTAAAAACCGCATGCCCATCCCCCGCGCGATTTCGCTTCAGCGATAAGCCGATGGTCGGTGCCGGCACCATTGGTCGAGACATGAGACCGGGTGCAAGCGACAAGTTTTTCTGAACAACTGACGGTTTAATACAACAAAGTCAGGCCTGCTAGATGAAGGCCCTTCTTTTTAACGTCTTGCTATTTGGAATAGTATTTTCCCAAGCTAAAATATTACCCTTTATATAATTAGGAAAAAAATCGTGTCTCAGGGTTGGAGAAGTGCAGGTTGGACGGGCGGCCTGCTCGCCACATTAATTCTCGCCGCTTGCGGCGGGGGCGGCAGTGACTCGACAACACCGGCGCCAACGACGCCGACAGCACCGACGACACCGCCGGTCGTGGCGACCATGACTGTACAGTCGGGTACGCTCGCGCGCGTGATGGCCAGCAATGTCGGCGTCAACCTGGTGGTGACGGCCCAGGCCGCCAATTTCACGCCGACCGGCACCGTGTACGCCAGCGCCAGCGACGCCGCCGGCGTGCTGCAAGCACCAGTACAAGTCACGGCAGGCGCCAGCGGCCTGTACACGTTCTCGCTCGACACCGCCACCGGCGTGGCGCCGGGACGCTACAAGGGCAATGCCACCATCAAGCTGTGCAGCGACCAGGCATGCACGACCGCGCAAGCTGTGGCATCCATCAGCGTGCCCTACGACATCACCATCGTCGGTACAGAGACGGCCTGGCCTGGCGACAACCTCACTGCGCTGTCGGCGATGACCGGCGCCGGCGACTGGTCCACCTTCCAGGGCAATAGCGCCCACACCGGCTACGTGCCGGTCGAGATCAAGCCCGACCAGATCGCCCTGCGCTGGAAACGCGGCCTGACGGGCAACCCTGCCAGCTCGAACGGCAGCACGGTGGCGCCACAGGTCACCGCCAACGGCCTGCTGTACACGACCGACGCCACCTCGCTCTATGCCTACAAGGAAACCGACGGCAGCCGCGCCTGGAAATACGACTTCAACAACAGTTCCTATTACCCGGTCAATCCGCCGGCAGTCGCCAATGGCGTGGTGTATGCCGTCGGCAGCCAGTCCGACGCCAACTATATGTTCGCGTTCGACGCAGCCACCGGCACGGTGCAGTTCCGTGCGCGCGTGGGCTCGATCTATGACCGGCTGTCCTCGCCGGTCATTCAGGATGGCGTTATTTATACCAACGGCGGTTCGTATGTCGGCCTGTATGGCTACAGCACCACCGGCGAAACGCTGTTCAATACCACCGCCGGCTCGGCAGCATCGCAATGGGCGCCGGCCGCCGACGCCAACGGCGTGTACCTGTACACCGGCGATGCGATCGTGGTCTTCAAACCCAAAACCGGCGAGCGCTTGGCCACCATCCGCGACAGCAGCAACAATTTGTACAGCCAGGGCAGCGGTGCGCCCGTCATCGGCGCCAATGGCGTGTATGCCACAACCGGCAACTACAACAGCAGCAGCGGTGTTACCAGCTATAGCCTGACCCGGTTCGACATCGCCAAGAGCTTCATCGATTGGCGTGTGACCGGCAGCTACGGCATCTCGCCGGCCTACTCCGCCGGCGTGCTGTACGCGCTCAACACCAATCCGTTCCGGGTGGAAGCACGCGCCGAAGCCGATGGCGCACTGCAGTGGTCGTGGACACCACAACTGAACACCGAGTCGTCGTTCTACGGCCCGGCAGTGGTGACCAAAAACCTGCTGTTCGTCAGCACCAACCGTGTCACCTACGCGATCGACAAGGTGACCCGCAAGACGGTATGGAGCTACCCAATGGCCGGCCTGTTGTCGATCAGCCAGAATGGTGTGCTGTACATTCAGAGTGCTGATGCCACTGTAGCCGTCAATCTCAAGTAAGTTACGCAGCGTAATAACGAGCCGGGCCGCCTCCATAGCGGCCCGGCTTTTTTTGTACATAACTTCTTTTCGCAACGGTCACAACCGAAATGGCGCTGTTAACCAACAGTTGTGTTCGCTACCTAACATATACCGTAATTTTGAATTGGTGGGTTTGCTACAACTAAATTAATATTATTTTTTTGAAATCAAAACAAGGGGAACTCATCATGCGCTATCAACACTGGGCAGCAATCGTGATTATCGCGTCCGCAGTCTCTGGTTGTGTGGTCGAGGGCGGCGACGTCTCGAACCTGTCGGCCCAGGCGTTTAACGCGCCGCTCGAGAACGCGATCGGTGCAGTTCCCGCCGTGGAGACTGGCGGTCACGCCGCCACCGGCGTGATGTACGCCAAGGTCAGCGACAATGGCCGGGTTCATCTGGCGCCGGCACTGAGCGCAGCAGACAGCGGAAAAGTCACGCTGGCGCCAGCAGTTAAATTGCGTCCTGAGCAGTACCTAGGCAATATGACCATGAAGCTGTGCGGTACCGACTGCTGATCCGGCTCCCGGCGGTCGATGGCCTGTATGCCAAGGACATGCTTTTTTGTGGCAAAAAAGTCACCCGCCCCTCTACACCATTGCATTTGTTTCATGCGGATCGGTTGCTCCGCACTGTAGCGCTACGACCACAGTCTTGTCGTATGTTACGCAGCCAATTGCGCTGCAGCACCATCTTTCCCACTGCTTAATTTGAGCAACACCGAATAGACGTCTGTCTTGGCAAACTATCGACTTCTGGCGACCAATGCACAAAGCTGCCGGCCACATGAAATTACAAAATTTTCAATGTTGACAGTAATTTCATGCCGATGATTTGATGGGGTGCGTGCATCACGTTTCCACGTGATCGCGCGTCGAAGTCAACTAAAAACTGCAGCGTTCATTTGGGAGAGTGAAATCATGGTGGTGAAAGTCATGGCAAGAAGCATCCGCATCGGCAGTACCGGCGCCCTGCTGGGGTTGGCAGCAATCAACGCAGCGCAGGCGCAAACAACCGATGCGCCCATGCAGCGCGTGGAAGTGACCGGCTCGTCGATCAAGCGGCTGGTGTCGGAAACGGCCAATCCGCTCACCGTGTTCCGCGCCGACGACTTCGTCAAGCAAGGACTGACCACGGCCCAGGAAGTGCTCGATCGCATACCGTCGAACAGTTCGAGCTTCAGCGCTGGCAACGCCGTCGGCGGCAACAGCTCGGGCCTGCCCACCGGCGGCCAGGCCAGCGCCGACTTGCGCGGCCTCGGTGGCGACAAGACCCTGGTGCTGCTCAATGGCCGCCGCATCGCCAACCACCCGTACGATGGCGCCAGCGTGGACCTCAACATCATTCCCGTCACGGCCCTGGAGCGCGTGGAAGTGCTGCGCGACGGCGCCTCGGCCATCTACGGCACCGATGCCATCGGCGGCGTGATCAACTTCATCACCAAACGCAACGTCAAGACCACCACCCTTACTGCCGAAGCGATTGCCCCGCGCAAGCCGGGCGCCGACGAAAAGCGCTTCAACATCTCGAGCGGCTTCGGCGACCTGGAAACAGACGGCTACAACGTGTTCGGCGTGTTCGATTATCACAAGACCGATATCCTCAACTCGCAAATGCGCGAGTTTTCCAAGACCGGCATCATTCCTTCGCGCGGCCTGAACCTCACTTCCGGCACCACGTTCCCCGGCAATTACTTCGATCCCGGCTCGGGCGCCACCGGCAACCCCGGCTTTGCCACCGGTTGCGACGCCCCGCTGTCGGTGCCGCGCGCCAGCAACGGTACCTGCCGCCAGGACTACACCCGGCAAATCGACAACCTGCCAGAGCAGGAACAAAAAACCTTCTTCGGCAAGGCCACCTTCAAGATCAATAACGACCACCAGGCCTCGGTCGAGTACCTGCACGCGGAAAACGACGTGCTGTCGCACACCGCGCCGCCGCCGCAGGCCAATCTGATCCTGCCCAACACCAGCAAATACTACCCGGGTAACGCGGGCGGCACGCCGGCCATGCCGGGGCTGTCGGGCCAGCCGCTGTCGGTGAACTGGCGCCCCACCGAGGCGGGCCAGCGCGAGATCGTTTCCAAGGGCCAAGCCGACCGCCTCTCCATCTCGGTCGAAGGCTTGCTGGGCGGCTGGGATTACAAGACCGGCTTCACGCTGTCGGAAAGCCGTTCGGCGGAATATTTTACCGGCGGCTATGTACGCGACGAATCGTTCGCGGCGGGGGTGCGCAACGGCATCCTCAACCCGTTCGCGGCACAGGACGCCGCCGGCAAAGCGTATTTGGAAAGCACCGCGCTGCGCGGCCAGGTGCAGAAAGGCAAAACCCGCAACACCGGCATCGACGCCAAGGCCAGCCGCGAACTGTGGGATATGCGCGGTGGCAAGGCGGCTGTCGCCATTGGCGGCGAACTGCGCCGCGAGGAAGCGGATTTCTTTGTCAACCGCGACATCGCCGGCCAGGCCGCCAGCTCGGGCCTGTCCGGTTCGCAATCGACGGACGGCTCGCGCACCATCAAGGCCATCTTTGGTGAGCTGAACCTGCCGCTATTGCAAGACCTGGAAATGCAACTGGCCACCCGCTACGACAAGTACAGTGACGCCGGCAACACCACCAACCCGAAAATCGGCGTGCGCTACCAGCCGACCAGGCAGTTGCTGCTGCGCGGTTCGGCCTCGACCGGCTTCCGGGCGCCGACGCTGTTTGAAAAGAACGCCCCACGCTCGCGCAACGATACCAACAACTCGTACAACGATCCGATCCTGTGCCCGGGCGGCGTGCTGGCCAACAACCCGATCGCCAATCCGCTGCGCGACTGCGACCTGCAACAGTACAAGCTGCAAGGCGGCAACGCTGCGCTGAAACCGGAAAAATCGAAGACCTTCGCCTTTGGCGTGGTGCTCGAACCGGTGTCGCAACTGACCTTGTCGGCCGATTACTTCAATATTCGCCTGAAGGACAAGATCAATGCCCTGCCCGAGGAAGTCATTTACGGCAACTTCGAAAAATACCGCGAGCGCTTCCTGCGCAACGCCGACGGCACGCCAAACGCAATCCTCGACTTGAAGGAAAACCTGGGCAAGGTCAACACCGACGGCGTCGATCTGAGCCTGACGCTGCGCTCCGGCGCCAGCGCCTATGGCAACCTGACCCTGACCGTCGATGGCACCTGGGTCCACAAGTATGAATACCAGGACGAGATCGGCGGCGCCTACACCCAGAACGTGGCCCGCTACGCCGCCAACAACCCGGTATTTCGCTGGAAGCACAACGCCGCGCTGAACTGGCGCCTGGCCAACTGGAGCGCCACCCTGGCACAGTCGTACAAGTCCGGCTACATCGATCAGAACCTCGACATCGAGGACGCGTTTTTAAACCGCGTGCCGTCGTACAGCCTGTGGAATCTGTCAGGCACGTACACCGGCTTCACCGGCCTGTCGCTGACCGCTGGCGTGAAGAACCTGCTGGACAAGGAACCGCCGTTCTCGAACCAGGGCACGCTGTTCCAGAAAGGCTACGATCCGCGCTACACGGATCCGGTCGGCCGCGCACTCTACGTACGCGGCAGCTACACTTTTTAAAACAGCTTTATTTGGAAGCAGCCTCCGCCGCCTGGGTTGCCAGGCGGCGCTGGCGTACAGCGGCGGCCAGGCCTTGCAGCACCTGCACGCTGCTGTCCCAGTCGATGCAGCCGTCGGTCACGGACTGGCCGTAAGTCAGTTCCTTGCCCGGTTCGAGGTCCTGGCGGCCGCCCACCAGGTGCGATTCCACCATCACGCCCACGATGCGGGTGTCGCCACCGGCCACCTGGCCGGCGATGTCGGCGCAGACCGGCACCTGGTTTTCCGGTTTTTTCGAACTGTTGGCGTGCGACGCGTCGATCATCACGCGCGGCGCCAGGCCTTGCGCGCCGATCGCCTTGCACGCTTCATCGACGCTGGCGGCGTCGTAGTTGGGCGCCTTGCCGCCACGCAGGATGATGTGGCAGTCCTCGTTGCCGGCGGTGGACACGATGGCCGAGTGGCCGCCCTTGGTCACCGACAGGAAATGGTGCGGCTGCGACGCGGCCTTGATCGCATCGACCGCGATCTTGACGTTGCCGTCAGTACCGTTCTTGAAACCGACCGGACAGGACAGGCCGGACGCCAGCTCGCGGTGCACCTGCGACTCGGTGGTGCGGGCGCCGATCGCGCCCCAGCTGATCAGGTCGGCGATGTATTGCGGGCTGATCACGTCGAGGTACTCGGTACCGGCCGGCAGGCCCAGTTCGTTGATGTCGCGCAGCAGCTCGCGCGCCATGCGCAGGCCGTCATTGATGCGGAAGCTGCTGTCCATGAACGGATCGTTGATCAGGCCCTTCCAGCCCACGGTCGTGCGCGGCTTTTCGAAGTACACGCGCATGACGATTTCGAGGTCAGCCTTGAGCTCGTTACGCAGCTGCACCAGGCGGTGCGCGTATTCCATCGCCGCTTTCGTGTCGTGGATCGAGCACGGGCCCACCACCACCATCAGGCGGTCGTCCTGGCCGTGCAGGATGCGGTGCAGCGCGATGCGCGCAGCGGCTGCCGTGTTGGCGGCCGTGTCCGTGCACGCATACTCGCGAATCAGGTGGGACGGTGGCGTCAATTCCTTCATTTCGCGGATACGTAAATCATCGGTGCGGGGCATGCTGTTCTCCATTGTTTCAAAAAAGTCGAGGTAAAAAAAAACCGCCTGTGGAGGCGGTTTTTTCAGGATTTGCTGGAACTCGTTTTACTGCTACGTGCACCGGCCGCTACTCCACCGCCTTTGGGTTGGAATTGCTAAAGTAAAAGTAGCCGGTAAAGAAGAAGCAGGTCATGGCAACGAATTCGAGGTGTGTTGGGTAGAGAGTGGATTGACTATACGCCGATCAATACGAAGTTGGCAAGCCCTTCCCTACAAAAATTTACACCCGCCCATTTCTCTTTACATCACGCGCTATGTGTCCAGATGTAAGACGAAGGCATGCGGCCTGCAGGGCGACACCTCCCATTTAACGCAGAAAACCATCTTTACAGTTGTGATGGTTGGTGACTGTTGGTAATCCGCATACTTATTTAAACCGCATTGTTTCCACCTGCGCCCGGATGATCTGATGGGCTGTCTACACGACAAACCCACCCATACCAATGCACAGCAGGAGTGATAACAATGACGATCAATAAAACATCGGAACGAGCGATGTCCCGGGCCCTGCGCCTGGTGTTTGCCGGTACCCTGGCAACCGGCATGCATGGCGCCATGGCGCAAACCGGCACCGACGACGCTGCGATCCAGCGCGTGGAAGTGACCGGTTCGAGCATCAAGCGCCTGGCCAGCGAAACGGCGCTGCCGATCACGTCGATCAAGGCCAGCGACTTCGTCAAGCAGGGCCTGACGACAGCAGCCGAGGTGCTCAACACCATCTCGATGAACCAGAGTTCGACGACCAGCAGCCAGTCGGTCGGTTCCGGCACCGGGGGCATTGCCACCGCCGACTTGCGCGGCCTGGGCAGCAACAAGACGCTGGTGCTGCTCAACGGCCGCCGCATCGCCAACCATCCGTTCAACGGTTCCAGCGTGGACCTGAACATCATTCCGCTGTCCGCGCTCGAACGCGTGGAAGTGCTGCGCGACGGCGCCTCGGCCATCTACGGCACCGACGCCATCGGCGGCGTGATCAACTTCATCACCAAGCGCGAAGTGCAAGGCGCCACCGTCAGCGTGGAGCGCTACCAGCCGCAAGCGAGCGGCTCGGGCGGCGAATCGCGCCTGAACCTGTCGGGCGGCTTCGGCGACCTCGACAAGGATGGCTACAACTTCTTCGGCGTGGTGGACTTGCACAAGCAGACCGCGCTGTCGGCCGTCGAACGCGATTTTTCCAGCACCAGCGTGCGCCCCGACCGTGGCATCAACAACAGCAGCGGCACCTCGCAGCCGGGCAATTTTTTCTCCGATAACGGCGTCACCGGCAACCCGTACGCCGCCAGCGGCTGCGTGGGCAAGGGCCTGATTGCAGCTGCAAACGGCACCTGCCGCACCGATACCACCGCCTACATCCAGTCGATCCCGAAAACCAAGCAGGAGTCGTTCCTCGGCAAGGCCACGTTTAAACTCGGCGGCGAGAACCTGGGCACGGTCGAATACCTGCACAGCCGCAGCACCAACAGCAGCAGCATCGCACCGTCGCCGCTGACCGGCATCACCATGACATCCAGCAGCCCCTACTATCCGGGCGGCAGCGCCGGCGTACCGGCCGTGGCCGGCCTCACGGGTGAAGACCTGACCGTCAACTGGCGCACCGTGGCCGCCGGCAACCGCGTCGGTTACGACACCAGCATCTCCGACCGCCTGGTGCTCGGTTCCGAAGGCCTGGTGGCCGGCTGGGACTACAACGTGGGCCTGACCTATGCCACCAGCAAGGCCACCAGCGCCTTCGTCGAGGGTTACACCAACGACACGCTGATGAAAGCCGGCGTACTCAACGGCATCCTGAATCCGTTCGGCGAGCAATCGACCGACGGCGCCGCGTATCTCGATTCCGCCCAGCTGCGCGGCGAGTACCTGTCGGCGCGCACGACCAGCATCGGCGTCGATGCCAAGGTGAGCCGCGAAATCTTCACGCTGCCGGCCGGCTCGGTCGGCTTTGCGGTGGGCACCGAATTCCGCCACGACAAGGCCACCTACGACGTCAACACCGCGCTGGCGTCGCAGGCGTCGAGCTCCGGCTACGCGGACGCCCAGGACCAGTCGGGCCAGCGCAATATCGCCGCGCTGTACTCGGAGCTGAGCGCGCCGCTGGCCAGGAACGTGGAACTGTCGCTGGCGGCCCGCTACGACCACTACAACGATGTCGGTGGCAGCTTCAATCCGAAGATCGGCCTGCGCTGGCAGCCAAGCAAGCAGGTGCTATTCCGTACGTCGTACAACACCGGCTTCCGCGCGCCAACCCTGTACGACCTGCACGGTCCGGCCACGTCCACCTTCACCGGCAATTCGTATGACGATCCGGTGCTGTGCCCGGGCGGCACGGTGGTCGCCGGCGCCAACCCCAACGTGGCCTGCAACCAGCAGCAGTACATCCGCAGCGGCGGCAATAGCAACCTGAAGCCGGAAAAATCGAAGACCTTCGCGCTGGGCGCCGTCTTCGAGCCGACCAATACGTTGAGCATGTCGCTCGACTACTTCAACATCAAGATCCGCGACAAGATCGGCACGGTGTCGGAGACCACGATCTTCAACGATTACGACAAGTACGCCAGCTACTTCGTGTACTCGGCCGACGGCAAGACGCTGCAATACGTCAATGCCGTGCTCGACAACCTGGGCGAAGTCCACACGTCCGGCATCGACGCCACCTTGCGCTGGAAACTGCCGCGCAGCGCGGCCGGCGACTTCGCCTTCGTGTTCGACGGCACCTGGGTCAACAGCTACAAGTACCAGAACGAGGCCGGCGGCGCCTTTGTGGAAAACGTGGGCGTGTACGGCGACGACAACCCGGTGTTCCGCTGGAAGCACAACGCCACCCTCAACTGGAAAAAAGGTGTGTGGAGCGCCAGCCTGTCGAACAAGTTCCTGAGCGGCTACGTGGACCAGAACGACGTCGATGACGAGTACAGGCACAAGGTGCGCGCCTACTCGACGTTCTCGCTGTCGGGCAGCTATGCCGGCTTCAAGAACACCGACCTGACGGTGGGCGTGAAAAACCTGTTCGACACCAATCCGCCGTACACCAACCAGGGCACGACGTTCCAGAGCGGTTACGATCCCCGCTACACGGACCCGCTGGGCCGCACGTTCTACGTGAAGGCGACGTACAAGTTCTAAAACCAAAAAACCCGGCAGCGCCGGGTTTTTTAGTTTCAAGCCGTGCCGCCGACGGTAACGCCGTCGATCCGCAAGGTTGGCTGCCCCACGCCCACCGGCACGCTCTGCCCTTCCTTGCCGCACACGCCCACGCCGGGATCGAGCCGCATGTCGTTGCCGATCATCGATACGCGATTCAATACCTCCGGGCCGTTGCCGATCAGCGTGGCGCCCTTGACCGGGTACGTCACCTTGCCGTTTTCGATCATGTAGGCCTCGCTGGCCGAGAACACGAACTTGCCGTTGGTGATATCGACCTGGCCGCCGCCGAAATTGACCGCGTATAAACCGTTTTTTACCGAGGCCAGGATCTCGCCCGGGTCCTTGTCGCCGCCCAGCATATAGGTGTTGGTCATGCGCGGCATGGGCAGGTGGGCAAACGATTCGCGGCGGGCGTTGCCGGTGACCGGCATCTTCATCAGGCGCGCGTTCATGGTGTCCTGGATGTAGCCGGTCAGGATGCCGTCCTCGATCAGCGTGGTGCACTGGGTGGGATTGCCCTCGTCGTCGATGTTGAGCGAGCCGCGGCGATCGGGCAAGGTGCCGTCGTCCACCACGGTCACGCCCTTGGCCGCGACGCGCTCGCCGATCATGCCCGAGAACGTCGAAGAACCCTTGCGGTTGAAGTCGCCCTCGAGGCCGTGGCCGATCGCCTCGTGCAGCAGGATGCCGGGCCAGCCCGGTCCCAGCACCACGGTCATGGGACCGGCCGGCGCCGGGCGCGCATCGAGGTTGACCACGGCCGCATCGACCGCTTCGGCCGCATACGATGCCAGCAGTGCATCGCTGAAGTAGCCGTAGCTGTAGCGCCCGCCGCCGCCCGACGAACCGGTTTCACGGCGGCCGTTCTGCTCGACGATCACGGTCAGCGACAGCCGCACCAGCGGCCGGATGTCGGCTGCCAGCACGCCGTCGCTGCGCGCGACCAGCACCACGTCGTATTCGCCGGCCAGGCCCGCCATCACCTGCACCACGCGCGGATCGCGCGCACGCGCCATCTTTTCGACGCGTTCGAGCAGCGCCACCTTGGCCGTCGCATCGAGCGAAGCGAGCGGATCGTGCGGCAGGTACAGTGCCCGTCCGCCCACCGGGGTGATGGTGCCGGCCACCTTGATCTTGCCGTTGCCCACGCGGGCAATCGTGCGGGTGGCGGCCGCCGCCTCGCGCAGCGCGATTTCCGAAATATCGTCCGAGTACGAGAACGCCGTCCTGTCGCCTGAAACAGCGCGTACGCCCACGCCCTGGTCGATGGCGAAGCTGCCGGTCTTGACGATGCCCTCCTCCAGGCTCCAGCCCTCGCTCTTGGTGAACTGGAAATACAGGTCCGCGTAATCGACCTTGTGGGTAAACATCGACCCCAAGGTTTTCAACAGCTTGTCCTCGTCCAGGCCGAACGGTGTGAGCAGGATGTCGCGGGCGACCGCCAGGGTGGAGAGGTTGGCTTCGAATGGCTTCATGATGGTTCTTGTACTCAAAAGGTATTACATGGTCCTGTGCTTCAGCGCCGGCAAGCTCTGGCGCACGCCTTCCATGAAGGCCGGGTCGATCTCGCCGGTCACCACGCCCTCGCCTTCGGCCAGCACCGATTTCACGGTACCCCATGGGTCGATCAGCATGCTGTGGCCCCAGGTACGGCGGCCGTTCGGGTGCATGCCGCCTTGCGCGGCGGCCAGCACATAGCACTGGTTTTCGATGGCACGCGCGCGCAGCAGGATTTCCCAGTGGGCCTGGCCGGTGGTGTAGGTAAATGCGGCCGGCAGCACGATCAGAGAGACCGGGCCCATGGCGCGGAACAGCTCGGGGAAGCGCAGGTCGTAGCACACCGACATGCCCACCTTGCCGAACGGCGCGTCCAGCACGCCGAGGTTTTTACCGGGCACGATGGTCTTCGATTCGTTGTACGACTCGGTACCCTGGCTGAAGCCGAACAGGTGGATCTTGTCGTAGCGCCCGGCCGATTCGCCCTGCGGGTTGTACACCAGCGTGGTGTTGACCACCTTGAGCGGGTCGCTTGAGGCCAGCGGCAGCGTGCCGCCGATCAGCCAGATGCCAAGTTCCTTCGCCAGGCCGGCCATGAAATCCTGGATCGGGCCCTGGCCCAGCGGCTCGGCCACGGCCACCTTGTCGGCATCGTTGATGCCCATGATGGCCCAGTACTCGGGCAGCAGCACCAGTTGCGCGCCGCCGGCGGCGGCCTGGCGTACCAGGCGGTCGGCGGTGGCGATATTGTCCGGTACGGACGGCGAGGAAATCATCTGGATGGCGGCGACGGTATGGCGCATGGCAAGTCTCCCTGTTTTGTCTATTGTGTGCTCCTGGCAGCCGGCGGATCAGCCTTGGCGGCGTCAAGCTTGGTGACAACCGGCGCCTTCCACGGCCCGGTCACCTGCATATGATAGGTCAATGCCTTCATCACGGGGGCACTGAGGAATAATTGCGCCAGAAAACTGCCCAAACCGATGACGGGATTGACGGCCAGCGCATACACCAGCGGCGCCGTGCCGAGGTTCACTTCCGGGATCACCACCACGTGCAGGTTGGTCAATTCGTTGGCGATGTCAGCGCTGCCGTCCATCAGCACGGTGGCGGCCATGCCGTGCATTTTCAGGTTCTCGGTGCGCACGATGCCGCGCTCGATGGCGGCGTTGGCGGTCAGGCCGTCGAACGCCAGCCCTTCAGAAAACACGTCGTGGAAATCGAGCTTGAGCAGGCGCGGCAACGCTTGCAGACTGAGCACGCCCAGCAGCTTGGCGGCGCCCGGGTCCTGCTTGATGAACTGGCCCTTTTCTACGTTCATGACGATCTGGCCCGACAGGCTCGGCAAGTCCATCGCGTACGGCAAGCCGTTCCAGGCGATATCGCCCTTGAGCGAACCCTTGCCATTGCGCACGGTACCGACAAAGCCGAAGCGGTCGAGCAGCTTGCCGGCGTCGATGATGTCGAGGTTGAAATTGAGGTCGGTGGTGTGGGCATTGCCGCGCGTGGTCCATTTGCCGGTGCCGGTCAGTTCGCCGTCAGCATTGGCCAGCGACAGCTTGCTGATGCGCCACACGCGCGAATCGGGCAGTTGCACATTGCTCGCTTGCAGGTCGAGCTCGCCCAGCGGCTTGTTGAACAATTCAAAACGGTCGATCTTGATGTCCAGCGCCGGGATGGTGGCAGCCGCACTGCTCTTGCCATCCAACAGGTCGGCCACGTCGTTCGAGGCCGAGGCGGGAATCACCAGCGACGACAGGCGCGCCGTCACCTTGCCCAGGCCGTGGCCGGTGGATGGTTCGCTCCAGGTCAGGTGGCCGTTGGCCTGGGTGGAATCGATATTGGCTTGCCAGATGCTTTTGTGGCGCGTGACGCCGACCACCACGTTTTCCAGCTTGCGCGCGCCGATCAGCAGTTCGCCGGTGCGCGCGGCAATCGCGTCCGGCACCACGTACTGGCTGAAATCGGCGCTGTCGGCGTCGCCCGTAAAGGCGGCGGCGGTGCTGTTGTTTGGTCCTTCGCCGGCAACAGCCTTGCCGAAATCGAGCCAGGCGTCGGCATTGAACACGGGCAGGTTGATGTTGAGTGTGAGCCCGCTCTCCGGCTCGGGCGCCGGGGTGTTGATGCCGATGCCGCCGCGCACCAGTTGCCACGGCGTTTTGCCAGTGGCGGTGACGGTTTTCTGGCGCTGGTAATGGGCGGCAATGCCGCTGCCCAGCGCGATGCGGATATCGTCGTGCAGCGCGCCGCCGGCATCGGGCGTCAGCCCGCTGTTGAGCACAAAGCGCAGCGGCATGGTGCCCGCCGCCGGCTTGGCGAGCGGCGCGGGCAAGTCCAGCGCCAGCCCCGACAGGTTGGAATCGACCGCGACCACCAGTTGATGGTCGCGCACCGTGACCGTGCCGGTGTACCGGGCCGTACCCGAGAAATGGCTGGCCAGGCGCTGCATCACCGGCGCTTGATAGGTCTTGCGGAAGCCATCGGCAGTGAGCATGCCGCCAAGCTTGATGACGATGGCGTTGTCGCGCTGGGTGCCACCGGTAATCGAGACGGGGCCGTCGAGGAAGATGCCGGACAGCTGGTTGAGGTTGACACCGCGCTCGTTGAACTCGATCTTGCCTTGCGCCGCCTGCACCACCGGCAAGTCCTGCAACAGCACGATGTCGTTGTTATTGAGTTGCAGCGTGCCGTCCACCTTGGCGTCGAGCAGGTGCGCCAGCGGCAGGCGCAGCTTGAGCGCCAGCGTGGCGTTGCCGGTCGCTTCGGTGTCTTCAGTGAAATGCGAAATCCATTCCAGCACCGGGCTGTGCTCGACGTACTTGAGGAATTCCTGCATCGGCCCGGCAGCATTGCCGTCGATTTCCAGCATCGAATCGTGGATCGTCAAATCGGGGATCACCGCCTTGACATTGGTGAGCGCCACGCCGGCCGTGGTGGCCGTATCGCCGCGTATTTCCATGCGGCCGCGCTCGAACACGAAGCTGCCCTTGATGTGCTCGGCCTGCGGCCACTCGGGCAGCGGCTGGCCGTCCTTGCCCAGTTCTTTTCCACCGCGCAGGTAATGCCCGGGGGCGTAGTTCAGTTTGCCCTCGGTGAGTTTGCCGGCCACCTTGAATTCGCCGTGCGGCGCGTGCTCGCCCTGGAACGGGAAATGCGCGAGGTCGCCGCGCACCCGCACGCTGACATCGCTGGCGGTGCCGCCCTCGAGCGCGCCGGTCAGCCACGCGTACAGCTCGTGCGGAGTCTGCAGCGGCAGGTAGCGGTTGATGCGGTTGACCTGGAAACCGTCGAGCGTGCCGGTCAGGTCGACCTGCCCCGCGCCCTTGCCCGACAACGGCATGGTGTGGCTGCCGCGCAAGGTGCCGGACAAGCCCTCCTGCAGGAAGTCCATGCTGTCTATCTTGAGCAGCAACTGGTCCTTGTCCTCGAACGACCAGCTGGCCTTGAGGTTGAGCCGGTCGAACGGCATGGCCGGGTCGGTGAAATAGCCGGGCAGTTGCAGCACCAGCTGTTCCGACGCCAGGCTGAAACTGCCGCCGCGGTCGGTGGCGTCGATGGCGCCGGTGAGATTGTCGAAGCCGGGAATTGCCGGCACTGCCGCCGTGGCCGGGTTTTTGCCGCTCTTCGGCTGGGCCAGGCGCGCTGGCTGCGGTTTCAGGCCCAGGCCCACCAGGTCGCCCTTGACCCGGTACGACTGCAGCGCCGGGAACTTGCCCTGCCACTCGGCCGAAAAATCGCGCAGCAGGCCGCTGGGCGCCGTATCGGCCAGCAAAGTGCGCTGCTGCGACGTGAGCGGCAGGCGCGAGGCGATACCGGCCAGCGTACGCAGGTCCAGTTGCGGCGCGCGTATTTCGTATTTTTCCGGGCGGGGGCCGGCAGCGGCGGTGAATTTTTCCGACAGCGAGGTCGGCGCCATCACCAGGCCATCGCTGGTGGTCAAGGTCAGGTTGGTAATGTCGAGACTGTGGCCACGGGCGCCGAATTGGACGGCGCCGGTCTGGCGGACGCCGCCGGACACCAGCGGCGGCAATTCCTCGCGCGCGGCAATGCGACCGGTCAGCTGTTGCAGGTCGAGCAGCGGCAAATCCTTGGCCAGCACGGCGGACACGTCGCGCAGGCCGATGTCGGCCGTAAAGGCGGTCAGGCGTTGCTGGTCAAAGCTGAGCCAGGTGCGCAGCGAACCGCCGCCCGAGTGCAGTTCGAACGGAAAATCGAGCCACGCCTTCCAGGCCGCGACGTCGGTGTCACGCAGGTCGGCGTACAGCTCGCCCGTCCACATCGAGGTATTCGAGACGCGGGCGCCGAACGCCGGGTGGGTAAAATCGGCGCGTACGTCGAGCGGCCCGGCCAGCGCAGCCGGCGGCGTGGCCTTGAGCGCCAGTTGGTGGTGCAGCCACTCGTTGCGCAGCCGGACGGTCACGCCCGTGAGCGCCAGCGTGGGGGCGCCACGCTGGGCATCGGTCCAGCGCACGCGGCCATCGCGGATGACGATTTCGCGCTGCGCCAGCAACCATTCCAGGCCACGGCCATCGGACGGCTGGCCAGGATCGAGGTACAGGCCCGCCACGTAGAGCTTGCCGTCGGCCGCGCGGCGGATGTCGAGATCGGGTTGTTTGAGCGACAAGGCGTGGAAGCGCGGTTCGGCGGTCACCACGGTCATCCACGACATGGTGGCTGCCACTTCAGGCAGGCGCAACGCGGCCCGGCCCTGGCGGTCGTGCAACACCACGTCACCCAGCGTCAACCTGGGCCGGAAGCCGGTCCAGGAGGCGTCGATGCGGGCGATGGTGACGGGGTTGCCGGTGGCGCGGGTGGCCAGGCGTTCGATGTCGTCGCGGTAATGTTCGATATTGGGCAGCACCGCGTAGCGCAGTACCAGGAACAGGATGGCAAAGGCGAAATAGCCAAGCAGCGCCAGCTTGACGGTAAAACCGAGGACGTGATGGGTAGCCACGTTGCAGACCCGATAGGCAGCGCGCAGCCGGTGCCAGCGCACGGCCAACGGCCCTTCGGCTGTCGCGGTCTCCTCTTCTGTTTTCTGCATCTAATAATTAAAAATTCGGCCGCTGGCCATACAATTAATGCTACGTTCGGTTCAAGCTGGTTGCCTGTGCGACGATTCTACCGCATCGAGACGAGCGCACAGCGGCGGCCGGCCACGCAAACCAATGTTTTTACACGCATTTTCCGATTAATTTACAACCGAGTCGCTGCCAGCCCATGATCGCCCCTACCGTTTCCCGTTTTTACCAGCGCTGGCTGGCCGCCGCGCCCGACCGCGCCGCCAAGTCCGATGCCCTCTGCCAACTCAACCTCGCCGACATCGACCTCGACGCCTTCCTGGCGCAGGAAGCCATTGCCGGCCCCGACGGCGCGCCGCCGCTGCCACTGGTGCGTGCGATGCGACGCCTGCGCAACCTGCTGGTGTGCGGCCTGATCCGCCGCGACCTCGAAGGCCGCGCCGACCTCGGTGAAGTGGTGGAAGCGATGACACGCTTTGCCGACTTCGCCATCGCCCGCCACGTGGCCGAAATCGACGCCGAACTGCGCGCGGCCCACGGCGTACCGACGGGACGCGACTCGGGCGTGCCGCAGGAACTGATGGTGCTGGCGATGGGCAAGCAAGGCGGACGTGAACTCAATGTCTCGTCCGATATCGACCTGATCTTCGTCTATCCGGAGGATGGCGACACCGCCGCCGGCCCTGGCCAGCGAACCCTGTCCAACCACGAATATTTTATTCGCCTCGGCAAAAAACTGATTGCCGCCCTGGCGGAGATCACGGAAGATGGCTACACGTTCCGCGTCGATATGGCATTGCGTCCCAATGGCGGCTCCGGTCCGCTGGCGGCCAGCCTGTCGATGGTGGAGAACTACCTGATCGTCCAGGGCCGCGAGTGGGAACGCTATGCCTGGGTGAAAGCGCGCGCCGTCACCGGTCGCGCCGGGGATATCGATGCGCTGGACGCCATCGTCCGTCCGTTCGTGTTTCGCCGCTACCTCGACTTCGGCGTGATCGACGCCATCCGCACCATGCATGCCCAGATTCGCGCCGAAGTGAACCGCCAGGAACGCCTGCACCCCGACCGCAGCAACAACGTCAAGCTGGGCCGGGGCGGGATCCGCGAAATCGAGTTCCTCACGCAAGTGTTCCAGCTGATTCGCGGTGGGCGCGACGCCGCCCTGCGCGACCGCTCCACCCGCACCACCTTGCGCATCGTCGCCGAAAAAGGCCTGTTGTCGCATACCATCGTCTATCAACTGCTCGCTTCCTACACTTTCCTGCGCAACCTGGAGCACCGCCTGCAATACCTGGACGACGCCCAGACCCACACTTTGCCCGCCAACGACGCGGACCGCCTGCTGGTGGCCGAAATGATGGGCGTGGCCGATGTGCCCACCCTGCTGACGCAGCTGGAAGCGCACCGCCAGTTCGTCGCTGGCCAGTTCGACGAAATGTTCTCCGATAAAACCAGCGAGAACGAGCACCAGATCGAACTGCAATCGAGCAACGAATGCGCCGATCCCGACAACGTCGAGGCGATGGTGGCGCAGTTCAGCGCGCTCGGCTTCACCGATGCGGCCGGCGCCGCCAAGCGCCTGGTCGCCACCTGGCAGGCGCCGCGCCTGCAATCGCTGCCCGAGGCCAGCCGCAACCGCCTGCAAGCGCTGATCAACACCGCGCTGCCGCTGATCGTCGAATGCGCGCGCGAAACGGGCGGCGACCAGCATGCCACGCTGGGCCGGCTGCTCGATTTCCTCGAAGCCGTGGCGCGCCGCTCGGCCTACCTGTCGCTGCTGACCGAGTACCCGCACACGCTGGCGCGCGTGATCCGCATGGTGCACGCCAGCGGCTGGGCCGCGAAGTTCCTGAGCCAGCACCCGATCCTGCTCGACGAACTGCTCGACGACCGCGTGCGCAACGCCGTGTTCGATCCCGTCAGCCTGGCGGCCGACCTGCGCCTGCAACTCGACGCCGCCGCCGGCGACACCGAGCGGCAGATGGACATCCTGCGCGAGATCCACCACGCCCAGCTGTTCCACCTGCTGGCCCAGGACCTGGCCGGCGATCTCACCGTCGAGCGGCTGGCCGACCACCTGTCGGCGCTGGCCGACACCATCGTCGCGGCAGCGATCCAGGCCATCTGGCAAACGGTGGCCACGCGCCACCGCGAGGTGCCGCAGTTCGCCGTGATCGCCTACGGCAAGCTGGGCGGCAAGGAACTTGGCTACGTGTCCGACCTCGACGTGATTTTCCTGTACGACGACCTCGATCAGGACGCGCCGGCCCAGTACGCCAAGCTGGCGCAGCGCTTCATCACCTGGATGACGTCATACACCTCGGCCGGCATCCTGTTCGACATTGACACCGCGCTGCGCCCGGACGGCGCCTCGGGCATGCTGGTCTCGAGCGTGGGGGCGTTTGAAAAATACCAGACCAGCTCGGCCTGGATCTGGGAACACCAGGCGCTCACCCGCGCGCGCTTTTGCGCCGGCGACACCGCCATCGGCCAGCGCTTCGACCAGATCCGCGACGCCGTGCTGCGCAAGGAGCGCCCGGCCGACAGCCCGCTGCGCACCGAGGTGATCGCCATGCGCAAGCGCATGGCCGACGCCAAGCCCAACACCACTGCCCAGTTCGACCTCAAGCAGGATGCGGGCGGCATGATCGACATCGAGTTCATGGTGCAATACCTGGTGCTGCAGCACGCGGCGCAGTACCCGGAGCTGACCGTCAACATGGGCAATATCGGCCTGCTGAAAATGATGGCCGGGCTGGGCCTGATCGACGTGGACCTGGCGGCCGAAGTGGGTAACGCCTACCGCAAGCTGCGCAAATTACAGCACCAGCTGCGCCTGCAAGGCCAGGACCTGGCGCGGGTGGACCCGGCGCTGGTGGCCGGCGAGGTCAGGTATGTACTGACGTTGTGGGAGCAATTATTCGGCCCGCGCAACCGGACTTAAGTGTAAAAATAACATTGTTGCTTTTTTGTGAATTTGGTTGAACTCCCGTTTACACGGCTGTGGGCCGGTGCGACATTGGTCAGTCACGCCGGGCGGTTGGACGCCGGCGGCCACCGCCAGGCGGTGTCAACCACACACGAGGAGTCGCAATGTTCACAGAGAAAACGCTGTACCGTTTGCTTCGATTCATCCCCTGCGGCGCAGCGCTTGCGCTGCCGCTGGCCCCCGCTCCTGCCCACGCGCAGGACCAGCCGGCCCCGGCCGGGCCGGTGCAACAGGTGGTCGTCACCGGCTCGCGCATCGCCGCCCCGGGCGCCGATTCGCCGTCGCCGCTGCAAGTGCTGGGCGCGGCCGATATTGCCGCCTCGGGCGCCACCAACCTGCAGGAACTGCTGCAGAAAAATCCCACCATGGGCACGCCCGCGCTCAGCCGCACCAATTCCAACTTCCTCACCTCGGGCGGCGGCGTTACCACCGTCAACCTGCGCAACATGGGCGATTCGCGCACGCTGGTGCTGGTCAACGGCCGCCGCTTCGTTTCCGGCGTACCCGGCGACACGGCGGTCGATCTCAACACCATCCCCACCGACTTCATCGAGCGGGTGGAACTGCTCACCGGCGGCGCCTCGGCCACGTACGGGTCCGACGCCGTGGCCGGCGTGGTCAACATCATCCTCAAGCGCAATTTCGAGGGGCTGGTAATCGACGCCCAGGCCGGCCAGAGTCACGCGCGCGACGACGACAAGCGCAAGCTCTCGCTCACCTTCGGCACCACCAGCGCCGACGGCGCCAGCAACCTGATGGGCCACTTCGGCTACAGCAAGCAGGGCGCGGTGTACTCGCGCGACCGGCCGTTTGCGGCGGTGGACCAGACCTCGGCCATTACCCGTGGCCGGCCCGACCTGGCGTTTACGCCGATCCGCCCCTACTACTCCGGCTTCGCGCCGGCCGGCCGCTTCTTTGTCGATAACGATGCCGACGGATTCACCTACGACGCCAGCGGCAATATCATTCAGTTCGACACCAACGGCGCCAACGGCCCGGCCACCGGCTACAACCGCTCGGCATTGCGCGCCATTGCCGTGCCCACCGAGCGCTACCTGTTTGCCCTCAACGGCACCCGTGCCTTGGGCGACAACCTCAGCGCCTTCTTCGAGGGCACCTATGCCTCCACTAAAACCACCACCAATATCGAATCGTTCCCGCTCGGCGCGGACGACGTCTTCAGGCAAAGCGGCCAGGTGCCGGCCGGGGCGCTGGTGGGCGGCGTGCTGGTGAAAAATCCGCTGGTGCCGCAATACGTGTGGGACCGCATCAGCGACAACGACGACGACGGCATCCCCGACTATTACTTCCAGCGCCGCCTGTCCGAGTTCGGCCCGCGCCGCGCCCAGGCCGACCGCGACACCTTCCGCCTGGCCACCGGCCTCAAGGGCACAGCACGCGACTGGAATTACGAGGCCTTCATCAGCTACGGCCGCACCAAGGAAGCGCAAAGCTCCACCGGCCAGGTCAACGTGCCCAACCTGCGCTACGCGCTCGACGCCGTTCCCGACACCACCGGCGCAGCGGTTTGCCGCGATGCCAACGCCGTGGCAGAAGGCTGCGTGCCGATCAACATCTTCGGCCTGGGCACCGTCACGCCGGGCGCGCTCAAGTATGTCACCGCACCCGGTTCGCTGCTCACGTCGATCACGCAGAAGCTGGCCGGCGCGTCGGTCAACGGCGAACTGTGGCAACTGCCGGCCGGCAAAATCGGCCTGGCTGCCGGCGTCGAGTGGCGCAGCGAAGAATCGAACGCCGTGCCCGACCCGCTTACCCAGGCCGGCCTCAATGCCGGCAACGCCACCCCGCCCACCTACGGCAAGTACCAGGTGCGCGAAGCATTCGTGGAAACCCGGGTGCCGCTGCTCAAGGATCGACCGCTTGCGCGCGACCTGTCGTTGCTGGCGACGTTCCGCCATGGCGACTACTCCACCGTGGGCAGCACCAATAGCTGGAACGCGGGCGGCGAATGGTCGGTCACGCCGGACATCAAGTTCCGCGCCACCCGCGCCCAGTCCACGCGGGCGCCCAATATCAACGAGCTGTACCAGGCCCCGTCGCAAGACTTCCCCACCGGCCTGGTCGATCCGTGCGAAGGCGTCACTTCCGGCATGGGCTCGCCGCTGGCCGTCAACTGCATGGCCGCGCCCGGCGTGCAGGCCAACATGGCGGCCAACGGCGGCGTGTTCACCTTGCAGCAGGCCGACCGCCAGGGCATCAGCGGCTACAACTCGGGCAACCCCAACCTGAAAGCGGAAAAAGGCCGCTCGACCACCGTCGGACTGGTGCTGACTCCGCGCTCCGTTGCAGCACTGGCCGGCGCCACCTTCACCATCGATTACTTCAAGATCGACATCGCCGACGCCATCGTCGCCACCGAGCGCCAGTACGCGCTGGACCAGTGCTACAACGCGGGCAACCCGGTGTTCTGCGGCTTCATCAAGCGCCGGCCGGTCGCGGTGGGCAACCTGTCGGCCGGCTCGATCGAGGACAGCGACACGGCCGTGACCAATAGCGGCGGCCTCGGCACCGAGGGCGTCGACCTGACCGCGTCGTGGGCCGGGCGCATGGGACCGGGGCGCCTGAGCACGCGGCTGGCGTACACCCGCCTGCGCGAACTGTGGACCCAGGCCACGCCGGGCCCCGAAGACCAGCGCAACAACGACGTCGGCGAAGTCACCTCGTCCCAGATCAATGCGCCGCGCAACAAGGCCGTGCTCAACGCCGCCTATAAATGGGGCAACTTCGGCCTGAACTGGACCGCCACCTACAATGGCCCGGTGGCGCTCGACGACCAGTTCCTCAAGAGCCTGGACATCGCCCCCGGCGCCGTCAAGATCGGTTCGCGCACGTACAACGACTTCCAGTTCACCTACGACCTGCGCAAGTCGATCCAGTTTTACCTGGGGCTGGACAATGCCTTCAACGCCAAGCCGCCGCCGATCATCAGCGGCCTGCCGGGCACCACCACCGGGGCCGAGACCGATGCGTCCACCTACGACCCGATCGGCCGCCGCTACTACCTGGGTTTGCGGGTGACCTTGTAAGCACCAGTTTGGGGCATAAAAACAACGATTATCGATCTAACATTACATTCCGGAAAGGTAATAGTGTTGTATTTGCATGTCTTTTATTTTTACTAATTGTGGCGCTCCTATACTGGAAGCACTGCACGCAGACATATGCAGGCATCTTAAAAACCACCCCGGCAGTCGTAATGAAGAAGATTGCTTTAAAAACTGGCGTGATTGCTGTTGCACTGACGCTGGCCTCGTCGCAGGTAGTCATGGCGCAGGAGGACAGCGCGAGACCCATCGAAAAAGTTGTCATCACTGGTTCCAACATCAAGCGCATCGATACCGAGACGGCCACCCCTGTCGAGGTTCTCAAGCGCGAAGATATCACCCGGCTCGGCGTCAATTCCGTCAGGGAGGCACTCGCAACCCTGACTTCTTCCAGCGACACCCTCACCGATATCGGCGGCTCCAATTCGTTTGCCAGTGGCGCTTCGGCGGTATCGCTGCGCAACCTCGGCAAGCAGTCGACGCTGGTATTGCTCAACTCGCGCCGCGTGGCGCCGTATGCGCTGGCCGACTACAACGAAGTATTCACCAATCTCGATTCGCTGCCGCTCGATGCCATCGACCGCATCGAGGTGCTGCGCAACGGCGGCTCGTCGATCTACGGCTCCGACGCCGTGGCAGGCGTCATCAACATCATCACCCGGTCCGATTTCCAAGGCGTGCAAGCCAGCGCCAGCTATGACCAGTCGGTCAAAAACGAACAATTCAAGACCAAAAAAGCCAGTATCACGGCTGGCTTCGGCGACTGGGTCAACGACAAATACAACGTGCTGGCCAACGTCGAAGTATTCAAGCGTGGCGAAGTGCTGTGGCGCGATGTGGTCGATGACATCAATCCCGCTTACGGCAACAAATTCTCGGCCGTGGCGCCAGGCAGCGGCCTGATGTTCGGCAACCGCGGCGCGCCGTCGACCTTCTCGTATCCGGGCAACCTGATCGGCCAGGGCGCAGTACCCGGCTGCACCACGCTCAACGCCGCCGGCTTGTGCGTGTACGACCGCTTCAGCCGCTTCGAAGCAGTGCCGAAGGCCGACCGCGTCAACGGTCTGCTGTCCGCCAAGTTCGACCTCGGTGGCGGCACCGAGGCGTTTGCCGAAGCGCTGTACTCGCATACCAAGACCAGCTACACCAGTGCGTTCGGCACGTACGGCTCCACCAATCCCAACACCGTCTGGGGCGCCGGCAACACCTTTATCTACCAGTACCTGCCGGCCACGCATCCACTCAACACCACCGGTGAAGATGTGGAATTCCGCTACCGTTGGGCCGACGCGCCTTCGTACCAGGACGCGACCAGCGACCAGTACCGCGTGCTGGGCGGCGTCAAGGGCAACTGGCGCAGCTTCGACTGGGAAAGTGCTGCCGGTATCATGGGTAGCAAGACCAAGCTGCGCAGCGCCGGTGCGCTGAGCGACAGCGGCTTCAAGCAGCAAGTGGGCGACTACAATAACTACGATCCCGACACTTTCAGCGTGCGCGATCCAAACTTCTTCAACCACGGCTACCAGATCGGCAAGGTCAACAGCCCCGAAGTGCTGAACGCGCTGTTCCCGATCAACGGTTACGACGGCAAGATCACCCAGTATTTTGTCGATGCCAAGCTGACCGGCGAAGTGGGCAAGATCGCCGACCGCGCCATCAACATTGCCGCCGGCGTGGAGCTGCGTCATGAAAAATTCAAGATCATGCCGACCGACAATCTGCTGCAGGGCGATATCGTCGGCTACGGCTCCGCTACCGCCAATGCTTCGCGTAGCACCCAGGCCGCGTTTGCCGAGGTGAACCTGCCCATCACGTCCACCTTCGACGTGACCGGCGCGGCCCGCATCGACAAATTTCCCGGCTTTAAGGCGCACACGTCGCCGAAGCTGGCGGCCACCTGGAAAGCCACGCCGGCGTTCATGCTGCGCGGCACCCTGGAATCGGGCTTCCGCGCGCCCAACCTGACCGAGAGCGCGCAATCGAGCAAGTTCGCCTTCGATAACGGTGTGGTCGATCCAGCGCGCTGCCCGCAGGCCCAGTCGCTCGCCCAAGCGTTGCGCACTCAGTCCGACGCGCTGCCAGCCAGCAACCCGAACAAATCCTTGTTGCTGGCGCGGGCAGACACCGTCGAAGGCAATGAATGCGCTGCCGGCGTCCCCAGCGTGGTACTGAACAATCCCAACCTCAAGCCTGAAACCACCCACATGGGCACGGTTGGCTTTGTGCTCGAGCCGATCAAGAATACCAACTTCTCGCTCGACTATTGGCGCATCGAACGCAAGGATGAAATCGGCATCAAGTCGACTGCCGAACTGCTGGCGGCCGAGGCGGACCAGCCCGCAGGCGTGATCCAACGCGCAGCCCTGGCCGGCGACAAAACCTTTAGCGCCGCCGAGCAAGCGACTTACAACGTCACCCGCGGCGCGCTGACCGGTACCGCCGGCTCGTTCCTGAACGTGGCGCGTACCAAGACCAGCGGCGTCGATGTCTCGGGTAACACCCGCATCGACACCCGCATCGGCCGCGTGGACCTGGGACTCAACGCCACTTACCTGCTGGACCTGAAAAACTTCAGCAGCACGCTCAACAGTTATGGCGACAACCTGGCCGGACGCTACGGCTACTCGAAGACCGTTGCCAATGCCACGGTAGCACTCAAGACCGGCGACTTCCGCAACAGCCTGCGCCTGGTCTACCAGAGCAAAACGTCGCTGCAGGGCGATTATTTCGACGAGACCTACACGTCCGACGGTTGCACCACGCTCAGGTGGAGTGCGGACGAGTGCCGCATCAAGGCCTACGGCCGCCTCGACTGGAATATCGGTTACACCGGCATCAAGGACCTGACGATTTCCATGTTTGTCCGCAACCTCACCAACCGCCGGCCACCGCTGGATTTGCGTGGGTTTAATGAAGCAGGCGGCGTCATCCCACAGAGTAATGCCGACGTCACCGGCCGCTCGGTGCGTTTGACTGCCGAGTATTCGTTCCGCTAAGCGTACCAGCCGAAACGCAGACGAAAAAAAACCCCGGCAAGCCGGGGTTTTTTACGTGCCACAAATTACTTGGCGTTCATCAGGGCGACGGTGGTGTCCAGCATGCGGTTCGAGAAACCCCACTCGTTGTCGTACCACGACGACACTTTGACCAGGCGGCCCGAGACCTTGGTCAGGGTCGAATCGAAGTTCGACGACGCCGGGTTGTGGTTGAAGTCGATCGATACCAGCGGTTCGGTCTGGTAGGTCAGCACTTCTTTCAGCGCGCCTTCGGCAGCCGCTTTCATCAGCGCGTTGACTTCGTCAACGGTGGTGTCGCGCTTGGCGATGAAGGTCAGATCGACCAGCGAAACGTTGATGGTCGGTACGCGGATGGCGAAGCCGTCCAGCTTGCCGTTCAGTTCCGGCAGCACCAGGCCAACAGCGGCAGCAGCGCCGGTCTTGGTCGGGATCATCGACTGGGTCGCCGAACGGGCGCGGCGCAGGTCTTCGTGCATCACGTCCGACAGGACCTGGTCGTTGGTGTAAGCGTGCACGGTGGTCATCAGGCCGGTTTCAACGCCGATGGCGTCGTTCAGTGGCTTGACCAGCGGTGCCAGGCAGTTGGTCGTGCACGATGCGTTCGAGATCACGGTGTCGGTGGACTTCAGTACGTCCTGGTTCACGCCGTACACGATGGTGGCATCGACGTCCTTGCCGCCTGGTGCCGAGATGATGACTTTCTTGGCGCCGCCCTTCAGGTGAGCAGAAGCTTTTTCTTTGGTGGTGAAGAAGCCGGTGCACTCGAGCACCACGTCCACGCCCAGGTCGCCCCATGGGATTTCTGCCGGGTTACGCTGGGCGAACACGCGAATCACGTCGCCGTTCACGATCATGTTGTCGCCGTCTACTTCCACGGTGCCTGGGAACTTGCCGTGGGCGGTGTCGTAGCGGGTCAGGTGGGCGTTCGACTTGGCATCGCCCAGGTCGTTGATCGCAACGATCTGGATGTCTTGCTTTTTACCGCCTTCGTAGAAAGCGCGCAGCACATTGCGGCCGATACGGCCATAGCCGTTAATTGCAACTTTGATCGTCATACTTTACTCCTGATAGAAAAAATAGTTAACGCAGCAATTATAGATTAAGCAATCACCAGTTTGGCTTTCGCGACAACATTTTCCACGGTGAAGCCGAAGTGCTTGAACAGCACGCCCGCTGGTGCGGACTCGCCGAAGGTGTCGATACCGACCACGGCGCCTTCCAGGCCCACGTACTTGTACCAGAAATCGGTGACGCCGGCTTCGATCGCCACGCGTGGTACGCCTTTGGTCAATACGCTGGCTTTGTAGGCTGCGTCCTGGCGGTCGAACACGTCGGTCGATGGCATCGACACCACGCGCGCGGCAATGCCTTCGGCGTTCAGTGCCGAGGCGGCAGCGACGGCCAGCTCCACTTCGGAACCGGTGGCGATCAGGGTGACCTTGGCATCGATCACTTCCTGCAGCACGTAACCGCCACGGGCGATCGCGGCCACGGTTTCCGGCGCACGTTCCTGGTACGGCAGGTTCTGGCGCGAGAAGATCAGGGTCGATGGACCGTTCTTGCGCTTGACCGCTTCACCCCAGGCCACCATCGATTCGGTGGTGTCGCATGGACGCCAGTTGTCGAGGTTAGGAATCAAACGCATCGACGAAATGTGCTCGACCGACTGGTGGGTCGGACCGTCTTCACCGAGGCCGATGGAATCGTGGGTGAACACGAACAGCGAACGCTGTTTCATCAGCGCAGCCATGCGCAGCGCGTTGCGGCTGTAGTCGGAGAAGGTCAGGAACGTGGCGCCGAACGGGATGTAACCACCGTGCAGGGCCACGCCATTCATGATGGCGGCCATGCCGAATTCGCGCACGCCGTAGTTGACGTGGTTGCCCGGTTTGCCCGAACGCACGGCCACCGATTCTTTCCAGTTGGTCAGGTTCGAGCTGGTCAGATCAGCCGAGCCGCCGAGGAATTCCGGCAGCACCGGGGCCAGTGCCTGGATGGCGTTCTGGCTGGCTTTGCGGGTGGCGATGGTTTCTTTCTTTTCCACGGTGGCGGCGATTGCGGCAGCCAGCGTTGCGTCAAATGCAGCTGGCAGGTCGCCGGCCATGCGGCGACTCAGTTCGGCAGCTTCGGCCGGGAACTGGGCGCTGTATTCGTTGAACAGCTTGGTCCAGGCGGCTTCCTGGGCGGCGCCCGCTTCCTTGGCGTCCCACGCGGTGTACACGTCGGCCGGGATCTCGAACGGCGCGGCGGACCAGCCGATGTACTCGCGTACATTGGCCACTTCCTTGTCGCCCAGCGCGGCGCCATGCACCTTGTCGCCGCCTTGCAGGTTTGGCGAACCCTTGCCGATCACGGTCTTGCAGCAGACCAGGGTCGGCTTGGTGGCGGTCTTGGCGGCGGCAATCGCGGCCGAGACGGCAGCCACATCATGGCCGTCCACGCCGCGGATCACGTTCCAGCCGTAGGCTTCGAAACGGGCCGGGGTGTCGTCGGTGAACCAGCCTTCGACCTTACCGTCGATCGAGATGCCGTTGTCGTCGTACAGGGCGATCAGCTTGGACAGGCCCAGGGTGCCGGCCAGCGCGCACACTTCGTGCGAGATACCTTCCATCAGGCAACCGTCGCCCAGGAAAGCGTAGGTGTAGTGATCGACGACTTCCAGGCCCGGTTTGTTGAATTCGCTTGCCAGCAGCCATTCGGCCAGCGCCATGCCGACCGCATTGGCCAGGCCCTGGCCCAGCGGACCGGTGGTGGTTTCCACGCCCGGCGTGATATCGACTTCCGGGTGGCCCGGGGTCTTGGAATGCATCTGGCGGAAGGCGCGGATGTCATCCATGGTCACCGCGTAGCCGGACAGGTGCAGCAGCGCGTAGTGCAGCATCGAACCGTGGCCGTTGGACAACAGGAAGCGGTCGCGGTTGACCCATTTAGGATTGGCCGGGTTGTGGCTGTAATGCCCACTCCACAGCGCTACAGCGATCTCTGCCATGCCCATCGGCATGCCTGGGTGGCCGGAATTGGCTTTCTGGACGGCGTCCATTGCCAGCGCGCGGATCGCATTGGCCATATTGGTGTGGGGGAGCGTAGAAGTCATCGTAGGTCAATCACGAAAGTGTGGGAACTGGGCGCAAGGAGCGCACTAACAAAAACGCGCACAACGCTTGCAGAGCCCATTATTTTACCAGACGATGACATCGACCATTTAAAATTGCGCTCTTCGACCACTCCCCACAATCGCCATGCCTCGCTTCTTTTGCCCCCAGCCACTGGCCATCGGCCAGATTGTTTCCCTGCCCGACACCGTGGCCCACCATGTGCAGGTGCTGCGCCTGGTGCAAGGCGACCTGGTCACCCTCTTCAATGGCGAGGGCGGCGAATACACGGCCGCGTTGACCGAACTGGGGCGCCGCAGCGCCAGCGCCGAAGTGCGCAGCCATGCGCCGCGCGAGGCCGAGCTGCCGTTCGCGCTGACCCTGGTCCAGGGCGTGCCGGAAGGGAGCAAAATGGACTGGATCGTGGAGAAAGCGGTGGAACTGGGCGTGGCCGCCATCGTGCCGCTGACGGCACGGCGCTCGGTGGTGCGGCTGTCCGGCGAGCGCGCCGAAAAGCGCCTGGCGCACTGGCAAGGCGTGGTGGTCAGCGCGTCCGAGCAATGCGGGCGTAACCGGCTGGTCACGGTGGCGCCCGTGCAGGAGTTCAATCGCTGGCTGGCGGCGCCCGCCAACGGCGCCCGGCGTATCCTGCTCAGTCCGCGCGCGGAACAATCGCTGGCACAGTGGGCGCGCGACACGCCGCCCCGCGCCGTCGACTTGCTGGTGGGCCCGGAAGGCGGCTACAGCGACGAAGAGGAAACGGCGGCAATTGCCGCCGGCGCCGTGTCGCTGTCGATGGGCCCGCGCGTGCTGCGCACCGAAACGGCGGGACTGGCGGCGCTGACCATGCTGGCAGCCGCCTGGGGCGGCATGTAGTTTCCGCCGCATCTCAATAACAAAAGGGCAGGATGACGACGTCATCCTGCCCTTTTTTACGTGGGCGGCATTGCTGCCGCCCCGTGCCCTCTCTATTAGAAGGTGTAGCCCAGACCCAGGCTGAAGAAGCGGCCGATAGCGCCTGCCTGATGCAGCGAAGCATTGTACGGCGTTTGCACGGTAGCATTGCCGTAGGTGCTGACGTCGATCGGCGGCTGCTTGTCGAACACGTTCAGGACAGCGCCTTTCAGCGTCAGGTTCGAGCTGACTTTGTACTGCACGTTCAGGTTGGCAACGGTGAACGACGGTACGCGGCAGTAGTTAGCTGGCTGACGACCGGCGGTGAAGTATGGGCGGCCACCAACATCGATACCGGTGTTGTTGCAGTTGGTACCACCAACCGAAGGATCGAGCGACGAGAAGTCGCTGGTGTAGTTGATCGTGGTGTTCACGTCCAGCGGACCCTTGGCCCAACCCAGGCTCAACTGACCACGGTTCTTAGGCGAACCGGTAGCACCCGATACCACGGAAGGACCGTGGGTACCAGCCAGCTGGTAGGTTACGCCAGCAACGGTTTGCTCGTAGCTGATCGTGTGAGCGAAGCTCAGGTTAGTACGGAAGACGCCGTTTTCGCCCAGGTTCCAGCGGTAGCCGATGTCGGCTTCCACGCCAGTGGTCTTGGTCGAGCCACCGTTGATGTAGGCCGATTCCGCGAACAGGATCGGGCCAACCGATGGGATGCCGACCACGGTACCGCCGCCAGGTGCGGCGATATCGGTCTGCACTGCCGGGCCACGGACGAAGGTTTCGACGTAGCTAGGATCGTTACCCGCTGCGGTGACGATCTGGTTGTTCACTTCGATGCTGTAGTAGTCGATCGTTGCGTTCAAGCCCTTAAATGGCTCGAGAATCGCGCCCAGGGTGAACGATTTCGATTTCTCAGGAGCCAGATCCTTGTTAGGACGCTGCACGTACGTAGGCTGCAAGCTGCAAGCGCCCGGTACGTTGCCTGGGGTAGCGACGTTCGCATCCGGGCACAGCACTGGATCGTTGATCGAGTGGTACAGGAAGAACGAACCCGAATTGCCGGTTTCTGCCGGGTTAGGTGCGCGGAAACCACGAGCAAACGTACCACGCAGGGCGAATTGCTTCGAAGGCGACCATTTCAGGGTAGCCGCAGGCGTGTACGAGTGAACCGTGTCGAAGTGGTCATAACGACCCGACAGGTTGAATTCGACATTTTTGATTGGCGTTGCTGCCAACTCACCGAAGACTGCCTTATTGGTTTCATCACCGATCACGAAAGCCGAGGTGGAACCGACTTGGCCGTTCAGGGTCAGGGCCGATGGTGGCGCATTCCAGGTACGTTTGTGCCAGTGAACACCAACTGCCAGCTTCAGAGGACCGGCACCCAGTTGTGGCAGCAGATCGCGCGAACCGATCAGGTCAACGTAGTTCAGTTTCGATTCCATGGTGTTCGAGAAGCGCGGCGACACTTGGTCGATCAGTGCTTGCGAATTACCACCCAAAACGTTCCACTGGCCAGCGTTCAACAGTCGCTGCAGCGCGGCACGGTCTACGTAGCCGCTGTAGTCGATTTCTGCCTTGGACTTGGTCAGACCGCCGCCCAGTTGCAGATCCCACCCCAGCGCCGCGCCGTTCAGGTCAACTGCGAGACGGGTGGTGGTTGCCTTGTTGCTTTGTTGCGAAGCGCCATCGAGACCAGGAATGTAACCGTACAGGCGGGTCTGGGCAAATGGTGCGACCAGGTTGGCGCCGATCGGTTGACCAGCGGTGAAGCGGGTGCTGGGCATAGCGCCGAAGCCCGGGATCAGGACGCCGTTGTTGTTGACGTTAGTGCCTGCGAACGACGTTGGCGAGTAAGTTGCTGGCAAGCCGCGGTTGTTCAGGTTGTCACGTTGGAAGATCGAGCCTTTGACAGCCAGCTCCCAATTGTCCGGCAGCTTCTTGGTGAAACCGACCAGCAAGTTCTTGTTTTCAGTTTCAGGCTGAATATTGGCGTACGTATCCGCCACGGCGCAACCGCCGGACATGTACAGGTTGTAGTTACATTTAGGGTCCAGGAACACGAAGTTCGCTGCATTGTTCACGCCGCCGGAGGCTGCGCCATTATGGTTGTACAGGAATGGCGAATTAGTTGCAGTCAGGAAGCTGTTACGCGTGGTCGGCACACCGAAGGTCAGGTTGTTGCCGCCTTCCGAACGCCAGTCCAGCTTGTTCCAGGCCTGGTCAGTGCGCTGGCTGACCTTGATCGCGCCCTGGCGGCGCCATTCGGCAGTCGCAAACACATTGTAGCCATCGGCGTCGATGTCACCGAAACCGGTCGACAGCGAAGCGCGATGCGTGGTACCGCCGCCGTGCTGGCTAGTGCCGCTGTCAGCGGTGAAGCGGGTACCGTTGGCGCTCTTTTTCAGCTTGATGTTGACCACACCAGCCACCGCATCAGAGCCGTACAGTGCCGAGGCGCCGCTTTTCAGAACTTCGATGCTTTCGATGGCATCGAATGGAATATTGGAGACGTCAACAAACGAGCGCTGCGAATCGTCGCCGATCGCGTAAGGCGACATGCGGTGGCCATCGATCAGCACCAGAGTCGAGCCCACCGTCAGGCCGCGCAGCGAAATGCCCGACGCGCCGTTGGCGAATGCGCCCGAGAAACCGGTACCCAGGGTACCTGCGCCGTTGGCTGCCAAGTCTTGCAGCAACTCAGCGACCGAGGTCTTACCGCTACGCTGGATATCAAGTGCGGTGATGACTTGCACTGGCGCTGCGGTTTCAGTGTCGGTGCGGCTGATCAACGAACCGGTCACGACAACGCGTTGTACCGGCTGGGCAGCGCTGTCCTGCTGTGCCATCGCTGGCGTGATGGCAGCGACGGAGAATGCGCCGCTTGCAATCACTTGCAAGATCGCGATAGGCATAGGTTTGATACGCAACTTCATGAAAAAAACTCCTTCTGGGGTGTGTACCTGAATTTTTTTATGGAATTCCCGGGTAAGGTCTTCCTGATAGGTGTGTCAGCATTTACAAATGTGACTCAACGGTTACATAAAACCACGCGGACTTGAATCATGTCAATTCTACGGAAGGAAACTATAGCGCTAAAACAACACATTAATTTCTCTAATGTTATTTTTCGCCATAGCTTATTCGGAAACGGTGCGAAAGATCACTGATTTAGTGCGCAAACGCCCTGGTTTGGTGCGTAAATATATTTATTGCAACGCAGCACCAAATTTCCGCCAGCAGCCCGATCGAACCGCACCACCCCTGTGCATGGACGCCTTTGTGCGGATGCAGCAAAACTCGCCTGCACTTAAATTTGTATTTATATGTAACAGATAGGGCCATCGCTCCCGCGGCTGGCGAGACCCGCCGGAAATATTGCCGAACAGCACGCAATGTAACGGCAACGGGACGATTTATCGCTCGCATGAATCTTGCTGACAAGATCGGTATTTTCGTCAATAACCTGTCAGAAATGAGTCATCGATGCACATCCCCCGCTTGACGCACACTGAAATTGTCGCGCTGGAGGCTGCCGCCATCCAGGCTACCCAAAAAGGCCAGGAAGAGGACGCAGCGCGCATCTGGTCGCGCATCCTGGAACTCGATCCAGGCCATGCGCCAGCCTTGTCGGCGCTGGGCAAACGCGCGTTCCGCTACCGCGATTACGACACGGCCCGCCTGGCGTTCGAACGCCTGGTGCGCGCCAACCGGGATGATCCGCAAAGCTGGATCAGCCTGGCTCTGGCTTGCCAGGCACAAAAGGACGAGAATGCGGAGGAAACCGCGATCCACAATGCGCTGGTCGCTGATCCTCACAACATGGTGGCGCTGATCCTGCGCGCACAGTTGCTCGAGCGCCAGGGAAAAACCCACCAGTCCGCCACGGTGTATGGCGCCGTCAAGCAGGTCGCGCCGCCGCTGGCCCAGCTCGAACCGGGACTGCGCACCGCCGTCGAACATGCGGAACAATACGTCAGCAAATACCAGGACAGCTACGGCAAGTTCCTCGACCAGTTTCTCGCAGACCAGTACCAGCACCACCAGGGCGAAGACTTGCGCCGCTTTCGCGAATCGATCGATCTCATGGTCGGTCGCAAGCGCCGCTATGAATCCGAATCGATGGTCTATCACTACCCGGGCCTGTTGCCCCAGGCTTTTTTTGCGCGTGAAGACTTTCCCTGGCTTGACGCCATCGAAGCGGGAACCGACGCCATCCGCGAAGAGTTTCTGCAGGTACTCGCCGACGAACAGGACTTCGTACCTTACTTGACGTACCCTGATGATGTACCGCACCAGCAATTTGCCGAACTGAACAATTCACCGCGCTGGAGCGCCTATCATTTGATCGAAAATGGCCAGCCGGTGGCGGCGCATGCCGCCAAGTGCCCGCAAACCATGGCGCTGCTGGCGCAAGCGCCACAACCGGTGCAGCCGGGACGCACACCGAGCGCCATGTTTTCCCTGCTCAAACCGCAGACCCGCATTCCTGCCCACGTGGGCGTTTCCAATGTGCGGCTGGTGACTCACCTGCCACTGATCGTGCCGCCCGACTGCGGCTTCCGCGTGGCAAACGATACGCGCCAGTGGGTGCCGGGCAAAGCCTGGGTTTTCGATGACACCATCCAGCACGAAGCCTGGAATGACAGCGAGCAGTTGCGCGTGGTACTGATCTTCGATGTCTGGCATCCTCATCTGTCGCCCGCTGAACGGTCGATGATCAGCGCCCTCAGCAGCGGCATCAGCAGCTTCCGCCAGCAGGACGGCGACTTCGCGCTGTAAGCACTCGGCACGCAATACGCAATACGCAGCGGCAAAAAAAAACGGCGAACCGTGAGGTTCGCCGTTTTGCTGAAGCCGGTCGCTTTAGAAGCGGGCGGTCAGGTTCATGAACAGCTTGCGACCCAGTGCGTCGTAGGTCGATGGGAAGGTGTTGCCGTTACCCTGGCCAACGCCGTATTTCGAGGTGATTGGCGGATCTTTGTCGAACAGGTTGTTGATACCGGCCATGACCGAGATCTGCTTGGTCACAGGGTAGCTGGCAGCCAGGTCGAAGTAGCTGGTCGCTGGCAGGCGGCGGTCCGAAGCGACAGCGCTGGTAGCGCCATCTTCCAGATCCACAGCCTTGAAGTAGCGCCAGGTCAGCGCAACGTCGGCCTTGAATGGCGAACCCCAGTTCAGACGCAGCTTGTGACGCCATTTCGGACGTGGCTGATCGCAATTGCCGTCGCCGTTGTACTTGCCGACGCAATCGTAGGCTGGTTCGCCTGGCAGTTCTTCCACTTCAAACTTGGTCAGCAAGGAGCCGTTCAACATCAGGCTGAAACGGCCATAGTCAGTAGCACGGAAGTCGTAGCTGGCGCCGACGTCCACGCCGGAAGTACGCATGCTACCAATATTGACGTTGGTACCGACGATCGATGCTTCAGGCAGCAGCCACAGGGTGCCCAGACGATCACGGGTGATTTGCGAGCAATACAGCGAGTTACCGGACTCGAGGCACTTGTTCAGCGTGGTCAACGGATTGACGTTGCTGATGGTGTCCTTGATCTTGATATCGAAGTAATCGAGCGTAACGGTCAGGTTACGCATCGGCGCAATCACCACACCGAAGGTGTTCGACTTGGCGGTCTCCGGTTTCAGGTTGGTGTTACCACCAGCGAGGTAGTTGTACTGACCGGCAGGGCTGTCCTGGATGTTGCCGTACTGGGCAGCAGTAACACCGGTGCGTGCGCACTCGGCCAGGCTGGCAGTCGGGCTGGCACCGGCACACGGGTCAGCGTCAGCGTTGAACAGGTTGTTACCGGCTGGCGAGTACAGTTCGTTGATGTTCGGTGCACGCACTGCCTTCTGGTGGGAAGCACGAACGCTCAGCATCGACGACGGTTGCCACATCAAGCCGGCACCATAGGTATTCGCCGTTACACCAGTGCTGAGGTCGGTATGACGGAACGACAGGTTGGTCGACAGCAGCTTGGCGAACGAACGGTCTTCCAGCAGTGGAATCTGGACTTCACCGAAGATATCCTTGACCACGTAGCGGCCTTTGACCGGGACAACCGGACCACCAGCGCCGTCGAGGTCGAAGTTGGCCGACGGTGCATCCGGGTTCAGTTCCAGCGATTCAACGCGACGTTCAACACCGAACGACACGCCTACACCGCTTTTTGCACCAGGCACTTTGATGCCATAGTCACCCAGGTCGGCAGCCAGCGTACCGCTCTGGATCTGCTGCGCGGTGTGACCATAGGTCTGCCCAGGGGTCTGGATGTAAGCCAGTTGTTCCGGAGTCACGGCGCCCAGCGTCCATGGGTTGTAAGGGACGCAATTCGGATCGGAGCCATCCACGACCGAGCGGCAGGTGGCTACGCCATTGACGTTGACCACGTCCAGCGCCTTGGCGCCGCGCTCTTTCGAGAAATAGTTTTCCGAGCTGCCTGCGTAACGCACTTTCGAGGTCTGCGCGTACACGTCGTAGTTCCACTTGCCAACCGTGCCTTTGGCGCCGAACATCATGCGGTACGAGGTATTGTTGAACAGTGCAACGCGGCCGCCGCCTTCAACGTTACGACGCTGTACCACCACGTCGGTTTCGTCGCCAGGTGCGAACAGGCTGAACGCGTTTTTCATTGCCGGCGACAGCATCGGGTTATCGTAACGGAGCGTGTAGATGTTGCCGAAAATACCGCCAGGTGCGATCTGCGCGTCGGTGGTGTTATCGTGGAAAGAGAAATTGCTGTACACGCGAATCTTGTCATTCACGTCGAAGCGGGCCGAAGCCGACACGCCATAACGCTCGCTTGGGCGTTGCAGGTGATTGATCGGGCCGTAGTTGTAGGCATCGTTGGCGGTGTAAGCGCGCGGATCGCCGTTGGCGGTGGCCGTGTAGATCGCGTTGGTCTTGGTATTGACGAAACGACCGGTAGCATTGGTACCAGAGCCGCCGCAACCATAGCCGGCTGCCGAAGCGGTCAGCGCGCACGAGGTAAAGTCACGCTCGGATTGCAGCAGCGCATCGTCTTTCTTGTAGCTGAAGAATACGGTGGCATTACCTTTGCCCTCGGCAAAGTTACCACCGATCAGCAAGGAAGCATCTTTCGAGCGGCCATCGAAGCTCTTGTTGCCTGGACGTTGGAACTGCGCGGGATTGCCCACCGAGCGGCTCTGGACCAGGTCACCGATGCCATGGGGATTGTTTTGCTGGTGGTTGTAACCACTGCCATTCAACTCGACCTGCACGCCTTCGAAGTTGTCAATCATGATGAAGTTGACCACGCCCGAAACCGCATCGGCGCCGTACACGGCGCCAGCGCCACCGGACATCACGTCCACGCGTTTGATCAGCGCGGCAGGGATCTGGTTCAAGTCGGCAGCGGTCGAGCCTGGCGAGCCAGCAGGCAGGCGACGGCCATCGACCAGCACAAGGGTACGATTCTCGCCAAGGCCGCGCAAGTCAACCGTGGCAGTACCGGACGCGCCATTGACCACGTTGCCGGACTGGGCTGCAAACACCTGCGGCAGATTGTTCAGCAGGCTCTCGACGTTACGCACGCCATCGAGCTTGATGTCTTTGGAGCCCAGCGACACCATCGGACTGATGCTTTCGGTGTTGAGGGTCGGAATACGCGATCCGGTCACCTCAACTTTTTGCAGCGCTTCCGGCGCCGCTTCCTGCGCGTGGGCAACAACCTGCATACCCAACGCCATACCGCCGAGACACATCAAACGGATCGAGCGAGACAGTACTGTTTCCTTGATCATTATAGTTAATTCCCTTGTGTGTTTATAAGACGATTAGTGCAGCTTTTAAATGATGCTTTATCCGTCTTTTATTAATAACAGCCGAATTACCTGGATAAGGTTAATCGACCGCAATTTGCCCTTTCAATACAGCCAAAACTTTGGAAGAAGCCGAACTGCATCATTAATGAAATAGTTTCGGCCCTTCCTTCTTTCATAACAACATGCGCGATCATTTGCTGTCAATCACGACGAAAAGGGTGGGTCGCGTGCGGGGGCTCATGTCACTTTCATTTTGCACCGGGACGGTGCGATGCAAAAAGTTTCCATTTGGAATCAAAATAATTATCTAATGAGAAACAATGTCATCTGTATCAAATTCACAACAATTGCACGTTGATCATCGATTACGCTCAAAAATTGAAAAAGAAAACAATGTAATGCCAATGTGAATGTTGAAATAAAACAACGAAAATATGGAAACAAGTAACTTTCCTGAGGCAAGGTCACGGCTCATGGGGCACTGCCCAAAATCCCTCTTACGTCAAGAAAAAGCTGTGCAATATTGGGGTGGAACAGGCAATGCGGTGTCTAAAATATCCCTCTGGCGCCAAAAGCCATGACACCATTCACTACGAGGTTGCGCGACGTTTTTCCACCGAAAACACGCGGAACGCGCCGTTATAGGGAGAATCCTATGAACACACCAAAACGGTGCAAGTCGTGTTTTAACAACAAGTTGGTAGATAACCACAGTTGAAAGTTGCCTAATTACAATTTTTAACTGTAGTGTCAGACCTTGTCACGCTGGCGAATCGCCGGGTGAATCACACGCGCTCCACCGAGCGCTTGTTTTATAACACTGATGCTGGGCAGTGCTTTTTATTCGTTCCACGCATTTGCGCTGCCGTTGTTGTTACCATGCCAGGGATGGGAAGCGCTAAGCAATTTTGGTAAAATGGCGGCCTTGCCTGGTAACGCAGCGTGAATAGCGCGCCGCCTTGCCTACCATCCATGGCGCCTAAACAGCGCCCCGACAGGAATTCCTCATGCTACGTCTCAACGAAGTCAAACTCCCCCTGAACCATGCCGAAGCCGAGCTGTCTGCGGCCATCCTGGCGCGCCTTGATATCGGCGCCGACGACCTGCTCGGTTTTACCGTATTCAAACGCAGTTACGATGCCCGTAAAAAATCGGCGATCGTGCTGATTTACTCGCTAGATATCGACGTGCGTAATGAAGCGGCCGTGCTCCAGCGCATTCGCCATGACCGCCACGACATCCACCTGATGCCCTCGCCTGACATGGCGTACAAGTTTGTGGCCGACGGCGCGCAACTGGCCGCCCACCCGGACTTCCAGCGCCCGGTAGTGATCGGCATCGGCCCGTGCGGTCTGCTGACGGCACTGCTGCTGGCGCAAATGGGCTTGCGTCCCATCATTCTCGAGCGCGGCAAGGTCGTACGCGAGCGTACCGTGGACACCTTCGGATTCTGGCGCCAGCGCAAGCTCAACCCCGAGTCGAACGTGCAGTTCGGCGAAGGCGGCGCCGGCACCTTCTCGGACGGCAAGCTGTACAGCCAGATCAAGGATCCCAAGCATTACGGCCGCAAGGTGCTCACCGAGTTCGTCAAGGCCGGCGCGCCCGAGGAAATCGTCTATGTGAGCAAGCCGCACATCGGCACCTTCCGCCTGGTCAAGATGGTGGAATCGATGCGCGAGAATATCGAGGCGCTGGGCGGCGAATACCGCTTCGACAGCAAGGTCACCGACATCGATATCGAAGAAACCGCCAGCGGCCGCCAAGTGCGCGCCGTGATGCTGGAAAGCGGCGAGAAGATCGTCACCGACCACGTGGTGCTGGCGATCGGTCACAGCGCCCGCGACACCTTCCAGATGCTGTACGACCGGGGCGTGTACATCGAAGCGAAACCGTTCTCGATCGGTTTCCGGGTCGAACACCCGCAATCGCTGATCGACGCCTGCCGCTTCGGCCCCAACGCGGGCCACCCGATTCTCGGCGCAGCCGACTACAAGCTGGTGCACCACGCCTCGAACGGCCGCGCCGTATACAGCTTCTGCATGTGCCCGGGCGGCACGGTGGTGGCGGCGGCGTCCGAGCCGGGCCGGCTGGTCACCAACGGCATGAGCCAGTACTCGCGCAACGAGCGCAACGCCAACAGCGCCATCGTGGTCAGTATTTCGCCCGAGGTGGACTACCCGGGCCATCCGCTGGCCGGGATGGAATTCCAGCGCCGGCTCGAGGAAAAAGCCTTCGAGCTCGGTGGCGGCACGTATGACGCGCCGGGCCAGCTGATGGGCGACTTCGTGGCCGGCCGCGCCTCGACCGAGTTCGGCAGCGTAACACCGTCGTACAAGCCGGCGGTGCACCTGACCGACCTGGCGCAGATCCTGCCCGAGTACGCGGTCACGGCCCTGCGCGAAGCGTTCCCCGCATTCGACAAGCAGTTGAAAGGCTATTTCCGCCACGACGCGGTACTGACCGGCCTGGAGACGCGCACGTCGTCGCCGATCCGCATCAAGCGCCGCGACGACACCCTGCAAAGCCTCAACACGGCAGGCCTGTTCCCGGCCGGCGAAGGCGCCGGTTACGCGGGCGGCATCCTGTCGGCTGGCGTCGATGGCATCAAGGTGGCAGAGGCGGTGGCGCTGTCGATGGCGGCCGCGCAGGCCAAGGCTCAGAGCGCCTGACGGGTCACGTGCTCCTGGTCACGTACCGGCAGCCGCAGCTTGATGCGGCAGCCGGGCCCCTCGGTGGCCACGGCCACGTGACCGCCCATCTGGTGCATGATGGTATAAACGATATGCATGCCCAGGCCTGAGCCGCCCTGCCCGCGCTTGGTCGTAAAAAACGGCTCGAACAGGCGCTCGCGCACCTCGCGCGTGAGTCCGGCGCCGTTGTCGGCAAACTCCAGCAGCAACCACCGCACACCGTGCTCCAGCACCATGTCGCCGTGCAGCTCGATCTTGCCGGGCCCGCCATCGGGGTAGCCGTGCTTGACCGAATTCATCAGCAAGTTCGACAGCACCTGCGACCAGCGCCCGGCATCGAGTCGCAAGCACAACCCTGCCGGCACCATGACCTCTGCCTCGATGCCGACCTTGCGCAAGGCGGGTCCATGCGCCGACACCAGCCCCAGTGCATGCTCGCGCACATCGAATTCCACCACGTGATCGCTGCCCTGGTCCACCGCCAGTTGCTTGAAATTGCCGATCAGGTCGGCAGCGCGCGCCAAGTTACGCTCAATCAGCTGGGCGGCGTCGCGCAGGCGCTCGGCGGTGGCCACCAGCGCCGAACGGGTGACCCGTTCGCTGGTCACACACCGCACCAACTCGTCGGCATAACTGCTCAGGCTGGACGACGCGGTAACTGCCACGCCAATCGGCGTATTGACCTCGTGCGCCACCCCGGCCACCAGCGCGCCCAGCGCCGCCATCTTTTCCTGCTCGACCAGAATCGCTTGCGCCGCCAGCAGGGCGTCGGTGCGCTGCCTGACCTTTTGTTCGAGTAATTGCTCGCGCTCCTGGTGCTGCAACTCGGCCGCGCAGCGGGTGGCAAAGATCGACAGCAGCGACAGCGCCAGCAGGCGCTTGTCCTCGGACATCGGCCGGGTATCGATGGCCGACAGGATGCCCAGCGTAAAGCCTTCGGTATCGATCATCGGCATGCCGATATAGCTGTCGGCGCCCATGTCCACCAGCAGCGTGTCGTGCGGATAATCGGCCTGGATGCCGCTGGCATGGAAGCACATGCTCTGGTCGGTCACGTCCTGGCACGGCGTGTTGCGCAGGCTGTATTCCATATTGGGCAGGTAATCGTCGCCGCCCCACACGGCCAGGGTGCGGATGCCTTCCGCACCGTCGGCCAGAGCCGACACGCGGCCGGCGATCACGTAATGGACGTCAAGCGCGCGCGCCAGGTCGCGCACCATCAGGCGCAGGAAGTCGTCGCCGCGTGCGCGCGCCGTGGACGCGGTGATCGCGCGCAGTGCGGCTTCCGTCAGCACGCGACCGCCTTCGGCGCCATACAGTCCCTGTTCGGGCCCGCCATTGTTGCTCATCACATCCCCTGTCGATCACTGATCATTCGTTGCTACCACGGTTTAGCTATAAATTTTCAAAATAAATGTTTTTTTGTGTAAATTAATCGGTTATTTTTGTAATTAGTGCCAAAAGTGTTGTTTATTTCAATGTTGTTACAGTGTGTGCATTGACCCCTCCGGAGGCGAATGGTCTCATAAGCGCCCTGAGTAATTTACTTATAAATTATTCAGGATAAGACGTTTATTCAGATAAAAGCTAGCTTTCGGGAGTTGTAACAATGATCATGGAAAAAGTAATGGCGCGTTCGCTGCGCTTGGTGTTTGCTGGCAGCGCCGCATTGGTATTGGCCCAACCAGCCTTGGCACAGCAGGCGGATGCGCCGGTTCAGCGCGTGGAAATCACCGGTTCGGCCATCAAGCGTATCGATGCGGAAACCGCTGTGCCAGTCACCGTGCTGCGCATGGACGACCTCAAGAAGGAAGGCATCACGACCGTCGAACAGGTCATGGCCAACCTGAGCGTATCGCAGTCGAGCCAGGGCACGAGCCAGTCGGTCGGTTCCAGCACCGGCGGTGCATCGTTTGCCGACCTGCGCGGTATTGGCGCCAACAAGACCTTGGTCCTGCTGAACGGTCGTCGCCTAGCCAACAACGCCTTCGACAGCTCGGCACCCGACCTGAACATGATCCCCTTCGCGGCCATCGAACGCGTCGAAGTCCTGCGTGATGGCGCCTCGTCGCTGTACGGTTCCGACGCGGTTGGTGGCGTGATCAACTTCATCACCAAAAAAGATTACCGTGGCGGCACCGTCACGGTGGGCGCGGACTCGAGCCAGCACGGCGGCGGTTCGTCCAACAACGCCAACTTCGGCTTCGGCTTTGGCGACCTGAACAACGACGGCTACAACATCTTCGCGATGGTGGACCACCAGGAACAGCACGCCCTGAGCGGCACCAACCGCGACTACAACAAGCGCTATGCAGGCGGCCTGTCCGGCTCGACCAGCCCGGCCAACTACTACCAGGGTGACGACAGCGCCAATCCGGCCGGTCCGAACTGCACCACCGGCACCTTCCTGATCCCTGACGGCTCGGGCGGCTGCCTGATGACCACGTCATCGTTCGTGGACTACGTCCCAAAGTCGAAGCGCACCACCGGCCTGATCAAGGGTACCCTGAAGATCAACGAGAACCATGAGTTGGGCGTGGAAGTGCTGTCCACCGAAAGCAAGATCGCCACCAAGATCGCACCGGTACCGTTCGGCGGCCTGTACATCAACCGCCTGCGTCCGAATGGCACGCTGAACCCGTACTACCCGGGCAATGGCGCCACCGCCGATGCACTGGGCCTGAGCCCAACCTACACCGACAGCGACGGCGATGCCACCGCAGGCGTGAACCCAGGCTTCGTGCATGCCAAGTGGCGCGACCTGTTCCATGGTCCGCGCTCCGAAGAAAGCATCAACAAGCAACAACGTGCAGTGATCTCGCTCGCTGGCGTGGTCGCTGGCTGGGATTACCAGACCGCGCTGACCTACAACGAAAACAAGGTCAAGCAAAACCAGACCGGCTACAGCGATGGCGGCATCGTCTCGCAAGGTGTACTCGACGGCGTGATCAACGTCTTCGGCGACCAGGACGCCGCTGGCACCGCACTGCTCAACAGCGCCACCCTGGCCGGCACCATCCAGAACGCCAAAGGCATCAACAAGGGCGCCGACTTCAAGGCCAGCCGCGAAGTCGGCGACTGGTTCAAGACCGGCAACCAGTCTGCCCTGGCGTTGGGCGCCCAGTACGAACACCAGGAGTTCAGCAGCAAGGTCAACACCCCTTACGCTGAAAAAGTGGTGGCATCGACCGGTATCGATCCGAATGGCTTCAGCGCCGGCAAGCGCACTGTGACCGCGTTCTTCTCGGAACTGAACGTGCCGCTGCTCAAAACCCTGGACGTGACCGCGGCCGTACGCTACGACAAGTACAGCGACTTCGGCCACACTACCAATCCGAAGTTCGGCTTCCGCTTCCAGCCAACCAAGGCCCTGCTGTTCCGTGGTTCTTACTCGAAGGGCTTCCGTGCACCGTCGCTGTATGAGCTGTACGCACAGGACGCGTACACCAACTCGGCGAACACGCTCAACGATCCGATCAACTGCCCTAGTGGTACCAATATTCCAGGCAAGTCGGCAGCAGCGAACTGCAAGCAGCAGTTCCAGGTCCTCAACGGTGGTAACCGTAACCTGAGCCCTGAGCGTTCGAAAACCGGTACCGTAGGTGTGGTGTTCGAGCCGGTCAACAACCTGACCCTGAGCGTTGACTACTGGAACATTCGCCTGTCGCAGCAGATCGATACGCTGAAAGACTTCGACGTGCTGGGCGATCCGGTCACGTTCGCTTCGGTGTACCACCGTAATTCGCAGGGCAACCTGTCGACCGACGGTTCGCAGTGCCCTAACCCGGCCACCTGCGGCTACATCGACCTGCACAACCTGAACCTGGGCGACGTCAACACCAACGGCCTGGACCTGGCAGCGAACTACCGCCTGCGCACCAGCGCTTACGGTAACTTCACCTTTGCGATGAACAGCACCTGGGTACACAAGTACGAGTACCAGAACTTCATCGGCGGCAACTTCAACAACAGGCTCGGCGCATTCTCTGGCGACGGTGTGATCTTCCGCTGGCAGAACACGCTGAACATGGCCTGGAGCAAGGACAAGTTCGGCGCCGGCCTGACCGCCCGCTACAAATCGGGCTATCAGGACCAGATCACCGAAGACTTCGGCGTGAATCACGTGCCGTCGTACACCACCTTCGACGGCTACGGTTCGTGGCAAGTGCTCAAGGGCCTGACCCTGACCGCCGGTGTGCGTAACATCTTCGACCGCGATCCACCGCTGTCGTACCAGTCGGGCACCTTCCAGGCTGGCTACGATCCGCGCTACGCCGATCCGATGGGCCGTACGTTCTACGCACGCGGTACCTACAACTTCTAACCAGTTAGATAGTTGAAAAAAATCCCCGGGTTTTGCGACCCGGGGATTTTTTTATTGAGACAGCGGTTACAACCACCCGGCCCGCTTGAACCGCCGGTGCAATATCCAGCACACGAAAATCATGATGGACAGCGCCATCGGGTAACCATACTTCCACTCGAGTTCGGGCATGAACTTGAAGTTCATCCCCCACACACCGGCAAACGCGGTAACGATGGCGAAAATCGCCGCCCACGCCGCCAGGCGCTTGTTCACTTCGCTCTCTTCGATTGCCGTCATCGACAGGTTGACCTGGATCGCGGTGGCGATGGTGTCGCGGATGGTGTCGAGCGCGGCGCTGATGCGGTGCAGGTGGTCGTGGACGTCGCGGAAATAATCCTGGGTGTCCAGGCACATCGACGGCACGCGGCCGCCGTACAGGCGCCCTACTGCTTCCATCATCGGCACCACGGCGTGGCGCACGGTGGTCACTTTTCCCTTGAGTTCATACAGGCGCTCGATATTGTCGCGCTGCTTGCCCTGGCTGAAGATCAGTTCTTCGATCTTTTCCAGCTCGGTCTCCAGCATTTCCAGCACCGGGAAATAACGGTCAACAATCGCGTCCATCAGCGCGTACAGCACGAAGGCCGGGCCCTTGCGCAACATGTGCGGCTCGCGCTCGGCGCGCGCCCGCACCCCTAAAAATCCCTTGGTGCTCTGGCCGTCGCGCGAGGACAGCACGTAGTTCTGGCCGACGAAAATATCGACCTCGCCCAGCACCACGTCGCCATCGCGGCATTCGACGGTTTTTACGACCACGAACAGCGAGTCGCCGTATTCCTCGATCTTGGGGCGCTGGTGGCCGCGGCTGGCGTCTTCCACCGCCAGTTCGTGCAAACCGAATTCATGCTGCATGGTCGTGAGCTCTTCAGGGGTAGCCTCGTGCAACGCCACCCAGACGAAGGTCTCGGGCTTCTCCATGTAATCACTGATTTCTTCGACCGGGATATCGGCCAGTTTTTGCCCATCCTCGTAGGCGACACAATTAAGCAGCATACACATTCCATAAAAAAATAAAGCCCCTGGCTTTGCAGCCAAGAGCTTACCTGAAACTTGTACAACGGTACTGCCGGCAATGAATGTGGCGTCAGTCGTCCTTGGCGCCGTCGATGCCCAGTTCGGCGATCTTGCGGGTGATGGTGTTGCGGCCGATGCCCAGGCGTACCGCCGCGTCGTTCTTGCGGCCGTGGGTGTGCTTGAGCGCGGTGCGGATCAGGGCCGACTCGAACTGCCGCCCCAGTACCGCCATCACTTCCTGCTGACCACCGCTGAGCATGGACGCAGCCTGCATTTCCAGCAGATTCAACCAGGCTTCCGGCGTGGCCGGCGCAGCCGAGGCCGGGGCCGACGCTGGCGCGTCGTGCGTGGCGATCGGCATCACGGTGCCGTGGTGCTGGACCGCGCTATAGCCTTCCGTCAGCGACGACTGTCCGCCGCTGCCGCCGGCGGCCGGCTGCTCCTGGGTCAGCTCCAGCGGCAAGTCCTTGACCTCGACGGTCTGGCCCGGCGCCATCACGGTGATCCAGTTGCACAGGTTTTCCAGCTGGCGCACATTGCCCGGCAACTCCAGGCCGCACAGGAAGGTCAGCGCGGCGTCGCTCATGCGTTTTGCTTCCACGCCCAGCTGCTTGGCGCTCTGCACCAGGAAGTGGCGCACCAAAATGGGGATGTCTTCGCGCCGTTCCCTCAAACTGGGCAGACGCAGGCGGATCACGTTGAGGCGGTGGTACAAGTCCTCGCGGAACAGGCCTTCGCGCACGCGCTGTTCGAGATTCTGGTGGGTGGCGGTAATTACCCGCACATTGGCCTTGATCGGCTGGTGGCCGCCGACGCGGTAGAAATGGCCGTCGGACAGCACCCGCAGCAAGCGGGTTTGCAGGTCGAACGGCATGTCGCCGATCTCATCCAAAAACAGGGTGCCGTTCTCGGCCTGCTCGAAGCGGCCGCGCCGGGTGGTCTGGGCGCCGGTGAAGGCGCCCCGTTCGTGGCCGAACAGTTCGGATTCGAGCAAGTCTTTCGGGATCGCCGCCGTATTGAGCGCGATGAACGGCTGCGCCGCCCGTGGGCTGTGCTTGTGCAGCGCGCGCGCCACCAGCTCTTTACCGGAACCCGATTCGCCGGTAATGAGTACCGTGACATTTGACTGCGACAGGCGACCGATGGCGCGGAAGACTTCCTGCATCGCCGGCGCCTGGCCGAGGATTTCCGGAGTTTCCGCCGGGCCCGATTCGACACTGGTCTCGCGCAGGCTCTCGTCGAGCGCACGGCGTATCAGTTCGACGGCCTTGTCGATATCGAACGGTTTGGCCAGGTATTCGAAGGCGCCGCCCTGGAAGGCCGCCACTGCCGAATCGAGGTCGGAAAACGCCGTGATGATGATGACCGGCAGCCCGGGGAAGCGTGACTTCACCAGTTGCAGCAGGTCGAGGCCGGAATCGCCCGGCATGCGGATGTCGGACACCAGCACTTGCGGCGTCTCGACTTCGAGCGCGGCGATGGCATCGCGCGCATTGGCAAAACTCTTCGTGGCCAGGTTCTCCCGGGCCAGCGCTTTTTCCAGTACCCAGCGGATCGATTCGTCGTCGTCTACTATCCAGATTGGCTTCATGTGTTGTGTATTTCCCGCGTGGATCGTCTATCGAGGGAAGTCGCACCTGTCTGCCACCACTTATGGCAATGGCAGCAGGATGCGGAAATCCGTGTATCCAGGCCGGCTGTCGCATTCGATCACGCCCATGTGCTGTTGCACGAAGGTTTGCGCCAATGTCAGTCCCAATCCGCTGCCGCCTTCCCTGCCCGACACCAGCGGGTAGAAAATACGGTCACGGATCTGGGGTGCGATGCCCGGCCCATTGTCGATGATATGCAAGTCTAATGCCAGCCCGTACCGTACCTTGGCCAATGTCACCTGGCGCGCCACCCGCGTCTTCAAGACAATCTGCGCTTCGCCCTCTTCCATCTGCGCGGCCAGCGCTTGCGCGGCGTTGTGGGCGATGTTCAAGACGGTCTGGATCAGCTGCTCCTTGTCGCCCCGGAACTCGGGAATCGACGCGTCGTAATCGCGCAAGATCGTCAGGCCGGACGGAAACTCGGCCAGCATCAGGCTGCGCACGCGTTCCAGCACTTCGTGGATGTTGACGTCGCCCACGATGTGCGGCCGGCGGTGCGGCGCCAGCAGACGGTCCACCAGCGTTTGCAGGCGGTCCGCTTCCTTGATGATCACTTGGGTGTATTCGCGCAATTGCACCGCGTGCAGCGCCGGCAGCTCCATCTCCAGCAACTGCGCGGCGCCACGGATACCGCCCAGCGGGTTCTTGATTTCGTGGGCCAGGTTGCGGATCAGTTCCTTGTTCACCTGGCTCTGGTCGAGGATGCGTTCCTCGCGGTCGAGCTTTAAATGCTGCAAGTGCTCGCGCAGTTCGATCAGGATGTGGCCGGCCGGTTCGTCGAGCGCCGAGACGATGCTGTGCACGTGCAGCGGATCGCGTCCTGCGCGCTCGAGCGTGAGATCCTGGCGCAGGTCGGAAAACTTGTGCTCGCGCGCCTGGGCGCAGATGTGGTCGAGCTCATCGGGATTGATGAACTGGGCGCTGAGCTTTTGGCGCGACATCGCTTTGAGCGAACTGGCCAGCAGATTTTCCGCCGCCGCATTGGCGTAGGCGATATGGCCGTCGGCATCGAGCATGACGACGGCGGAGGCCAGCAATTCCAGGCCGGCCAGCATGGCCGGGCGTGCAGGGTGATTCAGTGCGTTGACAGGGCTCATCGGGGACTCATGGGAAAAGCAGGTTAGCGGATATTGGCGATTTCACGTTTCAGGGCTTCGACGTTTTTTTCGGCGCGGCCCACGCTGTCGCGCAGCGTGGCCGTGCGTTCCTGGTACTTGGCATAGTTGCGCTCGTCGCCGCGCCGTTCGGGCGCGCCGTTGTTGTATTCAAGGCGCAACTCGGCCAGTTTTTGCTGCTCGCTTTTGAGCTCGTCTTCGAGGATGGCGCGGCGGTCGGCATCGCGCGCGCGCTGCTCGGCATTGTCCACACGCGGAAACGCGGTGGGAACAGCACCAGGCACCGTGGCAACAGCTGCGGGCTGCCCCGCCTGCGCGGGCGAGCGTGCCGGCGCAGCCCGCCGTGGCGGCGCGGCGATCACCGTGCCCGGCAAGTCCATCGCCGTGCAGTAGTTGCCGCGCTTGATATCCGTGTACTCGACGCTGCCGCCTGGCGGCGTGCACTTGTAGATCACGCCCTGGGCGGCAGCCGTCGCGCTCACCAGCGCCAGCATGCAAGCCAACGCGCCGCGTTGCAAACTCAAAATCATTCGTCATTCCGTGGATGGGTGGGTCCACGCGACTATACAACACCCCAAACAAAAACGCGGGGAAAGCCTTCGCCTTCCCCGCGTTTTTATGACTGGCGCCGGACCGGCCGGCGCCTGGCAGACTGCAATTACAGCGAGTAGTACATGTCGAACTCTGCAGGGTGGGTCGTCATGCGCATGCGCTGAACGTCCTGCATTTTCAGTTCGATGTAGGCATCGATCATCGAGTCGGAGAACACGCCGCCACGGGTCAGGAATTCGCGGTCCTTGTCCAGGTTTTCCAGTGCTTCTTCCAGCGAAGCGCACACGGTCGGGATCAGTGCGTCTTCTTCCGGCGGCAGGTGGTACAGGTCTTTCGACGCTGCTTCGCCCGGGTGGATCTTGTTCTGGATACCGTCCAGGCCAGCCATCAGCAGCGCAGCAAAGCACAGGTACACGTTGGCCAGTGGATCCGGGAAACGGGTCTCGATACGACGGCCTTTTGGATTGGCCACGTGCGGGATACGGATCGATGCCGAACGGTTTTTAGCCGAGTACGCCAGCTTGACCGGGGCTTCGAAGCCTGGCACCAGGCGCTTGTACGAGTTGGTGCCTGGATTGGTGATTGCGTTCAGTGCCTTGGCGTGCTTGATGATGCCGCCGATGTAGAACAGCGCGGTATCGGACAGGCCGGCATAGCCGTCGCCAGCGAACAGGTTGACGCCATCTTTCCAGATCGACTGGTGCACGTGCATGCCCGAACCGTTGTCGCCAACGATAGGTTTTGGCATGAAGGTCGCGGTTTTGCCGTAGCTGTGGGCCACGTTCCAGACCACGTATTTCAGGTTCTGGGTCCAGTCGGCGCGCTCGACCAGGGTCGAGAACTTGGTGCCGATTTCGTTCTGGCCAGCGCCAGCCACTTCGTGGTGGTGCACTTCGACCGGGATGCCCAGCGATTCGAGAATCAGGCACATTTCCGAACGCATGTCCTGGAAGCTGTCCACTGGAGGAACCGGGAAGTAGCCGCCCTTGACGGTTGGACGATGGCCGCTGTTGCCGCCTTCGATTTTTTCGCCGGTGGTCCACGACGCTTCGTCGGAGTCGATCTTGACGAAGCAACCCGACATGTCGATTTTCCAGCGGACGCTGTCGAAGATGAAGAATTCTGGCTCGGGACCGAAGTAGGCGGTATCGCCCAGGCCCGACGATTTCAGGTAGGCTTCAGCGCGCTTGGCGATGGAGCGTGGGTCGCGGTCGTAGCCTTTGCCGTCGGCAGGCTCGATCACGTCGCATTGCATGAACAGCGTGGTCTCTTCCATGAAGGGATCGATGTTCGCGGTGTTTGGATCAGGCATCAGGATCATGTCCGATGCTTCAATACCCTTCCAGCCGGCGATCGAGGAACCGTCGAATGCGTGACCCGATTCGAACTTGTCGATGTCGAAGTGCGACACTGGCACGGTAACGTGCTGTTCTTTACCACGGGTATCAGCGAAACGGAAATCAACGAATTTCACTTCGTTTTCCTGGACCATTTTCAGAACTTCTGCGGCTGTCATTGCCATGCGTCTCTCCTAAGATAATTTGCGGAACTGGTGCACCTACACTAAGCAGTATCCATGCCAGCCGATTCGCCCCAGCGATTGCATAACAATCTCATAAGGTTATGTTGATAGCGTCCTTGAACTTGCCGCCAAGTGCGTCCAAAATTGGGCGCACGATGGCACAGCGCAAATTTGATGACGATCAAGGCAGCACCATCGCGGTGCATTTTCAGAAAACCGCACTAAATTTGTGCAATTTTGGAATTTCGCTTGAAAATGCCTCGTTTTGGTGCGCACCGTCTTCGGCCACACAGGACGCTTATAATAATCTGAAACCCCTACTGGAACATGACATGAGCAAAATTGATGAGATTCTGGCGACGGCGCGCGGCCGCAACAAGGACTGGGCCTACGCTGGCGCGGTCACGCCCGAGGAAGCGTTCGAGCTGCTGGGGCTCGACAATGCTGTCAAGCTGGTGGACGTGCGCACCAACGCGGAGCGCGACTGGGTGGGCCGCGTGAAAATCCCCGAGGCCCAACATGGTGCGGTGCAGTGGACGACTTACCCTGGCGGCAATGCCAACCACGAGTTTATCGAGCAATTGAACTCGGTGGCGCGCAAGGACCAGGTGTTGCTGTTCCTGTGCCGCTCCGGCGTGCGCTCGCGTGGTGCAGCCAAGCTGGCGTCAGAACACGGCTACCAGCACTGCTTCGATATCCTCGAAGGGTTCGAGGGCGACAAGGATGATGCCACCCATCGCAAGAATATCAACGGATGGTGCAAGGCGGGCTTGCCGTGGACCGGGGCTTAATTAAACGGGAACCGCTTCCGCTCCTTCCGCCATCAGGAACTGAATGCGCTTGCGCACGAACTGTATGTGCGAGCGCAAGCCATACAGGCCGTCCGCAAACGACAGCGGGATCGAGATCTGGTTGACCAGCTCCTCGATCTCGTCCAGGCGCCGCAGCTGCTCTTCGTACACCTGCATGCGCGCCCCTTCCGGCGCTTCTTCTACCTTCTGCTCCACCGTACGCAGCTGTCCATACCACTTGTACACGCGCGAACGGATGCGCCACACGTACAGCGGCGGCACGATCTTCGATAACGGCAGGATCAGCGCACTGAGCGCCAGCATCACCACCCACATGCGGTCGAGGAAGTTGGCGGCCCAGAACGGCATATACCGTTGCAGCAGCGGCGGCCCGTTCTTGTAGAACTTGGCCGCTTCGGCATCGACCGGAATCTCGGTGTACTTGGCCGACGGGAACTGGCCCTGCTGCTGGAACCAGCCGGCGCCGTTATGGATGGTGCTGGCGCCCTGCACGAACAAATCGATCAGCGCCGGATGCATGTCCTCGCGCGCCACCAGCGTAGCGGTGGGCGCAATCAGGCTGTACTCGCGTGCCGGAATATCGCGGCCGAGATCGACGATACCCTGCGGCAGCGTCACATGGGTGAGGAACGGCAGCTTGCGCGCATAGGCCTCGGCCTGGGTGAAGTCGAACAATTGTATGCCCGGCGTTTGCAGCAGCATCTGGATCAGCGGCGCTTCCGGCGCGGACGTAAATACCAGGCCATCGATGCGCCCTTCCAGCAGCTCCACCACGGCTGGCGTATTGGCCAGCGAAAAGCGCTGGACGTCGCCCGTCTCCAGGCCATTCAATTCCAGCACCTGGTGCAGCAGGCGCGGCGCGCCGGCGCCCTTGGGACCGTAATTGATCTTCATGCCGCGCAGCTGGCTCAGCTGGGTGATCGGTTTTTTATCCTTGGGCTCGCGCAAGAACAGCCACAGCGGTTCGACGAACAGGCTGCCCAGCGACGTCAACTGCTCGCGGTCGGCCGCTTCTTCATTGGTGCTGCCGCTTTGCACGAAAGCGATATCGACCTTGCCGTCGCGCAGATTGTGCAGGTTTTCACCGGACCCGGCCGACGGCACCAGCGTCACCGTGACGCCGTGCTTGGCCAGCATGGCCGCGTATTTCTTGCCGAATTCTTCGTAGGCGCTGTTTTCCTGGCCCGTACCGAGCCGCACCGTGCGCGGCGGCGCCGGATCGACCAGCCAGTAAGCGAGCAGGCACACGCCGACGATCAGCAGCACAGTGGGCAAGGTGGACGCGAACAAGTCACGCAAGGAGAACTGCGTGAACTTGAGGATTTTGGACATGTGGTGGCGCATCGGTTTCATGGGGTGCTACAGTGCCAACAATTGGCGCCGTATGCAAGTGAAACCGAGCGCATGTCCCTTGTCAGCCGCCGCAGGCCCGCAGCGGAGCGGTGGCTACCGGCTTGGGCTGCGTCGCCGCCACTTCGGGCGCCGTGCCCGGCACCACCGGCGGTACCACCGCCGGCTTGACGACCGGGTGCGGATCGATCAACGGCATCAGGTGCGGCGCCAGCACCACCAGCAATTGCACCGGCAGCGCGCTGGTGAAGTCGTAGTTCTTCGACTCCGGCCCGTGCACATACGCGGTCATGCTGCCAAAGAAGCGCTCGCCGATATTGAACACGAACGTCGCCGACCGGTTCACATAGCGCGACTCGATCAGGCGTCCGCCGCCGCCATACACGTCGAAGCGCTGGTCGCCGGTCCCGGTCTTGCCGCCCACCGGCAGCAAGGTGCCGTCCGAGGTCGTGAATGCCCCGCGCGCGCGCTTGGCGGTACCGTCCGACACCACGCCCCGGATCGCTTCAGCCACCACCTGCGCCACTTCGGGCGCCAGCACCTGCTCGTTATTGACTGGCTTGGCGCGGGTGACGGTGGTGTCGTACGGCGTATTTTTGGCGAAGTGCAAAGTCGTCACGCGCTGGCTGGTCTTGCGCACGCCGCCGTTGACGATGATGCCCATCAGCTCGGCCAGCGCGGCCGGTCGGTCGGCCGAGGCGCCTAGCGTGGTGGCGTACGACGGCACCAGCGAATCGAACGGATAACCCATCTTCTTCCACTGCTTGTGCACTTCCATGAAGCCTTCGACTTCCAGCAGCCCGGCGATGCGGCGATCCTGGGCGTGCTTGCGCTTGGTTTTCAACAGCCACTGGTACACGTCCTGGCGCTCTTTCTCGCTGGCCGCGTTCATTTGCGTCAGGGTCGAACCCGGGTTGGCGTGCAGGTAAGCCACCATCCACAGTTCCAGCGGATGGACGCTGGCCAGGTAGCCGCGATCGGCCAGCGACCACTGGTCGATGGCGTACTGGTCGTACAGCTTGGCGACCTTCTCGTCCGACACCTCGTTTTGCGACGACAGGTTGGCGCGCAGGAACGACGCGAACTCCTGCTGGGTCGCTTTCGGATACACGGTGCGGTGGATCACGGCCAGGCGCACCGGCGTGCGGCGCAGGTTGGCCAGCATGATGTTGTCGAACTCGGAGACCGGCTTGCCCTTGTACTTGGCCCAGAAGCGCGCCAGGAACTCCTTGCCTTCCTTGTCCGCAAAGCGCGCCAGGTACTGGGCGCGGCGCGGATCGTCGGCGTCGGCCAGCAACGAGGCGGACGAGCCCGGCGTCTGGAACATGTAGAACTTGGCGACGTCGCGCATCAGGCGCACGAACACCAGGTTGGTCGAGCGGCGCAGCGCCTCGGTCACGGTCAGGATTTTGCCGTTGTCTTCCTTGGAGAAGTTGCCGAAGTAATGCAGGCCGCCGCCGGTGAAGAAGCCTTCGCCCGGGTTGCCCGAATACTTGCGCTCCATGGCCGCGTGCAGCATGGGCGTCAATGCCCGCGCCTCGCCGCCCACCGGCAAGCCCTTGAAGTAATCGAGCGCCCACAGCGACAGCTTATCCTGCGGATCGACCACCACCTTGCCCAGCTCGCCCGCACTCATGCCCGCGTACTTCTTGTGCAGCTGGTCCATGATGTCGAGATAGCTGACCAGCGTGCGCAGCTTGGCCGTGGAGCCCAGGTCCAGCTTGGCGCCTTCGTTGATGTCGAGCGGCTGGTCGTAGTTGTCCGTTTGCAGGCGCAGGAAGTTGGTGTCCTTGCCCTTTTCCAGCAAGGTAAAGCTGTACACCACGTTGGCCGGGTCGCCATTGCCCAACATGCCCTTGCCGGTCAGGCCGGCAGCCTTGGCGCGCTCGGGGTCGCGCAAGTCGTTCAGCACTTGCGTGACGGCCGTTTGCGCCTGCGCATCCAGCGTGCTGGTCACGTCCAGGTCCAGGCGGTCGAGGTTGTACATCCGGTTGTCGCCCAGCAGGTTGGCCAGGTGGTTGCGGATGGCGTTGGTGGCCTTGCGCGAAACGAACGTCATCGGCGGCGCCGCTTGCAGGCCGTTGCCCTTGGCCGGGTGCAGTTTTTGTTTCAAGGCCATGTCGCGCATGGCCGCCGTGATCACACCGTCCTTGGCCAGGATGCGCAGGTGGGCATCGGCCAGCTGGTCGAGGTCTTCGGCGCCGTCGCCCAAGTAATAGCTGGGGCGGCGCTGCGCGATCATCAGGCTCAGCGCTTCCTTGTAAACCAGCGCGGTATCGGCATCGGGTTTTTCCAGGTCGCGCGCCATGATGCGGTTGAACTCGTCGAAACCACGGCCGTACCACACCCACATGCCATCGCCGACGCCGTTGACTTCGCCGTAGCCGGGCTTGGCCGACAGCGGCACCGTGTTCAGGTACTCGATGACGATGCGGCGGCGCGCCTTGGTGGTGTCCGGGCCATCCTGGTACGAGCGCAGGCTGGCCGAGATCATCTGCTGCAGCTTGTCGGTCATCGAGCCGGTGCGCCCTTCGGGCGAGTGACGGTATTTTTCGATTTGCGTGGCCAGCGTGCTGCCACCGGCGGCGCGGTGGCCGGCGCCCAGCGCGCTCATGCTTTTTTCCAGCACGGCCTTGGCCAGCCGGTCCCATTCCACGGCCGGGTTGCGTTTCGGGTAGGTATTGTCGAGCAGTTCGCGGTTTTCGATGTACAGCAGGGAGCTGATCAGCGCCATCGGCGCCTGCTCGAACTTGCCGTAGATGCGTTCCGGGTAGGCGGTGGCATACAGCTGCTGGGCACGGCAATCGTAAATCGTCAGGCCGGTCTTGGTTTTCTCGTGGTACACCGGGAAGATGCCGCGCTCGGCCAGTTCCAGCATCTTGGGCGACATGCGCGACTGCGCGCCAACCTTGTATTCGCGCTCGCTCAGGCGGCCGATATAGTCAGGCAGGTTCGAGTAGCCAAGCCGCTCGTCGTACGGGCTGTCGTGCGGGAACCGGATCGACTTGCTCAGGCCCGGCTGGACCTTCCAGGTCATCTTGCCGGCCAGGTCGGTGAAAATGCGCGCCTGCATGGCGGACGTGCGGCTTTCCTGTACGCCGAGGTACACGGCAAACGAGGCGCCGACCAGCAGCACGAGGATGAAGGCGTTGCGCGTGCGCTTGCTCTTCTTGGGTGGTTCGGACGGTGGCGCGTCAGGCTGCGCCGGCGCGAGATGCGCTTCGGAATCTTCTATGGGCATGGGGGGAACGACTTGAAGGTGACGCTTGCGTCGAAATCCCAGGACTGCCGCGCCTGCGCGCAATTTGCGCGCTGCACGCACCAGGGGCCGGCGGTAACGACGATTGCTTAACATATGAGACAAACCGGTCAGCTGTTCAGTAAAGACTGCTAGTCACCATTGCACCACAAGGCGACGGTACAGACCGGTGCGTTCGCAGAATAATTGCTTTACGGTGCGCATTTTCGCAAAAAAACAACGACGGCGACACCCCCCATACGCCGCCAGGGAGAGACATCCGCCGCTGCCTGGGCAGCGTGCGCTTTACTGCGCCGCGAACTCCACGCCCAGGCGCGTCAACTCGTCGCGCAATTGCTGGAACGCTTCGAGCGTCTGGGCCGGTTCGCCCTTCACGCCCAGCTCGATATGGCGGCGCGTGGTGGCGTCGCCCACGCTCGGCAGGCTGAACACTTTTACGCGCGCATACTGTTCTTCGAGCGCCACCATCAGCGGCGTCAGCGACGACTCGGCGGCCTCGTACACCAGCACCGACTGCTCCAGGTGCGGTTCGCGGTTGAACAGGTTGGCATATTTGTTATCGAGCACCCATTCGATCATGGGCCAGGCCATGACCGGGAAGCCCGGCACAAAATAATGCTGGTGCAGCGAGAAGCCGGCGATGTTGTTGTACGGGTTGGGGATCAGGTCCGCGCCTTCGGCAAACTCGGCCATTTTCAGGCGGTGCAGGTTTTCCGGCGAGTTCAAATCGGCCGGCTGGCCGGCCTCCTCTCCCATTTGCAGGATGCGCTGCTCGATGTTGCGCTTGCCCTGTTCATGCAGCACCAGCGGCAAGCCCAGCGCGTCGGCAGCAGCCTGGCGCGTGTGGTCGTCCGGCGTGGCGCCGATGCCGCCGCAGCAGAACACGATATCGCCGGTCGCAAACGTGCGTTGCAATGTCGCGACGATGCGCGCCGGTTCGTCGCCGAGGATGTCGGCCCAGTCGAGTTTCAGGCCACGTGCGGCCAGCAACTGCACCACCTTGGAAAAGTGCTGATCGACGCGCCTGCCGGACAGGATTTCGTCGCCGATGATGATAAGTCCGATCGCCATAAGATCCCGCTTTCTCAGAGTTCAATCGGGGTGGGGTCGTCCACTGCCGGCGCGGATACAAGCTGGGCGCGCATGCGCGCCAGCGCTTCCATGCAATAGTAGGCAAACCACAACCCGGTAAAGATAAATACCAGCACGTACAGCCAGATCGATGCGGCGGCCAGGAACGGGAAGAATACCACTGCCATTACGCCACCGAGCCAGATCGCGCCGGGCAAGGCGCCGGCCGCGCCGGACACCATGCCGATCACCAGCAAGCGCCAGCGGTGTTCGGCCAGGATGGCGCGCCGCTCCTCGGCGCTGGCGTAGTCGGCCAGCACGTCGTACACCATCACGCGGCAGGTCAGCCAGCCCCACAGCATCGCCTGCACCAGCACGGCCAGCGGCGGAAATACGTACAACGGCAAGGTCAGCAGCCACAGGCCGATAAAAATCAGCATGCCGCCCACGGCCGTTCCCACGCTGCCGATCAGGCTGCCGCCGTGGCGCTGCTCGAGCTGCGGATAATGGCGCAAACCCACGTGGCGGCAAATCACCGGCATGGCGATCAGCCCGATAAAAATCAGCGCGGTCATGATCATCAACGGCAACAGCAGCAGCATGGAGATCAGCGGCACCACCACGGCTGTCAGCGTGCCCAGTCCGAGCGAGCGCAGCCAGCTGGTGCTGGTGGTGAACAGGTTATGTTCGGCAAACAGTCCGTGCATGGCGTCGATCAGCGGTTGCAGGCCGAAGTACAGCAACACCGCCCATACGCCCACGGCCAGCAGGAACGGCGCCAGGCTCATCGCCAGCAACTTGCCGTGCCATTGCGACAGGAAAGCACGCCCCCAGGCGCGTAACACGTTACTCATGGGCACCTCATCAGACCACATCCTTTCGTGCATATTCCACCAGGCGCTTCAACGCCAGCCAGTGCTGCGACCAGAACCCCCTGCCGTATTCGCGCCCCGGCACGACGGTGCCGTCCGCTGCCGTTTTGGGCAGCTGGTCGCGGATGCCGGTAGTCACGAATTCGGGCGTGAAGTTGGCGGTCCTGAAAATGATATCCCACACCGGCAGCAGCACGGCGAAATTGCAGCCGCCCAGGGTGCCGGCGCCTTTCGATTCGTGGCCGACGCCGATCGCGTGGTGCATGCGGTGGTAGCGCGGCGACACCAGCAGCCGTTCGCCGAGCCAGCCGAAATGGATGCGCACATTGGCGTGCTGCAAACTTTGCAGGATGCGCGAGACCGACACCAGCATCACGTACTGCGACGGCTCCACGCCGATACCCAGCGCGATCATGCCCATGTAAATGTCGCGCAAGAAGTCGTCAAGCAGGTGGTTGCGGTTGTCGCTCCACAGGTTCATATTCTGCTGGCTGTGGTGCAGGCCGTGCAGCGCCCACCACCAGTTGAACTGGTGCGAGGCGCGGTGGTACCAGTAATCGAAGAAATCGAGCACCACGAAGTACACCAGGAACGCGCCCAGCGGGCTGATGTTAGGGATCAGCGACTCCAGGTTGAGCGGCTGGAAGCTCTCGAAGCGCAGCAACCCGGCCAGCGAATCGAGCAGCGGGTCGAGCGTGAAGAAGATCAGTACCGAGAACAGGCCGACGCGGTGCAACACGGTATAGATAAAATCGTTCCAGCGCGCGCGCGGGTCGGTGAATTTGTGCACCGGGATCAGCGCCTCCATCGGCCGCAGCACCAGGAACAGCAAGGTCAGTTCGAGCACGCCGATCATCAGCCACTCGGTGCCCTCGAACGCTTCCTCGATGTATTCGCCGAAGCCGAGCTGGAATACCAGCGGCTGGATCACTGTTTCGAACAACCACCCCTGGGCGGTGCCGAACCAGTCGGAAATTGTCTGCATCATCGCGGTTTGAAAAGTGAAGAATAGTCAGGGTGTTCGCGCAGCGTGGCAAAGCAAAAACCTTTTTGCTCCAGGCCGCTAATCAACGGCTCCAGGTTGGCGGGCGCCCACGCTTCCTTGCGCGACCAGATGCCCATGTGGGCCACGAAAATGTCGCCGCTGCGCAAGTCGCGCAAGGACTTTTGCAACAATACCGGATTTGGATAAGCCGTGCTCGAGAGCTCATCGCCCGAGAAGCCGGCCGGCGCCCAGCCCACGTGCGCATAGCCGCACGCCTTGGCCGCCGCCACCGTGCGCGGCGACGTGCGCCCGGCCGGTGCGCGCCACAGCGGATCGAGGTGTACGCCCGTCAGTTCGACGAAACGGCGATCGACGCGCTTGATTTCGTCGCAATACTGGTCTGGTGTGAGGCTGCGGAGTTTGCCGGCCGACGCACCGAAGCCGGGCTTGACGCGGAACTGGCCATCCTTTTCGCCGGCCAGCACGTCGTGGTCGAACGTATGCGAGCCGAATGCATGGCCCTCGGCCACGCGCGCCTTCCAGTACGCCGACCACGACGGGTCGAGCGAATAGTCGCCGCGCACGGTTTTCTCGTTGGCGAGAAAGAACGTGGCCTTGATGTGATGGCGCTTGAGGGTGTCGGCGATCAGCTCGGCCTGCGACTGGCTGCCGGTGTCAAAGGTGAGATAAATGGTGCCCTTGCAAACGCCTGCCGGCGTGGCAGGCGTTGCGGCCAGCGCCGGCACCGCCAGCGCGGTCAGCAGCGCCAGCACCGGTCTGGCAGATCGATGATCCATCAGCGCTGGGCGGAATTAATGAAGAATACGCCGTGCGGCGAACGTCCCACGGGGATCAGCTTGGTGATCTTGCGGGTTTTCAGGTCGATCACCGCCACCTTTTTAATCCAGCGCAGCGTGACCCACATGGTTTTGCCGTCGTCGGTGATTTCCATGCAGTCAGGGCCGCCGGGCACGTTGATCTGACCGACGTTTTCCAGGGTCTTCTGGTCGATGATGTTAATTGAATTCGACACCCGGTTCGACACATAGGTGTAGCGGCCGTCGCCGGCCGAGCGGAAATTGTGCGCGCCCATGCCAGTCTTGATGCGCTTGACGGTCTTTTGGGTTTTCCAGTCGATCACTTCCACGTAGTCGCTGCCCATGATGCCCACCAGCAGGTACTTGTCGTCCGGTGTCATGGCAATGCCGGCTGGCAGCTTGCCAACCGACATGGTCCACTTGACCGCACCGCTGACCAGGTCGATGGCGCTGACCTGGTCGCTGCCCTGCTGGGTGATGAAGGCAGTGGTGCTGGCCTTGTCGAACGCCATGTGACTTGGCAGCTTGGCCAGCGCAATGCGCTTGTTCAGGGTCAGGTTGGTACCGTTGTAGCGGTAAATGTCCACCCGGTCCAGCCGCAGCGAGTTCGAGACGAACCATTTCTGGTCGGGCGAGAAGCCGATCTGGTACGGGTCGAGGATGTCCTTGAGGGTGCGCTGGATCTGGCCCGACTTCGGATCGAGGAAGATCAGTTCGTTACCGACCGAGCTGGCCACGATCAGCGATTTGTTGTCGGGCGTGGCCATCAGGTGGTGCGGCTCCTTGCCGACCGGGAAGGTGGATAAGCTCTGATACGTGGCCTGGTCCAGCAACTGCACGGTCGCATCACGCGAGTTGAGCACCACCACGACGTTGGCCTGGGCGCCCTGGATGAAGGCGACGGCGCAAACGCTGGAAACAACGATATGGCGGAAATTGCGGCGGAGACTGCTGAACATGAAGAAATCGCTTGTAGGAGCAAAGACTTTATTTTACGTGCAAACCCGGCTGTGCCGAGGGGGAAAGTTCACAATTATTCTGCCGTGCGGGCTGGCGCGCGACACCGGCCAAGGCATCGGCAGCGACGCCACCTTGTCGCTGCTGCTACAATTGATGACTTGTTCCCAACAATAGAAGGAAAAGCTATGTCCACCATCACTACCGACTCCGGCCTGCAATTCATCGAACTGACGGTTGGCGACGGCGCTGAAGCCAAAGCTGGTCAAAACGTTACCGTGCATTACACCGGCTGGCTGCGCAACGACGACGGCACCAAGGGCGCCAAGTTCGATTCGAGCAAAGACCGCAACGATCCGTTCGAGTTCGCACTGGGCGCGGGCATGGTCATCCGTGGTTGGGACGAAGGCGTGCAAGGCATGAAAATCGGCGGCGCCCGCCAGCTGATCATTCCAGCGGAACTGGGCTACGGTTCGCGCGGCGCCGGCGGCGTGATTCCACCGAATGCCACCCTGATCTTCGACGTCGAACTGCTGGGCGTTTAATCGCGTTAAGTAGTACCGCTGGCAGCGCGTGCAACACCCTCAGCGCTGCCAGTTGCGCCGCAACGCCTCCTGCTCCGCGCGCGTATCCATCATTCCCCCCACTATTCGCTGGTCGATCGCTTCAAGCACCGCTGTCGGCATTTCCGTGCCTGCCATGCGCTGCGCGCTCATTTGCGGCGCGGGACGCATGTTTTGCACCATTACTGGCACCCGCCACTCCTCGCTGGCGCGGCAGGCCATGCCCACCAGGTCCTGGCTCAGGCCCACCAGCGTGAAGGTGCGGCAATAGCCGCCCTGGTTCGACAGAAAACTCAAGCCCACCCGTACATCGCCTTCCGACGGCGCGGCGCCGCCCATTTGCCGGCTCAGCGCCAGATCGAGCTTGCCCTGGGCGATTAACATGCCGTTGCGGCTGATGATGGTGGTGGGTGTGGCCGGTGGTTCGCCCAGCCAGGCCGGCTGCCAGTACACCAGCGCAAAGCGCCCCGCCAGCAAGCCGGCGACCAGCGCGACGCCGATCGCGATCCAGACCGGCCAGCGCCAGTGCGGCGTTTGCGCCTTGCGCGCAGCCTGCTGCACGGCCACGCGCTGGGCCCGGATGGCCGACAGGTGTACCACTTTACCGTAGCGTGGCGGCGGTCCGTTGTATGCATGGGATTTTACGCGCAGGGTGGCCACCCGGCGTTGCAGGCTGGCGTCGCGCTGCATGGCGTGCTCGATGGCGCGGCGGGTCGCGTCGTCCAGCTGGCCATCGGCGTAGGCAATCAGTGTGTCATCTGAAAAGCTCATCATCCTGCTCATTATCGCTGCGCAAGTCGTGCCATGATAAACCTTTTTGAACAGGATGCGAGTCCGTCAGGATTGCGTAAGCCCTTTAACTACAAGGGATCATCCGGTGCAAATGGGCGAGTGGCAGGTGCAGCAAGGGTTACTTTGAAACTCTTCACGCGGAAACCATTACATCTGACAATATTTATGCTAATCTGCGCGCTCTAATAACCAAGGAGGTAGTAATGAAAAAAGGCGAACTGATTGCTGAATTTGCGAAACGCACCGAGATGTCTGCTGCTGCCGCCAACACCGCAGTAAACACCTTGATCGCCATCGTGACCGAGCGTCTGAAAAAAGGCGACACGGTAGGCATCACCGGCTTCGGCACCTTCTCCGTTGCCAAGCGTGCTGCGCGCAAAGGTCGCAATCCAGCTACCGGCGAAGCGATCAAGATCGCAGCGTCGAAAACCCCGAAATTCTCGGCGGGCGCGACCCTGAAGTCGGCTGTCAACCCGGCCAAAAAAGCCAAGTAATTGCAGCACCGCTGGCGCCCAGGTGCAGCCAGCGACAAGTAACACGGCGGTTCATGCCAGGCGCACAGCCTGCCATGGCCGCCGTTGTGCTTTGGGGCGCGTGTTTTTGAGGGGTTCCTCTAGCGGATTTCGCGAGGGCTGCGGGTATGATGGATGATTGCACCCAACACAGGAGAAGACATGAGCTTACAAGCACAATTCGAACAAGCCCAGGCGGACTCGAAAAACCTGCCGGAACGTCCGGACAATATGACCCTGCTGAAAATCTACGCGCTGTTCAAGCAGGCGTCGGTGGGCGACGCCACCGGCGAGCGTCCCGGCTTTACCGACATGGTCGGCCGCGCCAAGTTCGACGCCTGGGATGCACTCAAGGGCACCAGCGCCGACGACGCCAAACAACAGTACATCGACCTGATCGAAGACCTGAAGTAATCCCGTGCCGGCCCTGGACTACCATGGGCCGGCCTCCTGCTATGCTGCCGTAAATACGCGGCGCATCTTGTCCGCTACCTTGCTCTCGATCTGCGACGCAAACGCGCTGATCGGAAAGCCTAGCGCGATATGCAACTGCGCCTGGTTCGGCAGCAAACTCAGCGTGCCATTCACGCCGCTGCGCTCGAACCGCAGCACATCACCATCCCAGCGCGACGTCAATTCGAATTGTTCGGACAGTTTGTCCGCAACTTGTTGCGCCGCCGCACGGGCTTGCTCGGGCGCCAGGTGGTGTTCCTGGACGATGTTGATGTCCGCCATGCACTTCCTTAAAAGTAAAACAAAGGCTGCATCATGCCAGTTGCGCCCCTGCGGCGCCAGTGTCCAGCCTGTCTGAACGCTGCCGATGGGCCCGCGCGCGAGTCGCGCTGCGGCTCCGCGCCCGGCCACGGCGCATTTGCTTATATGTATTGTATATAAGCGCCGTTTGTGAGAAATAAGGAATTACCTTAAAATACAGTGCTTTGCCGAGGTTAGCCGGCTACGCCATTGCCGCCGACGCCACTGCGCACCAACATTGATAGGACTGTTATGACCCACGTTGTCACCGAATCTTGCATCAGCTGCCGTTATACGGACTGCGTCGATGTTTGCCCGGTAGATTGTTTCCGCTCTGGACCGAACTTCCTTGCCATCGACCCGGACGAGTGCATCGACTGCGCCGTTTGCGTGGCCGAGTGCCCGGTCAACGCGATTTACGCCGAAGAAGATGTGCCCGGCGACCAGCAGCAATACATCAAGCTCAACGCCGACCTGTCGCGCCACTGGCCGTCGATCACCAAGACCGTCGCCCCGCTGCCGGACGCCGACCAGTTCAAGGACGTCAAAGACAAGCTGCACCTGCTGGTACGCTAAGACGTCTGTCTGGCCGGGCAATGCCGACAGCGCGCAGCGCGCTGTCGGTATTGCCTAACCATTATTGAAATCACAGGAAAAACGAATGAATAGCACTGTCACCCCTACCGGCGTCATCGAAACCGATGCCGTCATCATTGGCGCCGGCCCGGTCGGCCTGTTCCAGGTCTTCGAACTGGGCCTGCTGGAAATCAAAGCCCATGTGATCGATTCGCTGGGCGCGGTGGGCGGACAATGCGTCGAACTGTATCCTGACAAGCCGATCTACGACATCCCGGCCGTGCCTTCGTGCACCGGCCAGGAACTGACCGACAACCTGCTCAAGCAGATCGAGCCGTTCGAGCCGACCTTCCACCTGGGCCAGGAAGTGGTCAAGGTTCAGCGCCGCGACGACGGCCGTTTCGACGTTGCCACCACTGCTGGCACCGAGTTCATCACCAAGACCATCTTCATTGCTGCCGGCGTCGGTTCGTTCCAGGCCCGTACCCTGAAAGTGGACGGCATCGACGTCTTCGAAGGTTCGCAGCTGCACTACAAGGTCAAGGATCCGGCCCAGTTCGAAGGCAAGAACCTGGTCATCTGCGGCGGCGGCGACTCGGCCCTGGACTGGGCCCTGAACTTCGTCGGCAAGGCCGAATCGGTCGTGCTGCTGCACCGCCGTGAAGACTTCCGCGCTGCGCCAGCTTCGGTCGCCAAGATGAAAGCGCTGTGCGACGACTACGAAATGCAACTGATCGTGGGCCAGGCCACTGGTTTCGAGACCAAGGACGACAAGCTGACCGAACTGAAGGTTACCGGCCAGGACGGCGTTACCCGCCGCGTGCCGCTGGACATGCTGCTGGTGTTCTACGGCCTGTCGCCGAAGCTGGGCCCGATCGCCGAATGGGGCCTGGACATCGAGCGCCGCCAGCTCAAGGTGCAAGATACCGAGAAGTTCGAAACCAATGTGCCGGGCATCTTTGCCGTGGGCGACATCAACACCTATCCCGGCAAGAAAAAGCTGATCCTGTCGGGCTTCCACGAAGCCGCGCTGGCCGCCTTCGGCGCCGCGCCGTACATCTTCCCGGACAAGAAGATCCACATGCAGTACACCACCACCTCGCCGAAGCTGCACAAGGTGCTGGGCGTGGAGACGCCAGTTTTTGATTAAGCTTGATTAAGTGCTACTAGCGCATCGCCAGTAACACAACACTCAGGTAGATGTCCTACAGAAAAGCAGCGGAAACGCTGCTTTTTTTATGGCGGCGGCAGTATTATTCTTGAGACGGGATTTGTTGCGCAATATCAGTAATTTTTCCCCGAGGCACCAAAAATGCATCGACCGCCAGCCCCTATGCGGCCTTCGTCCGCTGAATTGGCGTATCATGCATGAATTGGTGCAACGCACCATAAAAACACCGGGACAACTACCATGCTCTACCAACTGCACGAAATGCAACGATCGATGCTCACGCCACTGATGCAGTGGGCCGATGCCTCCGCCAAAATCTTCAGCAATCCGGTCTCGCCGCTGGCGCACACGCCGTTCGCGCAGCGCATCGCCGCCGGCTACGAGCTGATGTATCGACTGGGCAAGGACTACGAAAAGCCGGCGTTCGGCATCGACACGTCGCCGGTCAAGGGCATGCCAGAGCCGGTAGGCATCATCGAGCAGGTGACAGTCAACAAACCGTTCTGCCGCCTGATCCACTTCCGCAAGGACCTGGACGATCAGCAAGTAACAGACCTGGCGCAGCCGACCGTGCTGCTGGTGGCGCCCCTGTCGGGCCACCACTCCACGCTGCTGCGCGACACCGTGCGCGGCTTGCTGGTCGAGCACGACGTCTTCATCACCGACTGGACCGACGCCCGCATGGTGCCGCTGGCCGACGGCGCCTTCCGCCTCGACGATTACATTTATTATGTGCAGGACTTCATCCGCCACCTGGGCCCGGACGTGCACGTGATTTCCGTGTGCCAACCCACGGTGCCGGTGCTGGCCGCCATTTCGCTGATGGCAACCGCCAACGATCCGAAACTGCCGAAAACCATGACCATGATGGGCGGCCCGATCGATCCGCGCCGTTCGCCCACTGCCGTCAACAACCTGGCCACCGAGAAAAAATTCTCGTGGTTTGAAAACACCGTGATTTACCCGGTGCCGCCGAACTACCCCGGTTTCGGCCGCAAGGTATACCCGGGCTTCCTGCAGCACGCCGGCTTCATCGCCATGAATCCGGGCCGCCACGCCGAAAGCCACCGCGATTTCTACAACCACCTGGTCAAGGGTGACGAAGAAACCGCCGAATCGCACCGCAAGTTCTACGACGAATACAACGCGGTGCTGGACATGCCGGCCGAGTACTACCTTGACACCATCAAGACCGTGTTCCAGGAATTCGCCCTGCCGCGCGGCACCTGGGAAGTGGGCGGCCAGCTGGTGCGTCCGCAAGACATCACCTCGGTGGCGCTGTTCACGGTCGAAGGCGAGCTGGACGACATTTCCGGCGCCGGCCAGACCCAGGCCGCGCACGACCTGTGCAGCAATATTCCGAACGACATGAAGCAGGACTTCGTCGCGCCGGGCGCCGGCCACTACGGCATTTTCTCGGGCCGCCGCTGGCGCGAGATGGTCTGCCCGAAGATCACCGATTTTATCAAGCAACACGCTTAAGCCTGCAAATACCCGGACGCTGCAACAGCGCCGGGTATTTTTTCAGCCAAATATATCACGTTGTGATATATTTCGGCATGACTTCCAAAACTCTCGACAAATCGGACTTTGGCGCGCTGTCCGAATTCCGTTACCAGATGCGCCGCTTCGAACGCTTTTCCGAAGACGTGGTGCAAGCGCAAGGCATCACTCCGCTGCAATACCTGCTGCTGCTGCACATCAAGGGCTACCCGGGCCGCGACTGGGCTACGGTGGGCGAGCTGGCCGAACGGCTGCAAGCGAAGCACCACGGCGTGGTGGCGCTGGCCACGCGCTGCGAAGCGATGGGCCTGGTCGTGCGGCGCGTGAGCGAAACCGACCGCCGCCGCGTGGAAATCCACCTGCTGCCGCACGGTGAAACCATCCTGGCCCAGCTGGCCGAACAGCATCGCATCGAGCTTCTGTCGCTCGCAGGCGTATTCACCATTCCCCAGATCCGCCATGAATAAACATGACACCCGCCGCGACTTTGATGGCAAGTCGCGCCTGCTGCTGTTGACCAGCATTGCCGCCGTGGTCGGCGCGCTCAGCACCGTCACCGCCGACCTGCTGCTGCACGCGATCCGCTTCTTCACCAACCTGTTCTTTTTCCAGAAATTTTCGACCGCCATCACCTCGCCGGCCGAGAACACGCTGGGCGCCTGGGTGATCGTGGTACCCGTGCTTGGCGGCCTGATCGTGGGCCTGATCGCGCGCTACGGTTCCGAGGCCATACGCGGCCACGGCATTCCCGAGGCGATCGAAGCCATCCTGTTCAAGAAGAGCACCATGTCGCCCAAGGTGGCGGTACTCAAACCGCTGGCGTCGGGCATTGCCATCGGCAGCGGCGGCCCGTTCGGCGCCGAAGGCCCGATCATCATGACAGGCGGCGCGGTCGGCTCGCTGATCGGCCAGCATTTTCATTTGACGGCGGCCGAGCGCAAGGCGCTGCTGGTGGCCGGCGCCACGGCCGGCATGACTGCCGTGTTCGCCACGCCGATCGCGGCCGTGCTGCTGGCAGTGGAACTGCTGCTGTTCGAACTGCGGCCGCGCAGCCTGGCGCCGGTGGCGGTGGCCTGCGCGGTGGCCGGCTTCCTGCGCCCGTTGCTGATCGAGTCAGGTCCGCTGTTCCCGCTGCACACGCAGGCGCTGCCGCCGTCCGCCCTGCTCTCGTGCCTGATCGCCGGCGTGCTGTGCGGCATGCTGGCGTGGTTGCTGTCGAACGCGCTGTACAAGGTGGAAGACGGCTTCCACAAGCTGCCGATCCACTGGATGTGGTGGCCGGCACTCGGCGGCCTGGCGGTGGGGATCGGTGGCTACCTGCAACCGCGCGCGCTGGGCGTCGGCTACGACGTCATCGCCGACCTGCTGAACAACCACCTGGCCGCCACCGCGATCGCCAGCCTGCTGCTGGTGAAAGCCGTAATCTGGCTGCTGGCGCTCGGCTCGGGCACCTCGGGCGGCGTGCTGGCGCCCTTGCTGATGCTCGGCGCCGGCCTGGGCGCCCTGCTCGGCCCGTACCTGCCCGGCGGCGAGCCGGCCGTGTGGCCGCTGGTATTCATGGCCGCCACGCTGGGCGGCATGATGCGCGCGCCGGTGATGGCGGTGGTGTTTGCCTTCGAACTCACCCACGACGCCAATGCCCTGCTGCCGGTGCTGGCCACCGCCACGGTGGCGTACGCGTTCACGGTGATCACCATGGACCGCTCGATCCTCACCGAAAAAATCGCCCGCCGTGGCCACCACATCTATCGCGAATACGGCATCGACCCGCTCGAGCGTCACAGCGTGGCCGAGGTGATGACGCACGCCCCGCACACCATCGCCCACGATGCGTTGCTGGCCGATGTTGTGAGTACCCACTTCCATGACAAGCCCCGCCACCGCGCCTACCCGGTGGTACGCAGCGACACCGGCGCACTGGTCGGCATGCTCGACCGCGAAGGCGCGGCCAGCTGCCCGGGTGCGGTACGCGTGGGCGACCTGTTCGGCGTCAACCTGCCCCTGGTGGCGCTGGCTGATGAAACCTGCCGGGCGGTTGCCACGCGGCTGGCCGTGCATGGCGCGGGCCGGCTGCCGGTGGTGGCGGACATGCAGTCGCGGCGCCTGATCGGCATCATCAGCCACAGCGACCTGGTCAAGCCCGCGCTCGGTTTGCACACCGAAGAACTGGAACGGCAGACCGTGCGCCGCGTGCGGTTTTTCGGTGAACGGCGCGCAGATGTCGGATAATGGCGTTTTACCGATTTTGAAACCGCCGTGTCCGACCTCCGCCCCCTCGCCGACCGCATCGAAGACGTCCTGCCGCAAACGCAATGCACCAAGTGCGGCTTCGATGGCTGCCGTCCGTACGCGCAGGCAATAGCGGACGGCGCGGCCGAGATCAACCAGTGCCCGCCTGGCGGCGCCGAGGGCATCGCCAGGCTGTCGGCGGTGACCGGCCGCAAGGTCATTCCGCTCAATCCCGTCAACGGACTGGAACGGCCGCGCGCGGTGGCGTTTATCGACGAGTCGCTGTGCATCGGCTGCACCCTGTGCATCCAGGCCTGCCCGGTGGACGCCATCGTCGGCGCTGCCAAGCTGATGCACACCATCGTGCCCGACCTGTGCACCGGCTGCGACCTGTGCGTGAACCCGTGCCCGGTCGATTGCATCGTCATGTACCCGGTCACGGAGACCACCGGCTGGGCCGCCTGGCGCCAGCCTGACGCCGATGCCGCCCGTGAGCGCCACGACTTCCGCACCGTGCGCCTCCAGCGCGAAAAGCAGGAAAACGACGACCGCCTGGCCGCCAAGGCCCACAGCAAAATGGAGGTCGTCAACGCCATTGATCCGGCTGATGCCGCGTCTGCCGAGGCGCTCGAGCGCAAGAAAGCCATCATCGCCGCCGCCATGGAACGCGCCCGCGCCAAGAAAGAAGCTACGGCGGCCGAAGCTGCAGCAGCTGCAGCAACCAGCCAGAACGGAACCAAGCCTGAATGAATCCAGCCAAACGCCACGAAATGTTCGTGCGCTTCCGCGCCGCCAATCCCCACCCCAAGACCGAACTTGAATACACCACGCCGTTCGAACTGCTGATCGCGGTACTGCTGTCGGCGCAGGCCACCGACGTCGGCGTGAACAAGGCCACCCGCAAGCTCTACCCGGTGGCCAACACGCCGCAGGCGATACTCGACCTGGGCGAGGACGAACTCAAGACCTATATCCAGACCATCGGCCTGTATAAAACCAAGGGCAAGAACGTGATCGCCACGTGCAGGATGCTGGTGGACCTGCACGGCGGAGAAGTGCCGCGCGACCGCGAATCACTCGAAGCCCTGCCCGGCGTGGGCCGCAAAACCGCCAACGTGGTCATGAACACGGCGTTTGGCGAACCGACCATGGCAGTCGATACCCATATCTTCCGCGTGTCGAACCGCACCGGGCTCGCGCCCGGCAAGAATGTCGAGATCGTCGAGCAAAAGCTGCTCAAGTTCATCTCGAAGGAATTCTTGCAGGACGCCCACCACTGGCTGATCCTGCACGGTCGCTACACCTGCAAGGCGAGAAAGCCCGAGTGCTGGAACTGCATGCAGATCGATTTGTGCGACTACCGCGCCAAGACACCCGCGCCGGACGGTATTTAAGGCCGGCAGCGCCGGCTTACACCAGCACCAGGTTATCGCGGTGCACCAGCTCCTTGCCCTCAAGGTAGCCGAGGATCGCCTCGATCTCGCTCGAAGGTTTACGCATGATGCGCCGGGTTTCGGCGCTCGTATAGTTCGACAACCCGCGCGCCACCGGCAAGCCGGCTTCGGTTACGCAGGTGATCACGGCGCCGCGCCCGAACTCCCCCTTGACCTCGATCACGCCGATCGGCAACAGCGACTTGCCTTCGGCCGTCAGTTTTTGTACCGCGCCGGCATCAAGCACGACCTGGCCTGCCGTGTGCAGGTGGTCGGCCATCCATTGCTTGCGCGCGGTGAGATGGCCCGTTTGCGCGGCCAGCTCGGTGCCGATTGCTTCGCCGGCAGCCAGGCGTTCCAGCACATTGTCTTCACGGCCGTAGGCGATCACCGTGTGGGCGCCCGACTTGGCGGCGCGCTTGGCGGCCAGGATCTTGGTCAGCATGCCACCGCGCCCCAGGCTGCTACCGGCGCCGCCGGCCATCGCTTCGAGCGTCAGGTCGCCGGCGCGGCCATGCGCGATCAATACGGCGGCGGGGTCCTTGCGCGGATCGGCGCTATATAAACCCTTCTGGTCGGTGAGGATGATCAGCGCGTCGGCTTCGATCAGGTTGGCGACCAGCGCACCGAGGGTATCGTTGTCGCCGAACTTGATTTCGTCGGTGACCACCGTGTCGTTCTCATTGATGATCGGCACGATGCCCAAGCGCAGCAAGGTGGTCAGCGTGGAGCGGGCGTTCAGGTAGCGTTCGCGGTCGGCCAGGTCGGCGTGGGTCAGCAGCACCTGCGCCGTGCCCAGTGCGTGGGCGCGGAAGCTGGTCTCGTAAATTTGCGCCAGGCCCATCTGGCCAACTGCGGCGCAGGCCTGCAATTCGTGGATGTCGTGCGGACGGCGCTCGAAGCCAAGGCGCAACATGCCCTCTGCGATGGCACCGGACGAGACCAGCACCACCTGCTTGCCGAGTGCGCGCAAGGCAGCGATCTGCGCAGCCCAGCGGGCGATGGCGGCGTGGTCGAGGCCACGGCCGTCGTTGGTGACCAGCGACGAGCCGACCTTGATGATGATGCGTTGGGCTTTTTGTATAACGGAATTCATGGGTGCGACACTACTCCAGACAAGCGAAAGAAATGACTGTGCTGTGATTGTGCTTGGCTAGGACGGATGGCCCTGCTTGCCGCAGAGGGTCGCAGGCCTTGTGGTAACAAAGGACGGCGGGCATCATCAGCTGATTACGATTATGCCGGTGAAAAACAAAAGGCATAACCAGTTCAACCTGATTATGCCTTTGATACCAAATTCCGTCGAGGACTGGTGCAGTCCCGTTGGGAAATCAGTCGAGAATCTTGAAACGCGGATCGTCCGGATCGATCGACGAAATGCCGCGTGCTTCTTCGGTCATCTGGGTTTCTTCGCTACGCTGCTCGGTGTGACGCACTTGTTCCAGGTGCATCTGGATGGCGTTGACCAGCTCTTGCGTACCGTCGCGGCTCAGCGCCGATATCTCGAACACCGGACCCTTGAAGCCGAACTTCTTGATGAAGTCCTTCACGCGCTTGACGCGTTCCGCTTCCGGCACCATGTCGAGCTTGTTCAGTACCAGCCAGCGCGGCTTGTCCACCAGCGCTTCATCGTACTTTTTCAGCTCGTTGACCAGGGCCTTGGCTTCCTTGACGGGATCGACATTGGTCTCGAACGGCGCCAGATCGACGATGTGCAACAGCAGACCGGTGCGCTGCAAGTGGCGCAGGAACTGGTGGCCGAGGCCCGCGCCTTCGGCGGCGCCTTCGATCAGGCCCGGAATGTCGGCGATCACGAAGCTTTTCTCGTGCGATACGCGGACCACGCCCAGGTTCGGGAACAAGGTGGTGAACGGGTAGTCGGCAATCTTCGGACGGGCGTTCGATACGGCCGAAATAAAGGTCGATTTGCCGGCGTTCGGCATGCCCAGCAGGCCCACGTCCGCCAGCACTTTCAGCTCGAGGCGGATTTCGCGGCGTTCGCCTTCTTTACCTTCGGTCTTCTGGCGCGGTGCGCGGTTGGTAGAGGTCTTGAAGTGGATGTTGCCCCAGCCGCCCTCGCCGCCCTTGGCCAGCAATTCCATTTGACCGTGTTCGGTCAGGTCGGCCAGGATCTCACCCGACACGTCGTCGATGATCAGGGTGCCGACCGGCATGCGCATATGGATATCGTCAGCGCCCTTGCCGTAGCAATCGGCGCCACGGCCCGATTCGCCGTCTTTCGCGCGGTGCACCTTGGAGAAGCGGAAATCGACCAAGGTATTGATGTTACGGTCCGCTACAGCCCAGATCGAGCCACCCTTGCCGCCGTCGCCGCCGTCAGGGCCGCCAAAGGGGCGGAATTTTTCACGGCAAAACGAGGCGCAACCATTGCCGCCGTCACCACCGATTACTTCAATTTTTGCTTCGTCGATAAACTTCATGATGTACCGCCATAAAACTAAAAGGCCCTACCATGGGCAGAGCCTTTTCGATTGAAGGCTTGCGCCTTACAAAATCGGATGGTGCGCCCCGCGCATCATCCGTGCAGCGTAATTAGGCTGCTGCTACTACGGTAACGTACTGCTTCGAGCCTGCGCCCTTGATCACGAACTTGACCACGCCGTCCACCAGAGCGAACAGGGTGTGGTCTTTGCCGGTGCCAACACCTTCGCCGGCGCGCACTGGCGTGCCGCGTTGACGAATGATGATGCCGCCTGCATTGATCGTTTGACCGCCGTAAACCTTAACGCCCAGGCGTTTTGATTCTGAGTCACGACCATTTCGCGTTGTGCCGCCGCCTTTTTTGTGTGCCATGCTAAAGCTCCTTGAGTACTAGAGTGTGCCGGAACGGGATTAGCCGTTGATCGAGACGATTTGGATTTCGGTGTAATTCTGACGATGGCCTTGATGCTTCTGGTAGTGCTTACGACGACGCATCTTGAAAATCTTCACCTTATCGTGACGACCTTGAGCCACAACAGTAACCAGTACCGTAGCACCTTCAACCAGGGGAGCACCAAACTTGATGCTGTCGCCCGCGCCAACGGCGAGGACTTGGTCAATGGTGATTTCGGAACCAATGTCTGCAGGTATCTGTTCTACTTTAAGTTTTTCGCCAGCGACAACTTTGTATTGTTTGCCACCGGTTTTTATGACCGCGTACATGATTTGAAACCTCTTCATATGTTGAGAAAAATCCGCCAGCGCCTTGCAGCGACGAGTACTTCTGTCCTGCATGGAAACCGGGGAACCGCAGATTATACATGGGATGGGTTTTCGCGTCAAAAACTATTCACAAACCGGCGGCGGCGTGGTATGTCAGTCAACTTGGCACCGAATTGGCACCCCCGCAAGATAGACAAATCCACCAGCGCCCCCGGTAGCGGGGGCCATGTCGTATAATCTCGGCACCTATAATGTCAACGCACAGGTTCGTCTTGTCTGCCGCTACCCAAACCGCTCCCCAGAACACCATCGCTCAATCGATCGCCGCCGACATGGACGCGGTCAATGCGGTGATCCGCCGCAAGCTGCATTCCGAGGTCAGCCTCGTCAATCAGATTGCCGAATACATCATCAGCGCTGGCGGCAAACGCCTGCGGCCGGTATTGGTATTGCTGGTAGCTAACGCGTATTCCTATAAAGGCACCGCGCATCACGAGCTGGCCGCCGTGGTCGAATTCATCCACACCGCCACCCTGCTGCACGACGACGTGGTCGATGAATCGTCGCTGCGCCGGGGTCGCGCCACCGCCAACGCCCTGTTCGGCAATGCCGCGTCGGTGCTGGTCGGCGACTTCCTCTATTCGCGCGCGTTCCAGATGATGGCCGACCTGGCCAATATGCGCGTGATGCAAATCCTGTCGGAAGCCACCAACGTGATCGCCGAAGGCGAAGTCCTGCAACTGCTGAACATGCACGACCCGGACGTGAGCCAGGAACGCTACCTGCAAGTGATCCGCTCGAAAACCGCCAAGCTGTTCGAGGCTGCCGCCGAACTGGGCGCCCTGATCGCCGGCGCCACCGAGCCGCAGATCGCCGCTGCTGGCGAATACGGCCGCTCGCTGGGCACCGCGTTCCAGCTCATCGACGATGTACTCGACTACGCTGGCGACGCTGCCGAAATCGGCAAGAACGTCGGCGACGACCTGCGCGAAGGCAAGCCGACGCTGCCGCTGATCTACCTGATGGAAAACGGTACGCCGGAACAGCGCCAGCTGGTGCGCACCTGCATCGAGCAAGGCGACGAGCAGCACTTCGACGCGGTCCTGGCAGCAGTGACCAGCAGCGGCGCGCTCGACTTCACGCGCCGCCAGGCCGAGATCGCTGCCGCCCGCGCGGCCGAAGCGATTGCCGGGCTGCCGGAAAGCGAGTACAAGGATTCGCTGCTGCAGCTGGCGCATTTCTCCGTCAATCGTACGCACTGATCAAAACGGCGCCAATGGCGCCGTTTTCATTAGAGGATCTCTTGCACCAGCTCCGACGGCCGGCACAGGCGCACGCCCTTGTCGGTCACCACGAACGGCCGGTTGATCAGAATCGGATGGGCCATCATCGCATCGAGCAACGCCGAATCGGGCAGCGACAAATCGCCTAGGCCCAGTTCGCCGTACAGGTCGCCCTTGTCGCGCATGGCCTGGCGTACGGTCAGGCCGGCCCTGGCAATCAAGCTTTCGAGTTCCGCACGCGTGGGCGGGTTTTTCACATAATCGATGATCTGCGGTTCAACGCCGGTGGCGCGGATCGCTTCGAGGGTCTTGCGCGACGTGCCGCAAGCGGTATTGTGATAGATCGTGATTGCCATGCTGCCGCCTTTGAGTAGTCAAAGGCGGCATTATCGCCTAGAACTTCGTGGCCAGACTCAGACCGACCGCGCGCGGCATCAGGCGATAGCCCTGCACGATCGACGCCACCTGCGGGTGCTGGATCACGGTATCGTTGTCGAAGGCATTCTTGACGAACACGGTGAACGTGTAATTGTCGAAGCTGGTACCGGCGCTGAAGTCGGCCGTGTGGTAGCCGGGCCGGTCGTAGTCGGTCGATTCCGGGTTGAGTGAGCCCTTGCTCGCGCCCACCCACTGCACGCCGCCCATCACGAACGCGCCGCGCTCGCCCACGACGAAGTTGTAGCGTGCGCTGATGGCCGCGTTGTACTTCGGCACGCCCTGGATGCGCGCGCCGGCCACCGCCCCCACCACGCCGTTCTGGCTGCCCACATCGTTGCTCAGTTCGGCCTTGACGTAACCGCCCGACGCGCTCAGGGTCAGGCCCGCCATCGGCTTGGCCTTGATGTCGAATTCAAAGCCTTTGGTGGTGGCGTCGCCGGCATTGGCGTTGTAGGTATAGGCGCAGGTGGGCAGGTACACGCCCTGCTGGATATTCTTCCATTTCACGTAGAACACGTCGGCGTTGACGGTCAGCCGGTTGTTGAGAAACCGTGACTTGCTGCCCACCTCGTAGCTCCACAGGCTGTCGGCCGCGTAGTTGGGCGGGCCTTCGGTCAAACCGTTGAGCTCCAGATCGGGGCCGCAGGTGGTCGGTGGCACGAAGATATTGGAGCCGCCAAGCCTAAAACCCTTGGCCACGCTGGTGTACAGGGTATTGGACGGATCGACTTCCCACGTCATTGCATACTTGGGCGTGAACGCGTGTGACGACAGGCTGGCGCCGCTATTGTTGCCGGCGCCGGCCAGGTAGTTGCCGTTGCGCTGGGCCAGCGTCGATTTCGCTTTCAGGTAGCGCGCGCCGACGGTCGCGTGCACGGCGGGGGCCAAATAATAATTGGCTTCGCCGAAGATCGACGCCTGCTTTTCGCGGTAGTGGAACTGGCCGGCAAACGAATCGTCGTTCGGAAACGAACCGGGCTGCACATCGGGCAGCAATTCGGGGTCGTAGATATCGAAGCCGAACGCTTTGAAGGTATCGGTCAGGCCGAAGATGGGATCGTTCTCGGCAATGTCGGTGCGCTGGCGCGAAAAATAGGTACCGGCCAGCCAGGTCCATGGCGAAACACTGGCATCGTAGGGGCGCGATGCCAGACGGAATTCCTGCGACACCTGGCGCACGCGGTTTTGCAGGTACACGGCCGACGGCAAGCCGGCAATCGCCTCGATCAGCGCGGGCGGCGCCTTGCCGCCGTCATCGGTCGAGGTGAGGAAGGTCGAGAGCGAATAGCTGTTGTAGGCCGAACCGTTCTGGGTGCGGTCGAACTTGCGCGAGAAGTAGCTGGTGGCCGACGTCAGATCGGCGCCGCCCAGGTCCCAGTTGACGGTGATGCTGGGCGCGAACAGCTTGTCGAGCGACGGCTCGCGCACCTGTTTTTGCGCCTGGTAGTTGGGCCGCTCGAGGTTGAAGGCCGAGATATCCTTGGCATCGAGCCGCTGGTAGTAGAGCGACGGCGTCACGGTTACATCGCGCGTGGCGCGCCACCTGAGCGCCACGCGCAGCTCCTGGTCGCTGATCTGGTTGATGTTATCGGCCTGGACCGCACCATTGCCATCGACCTGGTCGATGAAGCCGCCCGTGTGCTGGGCCTGCACGCCAATGCGCAACGCCAGCTCGTCGGGCACCAGCGGGAAGTTGCCGACGATATTGGCCGACCAGCTCGGGCTGCCGCCCTTGGTATTCGACGCTTCGGTATAGGTGGTGACCTCGCGGTCTTTCAGGTCCGGCTCATTGGGCACGAACTTGATGGTGCCGCCCATCGAGCTGGCGCCGTACAAGGTCGCTTGCGGGCCGCGCAGCACTTCCACCCGGTCGATATCGAAAAAACGCGGCTCGATATTGCCCATGGTGTACACGTTACCGACCGTGACCGGCGTATCGCCGAGATACACACCAACGGTGGCCGCGCCGGCCGTGGAGCTGATGCCACGGATTTCGATATTCGACGTACCCGGTCCCGCCCCGCCATTGCCGCTGGCAGCGGTAAACGAGATATTGGGCACCACGCGCGTGAGGTCGGTGATATCGCGGATATGCTCTTCCTGCAATTGCTTGCCGGTGACAGCCGAGATGCTCATCGCCACCTTGGCCGGATCTTCCTTGCGCTTTTGCGCGGTGACCGTGACCACTTCGATCTGGTCCGGGTTAACTGCCGGCACTTGCGCTTGCGCTTGCGCTGTGCCTGTCAGCGCCAACGCTGCCGAAACCGCACTGAACATGATCGTCCGCCGTGTCTTCATCCGTGTTCCCCAATCGTCAAAAGTGAGCCGGTAGGCGGGGCCAGCGCCCCGAAATGATGCATCTTTTGCCAAACAACAAGCTTAACCATCTTAATCTTTTTACAAAGCAAGATCTTTGCCAACGAGGTGGGAAATGTTGTCTATTGACAACGTATGCGCATGGTTATGCGTTGCATCAGCAAAAGCGTGGATCCTTTGCTGAGCCGGTGAAGGGCTACTGATTATCGACGCGAGGTGACCCCGGAATCGAACCGGCAAACAAACCGGCAAAAAAACCGGCTTTAAATGATGGATTTCTCAGAAAAATCACCTACAATCAAACAGTTACGAATCACCAAAACCGGCAAAGAAAGCGGCAAAGAAAGCGGAAAAATGTACCATTCTCCACGAACTTTTTGATTGAAGCGCATCGGGCGCTGTATGAGCGGCTGGCCCCCGAGGACCGTATTTCAGACGATGGAGAAGTGATCGTACCCGGTCAAATCAGGACGCGCGACGTGGAGGTGGGACGCCATATACCGCCAACGGCCGCGTCGCTGCCGGCTTTCCTTGAACGCCTCGACCAGGTGTACGGCCCCACACGCAGTTGGGAGCGCACCCTGATTGCAACCGCATGTGCGCATCATCGGGTGGCATGGGTACATCCTTTCCTCGATGGTAACGGCAGAGCCACCCGGCTGCAAAGTCATTGTGCCCTCTGGAAACTTTCTGAAGGTCTGTGGTCCCCCAATCGCGGCGTTGCGCGATCCACGACCGCTTACTACGCCGCCCTTCAAAACGCCGACTCTGCGCGCCGTGGCGATCTCGATGGCCGTGGCAACCTCAGCGCAGCCGGCTTGTTTGAGTGGGTAAAATATTTTCTTGGCATCTGCCAGGACCAGGTGGCGTATATGTCGTCCATGCTTGCACTGGAGGGTATCAAACAACGCATCGAAGCACTGATCGTTTTCCGCTCGACCCAGGACAAGTCCATACGACGCGAAGCGATTCTTCCGCTGGTTCACATCTTTGGGCTGGGCCCCATCACCCGTGGCGAGTTTGCGCAGATGACAGGGTTGGGGGAGCGCAGTGCCCGCTCCCTGTTGTCCAAGCTATTGGCAGACCGACTGCTGGTCAGCGACACGCCTTATGGCCCTGTGCGCTTTGGCATGCCGCTGAACTCGCTGGGCATGATATTCCCGAATCTTTACCCGGAAGTGGACCAGCTACTGGCCTGATTTTTTCTCTTGCAACCCTATACGTTCGGGCGATCTAATGCGCGGCGAGATCAATTTGTTCGGCATCGATGCCTTGGTGAAATCGCATTGAAGGCCAGGGTGCCCATCAGCAAGCTCCGCTGACGCAGGACGCGTTCGCGCACATGACCGGCCTGGCGGACCGGTTATCTCCGCACCACTGCACTCAAATCCACAACATCACCGTATTGGCAGTCGCCTGCAACGCCGGCACGCAGCGCCCGGTAGCTTCCGCGCGCGAGCAACTGCCTACGCTCATCGACACCGACAGCGCGCCCACCAGGTCGCCGCGCCGGCTCTTGATCGGTACTGAAATACCGCGCAAGCCCACCTCGTACTGGTTCTCGGTAACGCCGAAGCCCGCTTCGCGGATCGCCATCAGCTCGCGCAGCAGTACGTCCTTGTCGATGACGGTCATGTGGGTGTAGGCCACCAGTTCCACCCGTTCCAGGTAGGCGTGCAAGGCGTCCTCCGGCAATCCCGAGAGCAGCACGCGGCCGGCGGTGGACGTGTAGGCCGGCAGCCGCGTGCCCGGGTCGAAGCCGGCAGTAAGCACGCGCGGCGCGTTGACTCGGCTGACGTACACCACGTCGTCGCCTTCCAGTACCGAGTAGTTGGTGGACTCCTGCAACTGCGTGGTCAGACGCTGCAGGAACGGCACGATGGCGCGCGGCAGCCGCGCCGAGTCAAGGTAGGAGTGGCCCAGCGACAGTACCTTGGGCGTGAGCCAGAACTGCCGGCCATCGGTTTGCGCCATGCCCACGTGGACCAGCGTGAGCAGGTAGCGGCGCGCCGCGCTGCGCGTGATCTGCACCTTGTCGGCCAGCTCGCTGGCGCTCAGGCGCATCGATTCGTCGCTGAACGCACGAATCACTTCCAGCCCCTTGACCAGTCCCTCGATGACGTCGCGCTTGGCGACCACCACGTCCGGCAATGCCTGTCGTCTCATGAAACCCCGCCTGATTGCTCTAATTGCACGAATTTTACGATGATTGCGCGATAATCGCGCATCACGGGCGATTATTGCACTATTCGCGATTTTGGGGTCTATTTTTCATCGCGGTCGTTTTCTACACTCGCTGCATAAGTTCTTACAGCGAGGAGATCATGCACACACCGCAAGCCCATCCCGAGCCGACCAATCCACTCGGCATCGACGGCATTGAATTCATCGAATACGCCAGCGCCGAGCCGCTCGCCTTTGGCGCGCTGCTCGAGCAGCTGGGGTTTGTCGCCACCGCCCGCCACCGCTCGCGTGAAGTCACGCTGTACCGCCAGGGCAGCATGAACGTGATCGTCAATGCCGACGCGCGCGCCCTGCAGCAATCGGGCACCGAGCCGCGTTCCACCATCGTCAGCGCCATCGCCCTGCGCGTGCGCGATGCCGATGCCGCCTACCGCCACGCGGTCGACCAGGGCGCCTGGCCAATTCCCACCCGCGCCGGCGTGATGGAGCTGAACATCCCCGGCGTCCATGGCCCGGGCGACTCGATCCTGTATTTTGTCGACCGCTTCCGCGACTTTTCGATTTACGACGTCGACTTCAAGCCGATTGCGCCCGCGCCCGCCCCTGCTCCTGCTCCGACATTGGCCGGGCTGCACTTTTTCGGCGTGGTGCAAGCCATCGGCGCCGGCCGTGCGCCGGAATGGATCGCCTTCTACCAGCAGTTGATGGACTTTCGTGCGCTGCCCGAAGGCCGCTACTTCGGCGTGGTCCCCAAAGGCACGCTGCTGGAAAGCCCGTGCCACCGCTTTTACCTGCAACTGGTGGAGCCACCGGAAGGCGCGGCCGGCCTGCAATGGGGCGAGCAGTTGATTCGCGTGGCCTTCGGTGCGCCCGATGTGCCGGCCGCCGTGCGCGCGCTCCAGCAGCGCGGCATCGTGTTTATCGACCGCGAGCCGGTCCAGGCCAGCGAGAAAGGCGCGCTCACCCAGTTGTACAAAGGCGGCGTCAGTTTCGAGCTGGTGCACAGCCACCTCGAGGAGCAGCCATGATCGACATTTCCGGCACCACGCGCATCTTCCCCGTGATCGGCTGGCCGGTCGAACAGGTGAAGGCCACGGCGCTGTTCAACGCCTACTTCCAGCGCCACGGCCTCGATGCACGCGTGATTCCGCTCAAGATCGAGCCGGCATCCTACGCGGCGGCAGTGCGCATGCTGATGTCGTTCGAGAACGTCGGCGGCATCTTCGTCTCGATTCCGCACAAGCCGGCCAGCGTGGGCGCAGTGCAGGTGGCAACGCCGCGCGCTGCGCTGGCCGGTTCCTGCAATGCCATCTACCGCGCTGCCGATGGCGTGCTGACCGGCGACCTGATCGACGGTGAAGGCTTCATCCGCGTGTTCGACCGCCTGTGCGCGGGCCAGGCCCCTGCACCAGCCAGTTCGCGCGCGCTGGTGGTGGGTACCGGCGGCGTCGGTTGCGCGATCGCCTACGCGCTGGCCGAACGCGGCTACGCGGAAGTGGCCATTTGCGACACCCGTCTCGAACCGGCAGCCGCATTGCAAGCCCGCCTGCGCCAGGCCTTCCCCAATGTGCGCATCGTGATCGGCACGCCGCAAGCGGCCGGCTACGACGTGGTGGTCAACGCCACGCCGCTCGGCATGCACCCCGACGACGCCGTGCCGATCGACCTGCAGGACGTGTCGCCCGACTGCATCGTTGCCGACTGCGGCATGAAGATCGAGATGACCCGGCTGCTGCGCCAGGCGCAGGAACGCGGCTGCCGCATCCAGAAGGGCAAGGAGATGCTGATCGAACAGGCGCCGTTGTACCTCGAGCACTTCGGCTGGTCCGGGGTCTCGTCCGATGCGTTCCGCGCGCTGGAGGCATTATGAATCTCTCCAACTTCGGCATGGACAGCATTACCCTCGCCGGCCCGCTCGAAGCGAAGCTGCGCGCCTCGCAGGCACTGGGCTTTTCGCAAATCATGCTGTGGGCGCGCGACCTGGCCGGCCACCCCGGCGGGCTCGATGAAGCGGTGCGCATCGTGCGCGCCAGCGGCGTGCGGGTGACCGGCATCCAGGTGATGCGCGACTACGAAGGCCTGAGCGGCGCGCTGCACGACTATAAATTCGACATCGCCCGCGAGCTGCTGCGGGTGTGCCAGGCGGTTGGCGCACCGCTGCTGATGGTGTGCTCCACCACCTCGATCCACGCCAGCGACGACATCCACCTGGTGGCGCGCCAGCTGGCCAAGCTGGCCACGGCGGCGGTGCCGCTGGGCGTGCGGGTGGGCTTCGAGGCATTGTCCTGGGGCCGCCATATCAACCAGTACGAACAAGCGTGGCAGGCCGTGGAACTGGCCGACCATGCCAACCTGGGCGTGGTGATCGACTCGTTCCACATGCTGGCCAATCGCGCCGACCTCGATGGCCTGGCCGATATCCCGGCCCACAAGATCGCCATGGTGCAGCTGTCCGACTTCATGTGGCGCGACATCCGCTCGGCCGAAGAACGCCTGGAGACGGCGCGTCACCTGCGCGTGTTCCCCGGCGAAGGCGCCCACTCGGCGGAACTGGCCGACCTGCTGCGCCGCCTCGATCGCGGCGGCTACAGCGGCGACTACAGTTTTGAAGTCTTCAACGACGACTACCTGCAACTGGCGCCGGAAATCGTTGCTGCGCGCGCGCACAGTTCCGCCAAGTGGGTCACCGACCAGGTGCTGCGCCGCAGCCTGGAGGTGCGCCGCCCGGTCCACGGCCAGCCGGTGATGGCATGAAGCAGGCCATCATGGTCCTGAACGGACCCAACCTCAATCTGCTGGGCCGGCGCGAGCCCGGCGTGTACGGCGCCCACACGCTGGCCGATGTCGAAGGCTTGTGCCGCGACACCTGCGCGCACCACGGCTACACGCTCGATTTCCGCCAGTCCAACCACGAAGGGGTGCTGATCGACTGGCTGCACCAGGCCGGCGCCGCGCAGGCCAGTGGCGCACTGGCCGGCGTGGTATTCAACGCCGGCGCGTATACCCACACGTCGGTGGCGCTGCACGACGCCATCAAGGGCGCGCAGGTCAGGGTGATCGAGCTGCACATCACCAATGTGCATGCGCGCGAGCCGTTCCGCCATCACTCGTACCTGGCGCCAGCGGCATACGGCGTGATGGCCGGCTTTGGGGTGCAGGGCTATGCGCTGGCGATTGCGGCGCTGGCAGCGGGGCCGCCGCCTGCCAACCGCAGCGCCGTGAAAAAAAAAACAAAATTCACACAATAACGACAACGGAGACAAGACATGAAACAGCAGCTATGCCTGGTGGCAGCGCTGGCGGGCGGCGCCATGCCCGCGCCAGCCCTGGCCCAAGGCCAGGGCCAGACCACCCTGTACGGCAATATTGATGAATACGTGGGCTACATCCGCAGCAGCAGCGGCGCCAGCATTATCGGCCTGAACGACGGCGCCATCCTGCGCAGCCGCCTCGGCGTGCGCGGCGGCGAAGACCTCGGCGGCGGCTACCAGTTCAAGTTCACGCTGGAACAGGGCTTTGCCACCGACAGCGGCGTGATGGCCGACAGCAGCCGCCTGTTCGACCGCCAGGCCTGGATCGGCCTGGCCGGCCCGTACGGCGAATGGCGCATCGGCCGCCAGAACACGGAAATCTTCATGGCCGGCGGCGCCATCGACTACACCGAGCGCACCACGTTCGGCTCGCTGTTCAACAGCTTCGGCATCCCTTCGCGCTACGACAACGACCTGTATTACAAGTCGCCACGTCTGCAAGGCGCCCAGCTGACGCTGCACTACGCGCTGCCGGAAAACGCGGGCCGCGTCGACAACGGCCCGGTGGTGCAAGCCATGCTGGACTGGCAGGGAACACTGTGGCGGGCCGGCTACGTGGGCCTTGCCGCCCGGCCCGACGGCGCCACCGCCACCGTGCGCAACCGCGTTGTCTATCACAACGTGTACGTCAACTACCAGTACGGCAAGGGCAAGGTGTACCTGGCGCTGGGCCGCAGCAACAACAATACCGCCAGCGCCAACGGGTTCAACACGGCGGCCATCCTCAGCAATATCAGCAGCCCCAACAATTATTTTGCCGGCACCGACCTCAACGCCGCGCGCTACTACAACCTGGCGCAGGTCTCGGCCGACTTCATGCTCGGCCACATCGGCGACAAATACGGCCGCAAGAAGGTGCTGACGTTCACGCTGCTGCTGATGGGCGTATCGACCTTCCTGGTCGGCCTGCTGCCCACCTACAACCAGGCCGGCATCCTGTCGCCCATCATGCTGGTGGTGCTGCGCATGTTGCAAGGCATCTCCGCCGCCGGCGAACAGGCCGGCGCCAACTCGATGACGCTCGAACACGCGCCACCGCACCGCCGTGCCTTCTTCACCAGCTTTACGCTCAGCGGCACCCAGGCCGGCCTGATCCTGGCCACGCTGGTCTTCCTGCCGATTTCCGCACTGCCGGAAGAGCAGCTGCTGTCGTGGGGCTGGCGCATTCCGTTCTTCCTCAGCGCCATGGCGATCGGCACCCAGATCGGCTTCGCGCTGGGCGGCTTCGCCCCCACCATCAGCGCCGCCATCCTGCGCCCGAACGATCCGATGGGCTGGGTACCGGTGGCGGCGTTCGTCACCTGCACCTCGATCATTTCGGCCTTCGCCGTCTTCACCGGTCGCGAGACTTGCCGGGTGCCGATGCAGGACCTCGGGAAAAATTGATATTACGGCGCCGGCGCCATCCGCACCACCACCTTGCCCCTGGCCCGCCCCTGGTCCAGGTAGGCCAGCGCTTCTATCGCCTGGGCGAACGGATAGACCTGGTCGATCACGGGACGGATGGCGCCCGTTTCCAGCAGCTTGCCGATGGCGGCCAGCTGGGCGCCGTCCGGGCGCACGAACATGAATGAATACTTGGCGCCGCGCTGCCTGGCCATGCCCCGGATCTTGCGGCTGAGCAGGCCCATCACCAAACGGAACACCACGTTCATGCCGCGCTGGCGGGCAAAATCGGCGGTGGGCGGGCCGATCAGCGAGACGACCTTGCTGCCGGGGCGAACGATGCGCAGCGCCTGCGCCACGCCATCGCCTTTCACCGTGCCTAGCACCACGTCGTGGTCGCTCAGCACTTGGGTGAAATCCTGCTGCTTGTAGTCGATCACTTCGTCGGCGCCAAGGCTGCGCACCAACGCCATGTTGGCGGTGCTGGTGGTGGTGGCCACGCGGGCGCCCATCTGTTTGGCCAGCTGGATGGCAAACGAGCCGATACCGCCCGAGCCGGCCGGGATGAACACCTTCTGGCCCGGTTTGAGCAACGCATGCTCGTGGAACGATTGCCACGCGGTGAGCCCCACCATCGGGATCGATGCTGCCTGCACGAAGTCGAGGTTGGCGGGCTTGTGGGCAGCTGCGTGTTCGGGCACGGCAACGAACTCGGCCAGTGATCCGCGACCGGTGTCGAACACGCTGGCAAACACGGCATCACCCACCTTGAAGCGGGTGACGCCGGCGCCGGTTGCCACCACCACGCCGGCCAGGTCGCTGCCCATTACGGCAGGCAACTCGAACTTGAGCAGCGGCTTGAATTCGCCCCTGACGATCGCGTTATCGACCGGGTTGAGGCCGGCCGCGTGGACTTGCACCAGGATCTCGCCAGGGGCGACCACGGGACGGGCCACCTCGGCCAGCGCCAGCGCGCCGGTCTTGCCATAGGCTTTCAGGATGAGTGCTTGCATGGTTTCAGTTCGCCAAGGTGGGGTAATCAGTGTACCCCTTGGCGCCGGGCGTGTAGAAAGTGGCCGGGTCGGGGGCGTTCAACGGGGCGTCGCGGTGCAGGCGCTCGACCAGGTCGGGATTGGCGATGAACGGGCGGCCAAAGGCCACCAGGTCGGCCTGGCCATCTTTCAACACCTGCTCGGCGCTGGCTTTGTCGAAGCCGCCGGCAGCGATGAACGGGCCATCGAAGGCGGCGCGCAAGGCAGCCTTGATGCCGGCAGGTACGGGCGGCGTGCCCATCGCGGAATGGTCGAGCACATGCACATACAGCAGGCCCAGCCGCGACAGTTCCGCCACCAGCTCAATGTATTGTTCGTCAACGCCGTCATAGGCGCCAGCGGCATTGACCACGCCGTAAGGCGAGAGGCGTATGCCCACGCGGTCGGCGCCGATCGCGGCCACTGCCGCGCGCGCCACTTCCAGCACGAAGCGGTTGCGACCTTCGGCGGTCACGCCGTAGCCGTCGGTGCGCAGGTTGATATTGGCGTTGAGGAATTGTTCAAGCAGGTAGCCATTGGCGGCATGCAGTTCGATGCCGTCGAAGCCGGCCTCGATGGCCAGGCGCGCAGCGTCGGCATACTCCTGCACCGTGGCGGCGATGTCGTCCTCGGTCATGGCGCGCGGCGCCGTGTGCGGCAACGGCCCCTTGCCGTCGACCTGCATTTCGCCGGGGCACACTGCGGAAGACGGCCCCATCACTGCGGCGCCGGCGGGCAGGTTGTCGATGTGGCTGACGCGGCCCGTGTGCATCAACTGCACGACGATCTTGCCGCCCTGCGCGTGTACCGCATCGGTCACCAGGCGCCAGCCGGCCACGTGTTCGCGATTGAACAGGCCGGGAATCCGCGGGTAGCCGAGGCCGTTGGGCGACGGCGACGTGCCTTCGGTGACGATCAGGCCGGCAGTGGCGCGCTGCGCGTAGTACGTGGCCATCAGGCTATTGGGCGTGTTGTGCTCGACGGCGCGGCTGCGCGTCAGCGGCGACATCACTACACGGTTGGCCAGTTCAAGGCCACGCAGGGAAAAAGGTTCAAAGATCATGGTGGGCATCCGAATGTCAAGGTTAAACAGGCAGCAGGCGCGGGGCGACGGTGCCGGTCTGGGCACTGGCGAACAGCGTAACGCGCGCAGTCTCGTATTGTTCGATCAGCGCGGCATCAGCCACCGATGGCAGGGTCAGGGTTTCGCCCTGGTCCAGGCCGAACAGTGCGGCATCGACCATGGCGTCGGCCGCCATCACGGTTTCCGGCGCCAGCGCGGCCAGCGGCACGCCCGACGGGTCCCACAGCTCGGTGGCGGTGGCGGCCGGCAGCACGGCTTGCACTTTGACGCCGGTGTCGGCCAGCTCCTGCTCGATACCGCGTGTAAAAGCCACCACGAACGACTTGGTGCCGCTGTAGACGGCGGTGATCGGCAGCGAGTGCAGGCCCAGCACCGAGGCGACGTTGATGATCAGGCCGGCATTGCGCTGCTTGAAGGCCGGCAGCGCCGCATAAGTCAGGCGGGTGAGCGCCGTGATGTTGAGCGCCAGTTGCGCGGCGACGTCGTCTGCGGTGCTGGCGGCCAGCGGCGCCAGGCGGGCAATGCCGGCGTTGTTGACCAGCACGCTGACGGCCGGGTTATTGGCCAGCACGTCGGCCACGCTGTCCTGCCCGGCCGTAGTGGCCAGGTCGGCAACCAGCGGCGTCACGTGCACGCCATGTTTTGCGGCCAGGCTGGCGGCCAGGGTTTGCAGGCGGTCGGCGCGACGTGCCACCAGCACCAGGTCGTAGCCACGGGCGGCAAAACGGTCGGCGTAGATGGCGCCGATACCGGACGAGGCGCCGGTGATGACGGCGATGTTGCGGCTGCTGTGAGCGGTAACTGACATGATTTTTCCTTTAGAAAACTAAAAAATATGACGATCATCATATTCATGATCAAAAAAAACCGCCGAACAATTATTCGGCAGCCGGTAAAAACTGCTTGACGGTGGCCGCGCACAGCGCCGCCGACAACTTGGGATCGTCCACCGCGCGGGCCAGCATGGTGGTGCCGATCAGGGAACACAGCAACGCCATGGCTTGCTCGTGGGCCTGGGGCTGGCCCCAGTCCGGCATCTGGCGCGCCAGCAGATCGACCATCTCCTTGATATGCACGGTAGCGGCGTGGCGCACTTCGGGCGCCTGGCGCGGCATTTCCGACGCCAGCGCCGAGACCGGGCAACCGTGCTCGATGGATGCAATGTGTTCCGGCGACAGATAGGCTTCCATGATCGCCTTGACCGCCTGCCCCGGCGGTGCGGCAGCGGCCAGCCTGGTGGCCAGCGCCACCGCGTCGGCCCCCGCGCGGTCGCCGGCCTCGGCCAGCAGCGCGTCGCGCGAGGCGAAGTGGGCGTAGAAGCCGCCATGAGTGAGGCCGGCCTCCTTCATGATGTCGGCCACGCCCGTGCCATCGTAGCCGCTGCGGCGGATGGCGCGCGAGGCCACCTCGACGATACGTTCGTGGGTCACTTCCTTGCGGCTGGCAGCCGGGCGTCTGGATGATTTGGTTTGCATGACGGTCATCATATACCGGTTTCGAAATCGCTGCAAGCCGGTATCGCGTGACGCAGTTACCGCCCCGACGGTAGCGCCTGCGGGATGGGCTGCACGACAGGCCGGGCCAGCCACGCCACTGCCAGCGACGCCAGCACCAATCCCAGCACCGTCGGCGCAAATGCCTGCACCCCGTACCGGTCGAGCAGCAAGCCGCCCACCAGGCCGCCGCCGGCAATGGCCAGATTCCAGGCCGTTACCAGCATCGACTGCGCCACGTCGGCCGCCGCGCCGGCAGCATTGTCGAGCGCGGTCTGGAACAGCGTGGGAACGCCGCCGAACGCCGCCCCCCATAGCGCCACGGCAAGATACATCATGACCGGCGCCGGCTGCACCGGAACCAGCACCAGCAACAGCGCGGCTATGGCAAAGACCACGTGGCTGGCAATGGTCAGCGCACGCAGGTGGCGGTCGATCAGCACGCCGGTGATCCAGATGCCGGCCAGCGCACTGACGCCGAACACCAGCAGCACCACGTCGATACGCTCGGCCAGACCGGCGCCGGCCAGCAAAGGCGCGATATACGTGTACAGGATGTTGTGGGCCAGCACGAAGACCAGCACCATCCACAACACCGGCCGCACACCGGCCAGCGCCAGCACCGACCCCAGCGACCGGCGCGCGCCGGGCGCCTGGCCGGCCACATCGGGCACCTTGCGCCATACCCACAGCATCAGCAACAGCGCCAGCGCGCTCATGGCGGCAAAGCACAGGCGCCAGCCGATCAGCTTGCCGATAAAAGTGGCCAGCGGCACGCCGAGCGCCAGCGCCAGCGGCGTGCCCACCATGGCCACTGCGATCGCCCTGCCCTTCTGGTGCGGCGGCACCATGCGTGCCGCATAACCGGCCAGCAGCGCCCACAACACGCCGGCCGACACGCCCGCCACCAGCCGTCCCGCCATGATGGCGCCGTAGTGGCTGGAAAAACTGGTCACGCTGTTGGCAACCGCAAAGCCGGCAATCGCCAGCAGCAGCAACGGCCGGCGGCGCCAGCTTTGGGTGAGCGTCACCAGGGGTATTGCCGCCACCAGCGAGCCGATGGCGTAGATCGTCACCATCTGGCCGACCATCGACTCGGACACCGACAGGCTGGCCGCAATCGGCAACAGCAGACCGGCCGGCAAGGTCTCGGTCAGAATGGTGAGAAAGCCGGCCATGGCGAGGGCCAGCAAGGCGGCCAGCGGCAGCGGGCGGTCCCGGTCCCGGTCATGGGGGTGGTCGTGGTCGTGCTTCATGCGCAATCCTCTCTGTAGAAAAGGCGATGATAGGCAGCGCACCAATAAAGAAAAAGTCGGGTACAGTTCCTCGTTCTACGGACAGAACTGTCCGCAATCGGAGAAACGCATGGACAGTTTGACCGGCTTTACGGTATTCGTGACAGTGGCGGAGGCGCGCAGTTTTGTCGCGGCCGGCCGCGCCCTTGGCGTGTCGGCTTCGGCGGTGGGGAAAAGCATCGCCCGGCTCGAGGACAAGCTCGGTGTGCGGCTGTTCCACCGCAGCACGCGCAGCATCACGCTGACGGCCGAAGGCACCCTGTTCCTCGAGCGCAGCCGGCGCATCCTGGCCGAGATCGAAGCGGCCGAACAGGAACTGTCGCAGGCCGCCGGTGCGCCGCAGGGACGGTTGCGGGTGAGCCTGCCGCTGGTGAGCACGCTGGTGCTGCCCGTGTTGAGCGAGTTCATGCGACGGCACCCGGCGGTGCAGCTTGACCTCGATTTTACCGACCGCATGGTCGATGTGATCGACGAGGGTTTCGACGCCGTGGTGCGCACCGGCCAGCCCACCGATTCGCGGCTGTCGGCGCGCCAGGTAGGCACGTTCCGCCAGGTGCTGGTGGCCGCTCCCGACTACCTGGCGCGGTGCGGCACGCCGCAGGCGCCGGCCGACCTGCTCGATCACACCTGTTTGCACTTCCGCTTTCCGCACAACGGCAAGCTCGAGGCGTGGCCGCTGCCTGAGCGCGATGGTCAGGTGCCGTTGCAGCTACCGGCCTCGATGGTCTGCAACAACATCGAAACGCGCGTGTGCTTTGCGCTGCTGGGCCGCGGCATCGCGTTCCTGCCGGATTTCTCAATCCACAACATGCTGGCCGACGGCCGCCTGGTGCAAGTGCTGCCGGGCTGCGAGCGCAGCAGCACGTTTCACGTGCTGTGGCCGGCCAGCCGCCAACCATCGCCCAAGGTACGGGCGCTGGTGGACTTCCTGAGCGAACATCTGTTCGCGGCATCCCCGACAACGACAAAACAGGAGCATGGCAAACGATGAAAACGGTGTTGTTCTGGTTCCGCAACGACCTGCGCCTGCACGACCAGCCCGCCCTGCAGGCGGCGCTGGCCAGTGGCGCCCGCTACTTGCTGCCGGTGGCGTGCCTGCCGGCACCCGATGAGGCTACCGCCTGGGGCTGGGAACGCGCCAGCCCACAGCGCCGCGCATGGCTCCACGGCGCGCTGCGCGACCTGGACCGGCAACTGACCGGCCTTGGCTGCCCGCTGCTGGTGTGCGATGGCGATCCGGCCACCGTGCTGCCGGTGCTGGCCGCTGCGGTCGGTGCCAGCGAACTTTACTGCGAAGACATCGCCGCTCCCGAAGAACAGCGGCAGGTGGCGTCTCTGCGCGCTGCCGGCCTGGCGGTGCATACCACCTGGCAGAGCAGCCTGCTCGATCCGCAGTATCTGCCGTGGACGGTGGATGCGCTGCCGGCCAGTTATACGTCGTTTCGAGAGGCGGTCGAGCGGGCGCTGCAATCGGGTGCGCCGGTGTCGCATATGCCGTCCCCCGCTCTGGTCCCGGCGCCGCTGGCAGCGCCTGCCGCCATGTTGCCGTGGCCGCCGGCGGCTACCGCTGCTGGCGCGACCCTGTCGGGCTACCGCGTTGTACTGCTTGCGGCACCTGAGGATGCGCTGCTGGCCAATCCCCGGTCATCGCTACCGGCTGGACCGGCAGGCCTTCAAGGCGGCGAGACCGCCGCTCTCGCGCACCTGCACCAGTATTTGCAACGGCGCCTGCCCGACAGCTACAAGCGCACCCGCAACCAGTTATACGGCGTCGATTTTTCCAGCAAGTGGTCGCCGTGGCTGGCCAATGGCGCACTGTCGGCGCGGCGCATCCTGGCCGAGGTGCGTGCTTACGAGGCCGAGCATGGCGCCAACGAAGGCACCTACTGGCTGTGGTTCGAACTGCTGTGGCGCGACTACTTCCGCCTGCTGCATTTGCAGTATGGTGCGGCGCTGTACCGCGAACGCGGCCTGTCCACGCGGTCCGCAGCACCGCCTTCTGCTCCCTCGGGTGAGCGCACTGCCAACCTCGCTCGCTGGCGCCACGGCGCAACCGGCCAGCCGCTGGTGGACGCCGCCATGCGCGAACTGCTGCACACCGGTTACCTGAGCAACCGCCTGCGCCAGGTCGTAGCCAGCTACCTGCTGAACGAGTTGCAGGGCGTCTGGCGCGCCGGCGCCGCGTGGTTCGAGTCGCGCCTGGTCGATTACGATGTCTACAGCAACCAGGGCAACTGGCTGTACATTGCCGGACGCGGCACAGATCCGCGCGGCGGGCGGCATTTCAATCTCGAGAAGCAGACCGCCGAGCATGATCCCGATGGCGTTTATCGCCGGCGGTGGACGGGAAGCGAATCTCCGTAGCGCGGTGCTACGGAAAACTCAGCACGAAACGCGCCTCGTCGCCATCGGTATCGAGCCGCGCCACGCCGCCATGTACCGCCATGATGGCGCTGACGATCGCCAGTCCCAGGCCGGTGGAACCGTCTGCATTGCCGCGCGCGGGATCGGCGCGGTAAAAGCGGTCGAACAAATGCGGCAAGTGTTCTGGCGCGATGGGTGCGCCCGTATTGGCGACCGTGATCTCGGCGCCGCTGCCGCGCCGGTCTGCGCGCAGGGTGATCGTGCTGCCCGGCTGCGCATGGCGCACCGCGTTCGAGACCAGGTTGGCCAGCGCGCGGCGCAGCAGGGCCGGATCGGCCTGCACCACCGCCTCGCCCACGCAGGCGATGTGCACGTCCTGCTCCTCGGACATGCCCTCGTAAAAGTCGGCCACCTTGCGCAGTTCGTCCAGCGCGGCCAGCGGCTGGCGCGCCAGCAGCACGTCGTCCTGGCCGGCGCGCGCGAGGAACAGCATGCTCTCGATCATGCGCGCCAGGCGTTCCAGTTCCTCGATATTGGAGCCGATCAGCTGCTCGTAGTCTGTCGTGCTGCGCGGCTGCGCCAGCAGCACCTGGCTTTGCCCCAGCAGGTTGGTGATCGGCGTGCGGAACTCGTGCGCCAGGTCGGCCGAAAAGCCCGACAGTCGCGCATAGCCCTCTTGCAGGCGCGCCAGCATGGCATTCAGGGCATCGACCAGCGGCTGCAGCTCGGACGGCGCGTCGCCGGCATCGATCCGCTGCGCCAGCGTACCGGGACGCACCAGCGCCGCGTGGGCCGCGATGCGCCGCAGCGGCCGCAGTCCGCGATGCAGCATCAGCGCCGCGCACAGGGCGGCAGCGAGCGCACTGACAGCGGCGGCAATCGCGATGCGCCAGCGGTACTGGCCGAACATCGCATCGCGCTCGGCATACAGGCGCGCCACGTACACGTTGACGTCACGGTTTCCGAGCCGCGCGGCCGCAGCCACCACCCGGCCCGGCTCACCGTTGCGGCCGCGCCAGCTGACGATCGCGTCACGGTCCGGTGCGGCGCCGGCCATGATCGGTAGCGGATAGCGCTCGCTGCCGGCGTTGATATCGGCCAGCACGGCGCCGTCAGCGGCCACGATGCGCACCAGCGAGTTTTCCTGGCCGCTCATGGTGTCGCGAAAAAATTCCGGTTGCGTGCCCACCAGTTCCGCCGCACCGGGACGGGCCAGCACGATCTGCACCTGGCGCAGCTTGCCCAGCAGCTGGGCGTCGTCGCGGCGCTCGATCTGGGCCACGAACTCGCGGTACAGGTACGCACCCAGGCCGGCCGCCGCCAGCGCCACGATCAGCATGAACAGCGCGGTCACCCGCACCGTCAGCGAAGAGCGCCAGCGCCTCATGGCGCGTCCGGAACCGGAACCGGGACCAGGTCGCACACATAACCCATGCCGCGCCGGGTGTGGATCAGTTTGACCGGGAACGGGTCGTCGAGCTTGCGGCGCAGGCGGCGCACGGCCACTTCGATGACGTTGGTGTCGCTGTCGAAGTTCATGTCCCACACCTGCGAGGCGATGATGGAGCGCGACAGCACCTGGCCCTGGCGCTGGGCCAGCAGGTGCAGCAGCGCAAACTCCTGCGAGGTGAGCACGATGGTGGTGGCGCCACGCCGCACGCGGCGGCGCAGCACGTCTATTTCGAGGTCGCCGATGCGGATCAGGTCATCCTCGCGCGCCGGGCCGCGCCGCAGCAGCGTGCGGATGCGCGCCACCAGCTCCACGAACGCGAACGGCTTGACCAGGTAATCGTCGGCGCCCAGTTCCAGCCCGCGCACGCGGTCCTGCACTTCGTCGCGCGCGGTGAGAAACAGCACCGGCACCTGCTCGGTGGCCTGGTCGGCGCGCAATGCCGCCAGCACCTGCCAGCCGTCCATGCCGGGCAACATCACGTCCAGCACCACCAGCGCGAGATCGGCGGCGCCCTCTTTTGCCATGGCTAGTCCCTCGCGGCCGGTGCGCGCCAGGCGCACCGCAAAACCCGATTCGGCCAGGCCGCGCATCAGGTAGTCGCCGGTCTTCGGCTCGTCTTCGATAATCAGGATGGTCATGAAAGGGATCGCCTGCAAAACAGTCATTCTACCCCTGCCATTGCGGGCGCTGGATGACGAAATTATCATCTGGCGGTCAGCTTCTTGTCGGGATCGGGCAGGCACACTGCGGTCTTCGTTTAGCCGAGGACATCATGACTTTTACTACTGCACTCCCCGCTGCCTTGATCGCTTTCGCAGTCGCAGCGCCGGTCAATGCGCAAGACCTGGTTCAGCGACCTGCCGTGACTCTTGAAGCCGCCAATCGCCTGGCCACCGCCGCCGCCGGCGCCTGCCAGCAACTGGGCCGCACCATCGTGGTCGCGGTGCTCGATGGCGGCGGCCACCTGCTGGTGGTCCGGCGCGACCCGGCGGTCGGTCCGCACAACATCGAGGCGGCCCGGCGCAAGGCGTTCACCGCACTCTCCACCCGCACTGCCACGCTGGACCTGGCGCGCCGCGCAGCGCTCGATGCGGATAGCCGCAACCTCAACACCCTGCCCGAGCTGTTGCTGCTGGGCGGCGGCGTGCCCCTGACGGTCAAGGGTGCGCCGGTGGGCGCCATCGGCGTGGCCGGTGGCGGCGGCGCCGGCAACGACCATGCGTGCGCGCTGGCAGCGATTGCCGCCGTGCCCGCCCTCGATCAACCAACTTCGTCCACCACCAAGGAATCACCATGAACCAGCTGAAAAACTTCGCCCTCGCCCTGTCGTTCGCGGCCACCGCTACCACAGCCGGCCTAGCGGTCGCCGCGCCGGCAGCCAACCCGCTCAGCGTCCACGTGCTGGACCTGCAAAGCGGCCAGCCAACGGCCGGCATCCGCGTCACGCTCGAGGAACGCAATGGCGATGGCGGCAACGACTGGCGCGCCCTGGCCGCCGGCGTGACCAACGCCCAGGGCAGGATTGCCGCGCTGTACCCGGAAGGCAAAACCATGGCAGCTGGCGATTACCGCATCGTGTTCGAGACCGGCGACCATTTCAAGCGCGAAGGCAAGGCTACCTTTTTCCCGCGCATCCCGGTCGAGTTCAAGACCGAGGCGGGCGTGGCGCACTACCACATTCCGCTGCTGCTCAGCCCCTACGGCTACTCCACCTACCGCGGCAACTAAGAGGAACGCCAGCCATCGAGCCTGGCCCGTACATCGCGCATCGGTGAATTGCCGAACACCCGGCTGTATTCGCGGTTGAACTGGCTGGCGCTCTCGTAACCGACTTCGAAAGCCGCGCTGGCCGCATCGAGGCCGTCGATCAGCATGCGCCGGCGCGCCTCGTGCAGGCGCAGCTGCTTCTGGTACTGCAAGGGGCTCATCGAGGTCAGGCGGCGAAAATGATGGTGCAGGGTCGACACGCCCATGCCGGCCTGCTGCGCCAGTTGCTCCATGCGCAGCGGCTGCGTGTAGTGGTCGCGGATCCAGTCCACCGCGCGGGCCGTGCGGTCGCTGTCGCCGCCGGCGGTGGCGATTTCGCGCAGGCGCGCGCCCGCTTCGCTGTGCAGCACGCGGTAAATGATCTCGCGCTGCAGCAGGTCGACGAGAAACGCCGGCGGCTCGCCTGAACCCAGCAGGTCGAGCATGCGGCCGAACGCTTCCACCAGTTCCACCGTCACCACGCCGGTGGCCATGCCATAGGCGTCGGATGCTTCGACCCGGGCAACGGGTGGCGCGCTGACCAGCACCTCGCGCACCAGGCGGATATCGAGGCCCAGCCGCAGGCACATGTAAGGCGCCTCCACGCTGGCGTCGAGCACCTCGCTGCTGACCGGCAGGTCGAGGGCGGTGAGCAGGAAACGCGAGCGGTCGTAGACAAAGCTGTTCTCGCCCAGGTGCACGCGTTTGCTGCCCTGCATCACCAGCGCGATGCTAGGCAGGTAGGTGGTGGGCGCCGGCGGCGTCGGTTCCAGGTGGCGGTACACCGTGAGCGCGGCGATGCCGGTCGGGTTTTCGATGGCGCTGACCAGCGGCGCGCTCTTTCGCACCAGCTCGGCGCACAATGATTCGATCGTTTTATCCATGGTTGAGGCCAATGATAGCCACTGGCGCCACCGGCTGGCTACCGGATTCGGCGATGCCAGAGGATTAGGCAAGCGACATAGAGGAACGGGATACCGCCGCGCCTGTCGAGGCGGCACACTGGTCCGGTTAGCCGGGCATGGCCCGGCATTCCCGAACCATGGAGCCCCAGATGCCAGACACGATGCCAAAAAACCCGGTGCCATCCGCGCCAGCGATTGACCGCCGCACCTTCATCGCCACCAGTTCCGGCGCCGTGGCCGCCACCATGCTGCCCGGTGTCAGCAAGGCAGCAGGCCAGAGCCCTTCCACAAGCGGCGCCATCCCCTCCGCCAAAACCACCCTCAATGTGAACGGCAAACAACATCATTTCGACCTCGATACCCGCGTCACCCTGCTCGACGCGCTGCGCGAACACCTGCACCTGACCGGCACCAAGAAGGGTTGCGACCACGGCCAGTGCGGCGCCTGCACGGTGCTGGTGGGTGGCCGCCGCATCAACTCGTGCCTGAGCCTGGCCGTGATGCACGACGGCGACCACGTCACCACCATCGAAGGCCTGGGCACGCCCGATAAACTGCACGCGATGCAGGCAGCCTTCGTCAAGCACGACGGCTACCAGTGCGGCTACTGTACACCCGGCCAGATCTGCTCGGCCGTGGCCACGCTCGACGAAATCAAGCGCGGCGTACCGAGCCACGTCACCGGCGACCTCAATGCCGCGCCGCTGCTGAGCGCCGAAGAACTGCGCGAGCGCATGAGCGGCAATATCTGTCGCTGCGGCGCCTACTCCAACATCATCGACGCCATCACCGACGTGGCCGGGAGCCGCGCATGAAAACCTTCACCTACGAACGCGCCCGCACCCCGGCCGAAGCGGCAGCGGCCATCGCCCGCACCCCGGGCGCGCGCTTCATTGCCGGCGGCACCAACCTGCTCGACCTGATGAAACTGGAAATCGACACGCCCGCGCACCTGGTGGACGTCAACCACATCGGCCTGGACCAGATCGCCGCGACGCCAAACGGCGGCCTGCGCATCGGCGCGCTGGTGCGCAACACCGAGCTCGCTGCCGACGCCACCGTGCGGCGCGGCTACGGCGTGCTGTCGCGCGCGCTGCTGGCCGGCGCCTCGGCGCAGCTGCGCAACAAGGCCACCACCGCCGGCAACCTGCTGCAGCGCACGCGCTGCCCGTATTTCTACGACACCAACCAGGCCTGCAACAAGCGCCAGCCCGGCAGCGGTTGCGCGGCCATCGGCGGCTTTACCCGGGGCCTGGCCATCATCGGCCACAGCGACGCCTGCCTGGCCACCCACCCGAGCGACATGGCCGTGGCCATGCGCGCGCTCGATGCGGTGGTGGAAACCGTGCGCGCCCACGGCGCCACGCGCCGCATCGCGATCGCCGATTTTTATCGGCTGCCCGGCAACTCGCCCGAGCGCGACACCAACCTCGCACCCGGCGAACTGATTACCTCGGTGGTGCTGCCGCCGCCAGTGGGCGGCCAGCATTTCTACCGCAAGGTGCGCGACCGCGCCTCGTATGCATTCGCGCTGGTGTCGGTGGCCGCCATCGTCCAGCAGGATGGCAGCGGGTGCGTGGCGCTGGGCGGCGTGGCCCATCAGCCGTGGCGCCGCCAGGAGGCCGACAGCGCCCTGCCGCAAGGCGCCAGGGCCGCCATGGCGCCTGCTGGAGGGCGCCAGACCGACTGAAGACAACAGCTACAAGACGGTGCTGGCCGAGCGCACGCTGCACGCCATCCTCGATCAGGCCAACCCGCAAGCCAAGGAACCCGCATGAAATTCGACAAACCCGCCACTACCAGTCCGATCGACCAGCTCAAGGTGGTCGGCAAGCCCCTCTCGCGGGTGGAAGGATTGCTCAAGGTCACCGGCACAGCCACTTACGCCTACGAGCAGCACACCGCCGCGCCGAACGCTGCCTACGGCTACGTGCTGGGCGCGGCGATTCCCAAGGGCCGCATCGACAGCATCGACATTACCCGCGCCCGCGCCGCGCCCGGCGTGCTGGCCGTGGTCACGGCCGCCAATGCAGGCCAGCTGGACAAAGGCGAGTTCTACGCCGCCCGTGCGCTGGCCGGTCCCGACGTCGAGCATTACCACCAGGCGGTGGCGCTGGTAGTGGCCGAGACGTTCGAGCAGGCGCGCGCCGCCGCGCAACTGGTCGATGTGCGCTACACGCGCACCGCCGGCGCCTTCGACCTGGCCGCCGCCAGGGACGGCGCGCCGCTGTCCAAGGCGGCCAGGTTCGCGCCGCCGCCCGAAACCGGCATCGGCGACTTCGACGCCGCCTATGTCCAGGCCGCCATCAGGCTCGACCGGCAATACACCACGCCCGACCAGGCCCACGCCATGATGGAGCCGCATGCCAGCATCGCCGCCTGGAACGGCGACCAGCTCACGCTCTGGACCTCGATCCAGCAGATCAACTGGGGCCGGCGCGACCTGGCTAAAACGCTCGGCATCGCGCCAGACAATGTGCGGCTGGTGTCGCCGTACATCGGCGGCGGTTTCGGCGGCAAGGGCACCATCCTGTGCGACGCCGTGCTGGCGGCGCTCGGGGCGCGCGCGGCCGGCCGGCCGGTCAAGCTGGCGTTGCAACGCCCGCTAATGTTCAACAACGTCACCCACCGCCCAGCCACCATCCAGCGCCTGCGCATCGGCGCCACCAGCACCGGCGAGATCGTCGCCATCGGCCACGAAAGCTGGTCCGGCAATATCGCCGGCGGCCGGCCCGAAGCGGCCACTGCAGCCACCCGCCTGCTGTACGCGGGCGCCCACCGCATGACGCGGCTGCGGCTGGCGCACCTGGACCTGGCCGAAGGCAGCGCCATGCGCGCACCGGGCGAAGCGCCTGGCATGATGGCGCTGGAGATCGCCATCGATGAACTGGCCGAACAGCTGCAACTCGATCCCATCGAACTGCGCATCCGCAACGACACCCAGGTCGATCCCGAAAACCCCAAGCGGCCATTCTCCCAGCGCCAGCTGGTGCAATGCCTGCGCACGGGCGCCGAGCGCTTCGGCTGGCAGAACCGGCCCGCACGCCCGGCCAGCCGCCGCGACGGCCACTGGCTGGTCGGCTACGGCGTGGCCGCCGCCATCCGCGGTGCGCCGATCACCACGTCGGCCGCGCGCGTGCGGCTCGACCGGCGCGGCATGGTGACGGTGGAAACCGACATGACCGATATCGGTACCGGCAGCTACACCATCATCGCCCAGACCGCCGCCGAGATGATGGGCGTGCAGGTGGACCGCGTGGTGGTCAGGCTGGGCGACTCGAACTTCCCGGAATCGTCCGGCTCCGGCGGCCAGTGGGGTGCGGCATCCTCGACGGCAGGCGTGTATGCGGCGTGCGTCAAACTGCGCGAGGCGGTGGCCAAGCAGCTCGGGTTCAAGGCCGACGATGCCACCTTTGCCGACGGCCAGGTGCGCTGGGGTGGCCGCAGCGTGCCGCTGGCCTATGCGGCACGCACGCGCGAGCTGGTGGGCGAGGACAAAATGGAATACGGCGAGCTGTCGAAACAGTATGCGCAGCAGACTTTCGGCGCGCATTTCGTCGAAGTGGCCGTCGATGCGGCCACCGGCGAGGTGCGCATCCGCCGCATGCTGGCCGTGTGCGCGGCCGGCCGCATATTGAATCCCAAGACCGCGCGCAGCCAGATCATCGGCGGCATGACCATGGGCGCCGGCGCGGCGCTGATGGAAGACATGGTGGTCGATCACCAGCGCGGCTTTTTCGTGAACCACGACCTGGCCGGGTACGAAGTGCCGGTCCACGCCGACATCCCCCACCTCGATGCGATCTTCCTCGACGAGGTCGATCCCACCATGAGTCCCTTGAAAGCCAAGGGCGTGGGCGAACTGGGCATCAGCGGCGCGGCAGCGGCGATCGCCAACGCCATCTACAACGCCACCGGGGTACGGGTACGCGATTACCCGATCACGCTCGACAAGCTGATTGACCGGTTGCCCGAGCAAGCCTGATCCTGACGTTCCTAATCCAGGAAATCAGCGAATTCTCGCTGGGCATATCCTTGTAATTTGGTCCACGGCGCTGGAGCCGCGCCGGCGCGGGCGGTGACATCCACGCGGCGATAGAAGGTGCCGGCCTTGTCGCCGCTTTCGATCGTGACCGGAATCTGGCGTTGCTCGTCCCACAACACGCGCTGATAGACGCCGTTGTCCTCGCGCTCGCGCCACTTCGCGCCGGGCGTGCTGCTGGCGCGGTTGGTCACGGCCATGGTTTTGAGCAGGCGCGGATCGAGCAGGTAGAACGCGCGGTCCCACGAGCCGTCGAAGTTGACGTTGTCGAATTCGGTGGCGGGGATGGCGATCACCGCCTTCTCTTTCGCATCGACAAACTCCAGGCGCGGCGTCTTGCCGGCGTTGATCACGTGGCGCGGCATGACGATGTGATTGAGGCCGTGGCGATGGCCGCCCTCTTCATGTTTATGCGGCGCCGCATGCGCCGGCAGCACCCGCGCACTCCACACGTGGCCGGGCCGGCGCAACATGGTTTCCTCGTAGCGCGACTCGCGGGTGACGCCGTCGGGCGTGACGGTTTTGCTGTAGTAGGCAATCGCCAGGTCGAGGTCGGGTGCGGTAGTGGCAACAGCCGGTGCATTGGCAACGGCGTGCACAGTACCGGCCACGCACAGCGTGGCCAGCAACAGGGAGATGCGCAAATTGCTCATCAACTCAGAACCCGAACGCCGTCTTCAACAAACCAAACACCTTGGTGTTATCGAGCGTGCCCTTGAACGGCTTGGCGCCGGCGCCGGTAGCAAACAGTTTTACATCGCCACCACCGTGGGTTTCGCTCGACAGGCGCACGCCGGTCTCCTGCAGGTAGTTATCGGCCAGCACCGTGGTGCTGTCGAGGTTGTCGCGCAGGTTCGGGCGGTTCGGGCCGTTGCCGAACACCAGCGTGGTGTAGGTCTTGCCATCGGCATCCTTGGCCGGCTGGCCGTCGCGGTAACCACGGTTGATGTCGAGGATGGGGTTGCCGCGCTTGCCGTAGCCGTTGAACGCCAGCGTGTGGTCGTGGTCGGCGGTGACCACGATCAGGGTGTTGGCCAGGGTCGGGTCGGTCAGTCTGGCCTTGGCCAGCGCGGCCTTGATGGCATCGTCGAATGCAATGGTGTCGGTCAGCGCGCGCTTGGCATTGGTGCCGTGCAGTGCGTGGTCGATGCGGCCGCCTTCCACCATCAGGAAGTAGCCATTGGTATTTTGCGCCAGCAGGTCCATCGCCTTGACCGTCATCTCGGCCAGGCTTGGCTGGGACGCGCCCTCGCCCAGCGGCGGCGTGGCGGTGCGATCGAGTTCGTATTCGAGGTGGCTGCGGGTGCTGTACAGGCCGATGAATTTCTTGCCGGTGGCAGCATTCATCTCGGTCTTGTTGGCCGCGACCGTGTAGCCCTTGGCGGCCAGTTCGGTCAACAGGTTGCGGCCGTCGGCGCGGCCGGTGGTGTTGCCGGCGCCGTAAGGCGTGAAGTGGTTGCGCCCGCCCCCCATCAGCACGTCGACGCCGTCGCCCAGGGCGGTATTGAAGCCGGTGCCGCCCGGCACCAGTTGCGCGGCAATGTGGTACTGCGCGTTGCGGTTGCAGATGTGCGACCAGGCCGTGGCCGGGGTGGCGTGGGTCAACTCGGTGGTGGTAATCGTCCCTACGGCCTTGCCCTTGGCCTTGGCCAGTTCCAGGATGGTGGCGGCCGGCGTGCCGTTGGTGGCGGCGCAGTTGTTCACGCCGAGGTTGCCGTTGGCGTCGCGACCCGGATTGGTGGCGATCGTTTCGGCGGACATCGAGATCACCTCGTTGTTCATTTTCACGCCGGTCATGTAGGCGGCCATCGACGGTGCGCTGTCGGTGGTCTGGGCGTCGGCCGAGAAGGTCTTGATGCGCGCGGTACGCTCGAGCGTGTCCATGGTCAGGCTGCCGTCTTCGCCGTACTTGTAGATGCGCGCGGCGGTAATCGTGGTGGGGCCCATGCCGTCACCGAGGAAGAAAATGATGTTCTTGGCCTCGCCGGCGGCATGCGCTGGCAGGGTAAAGGAGGTAGCAAGGCCCAGGGCCAGGCTGGCCGCGATCAGGGTAGGTTTCATGTCTGGTATCCGTTTGAAAGTTTTACAGGCCGGAGGCGGTCTTGACCAGGCTAAACACCTTGGTGTTGTCGATGGTGCCGGTGAAGTTTTCGGCGCCCTTGCCGATCGCGCCCAGGAACACGTCGGTGCCGCCGTGGGTCTCGCTGCCCACCGCCACGCGCACTACCGCCTCCTGGTGATAGGTATTGGCGCTGGTCACGCTCTCGTCCAGGCTGGCCATGCTGCTGCGGTTGCCCTGGGTGCGGTTTTCGCCATTGCCGAAGCCGATGATCGAGTACGGCGCACCGTCGAGGTCCTTGTCCACCGCGCCGGTCACGTAGTTTTTCACCACGCCCAGCACGCCGGCATTGCCGGCGGTGGTTTTGCCGGTGCGCTTGGCGTAGCCGTTCAGGACCAGCGTGTGGTCATGGTCGGCGGTGACCACGATCAGGGTGTTTTTCAGGTCCGGGTCGGCGATGCGGGCCTTGGCCAGCACGGCCTTGATGGCGTTGTCGAACGCCACCATGTCGTGCAGGGCTTTCTTGGCCGTGGTTTCGTGCAGCGCGTGGTCGATGCGGCCGCCTTCCACCATCAGGAAGTAGCCCTTGCTGTTCTTGGCCAGCACGTCCATGGCCTTGGTGGCCATTTCGGCCAGGCTCGGCTCCTTGGCTGGGTCACGGTCGAGGTCATAGCTCATGTGGCTGGACGAGAACAGGCCCAGCAGGCGGGTGGTCTTGCTGGCGTCGATCGCGTTCAGCTCGGTGACATTGCTGACGTACGTGGCGTTTTTTGCTTTCGATTCGTCGATCAGGTTGCGGCCGTCACTGCGCTTGCCGCCGGCGGCGACCGGCACGAAGAACTGGCTGCCGCCGCCGAGCATCACGTCCAGGCCCGTGCCCAGCGCGGCATTGAAACCGGCGCCGCCCGGCACCGAGGCGGCGGCGATATCGTTCTCCAGGTCGCGGTGGCAGATGTGGGCGTAGGTGGCGGCCGGGGTGGCGTGGGTGACGCGGGTGGTGGTGACCACGCCGGTAGCCATGCCTTGCGTCTTGGCTTGTTCGAGCAGGGTCGGCACCGCCGTGCCGTTGCTGGCGCCGCAGTTGTTGCCGAGCTTGTTGCCGTTGGCGTCGGCCACCGGATCAACGGCGACCGTGTTGGCCGTCATCGAGATCACTTCGTTGTTCATTTTCACGCCGGTCATGTAGGCGGCCATCGACGGGGCGCTGTCGGTCACTTGCGCGTCGTTGGAGAAGGTCTTCACGAACGCCGATTCCGGCAGCGTATCGACGGTCAGGTCGCCGTCTTCACCGACGGCGTAGATGCGGGCGGCGGTCATGGTGGTCATGCCCATGCCGTCGCCGAGGAAGAAGATCACGTTCTTGGGCGCGGCAGCCACCGGGGTGGTGGGCGCGGTCTCGTTGACAGGAGTGGAATCGCTGCTGCAGCCAGCCAGCAGGGCGGCGGTCAGGCCGGCAACGAGCAGCGGCTTGCACAAGGAGTTGCGGTTCATGGTGTGTGTATCCGGCAATCGTTTTAAAGATTTGCAAGATAACAATTCCGTATTACCGCCTCATGACAAGATGAGACTGCTTTACAACATCAGGCAGCGTGCAAACCACTGCGGTGCAGCGGCAGGGTGACGCTGAACGTGGTGCCGTCCTGCTCGCCGGAGGCGACCTCGATGCGCCCGCCGTGGGCCTGGGCAATCTGGCGCGCGATGTACAGGCCGATGCCCAGGCTGGTGTGCTCGCCTGCGTCCGCGCCGCCCTGCTGGGTGATGCGCACCAGCGGATCGAAAATACCGGCAATCTTGTCGGCCGGGATGGCGGGACCGGCATTGTTGATGCTGATGACGATGTCGTTGCCGGCGTCCGCCAGCACAGTGACGGCCACCGGCGTGTCCACCAGCCCGTACTGGATGGCGTTGCCGATCAGGTTGGACAGCATTTGCGCGATGCGGCCATTGTCGATCATCGTCATCACGCTGCCGGGAACCTGCAGCGCGATCTGGCGTTCCGGGTGGAAGGTGCGCAGTTCTTCGACCACCTGGCGGCTGATGATGGCCAGGTCGCCGTGGCGCGTATCGATCGGCATATTGGCGCCGAAGTGGGTGCGGGTGTAATCGATCAGGTCGTTGACCAGGCTGCTCATGCGCCTGGCGCTGCTGTTCATGCGGGTAGCCGCCAGCGCGTACTTGTGCGGAATATCGTTGGCCTGCATCAGGAAGCTCGACCCCATCACCACCGCGCCAAGCGGATTGCGCAGGTCGTGGCCGAGGATGGCCAGGAACATGTTCTGCGACTTCTTGACCAGGTACTCGTAGCGCGCCACCGATTCGGCCAGCGCCTGGTCGATCGCCTCGTTAAAGCGCGTCATGTCGGCGCTGTCGGTGTCGCGGTCTTCCCTGGTAAACGCATCCCACAGCGCCAGCACGCTCGAACGCAGCGCGCGGTATTCCGACACCAGTTGCACGACGGTGTAACCGGACAGCAGGCGCGCCTCCGCGTGGGTTTCGGACGCGGTGTCCCGGTGGCCGTTTTCACGCTCGCGCTCGCCCAGCCCCTGCGACTTGGCCACGCGCTCCTGTTCCGATTGCGGCTGGTCGAGGTCGTCGGCCACAGCCAGCAGCATTTGCCGCGCGTGGTCGCGCAGTTCGACATCGTCCATGGTGAGCGCCGGTGGCTCGACCGTGCGGGCGAAATCTTCCCAGGCCTGCAGGATCGCTTCGATATTGCTGCGGATAAAATCGGCAAGCCGGAGGTGTGCCATGGAAGCTTGCCTTTCAGGTGCCCGAGTCCGCGCCATTCGCATCGAAGGGGTCATCGATCATACCACCTGCTGCGGCGCGCCACGCTGCGGGGCAAGGCCTGCCGTATCGCCGTCGAGCACCACCCGGCGCGACGCCATGCTGGTGCTGATGCCCATGTCGGCAAAGCGCTCCATGGTGGCCAGCAGGATGGTCTGCTGGGTATCCATGTACACCAGGTAGTTGGACGTGAGCACAAAAAACACCAGCTCGTATTCGATTGCCTCGGGCGTGACCGCTTTCAGGTGTACGCGGTCGCAGCGGATGTCGGGCTGGGCCTCGACGATGGTGCGGATCATGGCCGGCACCTGGCCCGCCAGTGCGGCCGGGGTCTCCGGGTTGATGCGGAACGACATGACGATGCGGCGCGTGGCCATGCGCTTGTAGTTGCGCAGCACGTTTTTCAGAAGGTCGGTGTTCGATACCACGATCTGTTCGCCGCTGTCGGCGCGGATGCGCGTGGTTTTCAGGCCCACGTGTTCCACCGTGCCGGACACGCCCAGCACATTGATGGCGTCGCCCACCTCGAACGGCTTGTCCACCGCGATCGACAGCGACGCGAACAGGTCGCCGAGGATGTTCTGCGCGGCCAGCGCAATGGCAATACCGCCGATACCGAGACTGGCAATGAAGGTGGTGATGTTAATGCCGGCATTGGAGAGCACCGACAGCAGCAGCAAGGTCCACAACAGCGTCTTGATGGCGCCGCTGACCAGCGTGTTGGCCACCGTGAGCGGCGCGTCGGCGTCATCGGACTGGCTGCGGAAGTAGCGGCGGATGCCGATGGTGAGGGCGCGCGTGAGATAAATCGTCACCTGCACGCCGATCACGATGAACCACAAGTGGTCGATGCGCTGGTTCCACACGGCGCCGAAATCGAGCACCGTCAGCGCCGCCAGCACGGCGATCAGGAGGATGACGAAGTTGCTGGTGCTGGCCACCGTGGCGCTGAGCACCTCGGCCAGCGGGCGCTGGGCATGGGCGCCGGCGGCCATGTGGGCCAGGCGCCGCCGCACGAACAGTTGCAAGCCGTGCAGCAGGAAAAACACCACCGCGCCGACCACGGCGGCCACGATCCAGTCTTCGAGGGCGATGCTGGTGAGCCAGGGGCTCAATTGGTAATGGTTCAATGCGGGCTCCAGTGCTTGAGTTGGCTAGATGGTAACCCTCTCAACACTTACGAGCCCGCACTTTTCCGTAAGGAACCTCTAAAATCGTAGCGAGCGGTTCGTTATCGTCGCGAGTAGCGGAAGCGTACGGAGGTACGCTGAGCAACGGAGCGGCGATAGCGGGCCGCGCAGTAGGTTTTCGAGATTCCTTAGGGAACGATTGCTGTGAACAGATAGACTGCAAAGATTACCAGGTGCACCGTGCCCTGCATCACCGTGGTGCGGCCAGTCCCCAGCGACAGCGTGGCGACAATCAGCGACAGCAACAGCAACACGCTGGACTTCACATCGATACCGAGCGACAGGGTCCAGCCGGTCATCAGCGAGACCACGGCCACGGCGGGAATGGTCAGGCCGATACTGGCCAGCGCCGAGCCGAGCGCCAGGTTCAGGCTGGTTTGAAGGCGGTTGGCGCGTGCGGCGTGGAAGGCGGCGATACCTTCCGGCAGCAGCACCACGGCAGCAATGATGATGCCGACCACGGCCTTCGGCGCACCGAGCTTGAGCACGGTTGCTTCGAGCACAGGCGACAGCATCTTGGCCAGCAGTACCACGCTGGCCAGGCAGGTCAGCAGCAAGGCAGCCGACAACCAGGTCATTTTCAGTGGCGGCGGCGGCGCGTGGGTGTCTTCGTCGTTGGTGGCCACTTCCGGCAGGAAGTAGTCGCGGTGACGCACGGTCTGCACCAGTACGAAGGTGCCATAGAGCACCAGCGACACCAGCGCGATGAAGCCGAGCTGGCTGGCGCTGTACGACGGGCCGGGCACGGTGGTGGTGTAGTTGGGCAAGACCATGGTGAGAATCGAAATCGCCGCCAGCGTGGTCAGCGCGGCCGACACCCCCGACAAGGTAAACGTCTGCTCGCCGTGGCGCTTGGCGCCGGCCAGCAGGCACAGGCCCAGCATGCCGTTAAGGATGATCATCACGGCCGCAAACACGGTATCGCGCGCCAGGCCGGCAGTCGCTTCGCCGCCGGCAATCATCAGCGAGACGATCAGCGCCACCTCGATGGCGGTCACCGCAATCGCCAGCACCAGCGTGCCATACGGCTCGCCCACCTTGTGCGCCACCACCTCGGCGTGGAACACGGCCGCCAGCACGCCGGCAAACAGGCCCGCCACCAGCAGTAAGGTATAGACCTGGCCGACGATGTCCTGCGCGCCCATCGCCTGGCCGGCGATCAGCAACCAGGCGATCACCGGCGAGGCGATCGACCATATGGGCAAAGACTTCGATATTTTCACTATGACACTCCCGTGCTTGACTCTGGAAAGTGCATTGTAACTGCTGCATGCTTGCGCAATAAACAAACCGATAACCAAAATCGCGCGGGCGATGAAAATCCGGCGAGGCGGACAGCCGGAACTGCTACCCGTGGTATGGTCCGAAAAAAATGATACGGAGACAGACATGAAGCGCAGGGAAATGACCAAGGCCATCGCGGCCGGGCTGATGATGCCGTTTGCCTTTTGCCAGCAAACTGCCCAGGCTCAAAGCCGGCCGGCCGCCGCCGGCCGCCAGTTGCGCATCGTGCCCACCATTGCGCCGGTAGCCGGCTCCCGCGCCCCGGCCGAGCAGGACATGCAAGCCTACCTGTTCGTCTATTTCAAGGACGAAACCCACTCGGTCCACTTTGCCACGTCCACCGACGGCTACACCTTTACCGACATCAACGACGGACAACCAGTGCTACTGGGCAAGGGCCTGGGCGAACAGCAAGGCGTGCGCGACCCGCACCTGATGCGCGGCCCCGACAACGCTTTTTATATGTCGATGACCGACCTGCACATCTACGCGCGCGACGCCGGCCTGCGCAGCACCGAATGGGAACGCCCGGGCGAGGATTACGGCTGGGGCAACAATCGCGCGCTGATCCTGATGAAATCGTACGACCTGGTCAACTGGACCCACGCGCTGGTGCGCATTGATCAACTGTTCCCGGCCGACTACGCCGACATTGGCGCCGCCTGGGCGCCACAAACCATTTTCGATGCCGACAAAAACCAGCTGATGGTGTACTTCACCACCCGCCACAAGGGCGGCCAGAACTACCTGGTGTACTCGTACGCCAACGCCGCCTACACCACGCTCGAGACGACACCACAGCAGCTGTTCCACTACCCCGACCAGACCAAGAGCACCATCGACGGCGACATCACCAGGGTGGGCAACAAGTACCACCTGTTCTACGTCGCCCACGACGCCCCGAACGGCCTGCGCCACGCGGTGTCGGACCGCATCAACACCGGCTACCAGTTCGACCCGCGCAAGATCGATCCCGAAACAGTGGCCTGCGAAGCGCCGATGGTCTGGCGCCGCATCGGCAGCAAGAACTACGTGCTGATGTACGACGTGTTCGGCCTCAAGCCGAACAACATGGGCTTTTCCGAAACCGCCGACTTCACCACCTTCAAGAACCTGGGCCGCTTCAACGACGCCGGCTCACCGATGCGCGCCACCAATTTTTCCGGTCCCAAGCATGGCTCGGTGATGCATATCACGGCAGCGGAACTGGCGCGCCTGAAAGCCCACTTCGCCTGACTTCCGGGACTTAGAACAGGCTCGATTGCATGGTGGTGAGATTGCCGAAGCTGTCGTGCATCGGTTGCAAGATGGCGTCCGCAATCGGCTGCAGCTGCTTGGTCAGGTAATGTTCGTAGTCGATCTGCGACCGTAAATCTTCCAGCGGTTCCGGGCCGCTGGTGGTCATCACGTAGCTGATCCAGCCGCCGTTCTGGTAGCGCAGCGGGCGCCGGTGCGCCAGGTTGTATTCGTCGGCCAGGCGCGCGGCGCGCACCTGCGGCGGCACGTTCACCTTGTATTCGTCGAGCGGCTGGCGCAGGCGCTTGCGGTACACCAGCAGGTCGTCGCATTCGCCGGCCAGCATGCGGTCCGCGTACTCGCGCACATAGTCCTGGTATGGCTGGTTCTTGAACACGCGCAGGAACAGCCCTTGCTGGAACTGCTGCGCCAGCGGCGTCCAGTCACTGCGCGCCACTTCCAGGCCGCGATAGATCACTTCCTCTTCACCCTGCGCATTGATCATCAGCCCGGCGTAGCGCTTCTTGCTGCCCAGTTCCGTGCCACGGATGGTGGGCATGAAGAATTTCTGGTAGTGGGTGTCGAACTCGATTTCGAGGTGGCAGTCGAGGCCATGCTTTTCCTTGAGCATGGTGCGCCACCACTGGTTGATGCCGTCCGCCAGTTGCTGGCCGATGGCCAGCGCATCGTCGTTGCGGTGTTCTTTTTTGAGCCAGATGAAGATCGAATCGGTGTCGCCGTAAATCACGTCGTAGCCTTCCGCCTCCACCAGCGCGCGCGTCTGCTTCATCATCTGGTGGCCGCGCAGGGTCACCGACGACACCAGGCGCGGATTGAAGAAGCGGCATTCGGTGGCGCCCAGCACGCCGCAAAAGGAATTCATCAACAGCTTCAATGCTTGCGACAGCGGCTCGTTCTTCGCCCGCTTGGCGGCGTCGCGCTGCTTCCAGATCTGCGTGGTGATCTCGGGCAGGCAATGCTTCGTGCGCGAGAAGACGGTGCCGTTCACGCCTTCCACCTGCTCGGCCGGATCGGTGGCCGATTCCCCTTCGATCAGCCCCACCGGATCGACCAGGAAGGTGCGGATGATCGAAGGGTACAGGCTTTTGTAGTCGAGCACCACGACCGAGTCGTACAGGCCCGGCTTGGAATCCATGACGAAGCCTCCGGGCGACGCCCCGCCCGACACGTCGCCCACGCTGGGCGCCACGTAGCCCTCGCGGTGCATGCGCGGCAGGTAGTGGTGACTGAACGCAGCGATCGAGCCGCCCAGGTGGTCGGCCTGCAGGCCGGTGACGGTGGCGCGCTCGATCATGAACGCCAGCAGGTTGGCCTTGTTGAAAATGCGCGTGACCAGCTCGCAGTCCTTGAGGTTGTAGTGCGCCAGCGCCGGCTTGTCTTCGTGGAAGCGGCGCTCGATCTCGGCCATCTTATCGTAGTCGCTGCCGATGTCCTTGCCCTCGCCCAGCATCTCCTGCGAGACGTTCTCCAGGCTGTACGACTGGAACATCCACGACGCCGCCTTGAGCGCATCGATGCCGTCGATGACGATGCGGCCCGTCACCGGCGCGAACATATAGCCCTGCTTGCCCGGGTGCTCGCGCCACTCGATGGTTTTGCTTTCGCGGCCCAGGGTCAGTGGAATACGGTACTTGTCGGCGTTCTTTTGCAGCACCCGCAGATCGAACTGCACCACGTTCCAGCCGATGACCACGTCGGGATCGTGGCGCGCGAACCAGCCGTTCAGGCGCTCGATGACCTGGCGCGGCGTGGCGCAGTATTCGAGGTCGAAGTCGATCGACTGCCCCGATGACTCCGGTGCAGTGCCGAGCATATACACCTGGCGCTGGCCGCAGCCTTCGAGCGCAATCGAATACAGGTCGCCGTGGGCGCTGGTTTCGATATCGAGCGAGACGATCTTGAGCGCCGGACGATAGTCGGGCGCCGGCTTGAGCTTGCAGTCGAAGATCGTCGCGCCTTCGACGCGGCCGCCTTCAACGGTGACGCCGGCCGAAATGAACCGCTCCATCAAGTAGCGCTCGGGCGGGCGGATATCGGCCTCGTACATGCGGATGCCGTGTTCGCGCAGCGTGCGTTCAAACGCGGTGAGCGCCTTGTAGCGCGACGCGTACACGCCGATCACCGGCTCCTGCTGGAAGGTTTTCAATTGCAGGTCGCGCAGCTCGATGCCGCCCGACTGATCCATCAACGCCGCGATGGCCGCGCGCTGTCCGGCCTCGGCAAAGGCGACGGAAGTTTGCGCGGTCAGGCGGATTTTCCGGGGGCCGTCGTCGGTGGCCAGCCAGAAGTCGATCTCCGTGCCGTGCGGGGTATCGCGCCAGTGGCGCGTGAGGATAAAGCCGGTGCAAGTCATGGCAGAATTATACTGTATGTGCATACAGCCGCAATTCTGACCTTGATGAGCTGCGGGAGCAGGCGCGGGGTCAGCCGCTACTGCGTTCGATAATCGAAAAACCGATATCAAGTATGCGCTCCCCCACCTCGCGCTCTTGCGAGCGGTCGAGGATGAAACGCGCGGCCGTGGTGCCGATCAGCGCGCCGTCGATGCGCACGGTCGTCAAGGCCGGATGCAGCTCGCGCGCAAACGCCAGGTCGCCCAGGCCAATGACAGCGAGCTGCTCAGGCACCGCGATGCCGAGCGCCTGCGCCTCGGTCAGCACGCCCAGCGCCACCATGTCCGAGCTGCAGAACACGGCGTCGATATCGGGATGCTGCGCCAGCAACGCGCGCAGGCCGGTGCGGCCGAAACCGGTGTTGGTGGGCGCGGGCGCCACCAGCGCGGGTATCGCCGTCTCGCCCGGCGCAGCCATGCCCAGCGCAATCGCCGTTTCCGAGAACGACCGCATGCGGCGCTGGGCGCGGTCGTCGTCGGCGCCCAGCGTGGCCACGCGGCGGCGGCCGCGCGCGTACAAATACTCGGCCACGGCCTGCCCCACTTTTTCGTGCGAAAAGCCGATCAGCATGTCGATCGGATTGGGCGCCAGGTCCCAGGTTTCCACCACCGGGATGCCGCTGTTGAGCAAGCGCTTGCGGCCGGCTGACGAATGCATGATCCCGGTGAGGACCACGCCGTCCGGGCGGCGGCCGATGATGGCTTCGAGCAGTTCATCCTCGCGCGAATCCTCGTAGCCCGACTGGCCCAGCATCACCTGGTAGCCATGCTGCGCCAGCGCCGCCGTCAACGACTGCACCATCTCGAGGAACACGTTGCCGGCTATCGTGGGGATCACGGCGGCGACCAGCCGGCTCTTGCGCGACGCGAGCCCGCCGGCCAGCATATTGGGCACGTAGCCGGTTTGCGCGACCGCGTCTTTCACGCGCTGCATGATCGCGTCCGACACCACGCTGGGATTGTTGAGCGCGCGCGACGCGGTGATCGGCGCCACCCCGGCCAGGCGCGCAACGTCGCGCAACGTGATGCCGCCGCTGTTGCGGCGGCGCTTGGGAATGTCGTGGCCAGGCGGGTTATCGGTGGGATCGGTCATGCTGCGATTTTAACAGGTGGACAACCGGTGAGCTTCAGCGGTAGGTCAGCATGTCTTTCCCGCCCAGCGCTTCCAGGTGGGCATAGTTGTTGAAGTAATCGAGGCCGAATTCACCGGGCCGATGCAGCAGCCGGGTGACCGAGCAGTTGGCCATCTTCCAGGTCATTTCCATGACCTGGTAGTCCTGCAAGCCCAGCACGTGCTGCATCACGGTGGCGATCACGCCGCTGGACGTCAACACCAGCGTGGCCTGCTTGCTGTCGGGGCGGTCGAGGCGTTCCAGCGCGGCCACCACGCGGGCGCGAAATTCGGGCCAGGCCTGCGCGTATTCATCGTCGTGCCAGCCGGTCATCCAGCGCTGCATCGCCGCGCGGAACAGCTGCTCCATGGCGCGCTGCGGCTCGCGCTGGCCGGCCAGGCGTTCGCCCAGGGCCACCGGGTCGGAAAATTCCGGGCAGTGGCGCAGCATCACTTCGTGGTGGTCGAATTCGGCAAAGCCGGGTTCGACCTCGCGTTGCGCTGGTGGCCACAAACCGGCCGGCATCTCGGCCTGGCAGGCATCGGCTGCCTGCGCATGGCGGGCCATGCCGCCGGTCAGCACGCGGTGAAAGCGCTGGTCGCGCCTGGCGAACCATTGCCCCAGCAGGCGCGCCTGCTCGATGCCGCGTGGCGACAGCTGGTCGTAATTGGCGCTGCCGAACGATGCCTGGGCGCTGCGCACCAAAAAAATCTGCCCCATGATGCGCCTACGACTGTGAAGCCGACGCCGGGCAGGCTGCGCTGCCATTGGCCGCCAGGCCGCGCACCGCCGTGGCGATATCGGCGCCCAGGCGCGCGACGGCGCGGCGGTGGCCGGCCACCAGCGCTTCGTTACCGTCGCTCACCGTCTCGCTGGCAACCGTGCGGCAAGTCAGCACCTTCGGGCTGCCCACCTGGCGCACGCTCCACACGGCGTCGAGCAGCGCGTATTTGCCGGGCGCGGACTCGAAGCGCTGCACATTGGTGCTGATGCGGTACACGGTGGCGCCTTCCGGCGTGGGCGTACGGAACACGTCCACCGCACCCAGGTCGTTCGTCACCACCTGCGACAAGGCCTGGCCGATTTCGGCGGCCGGCGGCGAGGTCCACAGGTCCTGCTCCAGCAAATCCATGCGGCCATCGGTGGTCACCACCAGCTGCTTGCGCGCCACCTGCTGCGGCACCGTCACGGCCGGGATCTCGATGAAATAGGCGGGCGCCGCGCCGCTTTTCGCGGTGGGCGTGCCCATGCCGCTGGCCAGGCTGTAAAAGCGGTCGGGCGGGGTGCTGGAGCAGCCGGCCAGCGCAACAGCAGCAGCAGCAGCAGCGACAATGGCGAGGCAATACAAACGGTGCGTCATTTCTTCTCTCCTTTTTTCTCCGGCTTGCCGCGGATGAGCGACTCGGGATGGCGTTCCAGGTAGTCGGTCAGCGCATTGAGGGACTCCATGGTTTGCGTAAGCTGTTGCAGCGCTTCGCGCAGGTCGGACTGCACCGGCGAATCCTTTTGCAGCAGTTCGTCGGCCGTGCCGAAGGTCTTGCGCGCCGCGCCCAGCGTGTCTTTCATCTCGGGCACCACTTGCGCGTCGAGCTGCTTGAGCAGGCTGTCAGCGCTTTTCAGGGTGTCGCGCAGGTTGGTGCCGATTTCCTCGAACGGTACCTTGTCGAGCTTGCGCGCGATGCTCGAGAGCTGGGTTTGCAGCTCGTCGAGCGTGTTCGGTACGGTCGGAATTTCAAGCGGGTCCTGGTTCATGTCGATCTTGGCGCTCTTGGCATTCGGGAAGAAGTCGAGCGCCACGTACAGCTGGCCGGTGAGCAGATTACCGGTGCGCAGCTGGCCGCGCAGGCCGCGCGCGACCATGCGCTCCATCACCTGCGGTCCGGCGTTGCGGTCCTGGTCGTCATCGATACTTTTCTGGAAGGCGCGGCCCAGGCGGGCCGGGTACATGTCCACCGTGACCGGCATGCGGAAGGTTTTCTTGACACGGTCGAACTCCACGCCCACCGAACGCACCTCGCCCAGCACAATGCCACGGAAGTCCACCGGTGCGCCCTGCGACAGGCCGCGCAGCGACTGGTCGAAGTACAGCACGGTGGTAATCGCAGGACCATCCGGGTCGCGCAGCGCGCTGGCCTGGTCGGCGGCCAGCAGGAACTGGCTGCCCTGCGGCGCCACCACGTCGGGCTTCTGGCCGCCGGCGCTCTCGAAGGCGATCCCGCCCACCACCAGCGCGGCCAGCGATTGCGTATTGAGCTTGAAGCCTGACGAATCGAGCCGCACATCGACGCCGCTGGCATGCCACCAGCGCGTGTTCTTGCCCACGTACTGCTCGTATGGCGCGCGGATGAACACTTTCATTTTCACGCCGCGCCCCTGCTCTTCCAGGTCGAACGCGGTCACCCGGCCTACCGGGATGCGGCGGTAGTAGACCGGCGAACCCACATCGACGGAACCGAGGCTTTCGGCGTGCAGCGTAAACAGGCTGCCTTTTTCGTCGGTGGCCACCTGCGGCGCTTCTTCCAGGCCCGCAAATTCGGTGGCGGTATCGCCGGACTTGCCGGCATCGACGCCGATGTACGCGCCCGACAGCAGCGTGCCCAGGCCCGATACGCCGGTGGCGCCCACCTTGGGCCGCACCACCCAGAAGCGGGTGTCGGCAGCGGCAAAGCGCTCGGCTTCCTTGCTCATGTCGATCTTGACCAGCACCTTGGACAGGTCGCGCGAAATCGAGATCGAGCGCACGATGCCGATATCGACATCCTTGTACTTGACCTTGGTCTTGCCGGGTTCCAGGCCGTCGCCGCTGCGGAAGCTCACCGTCACCGACGGTCCCTGGTCCACAAAGGTCTTGATCACCAGGCCCACGCCGATCAGCGCGGCCAGCAGGGGGATCAGCCAGACCAGCGAGGGCAGCCAGCGGTTGGCTTTTTCGACGGCCGGTTCGTGCACCGGCCGTGGGTGGTCTTCGTTTTCAGGCATGCTTTTCTCCATGTGTATCGACGGGGTCCCAGATCAGGCGCGGATCGAACTGCATCGACGCCATCATCGTCAGGACCACCACGGCGCAAAACGCCAGCGCGCCAGGACCGGCGGTAATCACCGCCAGCGACTGGAAGCGCACCAGCGCCACTGTGAGCGTAATGACAAAAATATCGAGCATCGACCAGCGGCCGACGAATTCAACGATGCGGTACAACATCGTCCGCTGCTCCGGGCGCCAGCGCGAGCGGCGCTGCGCGGTCCCGGCGAGGATGGCCAGCGCCACCAGCTTCATCACCGGCACCACGATACTGGCCACGAAAATGATGATCGCCAGCGCCTGCGAACCGCTGTTCCAGAACAGCAGCACGCCGCTGATGATGGTGTCGTCTTCCTTGCCGAACAGGGAATTCGTGTACATCACGGGCAGCAGCATGGCGGGGATATAAAGAATGGTGGCTGCCAGCAGCAGCGCCCAGGTGCGGCCCACGCTGTCCGGGCGGCGCCGGTGCAGCGCCGACTTGCATCGTTCACAGTGCTGGCGGCGGCCTTTTTCGGGGGCCACCAGGCCGCAGCTATGGCACGCCACCAGTGGCGCACCGGCAGCCAGCGCCTGGTAATTGAACTGCGACTGCGACGGACGCATACCCTTGGGCCCCGGCAGATGCTCGCCAATATTCCATAAAATCTTGGGGTCGAACGACATCACCAGCGCCAGCATCAGGGTGAGCACGGCAAACGCGAACAGGCCCGGATGGACGATCACGCGCGCCAGGCTGGTCATCTTGACGATGGTGATAAGGATGCCGATCATCAGCACTTCCGTCATGCCCCAGCGCCGCGCCGTGCCGAGCGCGCGCAGCATGGAATCGAATCCGGGCGGCCGGCGCCCCCGGCTCAGCGACAGCGTGACATAAAACAGCGACGCCAGCTCCACCGCCGGCAGCACGATGGTAAACAGCGTGACGATGGCCGCAACGATCTCCATCTTCTCGCGCCAGAGCACGTAAATCGCCCCCATCAGCGTGGAAGCGATGCTGTAGCCGCCCACCGACAATTCGACGATGGGAAAGAACTGGGCAATCAGGAAAGTAAAAATGGCGCCCAGCGTGATGGCGGCCATGGCGCGCGGATCGGAGCGGATGCCGCGATAGAGTATCGAGCCGCAACGCACACACCGCGCCTTTTCGCGCGGTTGCAAAGGGCGGTGCTGGTGCAGCACGCCGCAGTCGTGGCAACTGATCAAATCGTAGCGATACACGGTCCGGCCGGAATGATGGAAACATTCATATCATACGGCAATACTGGCGCGCACAATTGTGCGGCGGGACCGGTTTCGCGGTGCTTACTTCAATTTACTTTTTGTGCAGGAAGTCGAGCAGCGTGGCCGCCACCACCTTGGTCGCTTTGCGCAAGTCGTCCAGGTTCAGGCGTTCGTCGGCCTTCTTGGCGTTCGATTCGGGCACAGTGCGCGGGCCGGCGCCATACAGCACGGCCGGAATCCCGTGCTCGCCGTACAGGCGCGCGTCCGCGTACAGCGGCGTGCCCTGGGCGGGAATCGTCTCGCCCAGGTAGGTTTGCGCATTGTGCTGCAGGCTGGCCACCAGCTGCGCGGTACCCGGCAGTTCGCGCAGCGCGTGCGACAGCAGCAGGCGCTTGATGTCGAGCGTGATGCCTTCCTGCCCTGCCACAGCCTGTTCGATCAGGGCCCGCACGTAGGCTTCCACCTGTACCGGGTCTTCCTCGGGAATCATGCGGCGGTCGAGCTTGAGCACCACCTTGCCCGGCACCACATTGGTATTGGTGCCGCCATCGATGCGGCCCACCAGCATGGTCGGCGTATCGATGCCGGCAATTTTCGACTTGATCTTTTTGAGCTCGGGCAGCTCGTCGTAGATGGCGTTGAGGATGCGGGTGGCCGCCTGCAGCGCGTCGTGGCCCGTCTCCGGCATGGCGCCGTGGCCGGACTTGCCGTGCACCGTCGCTTCCAGTTGCAGGCAGGCGTTGTGGGCGGTGACGATGTTGTAGCTGAAGCCCGCCGCGATGACGTAATCGGGCTTGGTCAGCTGTTGTTCGAGCAGCCAGCCGGGGCCCAGCAGGCCGCCAAATTCCTCGTCGTACGTGAAGTGCAGTTCCAGCGCCCCCGTCAACGGCACGCCCAGCGCTTCCAGTGCGCGGGTGGCGAAAATATAGGTGGCGAAGTCGCACTTCGAGACGGCGGCGGCGCGGCCGTAGATAAAACCGTTATCGACCACGCCGCCGTACGGCGGATAGGTCCAGTTGTCGCCGGGCGGCACCACGTCGCCGTGGGCATTGAGGGCCACCGTGGGGCCGCCGCTGTCGTACGGGCGGCGCACGATCAGGTTGGTGATGGTCTCCATGCCGTAGTCGCGTACCGCCTGCTCGGGCACCGCGTGCTGTTCGGCGGTCCAGCCGTAGGCTTGCACCAGGTTCGCCACCATTTCGGCGTGCGGCGCGTTGTTGCCGGGCGGGGTATCGGTCGGGATGCGCAGCAGTTGCTGGAGCACGCCCACCTGTTCGTCGAAATGGGCGTCGATCCATGCTGCCAGTTGTGCTTTTTGGTCGTTCATCAGTTCTTCTTTCATTTTGCCCCCGCTTCATACCAGGCGGCGACTTGCGCGCGTTCGGCATCGGTCATCTGGGTCAGGTTCGCCAGCGGCATGGCCTTCAGTTGGACCGTCTGCTTGTAGATCTTCTCGGCGTTCTGGCGGATTTCCGCTTCGTTTTCCAGCATGATGCCGGCCGGTGCGGCTGCAAAGCCGGCCTGCTTGGGCTGGGCCGCGTGGCACGACACGCAGCGCTGGTCGATGATGGTTTTCACTTGCGCGAATCGTTTGGCAGCCGCCTGCGGATCGACCGCCGGCGCAGCCGCCACTGCTGCCGGACGGCTAGGCGCGATCGCCACGGCCACCGCCGCCAGCAGCGCCAGGCCGATGACCGGATAGCGCCACTCGACGCGGCCCTTGTGGCGCAGGTTGAAGAAGTGGCGAATGAACACGCCGGCCGCCATGATCAGCGCCAGCACCAGCCACGAATATTCGTGGCGATAGGTCATCGCGTAATGGTTGCTGATCATGATGAAAAGCACCGGCAAGGTGAAGTAGTTATTGTGGACGCTGCGCTGCTTGGCCTTCTGGCCGTGCACGGGATCGGGCATGCGGCCGGCCGACATGGCTTCAACCATCTTGCGCTGGCCGGGAATAATCAGCATCAGCACATTGCCCACCATGATGGTGCCGATCAGCGCACCGACGTGGATGTACGCAGCGCGGCCGCTGAGCACATGGGTCAGGCCATAGGCCGCCGCCACGATCAGCGCGAAGATCACCACGCCGAACCAGAAGTCGTGCTTGCCCAGCGGTGAGCGGCACAGCAGGTCATACACGGTCCAGCCGACGACCAGGGTGCCGATGCCGATGCCCACCGCCTGCAGGCTGGTGATGTCGGCCACCGATTTGTCGATCATCATGGCCTGGGCGTTGAAGTAATAGGCGATCGTCAGCAGCGCGATGCCGGAGAGCCAGGTGGAATAGGCTTCCCACTTGAACCAGTGCAGTTCCTTCGGCAGTTCGGCCGGCGCCACCAGGTATTTTTGCGGATTATAAAAGCCGCCGCCGTGCACGGCCCACAGCTCGCCCGACACGCCCTTTTTCGCCAGCTCGGAACCCGGCGCCGGCGGGCGGATCGAGTTATCGAGCCACACGAAATAAAACGATGCGCCGATCCAGGCGATACCGGTGATGACGTGGAGCCAGCGTACCAGGAGGTTGAGCCATTCAAGGCCGTAGGGGACGAGGTACGCAAACAATTCCATGGCTAGTCTTTCAGGTCAGGGCTGTGGCTAATTTACAGAAGATAGCTGCAAATGCTGCAATGCACATGAACTATCGAGTATATTAAACATATCGTATTCCGTATAACCTGAACAAGACTTTTCATGGCCGCTCTGCCACAACACCTGGACCTGCACCTGATCCGCATTTTGTACATGCTGCTGGTGGAAAAAAACGTCTCGCGGGTGGCGCTCAAACTCAATCAACCGCAGCCGTCGATTTCGGCCTCGCTGCGCAAGCTGCGCGAGCTGACGGGCGATCCCATCCTGGTACGCGGCGCCCGTGGCATGGTGCCCACCCAGCACGGCGAGAGCCTGCTGCTGCCGGCCAAGCGCATCCTCGACGAGACCGAAAACCTGTTCCTGAAAAAGTCGCCGTTCGTGCCGCAGATCGAAGCGCGCACCTTCCACGTCGCCGCACCCGATTATCTCGACAGCCAGTTCCTGCCCAATCTTGTTGCGCTTTTACGACGCGGCTCACCGAACAGCCGCGTCAAAATCCACAGCCTCGGCCCGCGCGTGGACTATGTGCGGCTGCTGTCGGACGGCGACATGGACCTCGTCATCGCCAACTGGGACGAACCGCCCGAGCACCTGCACATGTCCAAGCTGTTCGAGGACCCGATCACCTGCGTGATGCGCGCCGACTGCCCGTACGCGCTGCGCACGCCCAGCGACGCCATGACGCTCGACGACTACCTGACCCTGCCCCACGTGGCGCCCACCCAGCTGATGCCCGGCTACCTGGGCGTGATCGACGATTTTCTCGACCGCCAGGGCTTGCAGCGCAACGTGGTGGTGGAGTCGGCGTACTTCGGCCTGATCCCCAATATGCTGGCGCAGACCGACCTGGTACTGACCACCGGGCGCCAGTTCGTGCGCCAGTACGAAAAGCAGATGCCACTCAAAACCTACGCGCTGCCCGTCAAATTCCCGGCCATGCGGTTTTACCAGCTGTGGCACGAGCGCGTGCACCAGGCGCCGGAGCACAAGTGGCTGCGCGAACAGGTAGCGGCGGCGGCCAAGGGATTGACGCTGAAGTAAGCGCGCCTGCTGCATAAATCGTATAACCCGTACCTGCCGCAGCATATGTCACGTCCCCGTCCACGCGCTATCATCAAGCCTCGATAACGGACACCCACGCCATGACCACCCTTTCCGAGCTCAATAACTGCGACGCCGCCACCTTCATCGACCGCCTGCGTGGCATCTACGAGCATTCGCCGTGGATCCCCGAGCGTGCCGCTGCCCGGCGTCCGTTCGCCAGCGAGACCGCGCTGAAGCTGGCCTTGCAGGACGTGGTCACGTGCGCCACCCTCGACGAGCAACTGGGCCTGATCCGCGAGCATCCGGAACTGGCCGGCAAGGCCGCCGTGGCCGGCGAACTGACCATGGAGTCCACCAGCGAACAGGCGGCATCCGGCCTGCACCTGTGCAGCGCCGAGGAATACGCCGTGCTGCACCAGCTCAACGCCGACTACAACGCCAAATTCGGCTTCCCGTTCATCCTGGCGGTGAAAGGCCCCACCGGCAAGGGCCTCACGCGCCGCCAGGTGATCGCCGCGTTTAGCCGCCGCCTGAAAAACCGCCGGCCCGACGAAATCGCCGAATGCCTGCGCCAGATAAAGCGCATCGCCGAAATCCGCCTGAACGACCTGCTCGGTGTTTCGCTCGACTTCGGCCCCACCATCATGGCGTGGGCCGAAACCATCGCCGCCTGGAGCGATGTCGAGGTGGCAGAAGACCAGGACTTCGACCTTACCTGCGCCTATATGACCCCCGCCCACCAACGCACCGCCGCACAGCTGCGCGACTGGATGACCGAAGCCGGCATGGACGCCCACATCGACGCAGTGGGCAACGTGGTTGGCGTGTACCGCTCCGAGTCACCGGGCGCAAAAACGCTGATGACCGGCTCCCATTACGACACCGTGCGCAACGGGGGCAAGTACGACGGCCGCCTCGGCATCCTGCTGCCGATCGCCATCGTGCGCCACTTGCACGAACGCGGCGAGAAGCTGCCGTTCCACCTGGAAGTGGTGGGCTTCGCCGAAGAAGAAGGCGTGCGCTTCAAGAGCACTTTCCTCGGCAGTAACGCGATCACAGGCCGCTTCGACATGGCGCTGCTCGACCAGGAAGACGCCGACGGCATCACCATGCGCGCGGCGCTGGCCGCCGCCGGTCACGACTTCACCAGCATCCCCGCCATCGCCCGCCAGCCGGAAGACATTCTCGCCTTTATGGAAGTCCATATCGAACAAGGTCCCGTGCTGCTGCAGCGCCACCTGGCGCTGGGCGTGGTCACGGCAATCGCCGGCAGCTCGCGGTTCCTGGTACAGCTGACCGGCCTGGCCAGCCACGCAGGCACCACGCCAATGGCCATGCGCAAAGATGCTGCTGCTGCTGCCGCAGAGATTGTGCTGCTGGTCGAACAGCGCTGTGCGCAAGCGCCGTCGCTGGTCGGCACGGTGGGCCAGCTGGAAGTACCGGGCGGCTCGGTCAACGTGATCCCGGGCGCGTGCAAGCTCTCGCTCGACATCCGCGCCGCCGACGACGCGGTGCGGCTGGCGGCAGTGGCCGATGTACTGGCAGGTATCGCCGCCATCTGCGAGCGGCGCCAGGTGGAATTCGCACTGGAACAGATCGTCGATGCGGCAGCCGCGCCCTGCGCACCGCGCCTGATGGACCAACTGGGCGCCGCAGTGGAACGCGCCGGCCTGCCCCGCTACGACCTGCTATCGGGCGCCGGCCACGATGCGATGGCGATGGCGGCGATCACCGACGTCGCCATGCTGTTCACCCGCTGCGGCAACGGCGGCATCAGCCACAATCCACTCGAGACCATGACGGCCGATGACGCCGATATTGCGGCGCGGGTGTTGCTGGATTTTGTGCGGAGCTTCTGATCTTCTGATCTCAAACCGCATGCTGCCAGCGCAAACCGTAAGGCAGCATCCCTGGCCCAAACACAAAATGCAGAACGCGGCGGCGGCTGGAACCGTTTGCCTTGGATGAAGCGTGCAGCAACAGCGGCCGCAGTATCAAGACACCACCTTTACCGACGGTGCAGCTAACTTCTCCGAGATTGTCCCGGGCGGTCAACGCAGCTTGCGCACCAAGCCTGCCCGCCTTGTGCGAGCCCGGCACCACCTTGAGTGGTCCATCGTCGCTACCGCATTCATCGATATGCAGCCTTACCGCTACCAGTTCCTGCAAGACCGTTTCAGGCGGCTGCACAAATATCGCGCCATCTTTTTCCGACCAGCCCGACAGCGCCGGGTGGCCGATTTTTTCCCGGACCGGAATGCTCAGATCCTGGTGTATCGGAACCAGCCAGTTCTGGTCGCGCGACTTTTCAAAATAGGTGCATTGCACGGCTACCGCATGCTCGGGCAACGCCGGCCCAATGAGCGGGTGGAGGCGTATCGTCCGCGCCAACGCCCGGCACCAAGGCATCTCCAGCATGCTGCGCGCACCTGTGCCTTCGCTTATGGCCTGCCCAAGCGAAGCCGAGATGCTCGTACAAGCCGTTTCATCGAGCACATGTGCGACGACCGCAAAGCCATCGTCTTCAAAGCGGTTTATATGCATAGGGGATTTCGCAGTCGCGCCAACCGCCAGATTACACTACTCCCGCCCGCTCCAGCATCGCATGCAACAGCACATTGCACCCCGCCTCCAGGTGCTCCGGCTTGGCGTCCTCGATTTCGTTGTGGCTGATGCCGTCCTTGCACGGCACGAAGATCATGCCCGATGGCGCCAGGCGGGCGGCGTAGATGGCGTCGTGGCCGGCGCCCGAGACCACGTCCATGGTCGAGTAGCCCAGTTTGGCGGTGGCGTTGCGCACCGCGTCCACGCAGTCGGGGTGGAACGGGCATGGCGGGTAGTACGACACGCGTTCGAGCGCGATGCTCAAGCCGGTCTCACTCTGGGTCTTGTCGATGAACGCCAGCAGCTCGCCGTGCATGGTGTTGAGCAGTTCATCGTTGACGTTGCGCAGGTCGATGCTGAATTTGACTTCGCCGGGAATCACGTTGCGGCTGTTGGGGAACACCTGCACCATGCCCACCGTGCCACGACCATACGGCGGGTAGCGGTTGGCAATGGCCACCACTTCCTGCATGATCACGGTGGACACCTGCAAGGCATCCCTGCGCAATCCCATCGGCGTGGGGCCGGCGTGGGCTTCCATGCCGGTCACCACGCAGTCGTACCACGACAGCCCCATCACGGCCGGCACCACCCCGATCACCTTATCCGCGTCTTCCAGCACCGGGCCTTGCTCGATATGGGTTTCGAAATATGCGCCGATCGGATGCTGGCCCGGCACCTGGTCGCCCTTGTAGCCGATGCGTTCCAGTTCCTCGCCCACGGTCTTGCCGTCGGTGTCCTTGGCCGCGTACGCGGTCTCCAGGCTGAAGGCGCCGCAGAATACGCCGGAACCCATCATCACCGGCACGAAGCGTGAGCCTTCCTCGTTGGTCCAGAAGGCCACTTCGATCGGCGCCTCGGTCTTGATGTTCCTGTCGTTCAGGGTGCGCACCACTTCCAGCCCGGCCAGCACGCCGTAGTTGCCATCGAACTTGCCGCCGGTGGGCTGGGTGTCGATATGGCTGCCGGTCATTACCGGCGGCAGCGCGTTGTTGGTGCCGTCGCGGCGCATGAACACGTTGCCGATCTGGTCGATCGTGATCGACATCCCTGCTTCCCTGCCCCACCTGACCACCAGGTCGCGGCCCTGCTTGTCCAGGTCCGTCAACGCCAGGCGCTTGACGCCGCCCTTGGCGGTGGCGCCGATTTGTGCCAGTTCCATCAGCGCCGCCCACAGGCGGTCGCCATTGATGCGCATGTCAGTCATAGTCAGAGTCCTCGTGTGGATGCTGTGAAGGCGGGACGGTCGATGTGACGGCCAGCGCCCTCCACCGCCATCAGTTCGCCGCGATGGAATACCACGTTACCCGCCGCCAGCGTGGTCGACGGGATACCCTTGACGGTGCGCCCCTCGAACACATTGAAGCCGCCCTTGGCAAATTGCGTTTTGGCTGAAATGGTGCGGGTTCCTTGCGGGTCCCACACCACGATGTCGGCGTCCGCACCCACGGCAATCACGCCCTTGCGCGGATAGATGTTGAAAATCTGCGCGGCGTTGGTGGAGGTCACGCGCACGAATTCCGATGGCGTGAGCACGCCGGTATTCACACCCGCATCCCATACCACCGACATGCGGTCTTCCACGCCGCCGCAGCCGTTCGGGATCTTGGTGAAGTCGTCCTTGCCGGCGGCCTTTTGCGCGGCGCAGAACGTGCAATGGTCGGTGGCCGTCGTGTGCAGGTTGCCGCTTTGCAGACCGTTCCACAACGCTTTCTGATGGTGCTTGCTGCGAAACGGCGGGCTCATCACGTGGCCGGCCGCAAATTCAAGATCCTCGCTCTGGTACACGCTGTCGTCGATCACCAGGTGGCCGGCCAATGCTTCGCCGTACACGCGCTGGCCGTGAGACCGCGCACGCGTGATGGCGTCCAGCGACTCTTCGCACGACACGTGGACGATGTACACCGGCGTGTTCAACACGTTGGCAATCGCAATCGCGCGGTTGGCAGCTTCCGCTTCCACCGCTGGCGGGCGTGACAGCGGATGCGAGCTGGGACCGGTCAGGCCCTTCTTCAGTAAATCCTGCTGCAGCTGGTAGACCAGCTCACCGTTCTCCGCATGCACGGTCGGAATCGCACCGAGTTCGAGCGAGCGGCGAAAGCTTTTCACCAGCGTCTCGTCGTCGGCCATGATGGCGTTCTTGTACGCCATGAAGTGCTTGAAGCTGTTGACGCCATGGTCGCGCACCAGGATGCCCATGTCGCGGTGCACGGTGTCGTCCCACCACGTGATCGCCACGTGGAAGGTGTAGTCGCCGGCCGACCTGGCCGACCACTGGCGCCACTGGTGGTACGCCTCGATCAGGTTCTGTCCCGGCGCGGGGATGACGAAGTCCATGATGGTGGTGGTGCCGCCGGCCAGGCCCGCTGCCGTACCGGTGAAAAAATCGTCGGACGTGACGGTGCCCATGAACGGCAGGTTCATGTGGGTGTGGGTGTCGATCCCGCCCGGCATCACGTACTGGCCGGTGGCGTCGATCACCTTGGCCGATGCCGGGGCGTCGAGGTTCTCGCCCACGGCCACGATCTTGTCGCCGTAGCACAGCACATCGGCGCGGAAGGCACGGTCGGCGTTGACGACGGTGCCGCCACGGATAATGGTAGTCATTGCAGTCTCCTTAGGGGTGGACCGGCGCGCCGACGGCGGGCACGGTTTTCCCCTTCATCATGATCCCGTACACCACGGCGGAGATGGCAACGCCAACAAACCACGCGTAGGTATAGATCGTTTTAAAACCGTCGCCCACGTCCGGGAACGACGCCGGGAACGCAGCATTGAGGAAGCCGGGAATATTGGGCAGCACGCCGACGATGAACGCCACCAGCGCCGCCATGTTCCAGCCATTGTTGTAAGAATACTGACCGCCTTCGCGGTACAGCTCCGCCACGTTCAGTTCCGTCTTGCGCACCAGGTAGTAGTCGACGATCAGGATGCCGGCGATGGGGCCCAGCAGCGCCGAATAGCCGATCAGCCACGTGAACACATAGCCCTGGGTCGATTCCAGTATCTTCCACGGCATCATGACGATGGCAATCGCCGCCGTCAGGTAGCCGCCGGTGCGGTACGTGATGCGCTTGGGGGCGAGCGCCGAGAAATCATAGGCCGGTCCTACCAGATTGGCGGCCAGATTGACCGACACCGTGTCGATCAGCAGGATGATCAGCGCCACCAGCACGGCCACGCCGGTCATGCGGCTGGCCAGGTCCACCGGGTCCCAGATCGCCTTGCCGTACAGGACCACCGTGGCCGACGTGACGATCACCGCCATCATCGACAACAATGCCATCGGCACCGGCAGGCCCACGGTCTGGCCCACCACCTGGTCGCGCTGGGTTTTGGCAAAGCGGGTAAAGTCGGGAATGTTCAATGCCAGCGTGGCCCAGAAGCCCACCATGGCGGTCAGCGACGGCCAGAACACGGACCAGAACTGGCCAGCCTTTTTACCGCCTTCGACAAACTGCGATGGCGCCGACAGCAGGTCGCCGAAGCCGCCGGCCTTGTTGTGCACCCAAGCCAGCAGCACGAAGCAGATCAGGATTTTCAGCGGTGCGGTATAGGTTTCGAGTTTGCGGATCGACTCCATGCCGTGCACGATGTAGTACAGCTGGATGGCCCAGAAGCCCAGGAAACACAGCAGCTGCGCAGCGTTGATGCCCAACACCGCGATCTTGTCGCCGCCAATCTCGCCGCCCATCAACACCCCGAGCAGGGTGTAGATCATCTGCCCGCCGAACCAGGTTTGAATGCCGTACCAGCCGCAGGCGACGATGGCGCGCATCAGCGCCGGCAGCTTGGCGCCGGCCGTGCCGAACGACGCCCGCGCCAGCACTGCGTACGGAATGCCGAACTTGGTGCCCGCGTGGCCGATCAACAGCATCGGCAACAGCACGATGGCATTGGCCAGGAAGACCGTGAGCACCGCCTGCCAGCCGGACATGCCGCCTTCGATCAGGCTGGCCGACAGCGTGTACGCCGGGATGCACATCACCATGCCCACCCACAGCGCGGCAAAGTGGTACCAGCGCCACGTGCGCTGCGCGGCGGTGGTGGGCGCCAGGTCTTCGTTCCACAGTTGCGGGCTGACGGGAAGTTCACTGTTATTCACGGGACGGTCTCCAAGGGTTGACGGGCATGCTGCATCGAGTAACATCCTGCAAACGTTGCAAGTTTCGTACCCAGTACACCTACATTGCTGCCACCGTCTCTTCCACCGCTGTTACTGCCGCCACGTTCTCCGCGCGCGGGTTGCGCGGGTCTTGCGTCCAGTTCATGTAAGGCTTGCCGGTCTTCTGCGGCACCATCGTGATGCAGCCCTGCACCGGGCAGGTGATCTCGCACAGATTGCAGCCCACGCACTCGTCCTTGATCACCTCGTAAGTGCGCACGCCGGCAGCGTCGATCAGCTGGCTGATCGACTGGTGCGACGTGTCTTCGCACGCCACGTAGCAGCGGCCGCACTTGATGCAGTCGTCCTGGTTGATCTGGGCAATGACCTGGTAGTTCATGTTCAGGTATTTCCAGTCGGTGGTGTTGGGCACAGCCTTGCCCACGAAGTCGCTCACCTTCGTGTAACCCTTTTGATCCATCCAGCGCGACAGGCCATCCTTCATCTCTTCGACGATGCGGAAGCCATGCAGCATGGCCGCCGTGCACACCTGCACGCAGCCCGACCCGAGCGCCATGAACTCGGCCGCGTCGCGCCAGTTGCCGATGCCGCCGATGCCGGAAATCGGCAAGCCTTGCGTGGCCGGATCGCGGGCGATTTCCGCCACCATGTTCAGCGCAATCGGCTTGACCGCCGTGCCGCAGTAACCGCCGTGGGTGCTGGCGCCGCCCACCACCGGAAACGCCACCATCTGGTCCAGGTCCAGGTGCGTGATCGAGTTGATGGTGTTGATCAGCGAGACCGCATCGGCCCCGCCAGCCTTGGCGGCACGGGCCGGCGCGCGCACGTCGGTGATGTTGGGCGTGAGCTTGACGATGACCGGCAGCTTGCTGTGCGTCTTGCACCAGCGCGTGACCATTTCAACGTATTCCGGCACTTGGCCCACGGCCGCGCCCATGCCGCGTTCCGGCATGCCGTGCGGGCAGCCGAAATTGAGTTCGATGCCGTCGGCGCCCGTCGCTTCCACCAGCGGCAGAATGTCGGCCCACAGCTTTTCTTCGCACGGCAGCATCAGCGAAACGATGATCACGCGGTCGGGCCAGTCCCTTTTCACCTGCGTGATTTCCTGCAGGTTGATCTCGAGCGAACGGTCGGTAATGAGCTCGATGTTGTTAAAGCCGATCACCTCGCGGTTCTTGCCGTACAGGGCAGAATAGCGCGACGAGACGTTGACAGCGGCCGGGTCTTCACCGAGGGTTTTCCACACCACGCCGCCCCAGCCGGCCTCGAAGGCGCGCACCACGTTGTAGGCCTTGTCGGTGGGCGGCGCAGAGGCGAGCCAGAACGGATTGACCGATTTGATGCCGCAAAATTCGATGCTCAGGTCAGCCATGTGCGGCCTCCAGTTTAAGATTGATATCGCTGTGAATGGCGTGGGCCGCCAGCTTGCCGTGTTGTACCGCCTGCACCGTCAGGTCCTGGCCCGGCGCCACGCAGTCGCCGCCGGCGTAAATCTTCGGCAGCACGGTGCGGAACTGGTCATCGACATGAATCTTGTCGCCGTCGCGCTTGAGCGTGGACGCCAGCGGATCGCTGATACTGGCTACATCCATGCCCTGGCCGATGGCCTTGAAGATGGCGTCGGCCGCAATCTCGAACGTTTCGCCGGTGCCGGTCAAACGGCCGCCGACATCGGTGGTGCGCTCGAAGCGCATGCCGCGCACGCGGCCCGCGTCGTCCAGCAGCACCTGCTGCGGTTGCGCCCACGTGCGCATGCGCACCTGGTTGTCCTTGGCGATATGCTGTTCATGTTCGGTCGCGCTCATCGCTTCGAAACCACGGCGGTACACGAGCGTCACTTCCTCCGCGCCGAGGCGCTGGATCTGCACCGCCATGTCGATGGCCGTGTTGCCGGCGCCGATGACGATGGCGCGCGATGGCAGTGGCAGCGCGGCCAGGTCGCTGGCCTGGCGCAGTTCGGCAATGTAGTCCACCGCCGCCAGCAGCCCTGGCGCATCTTCGCCGGTCAGGCCCAATTGCTTGCTAGCGCCCAGGCCCAGGCCGAGGAACACGGCGTCGTACTGCGCATGTAAATCTTTCAGTTGCAGGTTGGCGCCGAGCTTCTGGCCATGGCGGATCTCGATGCCGCCGATCTCGAGCAGGAAGTTCACTTCCTTCTGCGCGAAGTTGTCGGTGAGCTTGTACTTGGCGATGCCGTATTCGTTGAGGCCTCCCGATTTTTCCTGCGCTTCGAACACCACCACGTCGTTGCCCAGCATGGCCAGGCGGTGCGCGCACGACAGGCCCGCCGGTCCGGCGCCTACCACGGCAACGGTTTTGCCGGTGGATGCAGCACGGACAAACGGGTGCGCAGTAAGCGCCATGTTATCGACCGCGTAGCGTTGCAGCAGGCCGATTTTTACCGGCTGCCCTTCGGCGTCGTGGTTGCGCACGCAGGCGTCTTCGCACAGGATTTCGGTGGGACAGACGCGCGCGCAACTGCCGCCCAAAATGTTTTGCTTGAGGATGCCGGTGGCCGCGCCGTTGATGTTTTCATCGTGGATATTGCGGATGAAACTGGCGACGTCGATGCCGGTCGGGCAGATGCGCGTGCATGGCGCGTCGTAGCAGTACAGGCAGCGCGCGCTTTCGATCGCGGCCTGGCGCGCATTGAGCGCGGGCGCCAGGTCGGTGAAGTGGGAAGCCAATTGGGCATTGGCTTGCTTCGGATGCGGCATGTAGTTCAGAGATTCGATCATCATTCTTTTTTCCTGGCGAGATACTGCGATGCTTGGTGTGAACGTGATGCTGAAAGAGCGGTCTTACTTCATCTGAGGGAATGCAAATTCCGCGCCAGCAGTGGAGGTATTCGGCCAGCGCTCCATCACCGCTTTATGGCGCGTGTAAAAGCGCACGCCTTCGGGTCCGTACGCGTGGTGGTCGCCAAACAGGCTGCGCTTCCACCCCCCAAAACTGTTGAACGCCATAGGCACCGGCAGCGGTACATTCACGCCCACCATGCCCACCTGGATCTGTCGCACGAACTCGCGCGCGGTGCCGCCGTCGCGCGTGTAAATCGCCACGCCGTTGCCGTACTCGTTGCGGTTGATCAGCTCCACCGCGCTACCCACGTCGGGCAGGCGCACGATGCACAATACGGGACCGAAAATCTCTTCCTTGTAGATGCTCATGTCCGGCGTGACATGGTCGAATAATGTACCGCCGATGAAGAAGCCGTTCTCGCGTTCGGGCACCACGTGGTTGCGGCCATCGACCACTAATTTGGCACCCTGCTCGACGCCTTCGCCGATCAGTTTCTCTATACGCTGCTTGGCCGCGCTGGAAACTACGGGCCCCATTTCGGCGTCATGCGCCATACCGTCGCGCACTTTCAGTGCAGCCGTGCGCTGTGCCAGTGCATCGATGATTTTGTCGCCGGCGTCACCCACTGCCACCACCACGGAAATCGCCATGCAGCGCTCGCCGGCGGAACCAAACGCTGCGCCCATCAGCGCATCGACCGTCATGTCCATGTCGGCGTCGGGCATGACCACCATGTGATTTTTGGCGCCGCCCAATGCCTGCACGCGCTTACCCGCCGCGCAGCCGCGCGCATAAATATATTCGGCAATCGGCGTGCTGCCGACAAAGCTCAGCGCCTGGATGGACGGGTGATCGAGCAGCGCATCGACCGCCAGCTTATCGCCCTGCACCACGTTGAACACGCCATCGGGCAGGCCCGCTTCTTTCAGCAGTTTGGCGTGCAGGAGCGACGCCGACGGATCGCGCTCGGACGGTTTCAAGACAAAGGTATTGCCGCAGGCGATGGCCAGCGGGAACATCCACATCGGCACCATCACCGGGAAATTGAATGGCGTGATGCCAGCCACCACGCCCAGCGGCTGGCGCACCGACCACGCATCGATGCCGCGCGAAATCTGCTCGGTGAATTCGCCCTTGAGCATTTGCGGGATGCCCACCGCGAACTCCACCATCTCGATGCCGCGCGCCACTTCGCCCTGGGCGTCGGCAAAGGTCTTGCCGTGTTCGAGCGTGACCACGGCGGCGAAATCGTCGACATGCTGCTGGCACAGTTGCAGGTATTTGAACAGCACGCGGGCGCGCGTCAGCGGCGGCGTGGCCGACCACGATGGAAACGCTGCTTCCGCTGCGCGCACGGCGGCATCCACTTCTTCCCCGCTGGCCAGCGCCACGCGCGCGACCGGTTCGCCCAGTGCCGGGTTGAAGACATCGGTGTAACGGCCGGAAGCGGTGTCCTGCTTGGCGCCGTTGATGAAGTGGGTGATGGTGTCAAGATGGTTCATGTCGTTAGTCCGCTTCAATCGAGGTTTTTCAAAATCGTGGCCAGCTTGCCGAACAACTCGTCAACGTGTTTTTTCTCGAGCACCAGCGGCGGCGAGAGCGCGATGATGTCGCCGGTCACGCGTATCAACACGCCGTCCGCAAACGCCTGCTTGAACGCAGCAAATGCGCGCGCGCCGGGCTTGCCCGCAATCGGCGCCAGTTCGATGCCGGCCACCAGGCCGATGGTGCGGATGTCGATCACGTGCGGCAGACCCTTGAGCGAATGCACCGCGTCGGTCCAGTACTCGACCATGCCGGCCGCGTGGCCGAGGATGTCCTGTTCCTTGAACACTTCTAGCGTGGCCAAGGATGCAGCACAAGCAACCGGGTGGCCCGAGTACGTGTAGCCGTGGAACAGTTCGATGCCCGGCGGCGCATCCATGAACGCGTCGTGGATGTGCTGCTTGCTGAACACCGCGCCCATCGGAATGGTGCCGTTGGTCAGGCCCTTGGCGGTGGTCATCAGGTCCGGTTCGACGTCGAAATAATCGGCTGCGAACGGCGTGGCCAGGCGGCCGAAACCGGTGATCACTTCATCGAAGATCAAGAGGATGCCGTGCTTGGTGCACAGCTCGCGCAAGCGTTTCAGATAGCCCTTGGGCGGCACCAGCACGCCGGTGGAACCGGCAACCGGCTCCACGATCACGGCAGCGATGGTGGACGCGTCGTGCAGCGTGACGATGCGCTCCAGCTCGTCGGCCAGCTCGAAGCCGTGTTCCGGTTCGCCGCGCGTGTACGCGTTTTTCTCGAGGTTGTGCGTGTGCGGCAGGTGATCGACGCCGGGCAGCATCACGCCGTACGGCTTGCGGTTGCCGGCGATGCCGCCGACCGAAATGCCACCGAAGCCCACGCCGTGGTAGCCGCGTTCGCGGCCGATCAGGCGGGTGCGGCCAGCCTCGCCGCGCGCGCGGTGGTAGGCCAGCGCCATCTTGAGCGCGGTGTCCACCGCCTCGGAGCCGGAGTTGGTATAGAACACGTGGCCGAAGCGGTGGCTGGTGTACTCCATCAGCTTGTCGGCCAGCTCGAACGCGGCCGGGTGGCCCATCTGGAACGTGGGCGCGAAGTCGAGCTGGCCCACCATTTCGCGCACGGCGGCGACGATCTTCGGTTGCGCGTGGCCGCACGGTACGCACCACAGGCCGGCCGTGCCGTCGAGAATGCTGTTGCCATCGACATCCTTGTAGTACATGCCTTCGGCGGAGACCAGCAGGCGCGGGTTGGCCTTGAAATCGCGGTTATTGGTAAACGGCATCCAGAACGATGCCATCGAGTCGGGGCGGGACAGGTTCATGCATATCTCCATGAAGGGGAATTTTTGACGACCCGTAAAAAAATTTTACAAGTGGCAAAACGATGATGCAATAATAGTCAGCGATATAACTATGGCACATATACACAGACGGTAAAACAGTCCAACCGTATCGGTGGTAAAAACAGTACAGTTTCGCTTTGGCTAGCGGGGAACGCAACGATGGAATCGGCAAGCATTGTGGTGGATCAAGCAGACTGTGCGGCAGAGTGGCCGGTACTGGCCATAGAGCGCAACAGGAAGGGCAGCCTGGTCGAACAGATCGTGGCCGCGATTTCCGCCATGGTGGGCCGCCGAGAGTTGCGCATCGGCACTAAAATGCCGTCGGTCAGGCAGTTTGCCAAGTGTAATGGCATCAGTACCTTTACAGTTGTGGAGTCGTACGACCGCCTGGTCACGCTGGGGCTGTTGATGTCGCGCCGCGGTTCCGGCTACTTTGTCGCGCGCCAGGACTTGCCGCCGGCCATGACGCCGATGGCCATGCACACCATGCCCACCGCCATCGACGCGCTCACGCCAGACCTGTATTCGGGCGTCTCCGAGGCGCTGGCGGCCGGCGTGGGCTGGCTGCCGCCCGAGTGGTATGGTGACGACACCGTGCTCGATGCCGTGCGCCATGCGATGCGCATTCCGTCGAACCGGCTGCGCGGCTACGGCCACTCGATGGGCTTTCCCACGCTGCGCCATCACATGGCAGCCACCCTCAGCGACGACCTGTTCCCGGTCGATCCCGAGCAGATCCTGCTCACCCACGGCGCCACCCATGCGTTCGACCTGATCCTGCGCACCCTCACCCGCCCCGGCGACACGGTGTTCGTCGAAGATCCCGGCTACAGCAACCTGCACTCGCTGATCCTGCACCACGGCTGCATCGCGGTCGGCATTCCGCGCGGCGAGCACGGTATCGATGTCGAGCAGCTGGCGCGCCAGGCGGCTCTCACCCAGCCGAAGCTCATGTTCGTCAACACGGTGCTGCAAAACCCGCTGGGCACGTCCCTGTCGGCGGCGCAGGCGCACCGGCTGCTGGCCCTGGCCGAGCAGTTCGATTTCTGGCTGGTGGAGGACGATATCTACCGCGAGCTGGCGCAGCGCGGCGAGGCGTCACTGGCAGCGATGGACGGCTTGCGGCGGGTGATCCGCGTGGGCAGCTTTTCCAAGACGCTGTCGCCGGTGCTGCGGGTGGGATCAATCTGCGCATCGAGTTCGCTGCTGCCCGAGCTGCTGCGCGTGAAAATGCTGGCCGGACTGACCACGTCCGAGATCAACGAGCGCGCCGTGTACCACGCCATCAGCGCGCGGCCGTATAAACGCATGGTGGACAAGCTGGTGGCGCAGCTCGAATCAGGCCGCGAGCGCACCATCGAGAGCCTGCGCAGCGCGGGCATGACGCCGCTGGCCAAGCCGCGCGGCGGGATGTTCGTCTCGGCCGGCTGGGATGTTTCATCCCGCCCCGACTGGAACGGCAAGACCATCGCCGATGCAGCGCTCAAGGCCGGCATCCTGCTCTCGCCGTGCGATTTCTTCATGCTGCGACCGCCCGAGTCGGTCTGGTTCCGCTTCAACGTCGCCTACAGCAACCACCCGCAACTGCTGGACTTCCTGCAGTCGGTCCGTCCCGCCTGAAAGAGCTGAACATGTCGATCGTCAAACTGCCAGCAGCACCACGGATCAAGCGCCGCGTCATCAACCGCGACAAGCTTGAAGCCGACATCGTAGTCGTGGCCGTGCGGGTGTTTGCCGAAAGCGGCTACGAGGGCGCATCGATCGCCACCATTGCCGACCGGGCCGGCCTGTCGAAGCAGAACCTGATGTACTACTTCCCCACCAAGCAGGCCCTGTACGAGCGCGTGCTCGACGATGTGCTCGACGACTGGCTGGAACGAATGGACAGCCTGGCGGCAGGCGACCAGGAGCCGCAAGCGGTGCTGCGCGCCTATGTGCAGGCCAAGCTGAAGTTTTCGCGCGAGCAGCCGTGGGCGTCGCGCGTGTATGCGATGGAGGTGATCAGCGGCGCCCAGTTATACGGCGCACAGATCCAGCGCCGCGTGGTGCCGCTGCTGCGCAAGGATATCGCGGTGTTCGAGCAGTGGATCGCGGCGGGCAAGATCGCCCCGGTCAACGCCACCCACCTGCTGTTCGCGATCTGGGCCATGACCCAGTCCTACGCCGACTTCGCGCCGCAGATGGCGCTGGTGCTGAACCGCAAGCAGCTGGGCAAAAAGGATTTCGACGATGCCGAACAGCTGATCGTCGATATGGTGCTGGCAGCAGTCAGCGCGCCAGTAGCAACCAAGAGCGCCTGACAACCGCCCAGGGCAAGGCGCTGCAACGCCGCCGTCAGCGTTTGACCAGAAAGCGCCAAGAGCGCCTGACAACCGCTCAGGGCAAGGCGCAGCGTCGCAGACAGTACGAACGTACGGCAAGGCGCTGCAACGCCGCCCTGGGCGGCTTGTCAGGCGCTCTTGCGGCGGCGGGCGGTAAAGCCTACCAACCCCAGGCCCGCCAACAGCATCGCCCAGGTTTGCGCTTCCGGCACGGCCGTGGCAACCAGCACCAGTCCCGGCACATCGACAGCGGCAAAGCCTCCGCCTGCGGCGTTACCGATGGTCACCGAAGAATTCCAGTCATTGACCACCACCGTGCCGTAAATGGTGCCGCTGCCACCGGTCACGGTGGCCTTGGGCGCCAGCACGTTGGCGTTGAAACCATTCTGAAAATTGAGGGTGGTGGCGTCGGCAAAGTTGAACAGCACGTTGTAGCCGTCGAACGCGCTGAAGCCGCCCTTGAACGTGGCGCTGTCGCCGAGGAAGTTGACGATCAGCGTGGCGCCCGCGCTCAGGTTGGAGAAGCTGTACCAGCTGCTGCTATCGAGCCAGCTGGCGTCGAGGTTGATCACTTCAACCTTGCTGTTGGTGCCGTTGATGAAGATGCCGTTCCATTTTTGTTCGGTGGTAGCGGTGGCGTCAAGCGCCGCCAGCGCCTTCGAGGTTTGCGTCAGCGATGCAGCCAGGGCGTTCAGGTCGGCTGGAGCGGTGCCGGTGGTGACCGGGGCGTTCAAAGTGCCGCTCTGGTTCAGGTAGCTGGTGCCACCGACGTAGGTGCTGCCATGGCTGACGTTGCCGCTGGTGAACGTGAAATCGCGGCCCGCAACCACTGCGTAGCCGCCGTAGGCGCCGGTGTTGCTGGTATTGACGGAATAATTGGCCAGGCTGATGTCGCGGCCGGCCAGGATCGATCCATCCACCCTGCCGCTGCCGGAATTGAAATCGTTGAACGAATAGACAGCGGCGCCGCCCAGGTCGATCTCGAGCACGTCGGCATGGGCTACGGTCATTGCCGAGGCAAGGGCAACAGACGAGATGAAGCGGGCGGTAATTGTCGAAACGGACATGGCAGGGATTCCCTTTTTAGGTAGAACCCCCGAGTCTAGCATAAATTATATTTACGCAAAACATTTTATATTTCTACAAGCCAACAAATTTAACCCTGCTTGCGGCGGCGGGCCATGAAGCCCAGCATGCCCAGGCCGGCCAGCATCATGGCGTAGGTTTCCGCTTCCGGCACGGCCGTGGCCAGGCTGCCGCTGAACTGTTGCAAGTGCACTTCGCCTTGCTGATTGAATGCCTTGGCATACACGCCACCCTCGACATTGGCGCCGCCGAGGTTGCTGAACGTACCGTCGGCAACCACGACCTGGCCGACAAAGGTACGGTCCACGGTCACGCTGGTGGCGCCGGCGAAGTTCCAGATCAGCGAACTGCCCAGGCTGTTTGGAGCAAGGATGTTGGCGCTCAGCGACAGGACCTTGTTGTCGGTGTTGAAGATCACCGTGCTGGCATTGGTCAGGTTGAACGCGAACTCGCTGGTATTGGCCGAGAAGATCTTGCTGTCGAGCGAGGTCAGGTCGAATACCAGCACGCCGCTGGCATTGCCGGTGCCGCTGAAGGTCACCTTGTGGTCGTTGTTGGAGAATCCTACCGAGGTGCCAGTCGTGCCCTTGAGCGCCGCCAGCTTCGTGCTCATATTGTTGATCACGTTCGAAAAGTCGGTGCTGGTGGCGGCGGCGCGGGCGGCGTCCATCACGGCAGTGGTCGAGGCCAGCGGACGGTTGTTATTGGTGCCACTGTAGCTGGCGGCATGGCCCTTGCCATTGAAGTTGACATTGGTGGCGGCCCCAGCCACCCAGGCATCGCCATTGAACGTCGACGAGGTGGCGCTGCCGCCCACGTAGGCCTGGCCGGTGTTGACGATGATGCCGTTGGCGCTGCCGCCTACCACGGCGCCGAGGCCGTTCACATGCAGATTGCCGCTGGCGCTGCCGCCCACGGTCAGGCCGGCGTAGGCCGACTTGGCGGTGTCCGAAGCGTGCTGGGCATAATCGCCGCCCTGCAGGTTGCCGGCGACGTAGGTGCGGCCATCGACGTGCGACGTCGAAGTCATATCGCCCTTCACCACCACGTTGAACTGCTTGAGCATTTCGTCAGCCGTCAATGGCGCGGCGTGTGCAACGCCTGCGAACAGGGTGGAAGCGGCAAGAGCGACACAGGTACGAACCATCATGGTGACTTATCCTTAAAAATTGGTGGAAGGTTGTGATCGGGATCAGTTAGATTCCATATCCACAACAACAATTGCGATGATATCACCACAATTGCAATTTGAATACTTTATTTTTTGCAATTGACAATTTTTTTCTGCAACGCACCATCCACGCCTAGCTACAGCCCCGCCCCACTTGTCGCGCGCAATCGCCGCTGATCCCGCCAAAACCGCAGTTGATCGGAAACCGCGCCCGGACGACGGCCGGCACGGCTACAGTGACTCCATCAACACTGATCAACACTTCACCAGGGAGACCACCATGAGCAACTTTTTCCACAACGCCGGCAATGTCGTCGATGAAATCACCCGCGCTTTCACCCAGGCGCTGCGCTTCGGTGCGCGCACCATCCGCCGCCTGTCCTGGCCGGCGCTGCTGGGCGCCGCGCTGGTGCTGGCCTTCATCGTCAGCATCCTGCCGCTGGCTTTGACCCTGTTTGCCATCTTCCTGGTGGTAAAACTGGTGATGGGCGCCTGCGACGGCCAGCGCGGCCGCGTCATCAAGGAGCCGCTGCAATGAAAAAGAGCCGGCTGACCGCAGCCGGCTACAGCAACGCCAAGGGCGCGCTCGACATCGTGCGCGAAATCGGCGAGATCACGGCCGCCCTGTGGTGGCGCTTTTTCGACTGGCTGGCCCAGGTGGAATGGCGCAAGCTCGTGATCATCTGGCTGCTGGTCATGATCTTCGGCATGACGCCGTTCGGCCATCCCGAGCAGACCGGCGCCTTCATCGTGCTGTCGCTGGGACTGAAGGTGCTCGCTGGCGGCAAGCGCCGCGCCGAACTCGAAGCGCGCGACGCCACCACCCACGCCGACGAAGAAGGCCTGGAACGGCGCCTGGTCGAAGCGCGCATGGCCGCGCTGCAGGCGCAGGTGGAGCCCCACTTCCTGTTCAACACCCTGGCCCTGATCGGCCAGCTGATCGAGACCGATCCACCACAGGCCGCGCGCATCCACCAGAACCTGATCGACTACCTGCGCGCCACGCTGCCACAGATGCGCGCACGCGGCGCCGGCACCCTGGGCCGGCAGATCGAGATGTCGCGCGCGTATCTGGCCATCATGCAGGCGCGCATGCGCGCGCGGCTGGCCGTGTCGATCGACGTGCCCGACGAGATGCAAAGCGCGACCTTCCCGGTGATGATGCTGCAGATCCTGATCGAAAACGCCATCAAGCACGGGCTGGAGCCGAAGATCGCGGGCGGACGCATCGATATACGCGCCAGCGTCGAGGGGCAGGTGCTGCAAGTCGATGTGCTCGACGACGGTATCGGCTTCAATGTGCACGCGGGCGACGGCCTAGGGCTGGCCAACGTGCGCGAGCGGCTGCGCATCCTGTACGGCAACCGCGCCCAGCTGGTGATCGAGGCGCCGCTCACCGGCGGCACCCGCGCCAGCATCCGCCTGCCCTATGCGCCAGACATTTTCGCCGGCGGTGCGCCATGAACCGCCCTACCGCGCTGATCGCCGACGACGAGGAAGGCATGCGCGAGCAGCTGCGTACCCGGCTGCGCGACGCCTGGCCCGCGCTCGACATCGTGGCCGAAGCGGCCAACGGCATCGAGGCCGTGGCACTGGCAGGCCAGCACCAGCCCGACATCGTCTTCCTCGACATCCGCATGCCCGGCCTGTCCGGCATCGAAGCGGCGCGCCTGCTGTTCAGGCGCTGCCACCTGGTGTTCGTCACTGCGTACGACCAGTACGCGATCGAGGCGTTCGAACAGGGCGCGCTCGACTACCTGATGAAACCGGTGGGCGGCGAACGCCTGAAGACCACCTGCGCGCGCCTGCAGCAGTTGGTGGGCCGCCAGCCGACCGACATCGAGCGCCAGCTGCAAGCGCTGTTGACACAGCCAGGCCGACCGTCCGCAGCGCCGGCAGCGCCCGACTACCTGCGCTGGATCCAGGCCGTGGTGGGCGCCAACCTGCGCATGATCAGCACGCGCGAGGTGCTGTACTTCCAGGCCGATGAAAAATACACGCGGGTCCAGACCGGCCAATCGGAAGTGCTGATCCGCAAACCGCTCAAGGAGCTGGCGGACGAGCTCGACCCCGACGAATTCTGGCGCATCCACCGCTCGACCCTGGTGCGGGTGGACGCCATCGAAGGCATCACGCGCGACCTGCGCGGCCGGCAAATGCTCAAGGTGCGCAATCATCCCCTGCTGCTGGAAGTAAGCCGGGGCCATGCTGGCAGGTTCCAGCAAATGTGAATACGCTTGATGGGGATCAGGCTATACTGAAATGTCATTGAACTTGCTACCCGTTCGGTGATCGAAACAGTTCCACTTTCCGCATCGGAGCAACCATGACCAGCATCCCCAAGCCAACCTTGTGCAATGTCGTGCCCTGCACGCGCTACCGCGATGCGCCGGCCGCCATCAAATGGCTGAGCGACACCTTCGGCTTCGAACCCCAGCTGGTGGTGCCCAACGACGACGGCACCATCGCCCACGCCCAGCTGGTGTTCGGCAATGGCGTGATCATGCTCAGTTCCGTCTTCAACACCGAGTTCGGCCGCCTGATGAAGCAGCCGGCCGACATCGGCCATGCAGTCACGCAAAGCTCCTACCTGGTCGTCAACGACGCCGACCACGTGTACAGCCGGGCGCTCGAGGCAGGCGCCGAGATCCTGCTCGACATCAAGGACGAAGACTACGGCGGCCGGGGATTCACCTGCCGCGATCCGGAGGGGCATATCTGGAGTATCGGCACCTACGACCCTCAAACCTGAAGGGTGCACCCGCCCTGACCTCCAGCGCTGCGTTGCGGCTCCTTGCTCTGGAGGCCAGGCCGGGCGCTCCATACCTCGATAGCCGCGTTGCGGCGCCTTGCCGTACAGGCGTACTGTCTTCGTCGCGCGCCTTGCTCTGGCGGTCAGGCCGGGCGCTTGAGGGCAGCGACCAGCGCCTGGTCGCGGACCTGGGTGGGGTGCAGGCGGATGACGTCGCGGTACAGCGGCGGCATGGCGGCGCACAGGGCGGCCAGGGCTGCTGCGTCGATGCGCGGCGTCACGTACTGGAACTGGTGCGGGTTATGGTCCGGCAGCGGGCCTTCCATGGTCGAGGCCCAGGCGCCCAGGTCCATGAAGCTGGCGGCGCCGTGGTCCGGTCCGTGCGCAAACACGAACGTGCCTTCGCGCGGGTGGCCCAGGTACCGCCGCACCTCTTCCTGCTCCTCCGGCGTGGCGCCATCCATCAGCTTGTAGCGCAGCTGCGCGTAGGCGCGCGTGATTTCCATGAACGCGGTGCGGATGCCCGACTGCGCCCGCTTGCCGGACATGCACAGCAGCAGGTTGCCGAAGGCGTCGAGCAGGGCCACGGCGTCGCTGCCCTGGTCCCGCGCCATGGCTTGCAACAGGAACGGCGCCAGGCCGGCGTCAGGCGCATGCGGTGCGCAGCGGTATGTCAGCGCATCGGGATGCAGTTGCTTCAACGCGCGCACGATGCGGTGGTCGGGCGCCAGCGTGGCCGGGTCGCGCAGCTGATCGCGCGCGCGGTCGGCGCCGAACAACGCCACCACTTCGCGCGAGGTGGCTTCGAACGCCAGCGCGCACAGCGCCTGGGTGGCTTCCGCAATGGTTTTACCGATGAAGAAAGAACGCGGCGTGGCGCCGGCGCCCGCGCGCGCATACAGCGATGCGCCCAGCACTGCCGGATAGCTGAAGCTGCGCTGCGCCTGTGCGCGCAAGCCAGCCGGCAGCGCTTGGAACACAGCCGCTTCATCATAGTTGATGCCGGCGATGCGGTCGGGCGCAGCCGCCACCACGTTGAAGCCGCCGGCCAGGATCGCGCCGCTGCACATGCAGCATGGGTCGAGCGTGGTGACGATGGTGATGTCTTCGGGCGGCGGCAACGCGCGGCCCCGGGCCCGTTCGGCGTAGTACCAGTCGATCAGCTGGCGTTCGCCGTGGGCGGTGGGGTCGAACACCAGGCCGTGCAAAACGACGTTGTTGTGCAGCGACTTGAACACGTTGCCATGCTGGTCGAGCATCAGGCCACCAACACCGAACGTGCCCTGGGTCTTGGCCGCGATGGCCTCGGCCGCCGCAATGGCGACGGCGGCCTGGACATCGATTGTCTTCTTGAAAACCAAGGACTTACTTCTTCAGGTCGGCGCGGCCGAACCCGTTGGGCAGCTGTTCGGCTGCCGTGGTCTCAAAAATATCGCCCTTGAGATTGGTGAGCAGCACCGGCAGTTCGTCGCCGCCCAGCTCCAGGATCACCTGGCGGCATGCGCCGCACGGGGCGATCGGGCCGTCGGTCTCGCCGATCACGACCAGCTGGTCGAAGTCGCCGGGCTGGTAGCCGTGGGCAAAGGCGCTGAAGAACGCGGTGCGCTCGGCGCAGTTGCACAGGCCATAGGCGGCGTTTTCCACGTTACAGCCGTGGAAAACCTTGCCGTCGCGGGTTTGCAGCGCGGCGCCGACCTTGAAGTTCGAGTACGGCGTGTAAGCCTTCAGGCGCGCGGCGGTGGCTTCGGCGATCAGTTCTTGTTTGTTCATGGTGTCCTCTTGTTTTTGTGATGCCGGCTGGCGGCCGCTGTGACGCTGCACTGCCATCCGGCTGTTTCGGGGTTACGGGCGGATCGTGCGGTACACCACCGGGTTGGCGGCGGGAGCCGTTTCGCTGATCTGGTACGCCGCCTGGATCTCGCGGATCGCCTGCTCGGCCGCTTCCTGCGTGCGCGCATGGACCATCGCCAGCGGCTGGCCGGCGTCGATCTTGTCGCCCAGCCCCGCCAGGCCGGTCAGGCCGACCGCGAAATCGATCGGGTCGGCCGCGCGGCGGCGCCCACCGCCCAGCGATACCACGGCCAGGCCGATTTCGCGGCAGTTGGTGGTGGCCGCGTAGCCGGAAACCAGCGCCGGCGCCGGCACGATGATCGGCGAACGTTCCAGGTACTTGTCCGGGTTGTCCATCAGGTCGGCCGGGCCGCCCAGGGCGGTGACCATGCGGGCGAAGCGTTCAGCTGCTTCGCCGCTGTCGAGCGATGCTTGCAGCCTGGCGCGCGCTTCGTCTTCGGTCGCGGCCAGTTTGCCCAGCACCAGCATCTCGGCGCACAGCGCCATCGTCACTTCGTGCAGGCGCGCGGGACGCGACTTGCCGGTCAGGTAGTCGATCGCGCCGCGCACTTCCACCGCGTTGCCGGCGTACGGCGCCAGCGATTCGTTCATGTCGGTCAGGATGGCGGACGTGGTCATGCCCGCGCCGTTACCCACCTGGACGATGCTCTCGGCCAGTTCCACCGATTTTTCGTACGTGGGCATGAAGGCGCCGGTGCCGGCTTTGACGTCCATCACCAGCGCATCGAGGCCGGCCGACAGTTTTTTCGACAGGATCGAGCCGGTGATCATGGCCACCGATTCCACGGTGGCGGTGACATCGCGCACACCGTAGAAAATTTTATCGGACGGCGCCAGCGATGCCGTCTGGCCGATGATGGCCACGCCCACTTCCTTGACGACCTTGCGGAACAAGGCGTTGTCCGGCACCGTGCTGTAGCCGGGGATCGAATCGAACTTGTCGAGCGTGCCGCCGGTGTGACCGAGGCCACGGCCCGAAATCATCGGCACGAAGCCGCCGCACGCGGCAATCATGGGGCCCAGCAGCAGCGAGACCACGTCGCCGACGCCGCCGGTCGAATGCTTGTCTACTACCGGACCTGGCAGGTCGAGCGAACGCCAGTCCAGCACTTCGCCCGAGTCGCGCATGGCCAGCGTAAAGGCCACGCGTTCGTCCATGGTCATGTCTTTGAAATACACGGCCATCGCCAGTGCGGCGATCTGGCCTTCGGTGATGCTCTTGGTGGTGATGCCACCGACGAAGAACTGGATCTCCTCGGCCGACAGGATGCCGCCGTCACGCTTCTTGCGTATGATCTCTTGAGGTAAAAACATGCGATTCTCCGCTTGGAAATATGGTGCTGAAAGTGATACGGGCCGGCAGCTCCAAAGGAACGCCGGCCCTGATTGTCCTGTCCTTAAGCGTTAAACGCCGTAAGGAATCCAGACATTCTTGACTTGCGACGCATGCGCCAGCACTGCGCGGCCGCCTGCTTGGGCCGTGCTATACCAGTCGCGGCCCTTGGCGCCGCCCACCCAGGTGCGCTTGAGCGACGCGGCCGACAGGCGCTCCACTTCCGCGCAACCGGCAGCCGAGCCGTCGTGGCGCCACACGGCGTCGATGTCGCTGTGCGTGGCCAGCGTGCGCGCCAGTTCGTCGGCGCTGCCGGTGACGATGTTCACCACGCCACCTGGCAGGTCCGACGTATCGAACACCTGGTACAGATCGGTGGCCGACAGCGGATGCGCTTCGGACGGCACCACCACCACGCGGTTGCCCAGCGCGATGGCCGGGGCCACCAGCGAGATCAGTCCCAACAGCGGCGCCTCGTTCGGGCACACGATGCCGATTACGCCGACCGGCTCGTTCAATGCCACGGTCACGCCGTGCATCGGTGGCTGGTGCGCCAGGCCGTCGTACTTGTCGGCGTACGCGGCGTAGTAGAACAGGCGCTCGATCGAGGCCTGCACTTCCTTCTCGGCGCTGGCGCTCGAGGCGCCGGTCATGGCGCTGATGCGCGCCGCGAATTCTTCGCCGCGTGCGGCCAGGTTTTCGGCGACGTAGTACAGCACCTGCGCGCGGTTATGGGCAGTCGCTTTCGACCAGCCGCCCGCTTTGTGGGCTGCTTCCACCGCGTTGCGGATGTCCTTGCGGCTGCCCTCGCCCACTTCGGCGATGAAGGCGCCATCGGCACCGTGGACGGCGCGGCTGTAGGCGCCGTCAGGGCGCGCCTGCTTGCCGCCGATGTACATCTTGGCGGTGCGGTCGATGGCAAAGGCGCCACCGGTGGCCGGAACGGCTTTGGCTTTGGCCTTGTCAGCCCGCACCGGCGCGGCAGGACGCGCATCTTCCGACAGCGCGGTCAGATATTCGTACATGCCTTCGCGGCCGCCTTCACGGCCAAAGCCGGACTCGCGGTAGCCACCGAAGCCGCACGCAGCGTCGAACTGGTTGGCGGTGTTAATCCACACCACGCCAGCCTTGATCTGCGGCGCGACGTCGAGCGCCAGCGAGATATTCTCGGTCCACACGCACGCGGCCAGGCCGTACACGGTGTTGTTGGCCAGTTGTACCGCTTCCGGCGGGGTCCGGAAGCTCATCGCGACCAGCACCGGACCAAAAATTTCGGCCTGCGCCACGGCAGCCGACGTCGAGGCGCCGGTGATCAGCGTGGGCGGGAACCAGGCGCCATCGACGGGAATATCGCACGCCGGCTGGTACACGGTGCAGCCTTCGGCGCGGGCCGATTCCACCAGTTCGGTGATGCGCTGCTGCTGGATCGGATCGACCAGCGCACCAACGTCGATCGATTTTTCCAGCGGCGCACCGAGCGTGAGCTTGTCCATGCGCGCGCGCAGCTTGGCCAGGAACCTGGCTTCGACCGATTCCTGCACCAGCAGGCGCGAACCGGCGCAGCATACCTGCCCCTGGTTGAACCAGATCGAATCGACCAGGCCTTCCACGGCTGCGTCCAGGTCGGCATCCTCGAAGACGATGAACGGCGACTTGCCGCCCAGTTCCAGCGACAGCTTCTTGCCGCTGCCGGCAGTCGCAATGCGGATCTGGCGACCGACTTCGGTGGAACCGGTGAAGGCCAGCTTGTCGATGCCCGCGTGGTTGACGATGGCTTCGCCCACGGCGCCGTCGCCGGTAACGATGTTGACCACGCCGGCCGGCACACCGGCCTGCACGCAGATTTCGGCAAACAACATGGCGGTCAGCGACGTGAATTCGGCCGGCTTGAACACGACCGTGTTACCGGCAGCCAGCGCCGGCGCGATTTTCCACGACAGCATCAAGAGCGGGAAATTCCATGGCACGATCTGGCCCACCACGCCCACGGCGCGGTAGTCGGCAAATTCTTCGGCTTGCAGTTGCGCCCAGCCGGCGTGATAGTAGAAGTGGCGCGCGGCCAGCGGCAGGTCGACGTCGCGGGTTTCGCGGATGGTCTTGCCGTTGTCCAGGGTTTCCAGCACCGCGAACAGGCGCGCGTGCTTTTGCAGCAGGCGTGCGATCGCGTACAGCACCTTGGCGCGGCCATGGCCGCCCAGTGCCTGCCAGCCCGGCTGCGCGCGGCGCGCGGCGGCCACGGCGCGATCGACATCGTCGCCGGTCGCTTGGGTCAGGTCGGCCAGCTTGGAGGCATCGGCCGGATTGGTGGAGGCGAACAGTGCGCCGGCGTCGGTCCAGGCGTTGTCGATGAACAGGCCGAAGGTGCGGCCGTGTTGTTCCAGCCACGCTTGCGCTTCTTTCTGGCTTTCGGGTGCTGGGCCGTATTCCATGGTGTTGAGGATCTCTTTAATTGATGGCATGACGTGTCCAGATTTTTAAGGTTGGGCGTTAGGGTTGAGCATGCCTGTGGGCGGCCGAGTAACTGCCGGTCACGTAGTGCTCGAGCTGGCGTTCGATGTCGGTCAGCAGGCTCGAAGCACCGATGCGGAACAGGTGCGGTTCGAGCCACTCGTTGCCCAGCTCTTCCTTCATCAGCGTCAGGTATTGCAGGGCCGCCTTGGCCGTGCCCACGCCGCCTGCCGGCTTGTAGCCGATCTTGAAGCCGGTCTGCTCGTGGTAGTCGCGAATCGCGCGCACCATCGTCAGCGACACGGGAATCGTGGCATTCACAGGCTCCTTGCCGGTGGAGGTCTTGATGAAGTCCGCGCCGGCCATCATGCACACCCACGACGCCTTGGCCACGTTTTCCAGCGTGACCAGTTCGCCGGTGGCCAGGATGGCTTTCACGTGCGCGTCGCCGCAGGCCTGGCGGTAAGCCAGCATTTCGTCGTACAGCGCCTGCCAGTTGCCGGTCAGGACGTGCTGGCGCGTGATCACGATATCGATCTCGGACGCGCCGGCAGCCACCGACAGTTCGATCTCGCGCACCTTGGTTTCCATGCTGGTGAGACCAGCCGGGAAACCGGTGGACACCGCGGCGATCGGCAGGCGGCCTTGCAGCACTTCACCGGCAGGCTTGATCATCTCGTGGTACACGCACACGGCGCCGGTGGTAAGCGGGTAATCGGACATGCCCAGTGCCTCGACCAGGTCGGCGCGCAGCGGACGCATGGCCTTGCGACACAGGCGCTCCACGCGGCCCGGGGTGTCGTCGCCGGACAGCGTGGTCAGGTCGATCAGGCCGATGGCCTTGACCAGCCACGCGGCCTGGTACTCTTTCTTCACCGTGCGGCGGTTGGCCAGGCTGGCGGCGCGGCGGTCGGCCGCGCTCTTGTTGATGTGGATGTGGTTGATCCAGCCCAGGTCCAGCGGGACGGCTTCGTTACGCTTGAAATCAGCGAGGTGCAAGTCTTGGCTCATAACAGGTTGTTTCCGTTGGAAAGTGGTGGCACGCCCAGGTGGTGCGCCAGGGTCTGGCCGATGTCGGAGAACGATTCCGAGATGGGCAGCTGCTGCGGCTTGATACCGGGGCCGAAGAAAATCATCGGGATGTGTTCGCGCGTGTGGTCGGAGCCGGGCCAGGTCGGGTCGCAACCATGGTCGGCGGTGATCACGGCCACGTCGCCTTCCTGCATGCGGGCGATGAACTCGGGCAGGCGCGCATCCATTTCGTGCAGCGCGTTCGAGTAGCCGGTAACGTCGCGGCGGTGGCCGAAAGCCTGGTCGAAGTCAACGAAGTTGACGAACGTGAGCGACTTGTCGCCCGCCTCGTCCTGGACTTTCAGCAGCGCGTCGAACAGCGCCATATTGTCCTTGCCCTTGACCACGCGCGACACGCCTTGCGTGGCAAAGATGTCGCTGATCTTGCCGAGCGCGATCACTTCGCCGCCATCGTTCTTCACGTGGTCGAGCAAGGTGGGCGCCGGTGGCGCGACCGCGTAGTCGTGGCGGTTGGTGGTGCGGGTGTAATTGCCGTCGGCGCCGGTGAACGGACGCGCGATCACGCGGCCGATGTTGTACGGCTCCACCAGCTTGAAGGCGATCTCGCACACTTCATACAGGCGCTCGAGGCCGAACGATTCTTCATGCGCGGCGATCTGCAGCACCGAGTCGGCCGAGGTGTAGATGATCGGTTTGCCGGTAGCGACGTGTTCGTCGCCATGCTTGTTGATGATTTCCGTGCCCGACGCGTGGCAGTCGCCGAGAAAACCCGGCACGCCAGTCAGTTCCTGCAGCTTTTGGGTGAGCTCCGCCGGGAACGACGGCACCGTTTTCGGGAAGTAGCCCCAGTCGAATTCCACCGGCACGCCGGCGATCTCCCAGTGGCCGGACTGGGTGTCCTTGCCGGTGGAGCGCTCGCGCGCGGCGCCGTAGGCGGCGGTGAAACCGTCACGTTGATTGAAACCCTGGGCCCACTCGCCGCTGGCGGCATGGGCGGCAGCGGCCAGGCCCAGTTTTTCCATCACCGGCAATTGCATCGGCGTGCCAGCCTTGGCGGCCCAGTCGGCGATATGGCCGAAGGTGTTGACGCCGACATCATTGTACTTGTCCGCGTCGGGCGTGGCGCCGAGGCCGAAGGAATCAAGCAGGAGGATAAATGCGCGTTTCATGGTGTGCTCCTTCAAAAGCAAAAAAGGGCGGACCAGCCGCCCCTTCGGGTATTACTTACGCCTGCGGGGTTTTACCCACGTTGGCCAGGAAGGCCAAAATCACTTCGATCAGCGACGTGGCGGCAACGGCTGCGTATTTCAGCGTTTGCTCGTGCGACAGCGGGAACGGCGACAGGCCCTCTGCCAGGTTGGTGATGGCGGACACGCCCACCACTTTCAGGCCGCAATGACGGGCCGACACCACTTCCGGCACCACCGACATGCCGACCACGTCGGCGCCCAGCGTCTTGAAGGCGCGGATTTCGGCCGGGGTTTCGAAGTTGGGACCGGCGTAGGCGATGTACACGCCTTCGTGCAGCGGCACGTTCTTTTCCTTGGCCGACGCGTGCAGCAGCGCGCGCAGGTCGGCGTCGTAGGCGTTGGCCATGCTGAAGAAGCGCGGACCGAAACGCTCGTCGTTAGGGCCCATCATCGGGGTGCCCGGCAGGTAGTTGATATGGTCGGTCAGCGCCACCAGCGAGCCGGCATCGACTTCGGTGCGCAGCGAACCGGCCGCATTGGTCACGAACAGCATTTCGCAGCCCAGCAGCTTCATGGTGCGCACGGCGCTGGTCATCACACCCAGGCCATAGCCTTCGTACACGTGGCCGCGGCCCTTCATGCACACCACCTGCACGCCCGCCAGGGTACCCACCACCAGTTCGCCGGCGTGGCCGTGCACGGTGCTGATCGGGAAGCCCGGCAGCTCGTTGAAGCTGATGGTGACCGCGTCGGTCATCTGCTCGGCCAGCACGCCCAGGCCGGAGCCCAGGATCATCGCCACGCGTGGCTTGAAGTCTGCAGGAATGCGGGCACGGACGATTTCGGCGGCCTGGAATGGGGAGTTGCTGGACATGATTTTCCTCTGTTGTTCTTGGGATGGGCCGATCGGGTCGCGCCGAGAGACGGCCATTGGACGAGCATGGAGATTCGACATGATGCCTCATCCCCATTATGTATGGCAAATACCATTTTTCTTGCCCATTTATACTTGGCGCATATAAATGGGCCAGTATTATAAATCATCCGAAACTTCGCTGACGCAAGCTACTGATAGCGGTTGACCGCATTCAGACATTTGTTTACCATCACAGACAAATGTTTAAACCAGACCATCCCTTGTGAACGAACTCTCGAAGAAGGAACAGCTGTACCAGCTGATCCACGCCAATCCCTTCATCGCGCAGCAGGACCTGGCGGCGGACCTGGGCCTGTCGCGCTCGGCCGTGGCCGGCCATATCGCCAGCCTGATCCGCGAGCGGCGCCTGCTGGGCCGCGCCTACGTGCTGCCGGCACCGCGCGACCAGCGCCCGGTGGTGTGCATCGGCGCGGCCAACGTGGACCGCAAGCTGCGCACCATCGCCGCCCTGCAAGCCGGCACCTCGAATCCCGCCACCGCGTCGGAGGCCTACGGCGGCGTGGCGCGCAATATCGCCGAGAACCTGGCGCGCCTGCAAACCCCGGTAGCGCTGCTGACCGCCCTCGGCGACGACGGCGCCGGCCGCGCGCTGCAAGACCATGCGCAGGCCACCGGCATCGACACGCGCGGCAGCCTGGCGCTGGCCAATACCGCCAGCGGCACCTACACCGCCATCCTCGACGCCGAAGGCGAACTGCACGTGGCACTGGCCGACATGGCGCTGTACGACCAGCTGACGCCCGAATTTCTGGCCAGCCGCGCGCCGCAACGCGCCGCCGCCGCGCTCACGGTCGCGGACCTGAACCTGCCGCGCGACACGGTGGCCGCGCTGATCGCCAGCGCCCGTGCCGACGCCGCTGGCGCACCGCTGGTGCTCGTCGCCGTCTCGCAGCCCAAGATGGCGCGCCTGCCGCACGACCTGCACGGCGTGCGCCTGTTGATCCTCAACCGCGCCGAACTCGAAACCCTGGCCGGCCGCCCGCTACCCACCGAAACTGACGTGCGCGCCGCCTGCGCCGAGGTGCAGCAACGCGGCGCGCGCGATGTCATCGTCACCTGCGGCAGCCAGGGCGTGTTCCACACCCGCGCCGGCCAGCTGGTGTGGCTGGCCGCGCACCAGGTAAAAGTGGTCGATGTGACCGGCGCCGGCGATGCCTTCTCTGCCGCCGTCTGCTGGTCGCTGGTGCAGGAACAAGACAGTGCCGACCTGACCCTGGCCTGCCGGCGTGGCCTGGCGCTGGCCGCCGTCACCGTGCAAAGCGCCAGCACCGTGGCGCCGCTGCCCGATGCCGGCCTGCTCGACAACATCTCCGATACCGATGCGGCGCACGACCCCGGCCATGCCGCGCCGCTCTATACCAACGCATAACAAGGAACCATCATGCATCAATACCTGCTGTTCTCCCCTGAAGTTGCCGCCGCCCGCGCTGCCGGCAAGGCCATCGTCGCGCTGGAATCGACCATCATCTCGCACGGCATGCCCTACCCGCAAAACGTGCAGATGGCGCGTGAAGTGGAACAGATCATCCGCGACGGCGGCGCCGTGCCGGCCACCATCGCCATCATCGGCGGCAAGATCTGCATCGGCCTGTCCGAAGAGCAGCTCGAACTGCTGGGCACCTCGCCCGACGCCATGAAGGTCAGCCGCCGCGACCTGCCGTTCGTGCTGTCGCAGTCGAAGCTGGGCGCCACCACCGTGGCCGCCACCATGATCTGCGCCGAACTGGCCGGCATTTCCGTGTTCGTCACCGGCGGCATCGGCGGCGTGCACCGTGGCGCCGAGACCAGTTTCGACATCTCGGCCGACTTGCAGGAACTGGCGCAGACGTCGGTGGCCGTGGTGTGCGCGGGCGTGAAATCGATCCTCGACATCGGCTTGACGCTCGAATACCTGGAAACCCACGGAGTGCCGGTGGTGAGCGTGGGCCAGCGCGGCTTCCCGGCGTTCTTCACCCGCGAGAGCGGCTTCAATGCCGACTTCCAGCTCGACACCCCGGCCGAGCAAGCTGGCTTCATCCGCACCAAGTGGACACTGGGCCTGAAGGGCGGCGTGGTGGTGAGCAACCCGGTGCCGGCCAGCGAGGCGATGCCGAAAGAAGAGATCGACGCCATCACCCTGCAGGCGCTGGGCGAAGCGGATGATCAGGGCGTAACCGGCAAGAACGTCACGCCGTTCCTGCTCGCGCGCATCAAGGCGCTGACCGCAGGCCGCAGCCTGGTGACCAATATCGCGCTGGTGAAAAACAACGCCCGTTGCGGCGCCGCGCTGGCGGTGGCGATGCTCGCCGCCTGATACACTAACGCCCATGTCCATCGACCTGAAACAACTGAAGTACTTCCTCGCCGTCGCAGAAGAAAAGAGTTTCAGCCGGGCGGCCGAGCGGCTGCACATATCGCAGCCGCCGCTCAGCCAGCAGATCATGAAGCTCGAGAGCGAACTCGGTGTGAAGCTGTTCGCCCGCACCACGCGCACGTTCGAGCTTACCGTGGCCGGCAAAGCGCTCATGAGCGAGGCCTCCGACCTGCTGGGCCGCATGCGCATGACCATCGACACCATCCGCCAGATCGATCGCGGCGAAGTCGGCCGCCTGCGCGTGGGCATCGTCGGTTCGGCCATGTGGGGACCGATCCCCAGCCTGCTCGAGGAATTCCAGACCAAGTTCCCACGCGTGACCTGGACCATCCATGAGCTGGGCCCCACCCTGCAATACGAGGCGCTGCGCGCCAAGCAGGTGGACGTGGGATTCTGGCGCGAGCCGCGCATCGACGAAGATCTGCTGCGCCAGGATCACCTGCGCCAGGAGCTGTGCTTCAAGGAGGATGTGTGCGTGGCGATCAACGAGCACCACCCGCTGGCCAAGGCCGACGCCATCGAGTTGATCGACATCGCCAACGAACCGATGCTCACGCTGGCGCTCGACAAGTCGTCGTTCCCGCGCTATTTGATCCAGTGCTGCGTGGATGCCGGCTTCCAGCCGACCATTTTCCAGGAAGCGACCGAGCCGCAAACCCTGCTGGCGATGGTGGGCGCGGGCCTGGGCGTCACGCTGCTGCCCGAAACCACCAGCCGCATCGGCTGGCCCGGCGTGGTGTTCGTGCCGATCCGCACCAAGCCGCCATCGGCCAATCTTTACATCACCTACACCGCGCTGGACGACGCGCCGGTAGTGCGCGCCTTTCTCAACATTCTCAATCCACCGGCCCGCACCGACATCAGTGAGTGACGCCGCCCGACTCGCGCACATCGACCGTGTGGGCGAGCGTGGTGCGGATCGCGATGCGCAAGCCTTCCACCATGTCGTCGAGCCGCATGCTGGCAGTGCCCGGATGGGCGGCGGCCTGCTGCGGCAGGTACGGAATATGGATAAAGCCGGCGCGCATGGTGGTGCCCCAGTCGCGCGCCTGGTGCATCAGGCCATAGAACACGTGGTTGCACACGAAGGTGCCGGCGGTTTGCGACACCGACGCCGGCAGCCCCGCCTCGCGCAGCGCGTGGACGATGGCCTTGATCGGCAAGGTGGAGAAGTACGCGGCCGGCGCGCCATACACCACCGGCTGATCGACGATCTGGCGCTGCACGTTGTCGGCAATCGGGGCGTCGTCGATGTTGATGGCGATGCGTTCGACCGACAGATCGACGCGGCCACCTGCCTGCCCCACCGCGATCACCATGCATGGCTGCAGCTCTTCCACCGCGTGGTGCAGCACCTTGTTGGCCTGGCCGAATACGCACGGCAGCTGACGCGCGTGGACGATGAAGTCGCCCTCGCTCCAGCCCTGCAAGGCACGCACGGCTTCCCACGACGGGTTGATGGTCTCCTGGTTGAACGGCTCGAAGCCCGTCAACAGGATGATTTTTCGCATTGGCATATTGGTTACCTCCTACCTCCTACCAGGACGCTACTCTACTCCAATTGTCATTGCCCGGCATGACCGTTACAAATTCATCAAAAAGTACAGCAGCGCGATATTGGCCAGTAATACCGGCACTGCGGTGGCCACCTGCGCCTTGATCACGGCGTTCTTGTCGGGCAGTTCGAGCAGTGCGGCCGGCACGATATTGAAGTTGGCCGCCATCGGCGTCATGAGCGTTCCGCAGTAGGCGCTGAACATGCCGATCGCCGCCATCACCGCCGGATTGGCGTCGAACACACCGACCAGCACCGGCACCCCGACGCCGCCCGCGATCACCGGGAAGGCCGCGAAGCCGTTCCCCATGATGATGGTAAACAGCGCCATGCCCAGGCAGTACACGGCCACCGCCACCAGCTTCATGTCCATGTCGATGTACGACGTGACCACGTGCGCCACCGCCTTGCCCATGCCCGCCTCGGAAAACAGCAGGCCCAGTACCGCCAGCATGTGCGGCAGCACCACGGCCCAGCCCAGGTGATCGACCAGCCGCCGCGATTCGCGCAGCGCCTGCACCGGCGTGGCGCGGGTGAGCGCACAGGCGATGGCGACGGCAATCAGCGAACCGCAACCGAGGCTCGCCAGGGTCAGGTTCTTCTGGTCGAGCAGGAACCGGCCGTCGAATTGCACATCTTTTAATAGCGTGGAACCGATCATGGTCACAAACGGGATGGCCAGCGCGGGCAGCAGCAGCTTGTGACCGAGCCGCGCGGCGCTGCTGTGCCGTTCCTGCGGCGAGCGTTCGCCGTGGCGGCCCAGCGCCACGCCGCCGAAGCCGGCAATCAGCGCCATCACCACCATCAGCGCGCCGGCAGCCATGGGTGGCAGCTCCTCGCCGGCCAGGTACACCACCGCGTACAGGCCCCAGAACAGCGCACTCGAATACCGCTTCGGATTGTGGCGGTCGCGCAGCGTCATCACGGCAATCGCCAGCAGCATCGCGCCCAGCACATAATAAAAATAGTCGAGGCGGATGATCATGGCGCCATCCGTTTCATGGTGCGCGCAATCTGGGCGTCGAACCGGTGCAGCCGCCATGCGTGAATGATGAAGGCGGTAACCGCCGTCGGGATGCCCCACAGCGCGATGTGCAGCGGATCGACGTTCAGTCCTTCGCCGAGCAGGAAAGTCTGCATCAGCACGATGGCGCCGAAGGCGACAAACACGTCCTCGCCGAAGAACAGGCCGACGTTGTCGGTGGCGGCGGACATGGCGCGGATACGGTGGCGCAGGGTATCGGGCAGCTCTGGGTAGCGTACCTCGGCCGCGCCTTCGGCCATCGGCGCGATCAGCGGGCGCACCATGTTCGGGTGGCCTCCAATGCTGGTCAGCCCGAAGGCGGCGCTCACCTCGCGGATGGCAAGATAGACGATCAGCAGGCGGCCGGTGGTGGCCGACTTGATGCGGGCGATCGACGCCTGCGCATGCTCCTTCAGGCCGTAGCGCTCGAGCAGGCCGATGGCGGCCAGCGGCAGCAGCAGGATCAATGGCAGGTTGCGGGTTTTGATAAACGCCGCGCCCAGGGTGGCCAGCAGGGTGGGCACGTCCATGGCGGCGGCAAAGCCGGTCACAAAACAGGCGGCGACCACCACCAGCACGGGATGGGCGCGCAAGGCGAAGCCCACGATGATCACGGCCACGCCCAGCAGCGGCCACAGATTGACGGTATGGTTCAACAAAGCACCTCCAAAAAGTAAAAAACCCCGCGCACTTCGCAGTGCGCGGGGTAGTCAATTTACCGGATATTAAAAATTGACCTTGAAGGTGCCGCCCCAGGTGCGCGGCTCGTTCATGATGCCGGTCAGGTTGTCGAAGTCGATCGCGCCGAGGATCACCTGGCGGTCGGTGATGTTGCGGCCAAACGCTGCCACTTCGTACTTGCCGTTGCCCCACTTGTAGGCCGCGCGCACGCCGCCTTCGGTCAGCTTCTTGGCCGTGTACTCGGGTGCTTCGTACAGGAAGAAGTTGTAGCTGGTGCGGTAGGCCCAGTCGGTCATGGCGTAGAACTCGCCGTTGCCGATCTCGGTGCTGTACTTGAGCGTGAAGTTCAGCTGGTTCTTCGGCGCGCGCGGCAGCGGGTTGCCGTTGATGCTCGAGTAGCCGGGACGCGGGCTGGCGTTGGTCGGCGTGCAGCCGCTTGAACCGTTCGAGCCTGGCGCGCTGTTGGCGTTGTTGCCGCAATGCTGAACGAACAGGTTCCTGTCCTTGATCTCGGTGTCGTTGTAGCTGTAGCCAGCGGTCATGCTGAATTCGTCGCTGAGGTTGGCTTGGAAGTCCAGCTCGATGCCCTGCCCGGTCACCTTGTCGGCGTTGATCAGCTGGTTCATATTGATCGTGCCATTGCCGGCGGTGAGCTGCTTGTTCTTCATGCGGTAGTTGAACACCGAAGCGCTCAGGCGCGCGCGGCGGTCGAACAGGTCCTGCTTGACGCCCAATTCGTATGACACGGCTTTTTCGGCGCCGGCAAACGATGGACGGCTGGTCAGGTCGTCGAGGCGGCCCTGCATCGACGGTGCGCGGTAGCCGGTGGCCACGCGGCCGAACAGGTTGGTGGTCTTGCTCAGCTCATAGGTGCCGCTCAAATCCCAGCTCACGTTGTGCGAGGTGTCGTCCAGGTTGAAGTCGGTGCGGCCGTCGGTCTGCACGCGCGAGGCACGGAAGTCCTTCTTGTCGTTGGTGTAGCGCACACCGCCGCGTACCTTGAACTGGTCCGATACCGTGTAGTTGAGCGAGCCGAAGGCCGCGTACGACTTGGTGTCCTGGAATTGCACCGCGTAGTTGGCGTTCTGCGGATTGCCGGGCGCGAAGCTGTTGAAGCTGATGCTGTCGATCTGGATGCTCTCGTCGAAGTAGAACAGGCCGGCGATCCACTGCAGCGGGCCGCGGTAGTTCGACTCGGCGCGGAACTCCTGCGAGAACTGGCGGTGATTCGGCAGCACGTCGGCGGTCTCCACCGGGAACGGGATGTAGCCGGGGCCCGACGGCGGCGCGAAGGCAGCGCCATAGCCGCCATCGACGTCGGCGCGGCTGTAGAACTTGAGTTTTTCGTAGCCGGTGATCGAGTGCAGCGTGATGTCGCCGGTGGTGTACTTCAGGCGCATGCTGCCGCCCTTGGTTTCCAGGTCCTGCTGGTTGATGCCGTCGCTGGCGTACGAACCGTAGTCGAAGCCGTCCACCAGGTCGTTGGTGCCCTTCTTGATGATATTGGCGCGGAACAGCGCGGCGTTGCCGTGGTAGTTGCGGGCGTGGACGTTGAACAGGGCCGAGAAGTCCTTGTTCGGCTGCACCAGCGCCTGCAGGCGGAACGCCTGGTCGCCATAGCCTTCGAAATCCTGGGTGCCCTTGCCGGCGGTAGGGTTGGTGTTGTGTACGCGGTTGTCGCGGTGCTGGCTGGTGCCCGAGAAACGCAGCGCCACGGTGTCGCTGACCGGCATGTTGAACACGCCTTCGGCCGTCTTGGCCGAGAAGCTGCCGATGCCCAGTTGCAGATAGCCTTCGGTCTTGAAGACCGGCTTGGCCGAGTCGAACTTGATCACGCCGGCCGGGGAGTTACGGCCGAACAGCGTGCCCTGCGGGCCGCGCAGCACTTCCACCTGGTCCACGTCGAACACCGGGAAGCCCTTGAGCATGGCGTTTTCCATCACGATGTCGTCCATCACCAGGCCCACCGGCTGCGACGCGTTCAGGTCGAAGTCGGTGTTGCCGAGACCACGGATGTAAAAGCGCGGGAAGGTGCGGCCGTAGTCCGATTCGATGCTGACCGACGGCGTGCGGCCGGACAGGAAGCGGATGTCGGCGGCGCCGGAGGTGAGCACATCGAGCTTGTCGCCCTTGACGGTGGCGATCGACATCGGCACATCGCGGATGTTCTCGGCGCGGCGCTGGGCGGTGACGATCACGGTTTCGAGCTGGTTGCGGGCGGCCGGGGCAGCGGTGCCGGCGGCGCCGGCGTCCTGTTCCGCCCCCTGCTCTGCCACGGCTGCAGCGACTGCCGCCGCTTCGGCGGCCAGGGCCGACGACAGCGGGAAGGCGCTGGCCACGGCCAGGGCGATCAGCGATGGTACGGCGGACCGCAAGACGAAACGATGTGTGCTCATGGATACTGCTCCCGGATATTGTTTATATGGTTATGTGGAAAACGCTGGATGCGATGCTAGCACGGGCAAAAAGCGCCGCAAACCGGGATTTTCCCCAGCTTGATTAATAGCTAATCGATATAAATAGCCAAGCAAAAACGAATTTGTCGTACATATCAAGACTGATGCATAGTTGTAGGCTGCTTAAAAAATAGTCGCGAGCGGCATGTTTGCTGCGTTGCAGAGTGAAAACGCGGCGGCGGCGGAGAAATTGAAGAAGGCAAGCTGCGCAAGGCGCCGCGTGAAATCGGGCCGGTGTGCATGAAAACGCAACAGTGAAAAAATATTTTATTTGGTTTGCAACGTTGCTGCGGTGCGACACGTGCGAATGCTAGTGATGGTTTCACGCAGCGGCCCCTGAAATGGTCCGATTGCTTAAAAATCAGGCAGTCGATGCGAGAAAACGCGGCCAAAGTACATGTTTCGTCCAATAAAAATATACAATATCGTTCTTCCAGGAGCCTATTCATGAAACTTAAACAACTTAGTTTGACGGTTGCAGCCGTGTTGGTCGCTGCCAGCGCGTCCGCAGCGGCCCCAAAACTGGCCGTCGTGTATGACGCCGGCGGCAAGTTCGACAAATCGTTCAACCAGTCCGCATTCGAAGGCGCCTCGCGCTTCAAGCAGGAAACCGGTATCAATTTCATCGAGGTGCAAGCCTCCAGCGACACCCAGGCCGAGCAGGTGCTGCGTGGCCTGGCCCGCAAGAACCTGGACCTGATCGCTTCGATCGGCTTCGCCCAGCAGGCCGCCGTACAGAAGGTCGCCAAGGAATTCCCGAAAGTGCGCTTCGTGCTGATCGACGGTGTGGCGCAAGGCGCCAACGTCAACTCGATCACCTTTAAAGAAGAAGAAGGTTCGTACCTGGTCGGCGTGGCCGGCGCCATGGCGTCGAAATCGAAAAAGCTCGGCTTCATCGGCGGCATCGACATTCCGCTGATCCGTACCTTCGCCTGCGGCTACACGCAGGGCGCCAAGGCCGTCAATCCGAAGATCGACGTGTTCTCCAACATGGTGGGCACCACCGCCGCCGCCTGGAACGATCCGGCCAAGGGCGGCGAACTGGCGCGCTCGCAGTTCGACCGTGGCGTGGACGTGGTATTCGCCGTGGCCGGCGGTTCGGGCATGGGCACGCTGCAAACGGCCAAGGAAAAAGGCAAGCTGGCGATCGGCGTCGATTCGAACCAGAACGCGCTGTATCCAGGCTCGATCCTCACGTCGATGGTCAAGCGCGTGGACAACGCCGTGTACGACTCGTTCACGCAAGTGAAGAACGGCACCTGGAAGGCCGGCGTCACCGCCAAGGGCCTGAAAGAAGGCGGCGTCGATTGGGCGCTGGACGCCAGCAACCGCAAGCTGATCACCCCGGAGATCGAAAAGCGCGTACTTGGCGCCCGCAAGGACATCATCGACGGCAAGATCAAGGTGATCGACATCCGTTCGGGCGCTGCCTGCCCGGTCTGATCCCTGTTTGACTTCAGAGCGCGCCGCCGGGGAGCATCCCCGGCGGCGCGTTTGGTTTTTCCCACATTACTCCGCACCGACTACGACTATGCAGCCAGCAGTAGAATTTCGCGGCATCTCCAAGCACTTTGGGGCTGTCAAGGCGAACACGGACGTCAGCTTCGCCATCGCCAAGGGTTCGATCCATGGCCTGGTGGGCGAGAACGGCGCCGGCAAATCGACCCTGATGAGCATCCTGTACGGATACTACCGCGCCGATGGCGGGGAGATCCTGCTCGATGGCCAGGCGCGCCACATCCGCACCAGCCAGGAGGCGATCGCGATGGGTATCGGCATGGTGCACCAGCACTTCATGCTGGTCGAGAACATGACCGTGCTCGATAACGTCATGCTGGGCAGCGAAGGCGGTTTCCAGCTCAAGCCCAAGCGCGCGGCGGTGGAAGCGAACCTGCGCGAGATCTGCGCCCGCTACCGCCTCGACGTCGATCCGCTGGCCGTGATCCACGACCTGTCCGTCGGCGCGCAGCAGCGCGTGGAGATCCTCAAGCAGATCTACCGCAGCGCCAACATCCTGATCCTCGATGAGCCGACCGCCGTGCTCACGGCGCAGGAAACCGCGTCGCTGTTCGAAATCCTGCGCCTGTTCAAGGAACAGGGCAAGACCATCATCCTGATCACCCACAAGCTGCAGGAAATCCTCGACATCACCGACACCGTCACCGTGATGCGCGGCGGGCGCGTGATCGGCGCCGTGCCCACCGCCGGCACCACCAAGGAAGACCTGGCCAACATGATGGTGGGCCGCCAGATCACCAACAACCTGCCCCGCGCGCCCTACAATCCGGGCGCGCCGGTGCTGCATGTGCAAAACCTGCAATTGCAGGACGGCCAGGGCGTCAAGCTGCTGGCCGATATTGGCTTTACGCTGCGCGCGGGCGAGATCGTCGCCATTGCCGGCGTGTCCGGCAACGGCCAGAGCGAGTTGATGGAGATTTTGTCCGGCATGCGCCTGCCGTCGTCGGGCCAGGTGGACTTCCAGGGCAAGGCGCTGCCGTTTGCCGGCCGCTCCGACGCCGACGGCCTGCCGCGCACCATCCGCGACCTGGGCATCGCCCACATTCCGGAAGACCGCCTGCGCGACGGCGTGGTGAAAAACTTCTCGGTCATGCACAACACCATCCTCGGTTACCAGGACAAGCTGAAAGGCCGCTGGGGCCTGTTCGACTTCAAGGCCATCGCAGCGCGCTGCGCGGCGTTGATGAAGGACTTCGATGTGCGCCCCAACAACCACGACCTGCGTATCGGCCTGCTCTCGGGCGGCAACCAGCAAAAAGTGGTGATCGCGCGCGAAGTGCTGGCGCAACCGACCCTGATGCTGGTGGGCCAGCCCACCCGTGGCGTCGATATCGGCACCATCGAGAGCATCCATCGCCAGTTGCTGGCGTTGCGCGACTCGGGCGTGGCCATCCTGCTGGTGTCGGTCGAACTGGAAGAAGTGCGGGCGCTGGCCGACCGCATTCTCGTCATGTGCGGCGGCCGTATTACCGGCGAACTGAAAATTGAAGAATTCGATACCACCCGCATTGGCTTGCTGATGGGCGGGATGCACAAATCATGAACAACCAAGACCTGCCACGCTGGGCGACAGCCTTTGTCATGCCCCTTCTGAACCTGCTGTCGGCCCTGCTGGTGACCGCGCTGGTGATCCACATGCTGGGCGAAAGCCCTACCGAGTCGCTGGCCATCCTGGTCAACAGCGCTGTCGTCAATCCGGAAGGCCTGAGCTACACGCTGTTCTATGCGTCCACGTTCATCTTTACCGGCCTGGCCGTGTCGATCGCCATGCAGGCGGGCCTGTTCAACATCGGCGCCGAAGGCCAGATGTACCTGGGCGGTCTCGGTCTCACGCTGGCCATGCTGGCCTTCGACAGCTCGCTGCCGGCATGGGCGCTGATCCCCGTCGGCGTGCTCGGTGCGGCGCTGTTCGGCGGCCTGTGGGCGTTCCTGCCCGGCTACCTGCAAGCGAAGCGCGGCAGCCACGTGGTGGTGACCACCATCATGTTCAACTTCATCGCCGCTTCCCTGATGAACTTCGTGATCGTCAAGTACATGATCCCGGACGGCGAGCAGAATCCCGCCAGCCGCCTGTTTACCGAAGCGGCCGAGCTGCCGCGCCTGAACCAGTGGTTCCCGATCCTGGGCGAGACCCCGCTCAACATCAGCTTCTTCCTGGCCATCCTCGCGCTGGCCGTGTACGGCGTGATGACCACGCGGTCGTCGTGGGGCTTCAAGGTGCGCGCCACGGGCCTCAACAAGCACGCCGCCCACTACGCCGGTATCCACATCAGCAAGATGATCATCGTCGTCATGCTGATCTCGGGCGCGCTGGCCGGCCTGGGCGCCGTCAACTCGGTCATGGGGTCCACTCACTACCTCTCGCTCAACTTCGTCGGTGGCGCCGGTTTCATCGGCATCGCCATTGCGCTGATGGGCCGCCAGCACCCGGTGGGCATCTTCCTGTCGGCGGTGCTGTTCGGCGCACTGACCCAGGGCGGCTTCGATTTGTCGCTGGAAAAGCAGAACATCCCGCCCGAAACCGTGATCCTGATCCAGGGCCTGATCATCCTGTTCTGCGGCGCCATGGAAAACCTGTACGCGCCGGTCATCGCCAAGATGCTGAACCTGAAGAAGAAATGACTACTGGACTGACAATATGACTTTTGACGACCTCCATCTTGGCAGCATCCTGGTATCGACCGTGCGCAATGCGCCGGTGCTGATTTTCGCCGGCATGGCCGGCCTGTTCGCCGAACGCTCGGGCGTGATCGACATCGGCCTCGAAGGCAAGATCCTCGCCAGCGCGTTTGTTTCGGCAGCCGTGGCGTACATCACGCAAAACCCGTGGAACGGCATCGCCGCCGGCATGCTGGTGTCCATCCTGCTGGCCACCCTGCAAGCCTACGTGGCCATCACCCAGAAGGGCAACCAGCTAGTTGCCGGTATCGCCATCAACATCGCCATGAGCGGTTTGACGTTTGTCGTCGCCCAGTACATCTTCCAGCAGGGCGGCCGCACGCCGGACATCGGCTCCGCGCGCCTGTTCGACGTGGTGCTGCCGGGGACCGCCGCGATTCGCGACGTGCCGTTCATCGGCTGGGTGTATGCGCACCTGATCGGCGGCCACTCGGTGCTGGTGTACCTGGCGTTCGCGCTGGTGCCGCTGGTGCACTGGCTGTTGTACCACACCCGCTTCGGCCTGCGCCTGCGCGCCTGCGGCGAGAACCCGCACGCGGCCGACGCGGCCGGCGTCAACGTCGCCCGCCAGCGCTATATCACCATGATCGTGGCGGGCGTATTGTGCTCGTTCTCGGGCGCATACCTGTCGATCGTGCAGAGCGGCTTCTTCCTGCGCGACATGTCGGCCGGCGCCGGCTATCTGGCCTTGACGGCCATGGTGTTCGGTAACTGGCGGCCGTTGTACACGTTCCTCGGCTGCCTGATGTTCGGCTTTTTCGCTGCCGTGCAAATCCAGATCGAAGGCGTGGACCTGCCGGTGGTCGGCCGCCTGCCAGGCTCGCTGATCCAGATGGTGCCGTACGTGGTGACGGTGATCGTGCTGGCCGGCTTGATGGCCAAGTCGGTGGCGCCCAAAGCTTTGGGTACGCCGTTCGTCAAGTCGCGCTAATCAGGCATCTGTTGATGGCGCGGCGTTCATGGCTGCCGCGCCATCAAATAAGAGAGTAATGCTTCTGTTCATAGTTGCCGACCAGCGTGGCCAGCAACTCCAGCAGCCCGGCCAGCGGATGCTGTTCGTTATCCCCCATTACGTCGAGTACGCGATTCATCAACGCCACCGCGTGATCGTAGCTGGCCTCATCGTGGATCGGCCGCAACCGCGCCACCCTGTCGAGCTCGCCCCATGCCGCTTCGAGTGCGTGGGCATCAATATCGTCTGTCAGAGTATTCATTGCCGGACCCTTCCCTGCTGATAACGCTTGGTCCACTTATCATACTCGCCGTGTGTGAACACGTCGCGAATAAAGATCGTGCCACTGGCGTAATGAACAATGGCGATTAGCCGAAATTTATTGCCGCCAAGATTGAACACGGTAAATGGTGGGACGTAGTCCGCACTGCGGCTCAGCGTCTTGAGATCGGAAAAATTCAGCGGTTGGGCGCCGAGCATCGCTTGCGCCCACTTCCGGATGGCATTTTGAGCATCAAGTGAGTGGAAGAGAGATTTCCGAGCAGTTCTGTAGAAATTCAGACAAAATTGATCACGCACCTGAATAACGATGTACCGAAACGACTCCTGCAAGAAACTGTTACAGCTAACTCCGTATCCACTCTCCTCGCTCTTAAACAAGCATAGCTTGTGACATTTTGCGTATTTTTTCCTAACGGCAATGTGCTACACTTGGTAATAGATTGCATAACCAGATTTCGAAGATATCGATAGGTTCTCGCTTCTTGTCCATAGTTCAAAAACAGCAATTTAAAATGGCGTTGCCGAGTCGTGGTGGTGAATTCCAATTCATAAGAGAATGTCGTGAAGCTTATAAAACTCCATATCCAAAACTTTCGATCACTCAATAATCTTGAGGTTGACCTCGAAGAATACCTATCAATCATTGTTGGCAAGAACAACTCAGGAAAAACGTCACTTCTACTAGCGCTGGAGCGGTTTCTAGGAGGAGCGCAGGCGCGCTTCGAACTTGAGGACTTCAATATCGAATTTCAAAAGCACCTCGTTGATTTAGCAGAAAATCGCGTGCAGCAAGATGATCCTTATCCTTTCTGTGGTATATCTGTTGATTTGCAGCGAAATCTGACCCACTTTGCCGCTTAATTTGCAACCGGAACTGACCCACGTTTAAGACACAATCCTGCTCATGATTTTGAGCGGGGAATTGGAGTGATCGACGTGGCACTACT